>Ga0157380_10000059_pt1 | contig 62280 bp, 68 predicted proteins | sample S35metaG_FD_119757 | JGI IMG/M metagenome (GOLD analysis project Ga0157380, IMG submission 119757) | Switchgrass rhizosphere microbial communities from Kellogg Biological Station, Michigan, USA - S3-5 metaG | ecosystem: Host-associated > Plants > Roots > Rhizosphere > Soil | place: USA...
AAGGAACCGTGGCTTCCAGGTCCCTGGGGACCTGTCGATCCTGTGGTTCCTTTGTCCTGGGTATCCGGACAAAGGAACCACGGGTTGCCTTCGTCCCTTTGCTGTCTGGCGGGGCTCGATCGTTGGAGGGTGCCGGTGGGGGTGTCCCGGGTACTCGGCATGGAGCCGGGCCGGCAGCGCCTGGGGCGTCAGCAGAGGCGCTTCTCCCGGCGGAGGTGCTCCCGGGGCATCCGCCGGTGCCCTCCGACCACTAGCCCCTACTAGCTAGCCGATCGCGACCATGCGCTCGATCGGGATCCGCGCCCGCTCGGCGATCGCGGCCGGGACGCTGACCTCGCCCGTCATATCGCGCAGACAGTCGCGCAGCTTCGGCAGGGTGATCATCTTCATGTACTTGCAGGTGGCCATCCGGTTGGCCTCGATCAGGTTCGCCCGCGGGGCGGCCTGCTGCAGCGGGTAGAGCATCCCGTTCTCGGTGGCGACGATGAACTCGCCGTCGGGATGCGCTTCGACGTGCTTCTGCATCCCCGAGGTGGAGAGCATGTGGACCCCCTCGGGGTCGATGTCGCCGGCTGCGACGTACTCCATCGCCTGGGTCGAGCAGCCGCACTCGGGGTGGATCAGGAACTCCGCTTCGGGGTGCTCTTCGCGGCTGCGGGTGATGTCGAGCGGCTTGATCCCGGCGTGGACGTGGCACTCGCCGTCCCAGATGTGGAAGCCGCCGCGCCGCTCCGGTTCGTCGACAAGGCCGGTCTCGCGCTCGACGAAGGCGCCGAGCCACATGTCGGGGCCGAAGAGGATCTCCTGGTCGGGTCCGTGCTCGGCCCAGATGTGGCGGACGACGTCGACGGCGTTCGACGAGGTGACGCAGTAGTCGGTCTCCGCCTTGACCTCGGCCGAGGTGTTGACGTACATCACGACCAGGGCGCCGGGGTGTTCGGCCTTCCAGGCGCGGAGCTGGTCGGCGTCGATCGAATCGGCCAGCGAGCAGCCGGCGTCGAGGTCGGGGATCAGGACGGTCTTCTCCGGCGAGAGGATCGAGGCGGTCTCGGCCATGAAGTGGACGCCGCAGAAGGCGATCACCTCGGCGTCGGTCGCGGCCGCCTGGCGGGAAAGGCCGAGCGAGTCGCCGCGGTAGTTGGCGACGTCCTGGATCTCCGGCAGCTCGTAGTTGTGGGCGAGGATGACGGCGTTTCGCTCCCGCGCGAGCATGCGCACCTCGTCGCTGATCTCGGCGACCTGCTCCGGAGTCAGCTCCGGGGCCAGCGTAGGTTGGATAGTCGGGAGCTCCTGCATGAGCCCTTTCTTCCTTGATGTTCGCCGGCGGGACCTCGATCCGGACCGGACGAATGAACGTGGAACGAGTTTAGTCGATGCCCGCTCCCATCTAGCCTCTGCGGGATGCCCGAGCTGCCCGAGGTCGAGATCGTCGCCCGCCGCCTCGCCACCGGCCTGACCGGGGCCGAGGTGGAGTCGGCGCTGGCGCCGGGGATGAACGTGATGAAGACTTTCGACCCGCCGCTGGACGCACTGGCCGGCCGTGAGGTGAGCGGCGCGCGGCGGGTCGGGAAGATGGCGGTGGTCGAGTTCGGCGACCTGGCGCTGCTGGTCCACCTGATGTCGGCGGGGCGGCTGCGGGTCCACGACAAGGGCGCCTCGCTCAAGGACCGCGCTTCGCGGGTGCTGATCCGGCTCGGCGACGGGCGCGAGCTGCGGCTGCGCGAGGCCGGGACCAAGCAGCGCGCCTGGGCGAAGCTGCTGCCAGCCAGCGCCGTCGACGCGGACGAGATGGTCGCCAGGCTGGGACCGGAAGCCTGGCCCCCTCCCCCGCTCGCCGAGTTCGCCGCGGCGATCGACCTGCCCCGGCACCTGCACCCGCTGCTGCGCCACCAGGCGGACATCGCCGGCATCGGCCGCTCCTGGGTCGACGAGATCCTCTGGGAGGCGTGCCTCTCGCCCTTCAAAAAGGGGTCGGAGCTGGAGCCTGAGGAGGTCGAGCGCCTGCACGCCGCCCTCCACGTGCTCGGCGACGCGATCGACCACTACGAGGAGACCATCGGTCCGGAGATACCGGAGAAGTTCCAGCCGCCGCTGAAGGTCCACAAGCACGAGGGCGAGCCCTGCCCGCGCTGCGGAACGGCGATCGAGGCGGTCTACTTCTCTGAGCACCAGACCAACTACTGCCCCCGGGAGCAGACGGGTGGACGAGTTCTCAAGGATCGGCGGCTTTCGAAACTGTTGAAGTGAGGGACGGGAGAGGGGTTCGGCGGCAACAGCGGGGAGGGTCCGGCGAACCCGTCCCGCCTCCTCGATCGCCTCAGGCAGCTTCGAGGAGCATGGAGAAATCAAGGGTTGGAGCTGAATGAGTTAGCGCTCCGATCGAGATGAACTCGACCCCGGTTTCGGCGATCTCCCGGGCGTTGTCGAGGTCGACCCCACCCGATGCCTCGAGCGAGACGCCGTCGGGGCCGCCCGCGTTCTCGTCGCGCAGCCGGACCACCTCGCGCATCGCCCCGGCGCTCATGTTGTCGAGCAGCAGCCTGTCGACGCCGGTGCCGAGCGCATAGGCCGCTTCTTCGACGTCGCGGACCTCGACCTCGATCGCCTTCTCGGGCTGGGTTGTGCGCGCGCCATAGACCGCCTTCGCCAGGCCGCCGGCGAGGGCGATGTGGTTCTCCTTGATCAGGATCGCGTCGTAGAGGCCGAGCCGGTGGTTGATCCCGCCGCCGGCGGCGACCGCCGCCTTCTCCAGGTGCCGCAGGCCCGGCGTCGTCTTGCGGGTGTCGAGGATCGTGGTCCCGGTGCCGACCACCGCCTCGGCGTAGCGCGCGGTCAGCGTCGCCACCCCGGAGAGGTGGCCGAGGAAGTTGATCGCGGTGCGCTCGGCGGCGAGCAGGGCACGAGCGCTGCCGCCGGCGAGCAGGACCTCGGCCGGCACCTCCTCGCGCCACTGCCCCTCGACCACGAGGTTGTCGACGTCCTCGACCCCGCACTGACGCATCGCCTCGGCCACGACCGCAAGCCCGTAGACGACGCCCGGCTGTTTCTGCACGATCCGCGCCCGCGCCCGCGCCCCCTCGGGCACCGTCGCCTCGGAGGTGATGTCGCCCCCGCCGAGGTCCTCGGCCAGGGCGCGGCCGACCAGCTCCTCGATTTCCTCCGCCAGCTCGATCATCGCGGCAGCCTACATCTCACGTTTCCATGCCAGGACACGTTTAATCCCCAGAGTGACCGCGCTGCCGCCGTTTCAAACCGTGCTGGACCAGCATTCCACCGCGGTGATGGCAATCCTGCGCGGTGCCGTCGGCCGCGACGGCGCCGAGGACTGCTTCCAGGAGACCTTCCTCTCCGCCCTCCGCGCGTATCCGAAGCTGAAGGACACGAGCAACCTGCGCGGCTGGCTGCTGACGATCGCCCACCGCAAGGCGATCGACCACCACCGCGCCAGGGGGCGCCGGGCGGTGCCGGTGGCCGAGGTACCGGAGACGGCCGCGGAGAACGGACTGCCCGAACCCGACGAGCGACTCTGGGCCGCGGTGGGAGCGCTGCCGCCGAAGCAGCGGGCCGCCGTTTCCCTGCGCTACGGCAGCGACCTCCCCCACGCCGAGATCGCCGCCGCGCTCAACTGCTCACCGGAGGCGGCGCGGCGCAGCCTGCACGAGGGACTGAAGCGATTGCGAAAGGAGCTGGCATGAAGGCCACGATCGACCGACTGACCGCACGGGCCGCCGAGGAGGGCCTTCTCGACGTCGCCTACACCAGCGCCGACTCCCCTTTCGGTCCGCTGCTGCTGGCCAGCACCAGACGGGGCCTGGTCCGGGTCGGGCTGCCCAACCAGGACCCGGATCGGCTGCTGGCCGAGATCGCCGAGCGCGTCTCCCCGCGCGTGCTCGAGGCGCCCGCCGCGCTGGACGAGGTGCAGCGCGAGCTCGACCTCTATTTCGCCGGCAAGCTCGACCGCTTCGACCTGCCGCTCGACTGGCAGCTCAGCAGCGGCTTCCGGCGACGGGTGCTGCGGGCGATCGACCGCATCCCCTACGGCCAGACCCGCAACTACACCGAGATGGCCCGCAGGGCCGGCAACGAGCGGGCGGTGCGCGCCGCCGGAACCGCCTGCGGCAGCAACCCGATCCCGCTCGTCGTCCCCTGCCACCGGGTCCTGCGCACGAGCGGAGCCCTCGGCGGCTACGGCGGCGGCCTGCCGATGAAGCAGGCCCTGCTGGAGCTCGAGGGCGTCCTGGACGAAAAGTCCAGTTCCTAAAGCGGAACGGCGGAAACTCCGATGGTGGGGCGATGCGGAAGCTCCCGTTCAGCCTGTTCGCCGCTTTGCTCGCCCTCTGCCTGGTCGCCGTTCCGGCGCAGGCGCTGAGCCTGACCGTCCCCCCGGCCCCGGTCCTGGCCACCGCCGAAGAAGACGAAGCCGAGGAAGCCGAAGTCAGCTCCGACGAGGGGGCCTTCGAAGAAGAAGCCTGCGAAGAAGACGAAGAAGGGTTCTGCGAAGAAGAAGCCGGCGAAGGCGAAGAGTGTGCGGTCGAAGACGCGACCGCGAAGCTGGCCGCCAAGCCCGGCTCCGACAGCTTCGAGCTGACCGTCCGCTACCGGTCCAACTATCCCGCCGCGGTGACGATCGACTCCCGTCTGCGCGGCGGCAGGGGCGGCGTCCACCTCGGGGCGAGCCGCACCCGCTTCCGCCGCTCCGGCGTCTTCCGCGACAGCTTCAGCCTCGGCGAGAAGAAGATGGAGCGCGCCCTCGCCGCCCACGAGTTCGAGGTCGAGGTGCGGACCGTGAATGCCCCGCGCTACTGCCGCCTCGATCTCAGCGGAGGACTTCGCCGAGCCAAGCGCCCGCTTCGCGCAGGTGCGCCGGATCGATCTGGTGACCCAGCTCGGACTCGAAGTAACTGACCTCCAACCCGCCTTCGCTCAGCAGCTCCCGCGCCCGTTCGGCGAAGTCGATCCCGATCACCGGGTCGTTGCGGCCGTGACTGACGAAGGCCCTGGTGTCGGTGCGATCCGCCAGCGCCGGCTCCCAGCCCTCGACCGTGGGCACGAAGCCGCTGAAGGCGAGGATGCCGGCGACCGCGGGCCGCTCGGCGCTCAGCCCCATCGCGTAGCTCATCACCGCCCCCATCGAGAAGCCGCCAAGCACCGTCCGTCCCGGCCCGAAACCGGTCTCCTCCCAGAGCCGGTCGTGCAGCTCGGCGAGCGCCGCCCGCGCCGCCTCGAAGGTCTCCGGGTCCGGGTAGCCGACCCGCGGCACCAGGTACCAGTGGTAGCCGGGTGAGCCGGGCAGCTGCAGCGGCGCCCGCGGGCTGACCACGAGCAGCCGCTGCTCGGGATCGAGGAAGTCGGCCAGCCCGATCAGGTCGCGCTCGTCGGTGCCGCGTCCGTGATGGAGGACCAGCAGCCCCTGCGGGTCGCCCGCCGCCGCCCGTTCGACCTGGAGGAGCGGCGCCGCCATCTAGCTGGCCGAGGCGGCCGCGGTCTTGTTCAGGTAGTCGCGGATGAACTCGTCGATGTCGCCGTCGAGGACCCGCTGCACGTCGCCGACCTCGTGCTCGGTGCGGTGGTCCTTGACCATCGTGTAGGGGTGCAGCACGTAGCTGCGGATCTGCGATCCCCAGGCGACGTCTTTGACCTCGCCGCGCGCCCTGGCCAGCTCTTCGGAGCGTTTGCGCTCCTCCAGCTCGATCAGCTTCGAGCGCAGGAGCTGCATCGCGACCGCCTTGTTCTGCGTTTGCGAGCGCTCGTTCTGGCACTGGACGACGACCCCGGTCGGGATGTGGGTGATGCGGACCGCAGAGTCGGTCTTGTTGACGTGCTGGCCGCCGGCGCCGGAGGCGCGGTAGGTGTCGATCCGCAGGTCGCCCTCGTCGACCTCGACCTCGACGCTGTCCTCGACCACCGGGCCGACGTCGACCTGGGCGAAGCTGGTGTGGCGGCGGGCAGAGGAGTCGAAGGGAGAGATCCGGACCAGGCGGTGGACGCCGCGCTCGGCGGCGAAGAGCCCGTAGGCGTTCTCGCCGCGGGCGATGAAGGTCGCCGACTTGAGCCCGGCCTCCTCCCCCGGCGAGGCCTCCAGCATCTCCACCTCGAAGCCGCGCCGTTCGGCCCAGCGCAGGTACATCCGCAGCAGGATCTCGGCCCAGTCCTGGGAGTCGGTCCCCCCCGCCCCGGCATGGACGGTGACGACGGCGTCGCCGGCGTCGTACTCGCCGCTGAACAACCGCGCCTCCTCGAGCTCCGCCAGCCGCTGCTCGACCGAGCCCAGCTGAGCATCGAGCTCGGCCGCCATCTCCTCGTCCTCGGCGGCCATCTCGGCGAGGTCGTCGAGATCGGCGACGTCGCCCTGCAGCCCGCGGAACAGCTCCAGCCGCTTCTGGGCCCGGGCGTGGGCGGCGGAGGTGCGGGCGGCGGTCTCCTGGTCGTCCCAGAAGCCGGGCTTGCCCATCTCCTCCTCCAGGCGCGCTGCTTCGGCTTCTAGCGCAGCGGGGTCAAAGGTAGTCCGAGAGCAGGGACAATTGCTCCCGGACGGCGGCCAGGCGGGGCGCTACGGGTTGACTTTGCGCGGCGTCGGCCATTGGCACAGGTTATTGGCTCCAAATACTGGGCGGGGTCGGGGAGGACGGGTGCCCCTCTCCCTTCCTGGGTTCCTCGCCTTTAAGTGAGCTTCTCTCGCCAACTGGTCTGTGCGAGGAACAGGACGCCGGGCGGGAGAGGGGCACCCGTCCCTCCCTCTCGACAGTTAGTGACAGCACGAGGGCAGGACCGCGGTTCCTTTGTCCTCTCCTGGCGGACAAAGGAACCGCGGCTCTCGCGATACCTGCCTCGCCCTCATCTCCTGGTTCCTTTGTCCTGGGTATCCAGACAAAGGAACCACGGGTTGGTGCTCCCGGGGCGGCCCCGCCGGTGCCCTCCCCAACCACCAACCCTGTCCTCCCCAGAACTACGGGACGCTGGCGGTGATCAGCCAGGTTGAGGCTGGGGCGAAGACCCCTTTGGGAGTCTCGAAGTCTGCGAGGGCCTCGCGGAGCTGGGTGGCGATCTTGGGGCGGATCTCGTCCACTCGGTCGCCCCAGAGGCGGAGGACCTCGCCGGCGGGGCCGAGGGCCATGTTGAACTCGACCGCCTGGTCGAGGTCGTCGCCGATCTTCAGCGGCAGGTCGCTGCGCCGCAGCGAGATCTCCTCGAAGCCGGCGATCGTCAGCTGCTCGGTCACGGTGTCGGCGTTGGCCATCGAGAAGGGGCCCGGGCCGCAGGTCGGTTCGTCGCTCTCCTCCGGATGGTCGAGGTACTCCTCCACCACCTGCTCGGCGCGATGCACCCACTCGTTGTCGAGCTTGCGGCGCCAGACGACCGCGCAGAGGCGGCCGCCGGGATTCAGGGCGTTGGCGACGTTGCGCAGCGCCGCGACCGGGTTGGCGAAGAACATCAGCCCCATCCGCGCGTAGGCGTAGTCGAACTCGCGCGGCAGCTCCAGCGTCTGCACGTCGGCGGTCATGAACGCGACGTTGACGACGCCCGCCGCCTCGGCCTCCTTGCTTGCGGCCGCGATGAACGGCTCCGAGACGTCTATTCCGAGGGCCGAGCCCTCCTCCCCGACCAGACCCGCAAGCTGCAGGGTGGTTTCGCCGAAGCCGCAGCCGAGGTCGAGAACGCGCTCGCCGGGACGGGGTGAGCTCAACCGCATCGCTGCCTCGCCGTGAGCGCCGAGGCCGGCGGCGGTCAGGTCGCGGTACCTGAGGAAGATGTCGAAGAGCGGACCGCTCCAGGCTTCGGTCGCTTCCGCGTTGTCAGGCGCGACAAAGGCCATGCGACCATCGTACGCCGGAGAGTCGGTTCAGCCAAGCGGCGGCGCGAAGTGGCCGGTGCGCAGCGCCTCGCCGCGGTCGTCGAACGGCCGCCAGCTGCGGATCCGGTGGTCGCGCAGCTCGAAGAACCAGGCCATCTCGTCGACCCCCGCCTGGCTGTCGTCCTCTTCCCAGTGCCAGTGCCGCTTGATCAGTGCCACCGCGCGACCGCCGCCGCCCTCGGTCCCGTCCTCGTAGAGCTGCTCCAACTCGATCGTCTGCTGCACCCCGCCAGGTGGCCGGGTCGCCCAGACCCGTGCCGCCTCGGGGCCCTTGCGCAACCCGCGCATCGCGTGCAGCTCGACCTCGGGGTCGAGAACGGCGACGAACGCATCGAGATCGCGCTCGTTGAAGGAGCGGATGAACTCGCGAACGGGATCGGTCATGCGCCCTCAGGCGCCGTGGCACTTCTTGTACTTCTTGCCGCTGCCGCACCAGCAGGGATCGTTGCGCCCGATGTTCTCTTTCTCGTCCTTGACCACGGTCTCGACCACCTCGCCGTTGCCGGGCGCCGCGACTGCCGCGGCACCGGTGCCGGCGGTGGCAGTCGCACCCGCCGTCGCGACCACTTCCTGCAGTGCCGAGGGCTGGCCCTCGGCCGTCCCGCCGGAGTAAGCGAGGGCGGCAGGCCCGCCGCCGTTGCCGGCGGCCGCGGCTTGGTCAGGCTGAACTTCGATCTCGGCGCGGTAGACCAGTTTCGAGAACTCGTCCCAGATCGAGTGCATCAGCTCCTCGAACATCGAGTAGCCCTCGTTTTTGTAGGCGACGAGTGGGTCGATCTGGGCGAAGCCGCGGAGGTGGATGCCTTCGCGCAGGTAGTCCATGTCGAAGAGGTGTTCGCGCCAGCGGTTGTCGATCACCTGCAGCAGGATCGAGCGCTCCAGGAAGCGCATCAGCTCGACGCCGAGCTGCTCCTCGCGCTCGTCATAGGCGGTCATCGCGTCGTCGTCGAGGGCGTCTTTCAGCTGCTCCTTGTCAACCGCCTCGGGCGCTAGGCCGGCGACCTCGATGCTGACCGGCCAGATCTGACGCAGCTGCGTCTCCAGCTCCTCGAGATCCCAGTCCTCCAGCAGATCGGCGGAGGTGTACTCGTCGACGAGGCGCTCGATCACCCCCTCGGTTTCGTCGCGCGCGATCTCCGACATGTCGCGGCCTTCGAGGATTTCGCGGCGGTATTTGTAGACCACGCGCCGCTGCTCGTTCATCACGTCGTCGTACTCGAGGACGCGTTTGCGGATCAGGAAGTTCTGCTCCTCGACCTTCTTCTGGGCATTCTCGACGGTTTTCGTCAGCATCTTCGCTTCCAGCGGGACTTCGCCGCCGTCGTCGTCCGTCGGCCCGAGTTTGTCGAGGATGTTGTAGATGCGGTCGCCGGCGAAGAGGCGGATCACGTCGTCTTCGGCAGAGAGGAAGAAGCGCGACTCGCCGGGATCGCCCTGGCGGCCGGAGCGGCCGCGCAGCTGGTTGTCGATCCGCCGCGACTCGTGGCGCTCGGTGCCGCAGATGAAGAGCCCGCCGAGCTCGCGGACTTCTTCGCCTTCGGCCTTGCACTGCGGCGCGAGCTGGGTCGTTGTCTCCGCCAGCGCCTCCTCGTAGCCCTCGCTCCCGTGGGCGATACCCTTCTTCTTCAACTCGGCGATCGCCAGGTGCTCGGGGTCGCCGCCGAGCTTGATGTCGACGCCGCGACCGGCCATGTTGGTGGCGATCATCACCGCGCCCTTGCGCCCGGCTTGGGCGATCAGCTCGCCCTCTCGTTCGGCATGCTCGGGCTTGGCGTTGAGGACCGCGTGCTGGATCCCCTGCCGCTTGAGCGCATCGGAGATCATCTCCGAAACCTCGACCGAGACGGTCCCGACCAGCACCGGCTGGCCCTTCTCGTGGCGGCTGATGATTTCGTCGATCAACGCCCCCCACTTGCCGTCCTTGGTCTTGAAGATCTGGTCGTTCTGGTCGAGCCGGACCATCGGCATGTTGGTCGGGATCTCGACCACCGGCATTTTGTAGATCTTCATGAACTCGGTCGCCTCGGTGAGAGCCGTTCCGGTCATCCCGGAGAGCTTGTCGTAGAGGCGGAAGTAGTTCTGCAGGGTGATCGTCGCCAGGGTCTGGTTCTCCTCGCGGATCGCCACGCCCTCCTTCGCCTCGACCGCCTGGTGCAGGCCCTCCGACCAGCGCCGGCCCTCGAGGATGCGGCCGGTGAACTCGTCGATGATCATCACCTCGCCGTCGATCACCGCGTAGTCGTGGTCCTTTTTGTAGAGCGACTCGGCCTTGAGCGACTGGACGAGGTGGTTGACGAGGCTGCCGTGCTCGCCGAGGTAGAGGTTGTCGACGCCGATGAACTCCTCGGCTTTCTTCACTCCCTGCTCGGTCGGGGCGACGGTCTTGTGCTTTTCGTCGAACTCGTAGTCGTACTCGGCCTCGTGGGTCTCGCGCGACTCGCCGAGCGATTTCAGTTTCTGTTTCGCCGGCACGCCGACTAGCTGTTTGGCCAGGCGGGCGAAGGTGTAATAGGTCTGGGCCGCCTGTTCGGGCTGGCCGGAGATGATCAGCGGCGTCCGCGCCTCGTCGATGAGGATGTTGTCGACCTCGTCCACGATCGCGAAGTTGTGGTCGCGCTGGACGCAGTGCTCGAGCGAGTCGGCCATGTTGTCGCGCAGGTAGTCGAAGCCGAACTCGGAGTTGGTCCCGTAGGTGACGTCGAGCGCGTATTTCCGCTGGCGGGTGGCGTGGTCGTCGGGGTCCTGGAGGGCGTCGACGGTAACCCCGAGCGCCCGGTAGATCGGCGTCATCCAATCTGCGTCGCGGCGGGCGAGATAGTCGTTGACGGTGACGAGGTGGACGCTCTTGCCGGCCAGGGTGTTGAGGAAGACGGGCAGGGTCGCGGTCAAGGTCTTTCCCTCACCGGTCCTCATCTCGGCGATGCCGCCGTCGTGCAGGACCATGCCGCCGATCAGCTGCACGTCGTAGTGACGCTGCCCGGTGGACCGTCGCGAGGCCTCGCGACAGAGGGCGAAGGCCTCGTTCATCAGATCGTCGAGCGAGGAGCCGTTGCGAGCCCGCTCGCGCAGCGCGTCCGCCTCGCTCCGAATCTCCCCGTCGGAGAGCGCTTCCATCTCCGGCTCGAAGCGGTTTATCGCGGCTACGCGCTTCTGGTAGGCCTTGAACTTCCGTCCCTCTCCCGCGCGCAGCGCCTTCGTTACAAGGTCCATCGCTGGCATTGGTCAAGAGTAGCGGTGCCGGCTCGATTCCCCCTTGCTCCCTTCCGCTCCGACCTCTAGTCTCGTGGCAGAACCCACAAGGAGGCACTCATGCGGATAGAGATTCGGGGCCGGAACGTCGAGATGACGGACGAGCTGCGTGAGACGGTGCGGAAACGCTTCCAGCGGCTGGGACGACAGGTCTCGCCGCTCGCGACCCTGGAGGTGGTGCTCTCGGAAGAGCGCAACCCGCGGGTCGCCGACAGCCAGGTGGCGGAGGCGACGTTCTACCTGAAGGGAGTGACGCTGCACGCCCACGAGTGCAGCCCGGAGATGACCCATACCGTTCGCGAGCTTGCCGAGGACATGAGCCGGCAGGTCAAGAAGCACCGAGAACTGCGTCGCAAGCGCCGCCGCACGCGACGGCTTGTCGACCAGATGCGGGGACGCCCGGCCGAGGCACGGCCGTAGGGCCGCGGAAGGCACTAAAGGCGCCGGGCGAAGGTCACCGCAACCACACGGGACGCCCCCACGGCCCTCAGCGCTCGCGCGCAGGCCGTGAGGGTCGCCCCGGTGGTCAGCACGTCGTCGACGAGGAGGACGCTGCGCGGCGCCGCTGCGCGCGCCTGGATCCGCGGCGGGTGCCCGACCCGCTCCGCCCGTCGCTTCCCGACCTGCCGCCCGCCCCCACGCCGTTCGAGGCACTGTTCCAGCGGCGCTTCCAGTCGCGCCGCCAGCGCCATCGCCAGCTCCCCGGCCGGATCGAACCCTCGCCGCCGCAACCGGGCCCGAGCCGCCGGCACCGGCACCACCGCCCCGCTCAACATGTGAGCAGGAGCGAGCCATTCGATCCGCTCCGCCATCAGGTCGGCGACAGGCAGCAACCGCCGGAACTTCAAAGCCCCAACCAGGTTCCGCGCCACCCCCTCATAGGAAGCCGAGGACCAGGCCTTGTCCAACCCAGCCGGCCCGTTCCCCAGCAACGGATCCGCATCAGCCAGCCGCCGCCCGCAGCGAGTGCAGACCACCGCCTGAGGCCGGCAGGATCGCCCGCACGAGGCGCACAACGGCGGCACCAGAGCGACCCCAATCGTCGGCAGCAATTCCATACCCCGACCCTGCCGAGCAAAAGCGCACACGTGGCGCGCAGAAAGAAAAGTCTCTGCGCCAACTTCGCGGGGGATCTGCGGATGCGCTGACCTCTGGGTGGTTGGGAGGGACGGGTGCCCGTCCCTCCCCCTCGACAGTTAGTGACAGCACGAGGGCAGGACCGTGGTTCCTTTGTCCTCTCCTGGCGGACAAAGGAACCGCAGCTCTCGCGATACCTGCCTCGCCCTCATCTCCTGGTTCCTTTGTCCTGGGTATCCGGACAAAGGAACCACGGGTTGGTGCTCCCGGGGCGGCCCCACCGGTGCCCTCTACCTATTACGTTCGAGCGGCGGCTATGGCGCCGATCAGCACCGAGCGCGCTGGGATCTCGGCGCCCGGTAGAGCGATCACCTCTTTGAGCCGGGAGCCGTCGCCGACCTTGACGCCGTCGCCGATGATCGAGGGGCCGTCGATGCGGACGTCGTCGCCGATCTCGCAGCCGGGACCGAGCAGGACCGGGCCGACGAGGTCGGGCTCGCCCTCCATCCGCTCGCCGCTGCGGTAGCCGTCGAGCAGCTCCCCCTCGCGCTCGACCTCGACCGCACCGGTGAGAGCGTCGACGCTGCTCTCCCGCAGCTCCTCGAGGTTGCCGATGTCGTTCCAGTAGGCGTCGATCTCGTGGCAGTAGAAGGGGACGTCGCCATCCAGCAGGCGCGGGAAGACGTCCATCGCCCAGTCGGCGAACCCGGGCGGATCGCCCTCGCCGGCCGCCTTGCTGGCGCCCGGCTCGGGGAAGTAATCGAAGATCTCCTTGCGGAACATGTAGATGCCGCAGTTGGCGAGGTCGGACAGCGCTTCGGAGGGCTCGGGCTTCTCCTGGAAGCCCTGCACCCGCCCGTCCGCGCCGACGATCGCGACCCCGAACTGGCTGGTGTCCTCGACCCGCTTCATCGCCAGCGTCGCGATCCCGTCGTGGGACTGGTGAAAGTCGCGCATCGCGCCGAGGTCGAGGTCGGTCAGCGCGTCGCCGGAAATGATGAGGAAGGAGTCGCCGAGGAACTCGGCGGCGTTGCGGACCCCGCCGGAGGTGCCGAGCAGTTGCTCCTCGCGGCTGTAGCTGAGTGAGACGCCGCAGGCCGAGCCGTCGCCGAAGTAGTCCTCGATCAGCTCCGGGAACCAGTGCAGGTTGGCGATCGTCTCGGTGAAGCCGTGGCGGGCGAGCAGCCGCAGGATGTGCTCCATCACCGGCCGGTTCAGGACCGGCACCATCGGCTTCGGCATCTCGTAGGTGATCGGCCGCAGCCGCGTGCCCAGCCCCGCCGCCAGGACCATCGCCCTCATCCAGCCATGCCCTCCTTCAGCCTGTCGATCGCCACGATGCTCTCCGGGTCCACTCCCCGCTGGCGGGCGATTTCAAGCGAGACGAGGTCGCCGAGCAGCGTCGCCCAGAGCAGACGCTCGACCCGGGTCTCCCCCACGGTCTCCAGCCGCACCACGGCGGCGGAGGAGGAAGCGACCGCCTCGGCGGTCAGCTCGAAGCGGCGGCGCTCGCGCGGGTGCTGGTCGCAGTCCTCGAGGAAGACCGCCGCCATCGACCCGGCGCCGGCCTCCGCCGACCAGCCGCAGATCTCGTTGTGGTCGGCCTCCGGAAGCGTTGAGCTGAAAGCGGGCTGCTTCGCGTTCTCGTTGATCTGCGACTTCCAGCGGTAGGCGACGGGGGCGGTCAGGTCGCTGCCGTAGATCACCGTCGGCGCGGCCCCGATCGTGGTCGCGATCTCCGCCGCCTTGGCCTTGATCGTCAGCGCCTCGCGCTCGAGGAAGGCCGCGCCGGCGTCGATCTCGGTCCGGATCCGCGGTGCCACCCCGGTCAGCGCCGCCACCTCGGCGGCGGCGACGAACATGTAGGCGACGGCGACCCGCGGCTGGTAGATCCCCGGTGGCGCGACCACCGGGATGTCGGCCTCCCGCGCCCCCTCGACGAGCCGGCCGCCGGTGCTGACGACGAACCGCCGCGCGCCGAGCGCCTCCGCCGCCTCGAAGCAGGCCAGGGTCTCCTCGGTGTTGCCCGAATAGCTGGAGCAGAGGACCGCCCACTCGGGGGTCGCCCAGCTCGGCAGCTCATAGCCGCGGACGACGATCAGCGCCTTGGTCAGCCGGTCGCCGATCGCGGCGGCGGCGAGGTCGCCGCCGATCGCCGACCCGCCCATCCCGCAGACCATCAATCCGGCGGAATCGACCTCCTCCAGCCGCGCGCTTTCGATCCGCCAGAGGGCGTCGCGCAGCTGGCTCGGGAGATCGAGCGTGTCGTCGAGGATCGGGCTCATCAGGCGGGGACTCTTTCATCTCGGCCGACGACGGCGTTAACCAGCTGTGCGCCTGGTTCAACCGTTGCTCCGGGGGCGAGGATCGAGTCCCGGACCAAGGCGTCGCGACCGACGACGCAGCCGTCGAGCAGGACCGAGTCGCTCACCCTGGCGCCGCGCTCCACGCGACACCCGCCGGCGACCACGGCGCGCGGTCCGACGTCGGCCTCCGCGTCGACCTCGGCTCCCTCGCCGACCAACAGCCCCGGCGCGGTCGGGCGCACCTGCGTTTCGACCCCGCCCTCGAGGATGTCCCAGCTGGCCTGCAGGTAGCGCTCGGGGGTGCCGATGTCCATCCAGTAGCCGTCGAGCCGCAATCCGTGGAGCCCCGCCCCGATCAGCCGGGGAAAGACCTCGCGCTCGATCGAGACCGCCTGGCCGGGCGGAATCAGGTCGAGGACCGAGCGGTCCAGGAAGTAGGTGCCGGCGTTGATCTCGCCGGGGACGGGGTTCCCGGTCTTCTCGAGGAACTCCAGCACCCGCGCCTCACCATCGAGGCTGACCAGGCCGTAGGCGGAGGAGTCCTCGACCGGGTGGAGGCCGATCGTGGCGCTGGCGCCGCGCTGCTCATGGGCGCGGACCAGGGCCGAGAGGTCGAGGTCGGCGAGGACGTCGCCGTTGAGCGCGAAGAAGCGGTCTTCGAGCCGGTCGCCGAGGGCGTCGGCGGCGAAGCGGATCGCGCCAGCGGTGCCGAGCGGCTCCGGCTCGGCGACGTAGGTGACCCGCACCCCGTCCGGCTCGTGCTCCTCCATCGCCTCGCGCAGGACGTCGGGCAGGAAGCCGCAGGCGAGCACCACCTCGGTCACCCCGTGGGCGGCGAGCCACTCGATCGCGTAGGCGAGGAACGGCCGGTCGACCAGCGTCACCGCCGGCTTCGGAACGTCGCTGGTGAGGGGCCGCAGGCGAGTCCCCTCACCACCGACCAGGACGATCGCCTGCATCTAGGAGGTGGGCGCCGGGGTGCTTTGGACAGTGCGGCCGATGCCCTCGTACTCGAAGCCCGCGGACACGAGCTTCTCGGGGTCGAGGAAGTTGCGGCCGTCGACGACCAGCGCCCTTGTCATCCGCTCGGCCGCTGCGCCCCAGTCGAGCTCGGCGAACTCGCGCCACTCGGTGACGAGAACGACGGCGTCGGCGCCCTCGAGCGCCTCCATCGCCGAGGTCGCCATCTCGACCGAGCCGAGCATGCCGGCGGCGCGCTCGGCGGCGACCGGGTCATAGGCGACGACCTCCGCGCCCTCGCCCTGCAGCCGCGCCGCGAGGACGAGGCTCGAGGCCTCGCGCATGTCGTCGGTGTCGGGCTTGAAGGCGAGGCCGAGCAGCGCCACCCGCTTGCCGATCAGCGAGCCGAGGTGCTTCTCGAGCTTGCCGACGACGCGGCGCTTCTGCAGCTCGTTGACCTCGATCACCGCGGTCAAGAGCTGGAAGTGGTAGCCGGTGTTGCCGGCCAGCATCTTCAGGGCGCTGACGTCCTTGGGGAAGCAGCTGCCGCCGTAGCCGATCCCGGCGCGGAGGAAGGAGCTGCCGATCCGCTCGTCGAGCCCCATCCCCTTCGCCACCTGGCCGACGTCGGCGCCGACCTCCTCGCAGACGTTGGCGATCTCGTTGATGAAGGAGATCTTGGTCGCGAGGAAGGCGTTGGAGGCGAGCTTGATCATCTCGGCGCTGGCGACGTCGGTGCTGCAGATCTCGCCGCCGAGCGGGCGGTAGAGCGCGGCGACCGCGTCGGCCGCCGCCTCGTCGCCGGCGTCGGCGCCGATCACCACCCGGTCGGGGTTCATGAAGTCCTCGACCGCGGTCCCCTCCTTCAGGAACTCGGGGCAGGAGACGTAGGAGAGGCCGGGCATGTCGCGCCGGATCGACTCCCCCGTCCCCGCCGGCACGGTGCTCTTCATGATCAGCACGTGGTCGCCCACCTCCGGCAGCTCCTGGACGACCGCCCGCACCCGCGAGAGGTCGGCGTCGCCCGAGTAGGTGGGCGGGGTGTCGACGCAGACGAAGAGCAGCCGGGCGCTCGCCAGCAGCTCGTCCATGTCGGTGGTGAAGGTGAGCCGCTCGGCATTGCGCCGCAGCAGGTCCTCGAGGCCGGGCTCGTGGATCGAGACCTCACCGCGGGAGAGGGCATCGACCTTCTCCTGGAGGATGTCGCGGGCGATCACCGGGTGACCGAGCTCGGCGAAGCAGGCGGCGGTGACGAGGCCGACCCAGCCCGCCCCGATCACGCCTATCGGCTCCCTCTGCTCGCTCATCCCTGCTCCTTCCTCACGCGTTTCGGCTTCTTCTTCGGAACGATCACCTTTGCCGATCGCGCCATCCCGATCATCTGATCGTTGGTCAAGGTGCGCAGCAGGTCATTCGAGACCCAGTAGACGTTGTCGCCGCGGCGCCAGGCGACCATTTTCACATTTTCCCCGTCGACGAAGATGTCGTAGTCGCGGCCCCTGATCGTCTTCGTCAGGCTCGGGTCGTCGAGGATCGGCGGATCCGACCAGCCGCGGATCCCCTGCACCCCGAAGTAATGGGTGCCGTCGGACATTTCCGCGACCATGACCATCCGGTAGGCGACGTGGCGGTTGCCGTCCTCGTCCTTGAGGTTGTAGACGTAGGGATCGACGACCTTCTCGTAGGGGTTGCTTTCGACGAAGCGGGTCCCTTCGGGCAGGCGGGTCGGGTAGTAGATCGGGAAGTGGCCGCGGGCACGCCGGACGGCGATCTTCGCCTCCGCCTTGCCGGCTTCGCCGGCGGGGACGAGGCCGTCGCTGCCGGACTCGCTGACCTCGACCTGCGGCTTCTCCTGCTTCTGCTTTTTGCGCCGCGGCTTCGACTGCTTCCGCTTCTTCTTGCCCGCTTCTGCTTCTTCGCGCTGGCGGCGCTGCGCGGCTTTCGCCTCCTGCACGGTCTCGCCGCCGAGGAATTCCTGGACCGCTGCTTCGAGCGCGCTCTCAGTCGTGTAGACGAAGCTGGGCCCGAGTTCGGCCGGGAAGTTGACCTCGTTGATCGTCGAGTTGCGCGAGGCGGCGAGCAGTTTCAGCACTTCCAGCAGGGTCTTGCCGTCGCTGATGTCGGAGGTCGTGTAGTCGGTGAACGCCTCGACCAGTTCCCCCTGGTCGAAGACGATGTCCTTAAGTCCGATCCGCGAGCGGGCCTGGCTGAGGAAGTCCTGCTGGCGGGCCGAGCGGACGATGTCGGTGTCGGTGTGGCGGTAGCGGACGTAGTCGAGCGCCTGCTTGCCGCACATCAGCTGATACCCCGGCTGGATATTGATTTCGGCGTACTGTTCGGAGGGCGGCACGCCTTCGTTGGAGTGGTAATAGCGTTTGTCGACGTCGGTGTAGACGCAGCCAATCGCGTAGACGCCCTGGGCGAAGCCGAGGAAGTCGACGTTGACGACGTGGTTGATCGGCAGCCCGGTCAGCTCCTTCACCGTCTGCAGGGTCAGCTTGGTGCCCCCGTAGGAAAAAGCTTCGTTGAACTTGCCGGTGCCGTAGTTGGGGATTTCGACTTTGAGGTCGCGCGGGATCGACATCATCGAGATCAGGCCCTTGTCGGGGTCAAGGCGGACCAACATCGTCGTGTCCGAGCGGCCGGGATCTTCCTCTTCGTTGGCCCGCTTGTCGGAGCCGATCACGAGGAAGGTCTGGGCGCCGCCGTCACCGGCATCGGCGAGGAACTTGTTCAGCTTCTTCTGCAGCTTGTCGTTTTCGGGACGGATCGCGTTGGCGATGCTGTCGAGATAGAGCAGGCTCGCGGTCGCGGTGGTCGCAGCCGATACAGCGATGATCAGGACCGCGGCGAGGGTGAACCGCCACCAGAAGCGCTTCGGCTTCGGAGCTTCCCCCCCGTCGCCCTCGGGCGGCGGTTTCTTCGGGGCCCAGCCCGGGCCCAGCGGCTCACTCATGCAACTGGTCCGGGATCGATCGCAGGAACGACTCCAGCGCCTGCCGGTAGGTCTCCAGCGAGGAGACCGAGACCCACTCGCCCGGACCGTGATGGCCGGCGCCGATCGGGCCGAACTCGACCGCAGGCACCCCCACCCGCAGGAAGGAGACCGCGTCGGAGGCGCCGTCGCGGCCGACGCTCATCGGCTCGCCGTCGTGGTGGGCGGTCGCCGATGCCCGCAGCGCCCGCACGAAGGGCGAGTCGCGATCTACCGTCGCCGGGGGCCGGGTCAGCAGGGCCTGCACATCGCAGCCCTCGATCCCGCGCACCTGCGCGAGGATCTCCTGCGGATCCTGGTCCGGGAGGTGGCGAATGTCGACGTCGATCACGCATCGGTCGGGCACCTTGTTGAGAGCGTCGCCGCCGACGATCCTCCCGAGGTTGATCGAGGGCCGGTCGAACAGCTCCGAGCTGTGCCGGGCAAACGGTAGCGACTCGATACTGCGGAAAACGTCGATCGCGTTGAGAACGGCGTTATCGCCCAGCCAGGGCGTGGCACCGTGGGCGGCGGTGCCGCCGACCTCGATCCGCAGCGCCAGCACCCCCTTGGCCTCGATCCCGATGTGCAGATCGGTCGGCTCGCCGGTGATCGCGAAGTCGCCGGTGAAGCCGCTGTCGACGAGGTGGTCGGAGCCGCGCTCGCTCTCCTCCTCGGACTCCTCGTCGCCGACGATCCCCAGGCGCACCCGCACCTTCTCCTGCTCGCGCATCGCCGCGGTGACCAACAGCATCGCCGCAACCGCGCCCTTCATGTCATAGGCACCCCGCCCGATCAGCCGATCGCCGGCGGTCTCAGGCACGAACTGCCCGGCGTGGCCGGGGACCACGTCGATGTGCCCGTGCAGGACCACCGTCGGCGCCCCCTCGGGCCCAACCTCGGCCATGACCACCGGCAGACCGCGCACCTCGTCGGCCTTCGTCTCGATCCCCCGAGCTTCGAGCCAGCCCTGGATGAACCCCGCCGCCTCGGAGATCGCATCGGGCTCGCAGGTCTCGAACGAGATCAACCGCTTCGCGAGGAAGACGAGCTCCTCGCTCATAAGCTCACCCCCCGGCTATCGAAAGAAATGCTTCAGCCCGATCGCGGTCTTTCTGCGCCCGGTTGAACTCGGCACTCCCCTTCTCGCACTCCGAGAGCCGCTGCTCGGCGTCGGCAAGCTGCTCCTTCAGGGTGCCGGTGTCGAGATCCTCGGGCGGGATCGCCTCCTCGAGCAGGAGCCGGGCGGTGTTGCCGTATACCTGGAGCCAGCCGTGGGCCTGGGCGTAGCGCTTCGTCTCGGAGTCCGAGAGGTGCAGGCGAAGCTCGGTCGGCCGCAGCGCCGCCAGCACCGGAGCGTGGTTGGCGAGGATGCCGATTTCGCCGACCTCGGTGCGGGTCGAGACCTGGCGCGCTTCACCGCTCCAGACCTCTCCCTCCGGGGTCAGGACCTCGACGTCGACCATGTGCTCCGCGGCCATGGGTCAGCTCCTAGGCGGCGGCGCCGGACTTGGCGTTCTCGAGGACCTGGTCGATCGATCCCTGCATGTAGAAGGCGCCCTCGGAGAGGTCGTCGTGCTCGCCGTCGAGGATCTCGCGGAAGCCGCGCACGGTCTCGGCAACCGGGACGTACTCGCCGTTGCGGCCGGTGAACTGTTCGGCGACGAAGAACGGCTGCGAGAGGAAGCGCTCGATCTTGCGGGCCCGGGAGACCGTCTGGCGGTCCTCGTCGGAGAGCTCGTCGATGCCGAGGATGGCGATGATGTCCTGCAGCTCCTTGTAGCGCTGCAGCACCTCCTGAACCTCGGTCGCGGTCCGGTAGTGCTCGTCGCCGACGACGTCGGGCTTGAGGATCGTCGAGGTCGAGTCGAGCGGGTCGACCGCCGGGTAGATCCCTTTCTCGGAGATCGACCGCGAGAGCGCGGTGGTCGCGTTGAGGTGGGCGAACACCGAGGCGGGGGCCGGGTCGGTGTAGTCGTCAGCCGGCACGTAGACCGCCTGGATCGAGGTCACCGAACCGCGGTCGGTCGAGGTGATCCGCTCCTGCAGACCGCCCATCTCGGTCTCCAGGGTCGGCTGGTAGCCGACCGCGGAGGGCATCCGCCCGAGCAGCGCCGAGACCTCGGAGCCCGCCTGGACGAAGCGGAAGATGTTGTCGATGAAGAGCAGCACGTCCTGGCCGCCCTGCTCGCGGTAGTACTCGGCCATGGTCAGGCCGGAGAGGGCGACGCGGAGACGCGCGCCCGGAGGCTCGTTCATCTGGCCGAAGACGAGCATGGTCTTGTCGATCACGCCCGACTCTTTCATCTCGAGCCAGAGGTCATTCCCCTCTCGAGAGCGCTCGCCGACGCCGACGAAGGCGGAGAGGCCGGAGTGCTCCTCGGCGATGTTGCGGATCAGCTCCTGGATCAGAACGGTCTTGCCGACGCCGGCGCCGCCGAACAGCCCGACCTTGCCGCCTTTGGCGTAGGGGGCGAGGAGGTCGATGACCTTGATCCCGGTCTCGAGGATCTCCTGGGTCGGGGTCAGGTCGGAGGCCTTCGGGGCCGGGCGGTGGATCGGCCAGCGCTCCTCGACCTGGACCTCGGGCCCGTTGTCGATCGGCTCGCCGAGCAGGTTGAAGATGCGGCCGAGAGTCGCATCGCCGACCGGAACCGTGATCGGACCGCCGGTGTCGGTCACCACGGCGCCGCGCTCGATGCCGTCGGTGGCGTCCATCGCGACCGCGCGGACGCGGTCGTCGCCGAGGTGCTGCTGCACCTCGCAGGTCAGAACCGCCGATTCGCCGTCGTTGTCGCCGCCGCTGGTCTCGATCGTCACCGCCGAGAAGATCTCCGGCAGCTGGTCGGGGAAGACGGCGTCGATGACCACTCCGGTGACCTGCTCGACTCGCCCTACGTTGGTTCCGTTTCCGTTGCTCTCAGCCATGGGTTCCTTTTCTCGTCTCCAAAATTTCCTGTCGCCTAGCCAAGCGCCTCTGCGCCGCCGACGACCTCCAAGATCTCCTGCGTGATTTCCGCCTGACGCGCCCGGTTCATCTCCAGGGTCAGGTCGCCGATCATCGTCTCCGCGTTCTCCGCCGCGTTCCGCATCGCCGTCATCCGCGCGCCCAGCTCCGAGGCCGCCGACTCGAGCAGCGCCCGGTAGACCGAGATCGTCACGTACTCCGGGATCAGCCGCGCCAGCAGCTCCTCCGGGTCCGGCTCGTAGACCCACTCCGAACGGCTCTGCGCCTTCTCGGCCTCGGTTTCCTCCTCGGCCGCCGCGTCCTCGTCGCCGGCGCCCTCGCCGATCACCTCGGCCTGCTGCAGCGGCAGCAGGGTCTGGCGCCAGACGTGCTGGGTCAGGGGCGAGACGAAGCGGTTGTAGATCAACTCGACCCGGTCGAGGTCCTCGTCGACGTAGCGGGCGGTCAGCGCCTCGCCGATTTCGCGGGCGTTGGCGAAAGCCGGGCGGTCGGTGAAACCGACGTAGGAGTCGGTCACCTCCTGCTTGCGGAAGGTCAGGGCCGAGACTCCCTTGCGGCCGACCACGGCGAACGAGGGCTCGGCGCCCTCCTCGCGGACTTTGGTCGCCATCCGCATTCCCTCGCGGATGATGTTGGAGTTGAAGGCGCCGGCGAGGCCGCGATCGCCGGTGACGAGGACGATCCCGACCCGCTTCACGTTCTCGCGCTCTTCCAGGACAGGGACCCGCGGGATGCCGCCCGCCTGGGCGGCGGCACGGCGGGTCAGCTTGCGCATCCCCTCGGCGTAGGGCCGCATGTCGGAGATCCGCTGTTCGGCCCGCCGCAGGCGCGCCGCCGCAACCATCTCCATCGCTCGCGTGATCTTGTTGATGTTCTTGACCGACGCGATGCGGTTCTTGACTTCCTTCTGCGTTGCCATGAGGAACCAGCTCCCAGCCGCTAGGCGGGGGTCGCCGCCTCCTCATCGCTGCTGTCGTCGCCGGACTCGGTCCGAGCCGGGGCCTCGCGCTCCTCTTTGGAGTGGATGCGGTCGGACTCGCCTGCCTCGAGCGGGTCGCCGTGCTCGTCGAAGTCGGGGCCGAAATCGTCGACGAACTCTGCGATCGCCTTGCCCAGCGCCTTCTCGTCAGCCTCCTCGAGCTTGCCGGTCTCTTCGATCCGGCTCAGCAGCTCGGCGTTCTCGGAATGCAGACGCACCCGGAGATCGGCGAGGAACTCGCCGACGCGCTCGACTTTGATCCGGTCGAGGTAGCCGCCGGTGCCCGAGTAGATCGAGGCGACCTGGTCGCCGACGCTGAGCGGTTCGCGCTCTTTCTGTTTCAGCAGCTCGACCAGCCGTTCGCCGCGGGTCAGCGCCTTCTGGGTCTCGGCGTCGAGCTCGGAGCCGAACTGGGCGAAGGCCTCGAGGTCGCGGTATTGGGAGAGGTCCAGGCGCAGTTTTCCGGCGACCTTCTTCATCGCCTTGGTCTGCGCGTTACCGCCGACCCGGGAGACCGAGATGCCGACGTTGATCGCCGGCCGCACGCCCGAGAAGAAGAGATCCGACTCGAGGAAGATCTGACCGTCGGTGATCGAGATCACGTTGGTCGGGATGTAGGCGGAAACGTCGGAGGCCTGGGTCTCGATGATCGGCAGCGCCGTCAGCGAGCCGCCGCCGAGCTCGTCGTTCAGCTTCACCGCCCGCTCCAGGAGCCGCGAGTGCAGGTAGAAGACGTCGCCCGGGTAGGCCTCGCGACCCGGCGGGCGCCGCAGCAGCAGCGACATCTGCCGGTAGGCGGAAGCGTGTTTGGTGAGGTCGTCGTAGACGCAGAGGGCGGCCTTGCCGTTGTAGAGGAAGTGCTCGCCCATCGCGCAGCCGGCGTAGGGGGCGATGTACTTGATCGGCGCCGCCTCGTCGGCGGGGGCGGCGACGATGATGGTGTTCTCCATCGCGCCGTTTTCCTCCAGCGTCTCTTTCAGCTGGACGACGGTCGACATCCGCTGCCCGATCGCGACGTAGATGCAGATCAGGTCCTTGTCCTTGTTGTTGATGATCGTGTCGATCGCGATCGCGGTCTTGCCGGTCTGGCGGTCGCCGATGATCAGCTCTCGCTGGCCACGCCCGATCGGGATCATCCCGTCGATCGACATCAGCCCGGTCTGGACGGGTTCCTCGACCGGCTGGCGCTGGACGACGCCGGGGGCTTTGAACTCGGCCGGGCGGGTCTCGGTGGTGTTGATCTCACCGCGATCGTCGAGCGGGCGGCCGAGCGGGTCGACCATGCGGCCGAGCAGCTCGTCGCCGACCGGGATCTCGAGCAGCTTGCCGGTCCGCTTGACCGTGTCGCCCTCGACGATCTTGTCCCAGTCGCCGAACAGCACGGAGCCGACGTTGTCGGCCTCGAGGTTCAGCGCCAGGCCGGTGACCCCGTGCGGCAGCTCGAGCATCTCCAGCGCCATGCAGTTGTCGAGCCCGTGGATGCGGGCGATGCCGTCGGCGACGGACAGGACCGTCCCGACCTCTGAGAGGTCGGCGGAATCGGTCTCCAGTCCCTCGATCCGCTCTCGCAGGATGCTTGCGATCTCGTCGGGCTTGATCTCCATCGGGTGCTCTCTGCCTCCTTACGCCGCGGTGGCGACGCTCTTTCGAAGTTTCTCCAGACGACTGCGGATGCTCGCGTCCAAGACCATGTTGCCGACCTGCAGGACGATGCCGCCGAGGATCTGATCGTCGACGGCGCTGCTGAGGTCGACCTTCTCGCCGGTCTGCCGTTCGACCTCCTGGCCGATTTTCTCGACCACTGCCGGATCCAGCTCGACGGCGCTGGTCACGGTCACGTCGATCCGGCGGTTCTCCTGCTTCCAGAGCTCGTCGAGCTGGCGCCGGATGCGGAAGACCTCCGTCATCCGGCCCTTGTCGACGAGCACCTCGAGGAAATTCATCAGCTCGGGCTCGGCCCCCGAGATCGCTCGCTTCAACCCTTCCGTCTTCTCGGTCGAGGAGAGGTAGGGGCTGAAGAGGAAGACCTGCAGCTCGCGGTTGCCGTCGACGGCGTCGGCGAACTCGCCGAGCTGCTGCTGGAACGCGTCCAGCTTGCCCTTGTCGCGGCCCACCTCGAAGAGGGCCTCGGCGTATACGCGAGCGGCGTCGGCCATCGCTAGTTCTTCTCCGCTCCCGAGAGCGCCGAGAAGTCGACCTCGCTGAGCGCCTCCTCGACGAGGCGTTTCTGGTCCTCGGCGTTGAGCGCTTTGCGGGTCACCCGCTCGGTGGCGAGCACGGTCAGGTTGGCGACTTCCTGGCGAATCTCGTCCAGGGCCCGCTTGGTCCCTGCTTCGATCTCGCGGTTCGCGGAGGCCACCAGCTCGTCCCGCTTCTCCTTGCCGGCCGTGGCCGCCTCTGCTTCGGCGGTCTCGGCGGATTTGCGGGCGCGCGCCATGATGTCGTCGGCCTGCTCCCGGGCCTCGGCGAGGCGGGCCCGGTACTCGGTGAGCAGCTCGTCCGATTCCTGACGCTGCCGTTCGGCGGCGTTGATCGACTCGCTGATCGCTTCTGCGCGTTTGTCGAGCGCTTCCTGGATCTTCGGGAAGGCGACCTTGCTCAACACCCACATCGTGAACAGGAACAGGACCAGCGTCCAGATCATCAGGCCGAGGCCCGGACTGACCAGGAAACTGCCGCCGCTTTCCTCGCCGTGCTCTGCCGCCTCGGCGGCAAGCGGGAGTATGTAGCCGAACAGCTCCATCGACCTAGGCGAGGAAGAAGGCGATCAGACCGAAGATGAAGGTGTAGAAGGCGACCGCCTCGGTCAGCGCGAAGCCGAGCCAGCGGATGCTTTCCAGCTCGCTTTTCATCTCCGGCTGGCGGGCGACCGACTCGATCTCCTTACCGAAGATGAAGCCGACGCCGATGCCGGCGCCGATCGAGCCGAGCCCGGCGCCGACGCCGAGGGCGATCGCTTTGCCGGCGCTTTTCACGCCTTCGTCGGTGACCTCGGCGAGAGGTATTACGGTGAGATCCATCGAGTTTGACTCCCTTTCTAGTGAGAGGCGGAGGTCGCTCCGCCGATGTAGATAGCGCTAAGCGTCGAGAAGATGAATGCCTGCAGGGTCGCCACCAGCCCGACCTCGAAGATGAAGAAGGCGAAGGCGAGCGGGAAGGTGAGCGCCCCGAGGGCCGCGATCCCCAGCAGCACCGCCAAACCGCCGCCCATGAAGAGCAGCAGCAGGTGGCCGGCGAGGATGTTGGCGAAAAGACGGACCGAGAGGGAGATCAGCCGCACGAAGTGGGAGATCACCTCGATCACGAAGATCGCGCCCTTGCCGATCGGGTGCATGTCCTCCAGACCCGGGGGCAGCCAGCTCTTGAAGTAGGGGCCGACACCCTTGGCCCGGATGCCCTCGACGTGGTAGCTGATCCAGACCACGAGGGTGAGGACGAGCGGGATCGCGATGTTGGCGGTGGCCGCGTAGATCGCGAAGGAGGGGATTTCCAGGCCGCCGATCGAGAAGGTGTGCTCGGTGTTGGTCGGCAGCGGCAGGAAGCCGAGCATGTTCGAGAACCAGATCCAGAAGAAGAGGGCGCCGATGAAGGGGAACCATTTGCGCGCCAGCTCGCCGTGGAGGCTGCCGCCGGTGATCGTGTTCTTGGTCAGGTCATAGGCGACCTCGACCGCGGTCTGGACCCGGTTCGGCTTCTGCGCCATCCGCTTCGCGATCCAGGTCATCGTGAAGATGGTCAGGGCGCTGGCGAGGACGAGGTAGAGGACCGCCTTGTTGATGCTGAAGTCGATTCCCCCGAGTTCGATCGTGACCCACGGTTCGAGTTTGAACTCGTTTTGGGGCTTGAAGCCTTCGTTCTTGCCCTCGCTGGGAAAGAGCAGGATCAGCAGGATCGCGATGGCGAGGTAGGCGCCAAGGCCAATGAAAACCTTGCCTTTGGTGCTGAGACCGCCCTTCTTGGGGGGGTCGACCTGCGGGGCGCCGCCCGGCGCCTGCACCGTTGCCGCCTCCATGCTTACGCGACCCCCTGGCCCTCAGGCTGATCGTCGAACAGGTGCGCGAGGCCCTGGGCGGCGAAGGAGATCGTGAACAGCGCCAGCAGCAGGATCGCCGCGGCAAGCCCGGCCTCCCGTTCGGCGATGCCGACCAGGAGCACGGCGGTGGCCATCAGCCAGACGCGGCCGAGGGTGCTGCCGGCGACGAAGCCCATCGCCTTCTGCCGGTTGCCGGCGGCCAGCTCCTGCTTCATCCGGCGCTGGGCCAGCACCTGAATCCCCCGCTGCAGCAGCCAAACCGCGGCCGCCACGGCGAAGCCGAGCAGGGGAAAGCCGCCGAGCAGAAAGATTGCGAACGCGGCGAGCAGCGCGATTAGATCGACGTACTTGGGAGGCGACATAACTCAGGAATTACGCCCGGCTCGGGGCAGAGCGGGCGCAGGCGCGACTATACCCAAAAGGCCCCCGGAATGGCTTTGTGAAGCCACTTCGTGAGGGTTGCCACTACCGGTCGATCGCTTCGAACTCTCCCGTTTCCGGATCGACCACGGGGAAGGTGCCGGTCTCGAGCTCCTCTTCGACCGCGCGCTCGACCTCCTGCGCCTGCGGCTCGGGGGCTCCCACCTCGCGGCGGAGGGTGATGAGCTGGCGGAGGCGGGTCTGGCGGAGCTTGAAGATCTCCAGCACCTCCACCAGGTAGACGCTGGCGGCAAGGGCGAGAACGCCGAAGAGGGCGATCACCGCGGTCCAGAAGGGATCGAAGTTGCCGTGGTCGTCGCTGTAGGGGACGAAGCGCAGGGCGAGGGCCAGCAGCGCCATGACGACGGTCCAGCCGTAGAGGTAGAGCAGGGTGCGGCGCTGCGAGAAGCCGATGTCGGCCATCCGGTGGTGAAAGTGCCAGCGGTCGGCTTTGTAGATAGGCCGCCGGTATTTGAGCCGCTTGGCGACGACGAAGCCGGTGTCGAGGATCGGCACCGCGAGGATGATCAGCGGCAGGAAGAGGGCGATCACCGCGTTGGTCTTCAGCGCCCCCTGCACCGCCACCGCCCCCAGCAGGTAGCCGAGCAGGTTGGAGCCGGTGTCGCCCATGAACACGCTGGCCGGCGGAAACCCCCAGCGGAGGAAGCCGAGGGCGGCGCCGGCGGTCAGCGCAGCGAGCACCCCGGCGGCGGTGCGATCGAGCGAGAGGGCGATCGTCGCCAGGGTGATGCCGGAGATCACCGCAACGCCGGCGGCGAGGCCGTCGACACCGTCGATCAGGTTGATCACGTTGATCACGGCGACGATCGCGATCACGGTCCCGACGTCGCCGAGGTGGACCACCCCTCCCCCCGGCAGGGTCAGCAGATCGACGGTCCCCGGGGTGAGGCGACCGAAGAAGGGGAAGGTGAATTCGTCGACGGTGACGCCGGCCGAGACGGGGATGATCACCGCGACCGTCTGCCCGAACAGCTTCACCGCGGCGGGCAGGTCGAAGATGTCGTCGAGGACGCCGATCGCGGCAATCGCCATGGCGCCGATCAGGATCGCGTGGCTTTCGCTGTCGTTGGGGAGAAAGAGGATGCCGGCGACGACAGCGCCGCCGAGAATCCCGAGGCCGCCGAGTTTCGGCGTCGGCACGGTATGCAGCGATCGATCGATGGGGTGGTCGATCGCCCCCACCCGCACCGCCAGCCACCTGGTCATGGGAACGAGGAGGAGCGCGAGCAGCCCCGCGACCAGGAAGGCGAAGAGGGCGTCGAGATCAGTGGGCATAGCGGTCGAACCAGAGGGTAAGCGCCATCAGTCCCCAGATCTGGCGGCTGAGATCCTCGCGGCCGGAGATGTGGCGGTCGAGGATCGGGGTGACGGCGGCCGGGTCGAGCAGGCCCTGGCGCTCGACCGCCCCCGGGGCCAGCACCTCGCGGGCGAACGGCTCCAGCGGCCCGCGCAGCCAGGCGGCGATCGGAATCGAGAAGCCCTGCTTGCGACCGTGGACGATCTCGCGCGGCAGCAGCGGCTCCAGGGCGCGGCGCAGGAGGCGCTTCTTGTCGAAGCCGCGGACTTTCATCCTGGTCGGCAGAGAGAAGGCGAACTCGGCGACCTCGGGGTCGAGGAAGGGGACGCGCAGCTCCAGCGAGTGGGCCATGCTGAGCCGGTCGGTCTTGACCAGCAGGTCGTCGACCAGGTAGATGCCGAGGTCGAGATCCTGCATCCGCGCCAGCGGCTCGGCGCCCTCCGTTTCCGCGTAGCGCTCCCGGTAGAGATCGAGCGGGTCCCAGGCGGTGGCCGCGGGACCGGCGAGATCGGTTCGGGTCTGGGCCGAGAAGATCTCCTTCCAGCCGTGGTGGCGCTCCAGCGCCGGCAGCGCAGCGGCGCGGGCGAAGCGCTTGGCCTTGTAGTCGAACCCGACCCGGTCGTGGCGGCTCGGCAGCGCCTCGGCCAGCGGCCGGGCCAGCGGCGCGAGGCGGCCGATGCGGCGGGCGAGGAGGTCGGCGACGTAGGTGTAGTAGCCGCCGAAGAGCTCGTCGCCGCCCTCGCCCGAGAGGGCGGTCTTGACCTCGCCGGCGGCCAGCTCGGAGACGATGTAGGTCGGCAGCGCCGAGGAGTCGCCGAAGGGCTCGTCGAAGGCCTCGACTAGCTTCGGCAAAAGCTCGACCGCGTCGGAGCGAAGGATCAGCTCGTGGTGGTCGGTGCCGTAGCGCTCGGCGACCAGACGGGCGCGCGAGAGCTCGTCGAAGCCGGCCTCCTCGAAGCCGATCGAGAAGGTGCGCACGGGTTCCTCGGCGTGGGCGCTGGCGAGCGCCGCGAGGCCCCCCGAGTCGACCCCGCCGGAGAGCAGGACGCCGACCGGGACGTCGGCGACGAGATGGGCGCGGACGCTGTCGCCGAGCACCCCGCGCAGCTCCTCCGCCAGCTCGTCGATCGAGCCCCGCCGCAGCTCGTCGCCCGGTGTCGGCCCCGGCCGCGCGAAGCGGCGCTGGCGCACCTCTCCCCCCTCCCAGGTCAGCAGGTACCCCGGGGCCAGCTTGCGCGCCTCGGCGAAGATCGTCAGCGGCGCCGGGATCGAGTTGAAGGCGAGGTAGGCGGAGACCGCTTTCGGGTCGATCTCACGCGAGAATCCCGGCAGCTCGAGCATCGCCTTCAGCTCCGAGGCGAAGGCGATGCCGCCGCCGGCCTCCCGGTAGTAGAGCGGCTTGATCCCGAAGCGATCCCGGGCGAGCAGCAGGCGCCGGCGGCGCTTGTCCCAGAGGGCGATCGCGAACATCCCCCGCAGCCGCTCGACGAATTCCTCGCCGTGCTCCTCGTAGAGGTGAACCAGCACCTCGGTGTCGCAGTCGGTGGCGAAGCGGTGGCCGCGGCCCTCCAGCTCCCGCTTCAGCTCGCGGTAGTTGTAGATCTCGCCGTTCTGGACGACGACCGCGCTGCCGTCCTCGTTCGCGATCGGCTGGTGGCCGTGGTCGAGATCGATGATCGAGAGTCGCCGTGCCGCCAGCGCAACCGGCCCGTCGTGGAACAGCCCGTCGTCGTCGGGACCACGGTGGACCAGGCGGCTGCTCATCCGCGCCACCGCCTCCAGGTCCGGAGCGCCCTCTCGCTCGGCGGCGACGACGCCGCAGATACCGCACATGGGCGGCAGTCTCGCAGCCCCGCCGGGCCGCACTGCAGCTCACTAGGAAGTCGGCTGCCCCCGTCCCAGCACCTTGGCGACCGTCGCCAGCAGGACCTGGACGTAGAGCGAGACGGAGCGGTCGGCGATGTACTCCATGTCGTGGGCGAGCTTGTCGGCCCAGGACTCCTCGCGGGTGATTCGCGTCTGGGCGAAGCCGGTGACCCCGGGGCGCACCACCAGCCGCTGCCAGTACTGGGGGATCTCGCGACAGAGGTCGGCATAGAAGGCCGGGCGAATCGGCCGCGGGCCAACCACCGCCATGTCGCCGCGGAGAACGTTCCAGAGCTGCGGCACCTCGTCGAGATGGGTCTTGCGCAGGATGCCGCCGATCCGGGTCCGCTCTTCCTCGGTGCGGCGGGTCAGCTCCTCGCCGTAGTAGGGGCCGAGCCGGGTCTCCGCATCCGGTTTCAGGGTGCGGAACTTGTACATCCAGAAGAGGTGGCCGGCCCTGCCGACGCGGGCGCCGCGATAGAGGACCGGGCGACCGGAATCGATCGCGATCGCCAGCGCGACCAACGCCAGCAGCGGCGAGAGGACGAGCAGGATCGAGGCCGAGATGAGGATGTCGAGCGCCCGCAGAACCCTGTCTATCGGGCGCGGATCGCCTTCGGCCGCGGGCGCGACGAGTTCTTCGAGGCCGGGCTCGGCTTCGGGCAGGTCGCTCAGGAAGGCGTTACGGGATGGGGCTCTTCGCGCAATGGTGAGGCTCCGACGGTACCGAGGATGGTCTCGACCAGAGAGGACGGATCGCGCCGGGTGGGGGCTGCCTCCGCGGTTCGCTTGCTCAACTCCACCGCCCGCGAATCGGTCAGCGGGCGCAGGCGGCCCGACTTGATCAGCGCTTCGTCGACGCCGCCGAGGCGGCCGCCGTAGGTGGTGTAGACGGGCGTGGCGAGGGCGGCGGCCTCGCGGTTCATCGTGCCGCCGGCGGAGACGACGAGGTCGGCGAGGGCGATCAGGCTCTGGGCCTCGACGGCGCCCTCGGGGACGATCACCGAGGGCAACGCCAGCCCGGTGATGAACTCGCGCTGGGCCTGCGTCCGTGGCAGAACCACGGCGTGGACTCCCTCGTCGCGGCCGAGCCGGTCGAGGACCTTGGGGAAGAGCGGGTTCGACTTGCGGTGGTAGAGCGAGACGTCGGGCGGCGGGCGGACGATGACGACGACGCGCTCCTCGTCGACGCCCAGCCGTCGCAACGCCTCGGAGTCGGGCTCGAAGTCGTAGAGGTAGTACTCCTCCTTCAGGCCCGGATAGGGGAAGTACTTGTCCTCGGTCACCCCGAAGCGGCGCAACCGCTCCAGCGGCACCGAGTCGGGGAACATCACCCGCCGCGCCAGCCGGCAGCCGATCCGGTGCTGGGTGACCGCGTACTCGTAGTCGTGCATGTTGGCCTCGGGGACGCCGAGCGCCTTCGCCGCGATCGCGAGGTCGTTGGAGCCGTGGGCGAGCGCGAGGTCGAAGCCGCGGCCGCGGCCGTAGCGCAGCATGCCGCTGCTGCGCGAGGCGAGGCTGACCGCCTTGCGCAGTCGCGAGGCGCCGCCGTGGCGGCCGATCGGGGTGTGCTCCATCCCGTGCAGCTCGAGCAGCTGCTGGGTCTGGGCGTAGTCGCGCGAGGTGATCTCGACCTCGTGGCCTTCCTTCCGCAGCCGCTCGATGATCGGGCGCAGGACCAGGACATGCGCCGGGGCGCTCATGTCGACCCACACCTTCACGGTCTTAGACGGCTGCAGCCAGCTCGGCGTAGAGCGGGAAGCGATCCATCAGGGCGCCGGTGCGGGCGCGCAGGTCATCTTTCGAGGACTCGAAGTCGGGGCCGAGCGCGGCGACGATCACCGCGGCGATCTCCCGCATCTCCTCCTCGCCCATGCCGCGCGTGGTCAGCGCCGGGGTGCCGATCCGCAGCCCCGAGGGGTTCATCGGCGGCCGCTCGTCGAAGGGGATCGCGTTGCGGTTGACGGTGATCCCGACCTCCTCGAGGCGGTCCTCGGCGGTCTGGCCGTCGAGCCCGGTCGGGGTCAGGTCGACGAGGACGAGGTGGACGTCGGTGCCGCCGGTGAGGACGGGCACGCCGCCCGCTTCGAGTCCCTCGGCGAGGGCCTGGGCGTTGGCGATCGTCTGCCGCTGGCGCTGGCGGAACTGCTCGCTGGCAGCGATCTGGAAGGCAACCGCCTTGGCGGCGACCGTGTGCATCAGCGGCCCGCCCTGCTGGCCGGGGAAGACCGCCTTGTCGATCGCTTTCGCGTGCTCCTCGCGACAGAGGATCATCCCGCTGCGCGGCCCGCAGAGGGTCTTGTGGATCGTGGTGGTGACGACGTCGGCGTGCTCGACCGGGTTGGGATGCTCGCCGGCGGCGACGAGGCCGGCGAAGTGGGCCATGTCGACCATCAACTTGGCGCCGACCGAATCGGCGATCCGGCGGAAGGCGGCGAAGTCGAGCTGACGCGGGTAGGCGGACCAACCGGTGACGATCAGCGCCGGTTCGTGCTCCTGCGCCAGGCGCTCCACCTCATCCATGTCGACGAGGAAATCCTCGCGGCTGACGTGGTAGGGCACCGGGTTGTAGAGCGTCCCGGAGACGTTGATCTTCATCCCGTGACTGAGGTGACCGCCGTGGTCGAGAGCGAGGCCGAGGAAGGTGTCCCCCGGTTCGAGCAGGGCCATGTAGACGGCGTTGTTGGCCTGGGCGCCGGAATGGGCCTGGACGTTGGCGTGCTCGGCCCCGAACAGGCTCTTGGCCCGCTCGATCGCCAATTCCTCGGCGACGTCGACCTCCTCGCAGCCGCCGTAGTAGCGGCGGCCGGGGTAGCCCTCGGCGTACTTGTTGGTCAGCACCGAGCCGACCGCTTCGAGGACCGCCTGGGGCACGAAGTTCTCCGAGGCGATCATCTCCAGTGTCCGCTGCTGGCGGCGCAGCTCCGCCTCGAGCACGCCGGCGATCTCGGGATCGACCTCGCTCAGCGGCGCGTTTTGGAAGTTTTCGGGAAGCTCGGAGATGGTCCGGCGACGATAGCAACGGGCATGGATAGTCTGGGGCCGGTGAGAGCCAGAGTCTTCCTCGCTCCGCTGGCCCTTCTGCTGGTCCTGGCACTGCCCGTCGCCGCCCCCGCAGCGGCCGACAACCCCTGCGAAAGCGCCGAAGCGCAGTTCCTCCTCTGCCCCAACCTGCGGATCGCCAAGCCGAGCGAGCTCTACGTCCAGCGGGCCGGCAGCCAGGTGCGGCTGCGGGCGACCAGCGACGTGCAGAGCCGCGGCGCCGGGCCGATGGAGCTGCGCGGCCGCCGCGACGGCCCGCGCAGCATGAAGACCAACCAGCGGATCTACAAAAAGGGCGGCGGCCACATCACGGTGCCGAGCGAAGCGAAGCTGCGATTCACCTACGTCGGCACCTACTTCGGCGGCTCCTACTGGAAGGTGCACCAGCTGGCTGCCTTCGAACTTCTCCGGGTCGGGCCGGACGGCGAGGTCGGCAACGTCGTCCGCACCAGCCCCAAGCTCAACTACTGCCTGCGCGACCTGACCCGGACCCAGGGCAGCGGCCGCTCACCCGCCGGGCGGGTCTACCCGGGCTGCAACCAGGACCCGTTCCGCGACCGGGTCAAGCTCGGCACCTCGGTCGGCTGGTCGGATATCTACCCGGCCGCCTACCACCAGCAGTGGATCGACGTCGCCGGCCTGCGGGGCTGCTTCGTCTACCGGATGATCGTCGATCCGCAGGAACACCTCTTCGAGTCGAACGAGAGCGACAACACCTCCCAGCGCCTGGTTCGCCTGCCGTATCGCGGCGGATCCGGCTGCTAGCCCGCCCCAGGCTGGGCCGGCTTGCTTTCTTCCGGCTTCTTCCCCGTCATCCTCAAGTTGGAGAGCTTGCTCAGCGCATCGAACCAGAAGGGAGCCCCGAGGGAGATCGCGAAGACCGTGATCAGCCAGCCGGCCAGCGCCGTGCCCATCCCTCCCCAGGACCACTCCGGCTTGTTCTCGGTCGCCCAGAAGATCGGCAGGTGGAGGGCGGCGAGGTCATCGACGGCGGTCTGCATTTCCTCCCCCGCCTGCTTCAGTTCTTCGGCGGGCGTCTTCTCGGCTCCGGATTCGCCGGCGGCTGCTTCGCCGTCTTCGGTTTCGTCCTGAGCGGAGCCTTCGTTCACCGCCGCCGCTTCCGCCTTGGCCACCACCGCGGCGCGGACGCTCGGTTCCGCGGAGAGCTGTTCGGCGATTCGCAGGGCGCTGACGTTGAGGGCGATCGCGAGAACGACGGCAATGCCATAGGTCCACGCCTGGGTCTTGCGCTTGTACCAGCCGCTGGCCCGGTCCATCGAGTCGTCGAACCACTTTTCGAGCGTCGGCGCTTCCGGCATGGCCGCCGACTGGGATCCGGTCAGGGCGCCGAGCTGCCGGCCAAGTCCTGTGCTGACGCTGGAGACGTCGACCGTGTCGCGAAAAGCGAGGGCGAAGTTCTGCGGGGAGATGTACGAGGGATCCCGGCTGCGGTCCAGGTCGAGGTCGGCGCGCACCAGAGGATGGCTGAAGATCTGCCGAACCGCCTCGCGGTCCCCGAGCATGCCCTCGAGGCCCTTTTTCAGGTTCTTCGATCGGAACTTGAAGAGCGCCGAGATTCCCTCCATGACCGCTGACGCGACCAGGCTGAGCAGGAAGAACACGAAGGCAAGGGCGATCGCGATTTCGACCGCCGGGCCACCAAGATCAAGGGACATCGGGAACGAACCTCCAACGTTCGGCTAGCAGGACCCGGGGAACCTATGAGCTTGCCCTGAGTAAAAGCAAGAACGCTGAGGTTCCCGAAGGCTGCTAGCCGAGGCCGACCGAAGCGAGCTTGCTGGCGAGATCGCCGGGCGAGAGCGCCCCGTCGCGGAGGACCCGCCAGTGACCGTCGTCCTCGATCGTGGTGATGTCGACCACGGTCGAGGGGAGCCCCGGCAGCTCGCCGCCGTCGATCGCCAGGTCGGCGCCGTCGACGATCGACCGGGGGACGGCCTCGAAGCGGGCGGCCGGGGCCTCGCCGCTGAGGTTGGCCGAGGTCTGGAAGACCGGGCACATCGCCCCCCGCAGGACGCCGCCGATCAGGCGAATACCGAGCCGGTCTGGGTCCTGGCCGCAGGCAAGCGGGTAGCGTCGCTGCGGGTTGGCGATCACCAGGGTCACCGGACCCGGCATCAGGGCGCTGACCGCGGCTTTGGTTCGCGGGCCGAGGCCGGAGACGATCTCGCGGATCGCCAGCGGCGAGAAGTACATGACCGCCGAGGGCTTGCCCTCGTCCCGCCCCTTGAGCCGGTGGATCCTGGCGATCGCCCCGGCGTCGAGCGGATCGCAGGCGAGCCCGTAGAGACCGTCGGCAGGGAACACGACGACCCCACCGCTCGAGATCGTGCGTTCGAGCGCCTTGCGGGCGATCTGCGCCTCCCCGCTCCGCAGCTGGATCACCTCGCTCACTTGGCGCCTCCGGTGCAGCCGAGGACGGCGCGCTCGATCCCCGCCAGGTCCCGGCGCGCCTCGACGTCGACGAATCCCGCCTCCTCCATCAGCCGCGCCACCGCAGGCGCCTGCCCCTCGCCCACCTCGACCGCGAGCGCTCCGGCCTTCTGTTCCTGACAGCGGTGCAAATGACCGGTGGCCACAGGGATGAAGGCGAGGTAGGCGTCGAGGCCATCGGGGCCGGCAAGGAGCGCCTCGCGCGGCTCCCACCGGGTGACCTCGGGCTCGAGGGAGGGCCAGTCGCGCTCGGCGACGTACGGGAGGTTGGCGAGGATCAGGTCGAAGCGCTCACCCTCGGGCAAGCTGCCTTCGAGGAAGCGGACGCGGTCGGTCGACCCGAGCCGCCCGGCGTTTCCCCGCGCGACTTCGAGGGCCTTGCGCGAAGTGTCCGTCGCGGTCACCTCGCAGCCCGGCAGCTCGTCGGCGACCGCAAGGGCGATCGCGCCCGAGCCGGTGCCGGCGTCGAGGACTCGCCCGGGCGCAACCTCCAGCGCCAGCTCGACCAGCAGCTCGGTCTCCGGCCGCGGGATCAGCACCCGCGGATCCACCGCCAGCTCGATATCGCGGAACCCTTTGCGGCCGAGGATGTAGGCGACCGGCTCGCGCCGCAGCCGCCGCCGCACCATCTCGCCGAAGCGGCGGGCAGCGGCCGACAGCACCTCGGCGCCGGGGTCGGCGACCAGCGCCGCCCGGGTCCACCCGGTCGCCTCGGCCAGGAGCAGTTCCGCGTCGAGCCGCGGGTCTTCGACACCCGCGGCGCGCAGAGCGTCGACCGCCGAGCCCAGCGCCTCGCGCACCTCTGCGCCGGTCATCGTCGCCATCGGCTCAGGCGGCCGAAGCGGCAGCCTGCAACCGCTGCCGCTTCTCCTCGGCCGCCAAGGCGTCGGTGAACTCCCCCAACTGCCCCGCCAGCACGCCCTCGAGGTTGTGCGAGGTGTGCTTGATGCGATGGTCCGTGACCCGGCCCTGGGGGAAGTTGTAGGTGCGGATCTTCTCCGAACGCTCGCCACTGCCCACCTGAGCCTTGCGCTCGGAGGCGATCTTCGCCTGCTGCTCGGCCATCTCGCGCTCGTAGAGGCGCGCCCGCAGCACCCGCATCGCCCGGTCCTTGTTCTGGAGCTGGGACTTCTCGTCCTGCATCGAGACCACGATCCCGGTCGGTTTGTGGGTGATCCGCACCGCTGAGTCGGTCGTGTTGACCGACTGGCCGCCCGGGCCGGAAGAGCGGTAAACGTCGATCTGAAGGTCGTTCTGGTTGATCGCGACCTCGACCTCCTCGGCCTCGGGCAGGACCGCCACGGTCGCGGTCGAGGTGTGGATCCGGCCCTGCGACTCGGTCTCCGGGACGCGCTGCACGCGGTGCGTCCCGCCCTCGAACTTGAACACCGAGTAGGCGCCCTCGCCCTTTACCTCGAAGGTGACCTCCTTGAAACCACCCGCCTCGGAGCCGGACTGCGAGAGAACCTCGGTGGAGAATCCGCGGCCTTCGGCGTAGCGGGTCAGCATCTTGTAGAGGTCGCCGCCGAAGAGCGCCGCCTCGTCGCCGCCGGTCCCGGCGCGGATCTCGACGATCACGTTCTTGGCGTCGTTGGGGTCCCGTTCGACCATCGCCAGGCGGATCTCCTCTTCCAGCTCCTCGAGTCGCGCCGGCGCCTCTTCGGCGACCCGGCGCAGCTCTTCGTCCTCGCCCTCGGCCAGCAGCTCCAGCGCCCCCTCGAGGTCGTCGCGCAGCGTCCGCCACTGCCCAGCAAGCTCGCTCGCCGGCTGCAGATCGCGGTATTCGCGGCCGACCTCGGCGTAGCGAGCCCGGTCGGTGATCACCGTCGGGTCAGACATCTGCGCCTCGAGCTCGGCGAAGCGCGTCTCAATCTGCTCGACCAGCTGCTCGATCATCGGGGCGAAGAGTAGAGCGGGAGCGCCGCTAGGCGACGATCTCGATGTGCGGCTTCTTCGCCGCCTCCTCGGGGGTCTCCCGGGCGAGAACGGCGTTGAGGGAGGCGATCGCCACCGCGAGCTGTTCTTCGTCGGGCTCGCGGGTGGTCAGGTTCTGCAGCATCAGGCCGGGCCACATGACCGCCCGCACCCAGCGTTTGCGGCGGTTTTTGCCGGCCCACTTGATCACCTCGTAGGAGAGCCCGGCGATCAGCGGGATGCCGAGGATCCGCGAGGCCAGCAGCCAGTACCAGGCGGGCAGGCCGATCGGGGCGAAGACGAAGATCGCCAGCACCATCACGATCAGCAGGAAGCTGGTGCCGCAGCGAGGGTGCAGCCGCGAGTAGAGCTTCGCCCGCGCCGGAACCAGTTCGTCTTCGGCCTCGTAACAGGAGATCGTCTTGTGCTCGGCCCCGTGGTACTCGAAGACGCGCCGCAGATCCGGCATTTTGCTGATCGCGAGGATGTAGCCGATGAAGATCGCGGTGCGGAGGATTCCCTCGACCAGCCAGAAAAGCAGCGAGGAGCCGAGCTGATCCTTGATCAGGCTGGTGAGCCCGACCGGGACGACGAAGAAGAGCCCGACCGCCAGCAGCATCGAGAAGAGAATCGTCAGGCCCCAGAGCCAGCCGCCGATCTCCTCCTTGTTGCCCTCCTCGTCCTCCTCCATCTGCGCGTTGGCGGAGATCGCGAGCGCTTTGAAGCCGATCTTCAGCGACTCGCCGAGAGCGACGACGCCGCGGATCACCGGCAGGCGATAGATCCGGTGCCGCTGCGCCCAGGGGACGAGCTGCTCGGACTCGACCTCGATCTGCCCCTCCGGGCTGCGGACCGCGACCGCCCAGACGGAGATGCCGCGCATCATCACGCCCTCGAGCACCGCCTGGCCGCCGACAGGGGCGTCGCGCTTGGCCACCAGCGCCCCGTCGGGCATGCGCAGCGGGTCCCCTCCGTTATTCGCGGAAGGGGAGTTTTGGGATGCGAGTGCCGAGCCCGACGGCGGGCTCACGGGCTACTTCCCGGCCCGGTGCTTGGCGGCGCGGCGCTGGAAGCGCTCGACGCGGCCACCGGTGTCGACCAGCTTCTGCTTGCCCGTGTAAAAGGGGTGGCACTCGGAGCAGAGCTCTACATGCAAGTCCTCTTTCGTGGAGCGCGTGTAGAACTGGTTGCCGCACGAGCAGTGCACGTTGGCAAGCGTGTATTCGGGGTGGATTCCTGCCTTCATCTCCACTCAGTCTAGAGAACCGCGCAAGCTGCCGATGAGGTCCTTGTGCGGAAAGCGATCGGAGCAGTCCTCTTTGGCGGTGTCGCCCTGGTCGTCCTCTACGACTGGGCAGGGCTCGGAGGCGCCAGCCTCGACGTCGCGATCAACGGCGTGGTCTACGACGCCGTCATCGTCTGCGCCGGGCTCGCCTGCCTGACGCGGGCCTTCCGCGGCGGCCCGGAACGCGGCGCCTGGATCGCGATCAGCGCCTCGATCGTCGCCTGGGCCGCAGGGGAGGTCTGGTGGACGCTCAACATCGAAGGCAACCCCTCGGCCCCCTACCCCTCCCCCGCCGACATCGGCTACCTCGCCTTCTATCCGCTGGCGGTGATCGGGCTCTACCTCCTGGTCCGCGCCCGCACCGAGGAACTGGATCGCCGGCTCTGGATGGACGGGACGATCGCCGCCCTCGGCACCGGCGCCCTCGGCGCGGCCCTGCTGTTCGAATTCGTCGCCGACCGCGCCAGCGGCTCGACGGTGGAAATGGCGACGACGCTTGCCTACCCGTTCGGCGACGTGGTCCTGGTCTCGCTGATCGTCGGGGTGATCGCCCTCACCCGCTGGCGACCGGGCAGGACCTGGACGCTGCTGCTCGGCGGCCTCGCCGTGATGGCGGTGGCAGACGTGGCCTTCACCCTGCAGGGCTACGGAACCGTTCCCGGCGGCGACTGGATCGAACCGATCTACCTCTTCTCCGCCGTCCTCCTCGGCGCCGAGGCCTGGCAGCCGGAAGCCGACCCGATCCGCTCCGACGCGCGCTTCGACGGCTGGCGGGAAATGATCGTCCCCGGGATCGTGGCCGGGGCGATGATCGTCCTCGGCGTCCTCCAGTACCTGCACAGCTCCAGCGCCCTGACCACGGTGCTCTGGTCGGTGACGATGCTGGCGGTGATCGGCCGGCTGGCGCTGAGCCTGCGCGAGAACACCCGGCTGCTGGAACAGGTCCGAACCGACCGGCTGACCGGTCTCGGCAGCCAGGCGCGCCTGCGGATGGACCTCGAACCCAGGGGCCCGGGAGGAGTGGAGCGACCGCTGACCCTGATCCTGCTCGACCTCAACGGCTTCAAGCACTACAACGACACCTTCGGCCATCCGGCCGGCGACAAGATGCTGGGGCTGCTCGGCGGCCGGCTGCGCGGAGCAGTGGCCCCCGAGGGCGTCGGCTACCGCCTCGGCGGCGACGAGTTCGTGGTCCTGATCGAGGGGCGGGCGCCCAACCGGGACGCGGTCGCGACCCGGGCCGCCGAAGCGCTGACCTCGCAGGGGAGCGGATTCGACCTCAGCGCCGCCTGGGGCATCGCCTCGGTGCCGGAGGAGGCGGACACGGCGGCTTCGGCGATGCAACTGGCCGACGTGCGGATGTACGCGCAGAAGGAGTCCCGCCGCCTCGCGGGGCCGCTAGGGACGCTCGACCGCGAAGCTCTCGAGCAGAGCCAGTAGGACCTCGGTCACCTCGGCCCGGCCCTGCGGCCGCTCTTCGCGCGCCACCAGCATCGCCGCCTCGTCCAGCCCGCCCAGCAGCAGGTGCGCCAGCGGCTTCACCGGCAGCTCGCGGATCTCCCCCGCTTCCATCGACGCCGCGAGACTGGCTTCGATCAGTCCGAGCCCGTTGGCGGCGCCGATCTCACGCCAGCGCTCCCAGCCGAGGACAGCGGGCGCGTCGTGGAGAGCGATCTGCCTCAGCTCCGGCTTGGCGCACTCGTCGAGGAAGGCTTCGATGCCGGCTTTCATCGCCGCCAGCGGGCTGTGCAGCTCGGAGCCGAGGACGACGCGGGCGACGCGCTCGGTCGATTCCGCCTCGATCCGTTCGTAGACGGCCTCCAGCAGGCTCGCCTTGTCGCCGAACTGGTGGTAGAGGGCGCCGCGGGTGACGCCGGCGGTACGGACGATCTCCTCGGTGCCGACGTTTTCGTAGCCGCGCTCGGTGAAGAGCCGGCGAGCAGCGGCGATCAGCGCGTCGCGGGTCGCCTGGGTGCGCTGCGCCTGGGTCCGCCGCTTTCCGGGTTCTGGACTTACGTGCATACAGTATGTATGTTAGATCCTTCTTCAACCAGAGGAGGCCATCGTGACTGACCAGCAAAAGGAAATCCAACTTCCCCAGGGGACGATCCGCTACCGCGATGCCGGCGAGGGCAAGCCCGTCGTCTTCGTTCACGGCTACCTGGTCGACAGCCGGCTCTGGTCCGGGGTCGTCGACAACCTCTCCGACCGCTGCCGCTGCATCGCGCCCGACTGGCCGCTGGCGGCGCATCAGGTGGCGATGAACCGCGACGCCGACCTCTCCCCCACCGGCATCGCCAAGCTGATCGCCGACTTCCTCGCCAAGCTCGAGCTCGAGGACGTGACGATCGTCGGCAACGACTCCGGCGGCGCGATCTCGCAGGTGCTGGCGACGTCCCACCCCGACCGGATCGGCCGCCTGGTCCTGACCAACTGCGACACCCACGAGAACTTCCCGCCCGGGATCTTCAAGGCGATGCCGCCGCTGGCGAAGATCCCCGGGGGAATGCTGGCGCTCTCCCTCCCCTTCCGGATCGAAGCCCTGGCTCAGCGTGCCTTTGCCCCCTTCGCCAAGACCAAGATCCCGGACGCGCTGGTCGCCTCCTGGATGGAGCCGAACAAGCGCAGCTCGGCGGTGCGGCGCGACGCCGCCAAGGTGACCGCGGGGATGAACAAGCGCTACACGCTGGCGGCGGCGCAGAAGCTGAGCGAATCCCAACTTCCCATCCGCCTCCTCTGGGCCCCGGAAGACAAGCTCTTCCCGATCTCCTACGCGGAACGGCTCGCGGGCGCATGCAGCAACGCCAAGGTGGTGCCGATCGCGGACGCGAGCACCTTCGTTCCCCTCGATCAGCCGCAGCGAGTCGCCGAGGAGATCGCCGAGTTTGCGGCTTCCTCCTGAGCGCCCGAACGAACAGGCGTTCCCAAACAATCGCAAAGAGCATATTTTTCGTCCGACGGGCGGGGGAAGCTTTGCCCACCGCTACAGGACGGAGAAGTCATGCCCAAGCAGATCTTCGACCAGCAACGCCCCCGGAGCACGATGGCCCAGCGCCTCGATGAGGCGTTCGCGGGCTGCGACGAGTGGACCGTGATTTCGGCCCCGCGCCGCCGCAGCGCCCTCGATTTCACCCCCACCGCGGTGAGCACCGCGCAGATCTTCGACGGAGCGGCGCTGCTGCGGGCAGAGGAAGCCAGACCCCTGTAGTTACCGGTGGTAGTGCATCACGATCTGCCCAACCCCTAGTCCCCCTCCGATCAACAGCAGGAGATAGGCCAGAACGAGGTCCTCATTGCCTGCTCCAAGGCTTTTCAAGCCCCCCAGCAGCAGGATCTCCGTGAGAACCAATCCGGAGATGAACAAGATGTGCGCTCGTTTTTCAGTCATATGTTCGTAGACAAAACATTACCACAGGTTGGAGAGGCTGATCACGCCTAAGGCAACTGCTAGTCCGCCGAGACCACCCAGCGTGGTGGCAGACCGCAGCGCAGCGTCCTCTTCCCGGGCCAGTGCCGGACCCACCTGGCCGATGAAGCCGTCGATCGCGATCGACGCAGCGATGAAGCCGGAACCGGCAACAGCGTCGCCAAGAATAGAGCCGAGCGGGAGCACCCCGCCGACCCTAGGCGGCCGATCCGCGCGCGTGGCGCGCGGATCGTGCCCTCAGTGGAACGGCTTGCTCAGGTCTCCTGGTACAGCGGGCCGTCGCCGCCCTCGGGCAGCGTCAGCCTGCCGCCCTTGGCGGTGATCGCACCGCACTGGACGCAGTTGGAGGCGGTGACGTGGACGTCGACTTCGCTCGCCCCGCTTTCCAGCTGGTCCTCGGGAATTTCGTAGACCTGGGCCGGACACATCGAGACCCAGGTCTGGGCAATCTCACGCGGGACGTGGGTCTGGATGCGGACGTGGTTCGGAGCGTCGTCGCGGGTGGCGTTGCCGGAGAGGAAGACCGAGTCGAGCTTGTTGAAGGTCAGCTCGTTGTCTGCCTTCGGGTAGCTGTCGCCCGCCTTGCCCTCGAAGACCGGGATCTCGGCGTTGTCCTCGATCTTCCAGTGGCCGCCGGGGAAGGCGCCTTTGGTGCCAACCATCATGCTTCCCATCGCACCGCCGAAGATCAGGCCCTTGGTCAGCGGCTGCTTCATGTTCCGCGAGCGGTAGAGGTCCTTCTCGATCACCGAGCCGCGGATCTTCTCGTCATAGCTTTCGAAGTTGACCGAGTCGATGTCCTTCTTCAGCGACTCGACGATCGTTTCCGCCGCGTACATCCCGGCGTGCATCGCGTAGTGGACGCCGGCGAGTTCGGCGATGTTGACCATCCCGGCGGCATCGCCGGCCATCAGCATCCCCGGCACCGAGAAGCGCTGCGGCAGCGCCCAGTAGCCGCCAGAGGGGATCGTCTTCGCGCCCCAGCCGACCCGTTTGCCGCCCTCGATGATCTTCTTGATGAAGGGGTGGGTCTTGAACTCCTGCAGGGCGTCGTGGACCGAGAAGGTCGCGTCGGTGGTGTCGAGCCCGACGACGAGGCCGAAGCAGACCTTGTCCTCGCCCATCGGGTAGATGAAGCTGCCGCCGGCCTCCTTGTATTTCGGGCCCCAGCGCAGCGGCCAGCCGAGGGTGTGGATGACCCGGTCGAGCGGCTTCGGGACCTCCCAGACCTCCTTCACCCCAAGCTCCCAGACCTGCGGGTCGGAGCCCTCGCGGAGGTTGAAGTAGTCCATCGCGGCGTAGGTCAGGTGGCCGATCGTGCCCTCGGCCAGAACCGTGGCCTTGGCGACGACGTCGGAGCCGGGCTCGAAGTTGCAGCTCTTCGCCCTCTTTGCCGCGGCCGCGGTCGCCCGAGCGGACGCCCTTGACGATCCGGTCCTCGACCAGCAGCTGGGTCGCCGAGGTCTCGGCGAGGATGTAGACGCCGGCCTCTTCGGCTTTCTCGGCGAGAAAGCGGCCGAGCTTGGAGACCGACATCGTGTAGGTCCCCTCTTTGCGGAAGTTCGGCGGCGGCGGCTTCAGCGGAAAGGCTTTGCTCTTGGTGAGGAAGTACGTCGCGTCCTTCGTCACCTCCTGGTAGACCGGCGGCCACTCCGCCGGCGGCAGGTCGGGGAAGAGCCGTTCCAGCGCCGAGGGGTCGACGTTGGCACCGGAGAGCAGGTGGGCGCCGGCGACTTTGCCCTTCTCGATCACCGCGACCGGGACTTCGCCCAGCTTCTCGGTCAGCTCGGGCTCGTCCTCCAGCAGCTGCATGAGTTTGTTGGCGCAGGCGAGCCCGGCGGGGCCGCCGCCGACGATCGCGACGCCAACCTCGATGCGCTCGTCCACCGGATCCGTCGGCGCCGCGATGACGCTGTCGGAATCGAAGGGCGGCGGAAACTCACTCGGTGCAACTGCCATTTTCGGACTCCTTGTGTCTCCTGGGTGGGACGAGATCCGGGGGCCCCGCGGGGCCCCCGGCGCGACGTCAACCCTTCTTGGCTTTGATCGCCTCGGTCAGCTTGGGGACGATCTTGTGCAGATCGCCGACCACGCCGAGGTCCGAGAACTCGAAGATCGGCGCGTTCGGATCCTTGTTGATCGCAAGGATGTTCTCCGAGTTCTGCATCCCGACCTTGTGCTGGATCGCCCCGGAGACGCCGGCGGCGAGGTACAGCTTCGGCGCCACCGTCTTGCCGGTCTGGCCGATCTGGGCCGCGTAGGGGTACCAGCCGGCATCGACGACCGCGCGGGTCGCGGCGACGGCTCCGCCCATCGACTCGGCAAGTTCCTCGCAGAGACCGAAGCCCTCTTTGGCGCCGAGGCCGCGACCGCCGCCGACGAGGATGTCTGCGTCCTCGATGTTGACGTCGGCACCGCGCTGCTCGCCGCGCTGGACCAGCTTCGCCTTGGTCGACCACTCGGAGAGCTCGACCTCGACGTCGACGACCTCAGCCGTGCCGCCGGACTCCTTGGCGTCGAAGGCGTTGAGGCGGCCGATGATGATGCCGGGCTCGGCGACGTAGCCGACGTCGGCGATCTCGGAGTCCTGCAGGATCGGTCGCTCGACGACGAGCTTGCCGCCGTCGACCTTGACCGCGGTGACCTCCATGGTCACACCGGCGCCGAGGCGGGCGGTGAGACCGGCCCCGATCTCGAAGCCGAGCAGCCCGCCGCCGAACAGGGCGTAGGAGAAGCCCTGCTCCTGGATGACCTTGGCCATCGCGTCGATGATCGGCTGGGCCAGGCCCTCGGGCACGCTCTTGGCCCGGTAGACCTTGGCTGCGCCGTAGTTGCCGAGCGAGGCGCAGGCGTCGTCGGCGATCTCGCCGACGACCAGCGCGGCGGCCTCGCCACCCACTTCGCCCGCCAGCTTGGCGGCCTCGGAGATTGCTCCGAGTGAGTTTTTGTTGAAGTTGCCCTCGTCGTCGTGGAGGGCGTAAACCAGGATGCCTGCCATCTAGATCAGCTTCCTCTCGTCGAGCCAGGCGACGATCTTTTCGACCGTCTCGTTGGTGTCCTCGTCCTCGATGATCTCGCCCGCTTCCTTGGCCGGGGGCGGGTTCAGGGCCAGGACCTTCGTCTTCGAACCGCCCTCGCCGACCTGGCCGGCGTCGATGCCGACGTCGCCGGTCGCCTTCGAGTCAAGCGGTTTCTTTTTCGCGCCCATGATCGCTTTCAGGCTCGGGTAGCGCGGCTCGTTGATCGCGTCGCCGACGCTGATCACGGCCGGCAGCTCGATCTCGACGGTGTCGTAGCCGTACTCGGCCTGGCGCTCGCAGCGGAGCTTGCCGTCGGTGACGTCGATCTGGATCACCTGGGTCAGCGAGGGCATCTTCAGGTGGTCGGCGACGACGGCGCCGATCGTGTAGCACTCGCCGTCATCCGACTGCTGGCCCAGCAGGACCAGGTCGGGGCTCTCCGACTCGAGCACCTTCGCCAGCGAGTAGCCGGTGGCGCAGACGTCGGAGCCGGCCAGCGCGTCGTCCGAGAGATGGACCGAGCGATCGGCGCCGAGGGCGACGGCCTTGTGCAGGGCACGGACAGCCGAGTCCGGCCCCATCGTCACCGCCACGACCTCCTCGACCGGGATCGCGCCACCCTCCTTGATCTGCATCGCCGCCTCTAGGGCGTGCGTGTCGAAGGGGTTGAGATTTTTCTCGCCGCCGCGGTCCAGCCGCATCGTGTTCGGGTCGATGCGCTTCTGAACAGCGGCGTCCGGGACCTCCTTGACCAGGACGCAGATCTTCAAAACAAAGCCTCCTTGGGGATGATTCTCAGGTCTTAGCGTGGCTGCGGATCGCGCTTCACGGAGCCGATTCGCGGGCGCGATCTTAACGCTTCGCGTCAGTTGACTGACGAGTCAATCAGGATGATACCCGGATCGGACGGACCTATGCACGAATCCGTGTCAGATGTCACGCAGCCGGGCGGCTGCGGGGCGCGCTCAGCCTGCTTCGGCATGGCGGGCGGTTGCCCGCTCCTGGATGAACTCGACGATGTCGTCGGTTCCGGAGCCGGGCGTGAAGACCTCGGCGACGCCGAGCTGTTTCAGCTCGGGGATGTCGTCGGCCGGGATCGTGCCGCCGACGGTGACCAGCACGTCGTCCACCCCCTGCGCCTGGAGCAGCTCGACCACTTTCGGGACCAGCGTCATGTGGGCACCGGAGAGGATCGAGAGGCCGACGGCATCGGCGTCCTCCTGGATCACGGTCTCGGCGATCTGCTCGGGCGTCTGGTGCAGTCCGGTGTAGATCACCTCCATCCCGGCGTCGCGCAGGGCGCGGGCGATGATCTTGGCGCCGCGGTCGTGGCCGTCCAAGCCGGGCTTGGCGACGACGACGCGGATCTTGCGTGCGGTTGCTGCCTCCATCCGGCTCGGAACCCTAGCGGGGCCGCAGCCGCCGCGGCGGCGGAACCCGGCGTCGGGCGGCAACTCGCGAGGCGCCGAAACCGGCGACGGTCGCCAGCACCGTCACCGCCAGGGCGACCAGGCGGCGGCCGAGCCGCTCGAAGCGCAGCGTCTGCCAGCCCTCCTCGCGGGCGATCGCGGCCAGCGGCGGGTCGGGGTTGACGGCGACCGGGTTGCCGACCGCGCGCAGCATCGGCAGGTCGGAGAGCGAGTCGGAGTAGGCGTAGGACTCGGCCAGGTCGATCCCGTGCCGATCCGCGAATTCCCCCATCGCGGTCACCTTGCCCTCGCCGTAGACGAAGGGCCCGTCGAGGCGGCCGGTGAAGTTGCCTTCGCCGTCGACTTCGTAGCGGGTGCCGATCCCGCCGTCCATCCCCAGCACGTGCGCCAGCTGCTCGACGACGCCGTTGCCGGCGGCGCTGACGATGAAGGTGGGCCGGCCGGCGTCCTGGTGGGTGTAGACCTCCGCCAGCATCTGCGGGTAGACCCGAGGCAGGATCGCCGCCATCACCTCCGGGCCCATGCGGTCGACGGTCTTCTCCGGCATGCCGCGGATCAGGTCGCGAGCGGCCTTCAGCACGTCGGCGGTGCGCTCGTCGGTGGTCCCGCGCAGGCGGTAGCGGAGGTGCTCGAACCCCCAGCTGGCGAGCTGGGTGCGCCCGACGATCCCCTGACTGGCGGCGACGCGGGCGAACTGCATCCCACTCGACCCCGCCATCAGGGTCTTGTCCAGATCGAAGAACGCCGCAGCCCGCGGCGCCGTTTCGCTCGCGGGCTGCTCGCTCAAGGGGTCAGCCCCCGTTGACCTCGATGACGATCGCGTCGCCCTGGCCGCCGCCAGAGCAGATCGCGGCGACGCCGAGGCCGCCACCGCGGCGGCGCAGCTCGTGCACGAGGGCACCGACGATGCGGGCGCCGGAGGCGCCGATCGGGTGCCCGAGGGCGATCGCGCCGCCGTTGACGTTGACCTTCTCCTCGTCGACGCCGAGCATCCGCACCGAGTTGAGGGCGACCGAGGCGAAGGCCTCGTTGATCTCCCAGAGGTCGACCTCGTCCGCGCTCTTGCCGATCTTCTCCAGCGCCTGCTTGGCTGCGTTGGCCGGCGTTTTCGCCAGGTAGGGGAAGTCATCGGCGACGGTGCCGTAGGAGAGGATCCGGGCCAGCGGCGTCTTGCCGTTGCTCTGCGCCCACTCCTCGGAGGCGACGACGATCGCGCCGGCGCCGTCATTCACGCCCGGGGCGTTGCCGGCGGTATGGGTGGCGTCGTCGCCGCCGATCGCCTTCAGCTTCGCCAGCGTCTCCAGGGTGGTGTCGGGGCGGATCGCCTCGTCGGCCTCGACCGTGCTCTCGCCCTTGCGGGACTTGACGGTGACGCCGACGATCTCGTCGGCGAGGCGGCCGGCTTCGGTCGCCTCGTGGGCGAGCCGGTGCGAGCGCTCGGCGAAGCGGTCCATGTCGGCCCGGGTGATCTCCAGCTCGTTGGAGACCTCACTCGCCTCGTTGATCATCTGCTTTTCGGTGAAGGGATTGGTCAGCCCGTCATGGGTCATCGCGTCGATCGCCTTGACGTCCCCCATCCGGAACCCGAAGCGGGCACCCGGCAGCAGGTAGGGCGCCTGGCTCATCGACTCCATGCCGCCGGTGACGGCGACGTTCGAGTCGCCGGCGCGGATCGCCTGGTCGGCGATGCCGAGCGAGCGCATGCCGGAGGCGCAGACCTTGTTCACGGTCTCCGAGGGGACCGCCTTGGGGATCCCGCCCTTGATCTGGGCCTGGCGCGAGGGGATCTGCCCCTGGCCGGCCTGCAGCACCTGGCCGAAGACGACCTGCTCGACCTGCTCGGGGGCAACCCCGGAGCGCTCGAGCGCGGCCTCGATCACGGTGCCGCCGAGGTCGGTGGCGTCGAGGGAGGAGAGTCCGCCGCCCATCTTCCCGAAGGGGGTGCGGGCGGTACCGAGGATCACTGAGCTGGGCATCTACTGCCTTTCCTTTCCGAAGTTCGCTGGCCTGGCTCCTGTCCGCCAGGTCCAGCGGGTGACGATACCGACAGGGCATAGACTCGCGGCCGATGAAGGTAGAGGTGAAGCAGGTCGGTTTGGCGGAGGTCGGGACCGACCTCCTCGCGGTCCCCCTCGCCGAGGGCGGCGAGCTGCCGGCGGCGATCGCCGCCGCCGCGGGCGCGGACAGCGCCCAGGCAGGCTTCAGGAAGACCACCCTGCTGCGCCCGGACGACTTCGCACCGGTGCTCGTGGTCGGGCTGGGCGCCGACGGCGAGCTCGACGCCGAGAAGCTGCGCGTCGCCGCCGCGCTCGCCGCCAAGGAGGCCGGGCGCCTGCGGGCGAGCTCGCTCGCCTGGATGGTTCCCGAGGGCGGCGATTCCAGCGCTGCGACCGAGGCCCTGGTAACCGGAACGATCCTCGCCGCCTATCGCTTCGACCGCTTCAAGTCCGGCGACGGCGACGACTCGCCGCGACTGGGCGCGCTGACCCTGGTGGGGCCCACCGGGCTGGCCGGTGCCGCCGAGGTCGCCCGCGCCACCGCCGAAGCCCAGAACCGGGCCCGCGACCTGCAGAGCACCCCCGCCAACGTCGCCACCCCCACCTTCCTCGCCGAACGCGCCGAGGAGATCGCCGCCGGCTCCGCGGCGCTCTCCACCGAGACCCTCGGCCTGGCCGAGCTCGAGGCGAAGGGCATGGGCGGCATCCTCGCCGTCAGCCAGGGCGGGCCGCAGGAGCCGAAGCTGATCGTCCTCCGCTACCGCGGCGGCGGCTCGGGGCCCACGCTCGCCCTGGTCGGCAAGGGAGTCACCTTCGACACCGGCGGCATCTCGCTCAAGCCCGGCGCCGGCATGCAGGAGATGAAGATGGACATGTCCGGCGCCGCCGCGGTGCTCGAGGCGGTCGCGGCGATCGCCGAGCTGGAGCTGCCGCTCGACCTGATCGCGCTCGTCCCCTCGACCGAGAACATGCCCTCGGGAACCGCGATCAAGCCCGGCGACGTCATCACCCAGTACAGCGGCAAGACGGTCGAGGTCAACAACACCGACGCCGAGGGCCGGCTGATCCTCGCCGACGCGCTCGCCTACGCGGTCGAGCTGGGCGCCGAGCGGATCGTCGACCTGGCTACTTTGACCGGAGCGGTGACGATCGCCCTCGGCTCCACCTACGCGGCCGTGATCGCCAACGACGACGACCTCGCCGGCGAGGTGATCGCCGCCGGCGAGCGCAGCGGCGAGCTGACCTGGCGCCTGCCGCTGCACCCCGAGTACAAGGAGCTGATGAAGGGCACGGTCGCCGACCTCTCCAACCTCGCCTCCCAGCGCAAGGCGGGGACGATCACCGCCGGCTCCTTCCTCGAGGAGTTCGTCGGCGAGACCCCCTGGGCGCACGTAGACATCGCCGGAACCGCCTGGGACACCGGCCGCGAGTACGTCGGCAAGGGCGCCAGCGGGATGGGCGTGCGACTCCTGGTCGAGCTCGCCCGCCACAGCGCCTCCTAGCCCTCCCCCAGCAGCATGCAGGTGGCGATGCCGTGGGCGAGCAGCTTGCCGCTCCCGGCTGCGGTGAGATTGGCCTCAGCGGTCGCCTGCTTGCGCCCGCGGTACATCACCGTCGCCTCGCAGAGGACGCGGCCGGTGTCACGGGTGATCGGCCGCACGTACTTGGCCTCCAGGCCGAGGGAGGTGTAGGCGACCCCGGCCGGCAGGGTGGTATGAACCGCGCAGCCGAGGGCCGAGTCGAGCAGGGTCGCGGCGTAGCCGCCGTGGACGACGCCGATCGGGTTGTAGTGCTCCTCGCCGGGTTCGCCCTCGAAGATCACCCTCCCCTCCTCCAGCTCGACCGGCCGCAGGCTCATCGTCACCGCGATCGGGGGCGGCGGCACCTTGCCGGTGACGACCGCGGTCATGTACTCCAGGCCGGTCATCGTCGCCCCGGCCGCCGCCGTCGGCACCGGGTCCTGCCAGACCAGGGTGCGGCTGCGGGAGACCTCCGGGCGCTCGGCGGCGAAGGCTTCCGCCACCTCGGCGGCGGTCCCCTCCGGCGCCGTCACCAGGTTGTCGTCGCTCACCTGATCTCCAGCCTGTGGACGTCTGCGGTGCGGTCTGGCCGCCGCGGCTGGGCCGGGTAGTGCAGGTCGGCGCTGATCTCCGCCTCGCTGATCGCGATCCGCGGACCTTTGGGCCGCCGGTGGTGCCTGTGTCGTGGAATCAGCCTCATTCTGGGCCTCCGATCGGACTTAGTTGCATCAAGCAACTCTGGATGGCGCAAGCCTAACGCAGTCAGTTGCTTGATGCAACTAAGTGTGCGAAGATTCACACGTGCTGCGTCGCGACTACCCCGGCCTGGATGACTCCGTCGCCAAGGCCCTGGAGGTGATCGGGGAGCGGTGGTCGCTTCTCATCGTCCGCACGGTGATGCACGGCAACCGCCGTTTCGGCGAGATGCAGGGGTCGCTCGGCATCGCCCGCAACGTCCTCTCGGCCCGATTGCAGCGACTGGTCGACGAGAAGATCCTCGAGCGGCGCGCCTACCAGGAAAGCCCGCCCCGCTACGAGTACTTCCTGACCGAGAAGGGACTCGATCTTTGGCCGGCCCTGATCGCGCTGCTGGCCTGGGGCGACCGCTACTCCCCCAGCCCCGGCGGCCCCCGACGCCTGATCGTCCACAAGAAGTGCGGCGGCACCGTCAGCGAGCGCGGCATCTGCGAAAGCTGCGGCAAGCTGCTGACGGCGCGGGACGCCAAGCAGGTACCGGGGCCGGGAGCGAAGGTTCCCGAGGGCGAATCCGCAGCGGCCGCTTAGTTTTCGCTTTGACGCCGGATCTCGTCGGCGAGCTCCACGTACTCGAGCACCATCAACTGGTCCTTGACCCGGTTTGCCGCACGCTTCATCGCGATCAGGTCGTCGAGCGAGGCGACCAGGACGTCGACTCCGGAAATCCACTCGCGCTTGGCGTTCCTGCGCAATCCCTCGTAGCTCTTGACGCCGTCAACGTCGCCGAGAATGTCGAAGCTGCCGTGAGCGGTCGCAAAGGTGAAGTTGGAGCCGCTGCCGAGGGTCTGGTCGTCGACCTGTAACGGCAGATCCGCTGGCGCCCCGCGCAGGGTCACTTCGATTTCGCCGAGGGCAGCGGCCATCCGTCGCAGGTTCCCCTTGTCGCGCGAGTAGGCGACATCAAGGTCGAACGTCGGGTAGGACGAGCCCTGCGCCAGGCCTGCCAGGCCACCGATCACAACGAAGTCGACGCCGTTGCGATCGAGGGCCGCCAGCAGGGGGCCTGGGTCGAGCCGGTCATCGAGGTCTTCCGGATCCATGCCCATCTAAGTCCTCTCCTTACCTTTTTCTCCCCCCCGGTTTCGGCGCACCACGTCCGCAAATTCAAGACCTCGGCGGACACGCTGTTCAGGAGTCAGTTCGAGATTTGCCTGGTTCAGGGAGAGATCGACCCCCGAATCCCTCTTCTCGACCGCGAGAACCAGGTCCTCTCCCATCAGGTGAAGCAACTCCTCGAGGGTTCGGACAGTGGGCGAACCCCGTTCTTGCTCGATGCGAGAGATCGCAGATTGGGTCGTGCCAGCCCGAATTGCCAGGCGCTCCTGGCTGAGGCCGTGCCGAAGCCTGGCCTCGCGCAGCAATCGTCCAGGTTCCAGTTCCATAGCGTATTCGCGATTATCGCATGAACGCGATGCCTCTACGATCAGCTAGCTTTCGGGCAACCACAGGGCGATCAGGAGGAACCAATGGCGACGGCAGCCGAGGCACAGGTCAAAGACAGGATCTTCATCGGGGGCGAGTGGGTGGAGCCTGCGGGCGCCGATCCGATCGAGGTGGTGAACCCGACCACCGAGGAGGTCATCGGGACGATTCCCGCCTGCTCGCAGGAGGACGCCGACCGCGCCGTGGCCGCCGCCCGCGAGGCGTTCGCGAGCTGGTCGCAGACTTCGCGCGAGGAGCGGGCCGGCTACCTGACGGCGATCGCCGCCGGCCTGAACGAGCGCGGCGACGAGATCGCGGCGACGATCACCCAGGAGCTGGGAATGCCGCTGAAGCTGAGCCGGATCATCCAGGTCGGCCTGCCGGCGGCGCAGATCGCCTCGATGCCGACGCTGATGGAGGAGATCGCCTGGGAGGAGGAGATCGGCAGCTCGCGGGTGCTGCGCGAGCCGGTCGGCGTACTCGGCGCGATCACCCCCTGGAACTACCCGCTGAACCAGATCGCCGCCAAGGTCGGACCCGCCCTCGCCGCCGGCTGCACCGTGGTCCTCAAGCCGAGCGAGGTGACGCCGCTGAACGCCTTCATGCTGGCCGAGGTGATCGAGGCCGCCGGGCTGCCTGCGGGGGTCTTCAACTTCGTCACCGGGCTCGGCCCCGTGGTCGGCGAGGCGATCGCCGGCCATCCCGGGGTCGACATGGTCTCCTTCACCGGCTCGACCCGGGCCGGGCGCCGCGTCAGCGAGCTGGCCTCGGCGACGGTGAAGCCGGTGGCGATGGAGCTCGGCGGCAAGTCGCCGAACCTGATCCTCGACGACGCCGACCTCGAGAAGGCGGTGCCCGACGGCGTCGCCAAGTGCTTCCTCAACTCCGGCCAGACCTGCAGCGCCCTGACCCGGATGTTGGTCCCGCGCCAGCGCCTGGCCGAGGCCGAGGAGCTGGCCAGGGCGACGGCCGAGACCTTCACTCCCGGCGACCCCTTCGAGGACTCGACCCGGCTCGGCCCGCTGGTCTCCGACGTGCAGCGCGAGCGGGTCCGCGGCTACATCCAGAAGGGGGTCGACGAGGGCGCACGACTGATCGCAGGTGGCGCCGAGGCGCCGGCGGGTCTCGAGCGCGGGTTCTTCGTCCGCCCCACCGTCTTCTCCGAGGTCGAGGCCGAGATGACGATCGGCCAGGAGGAGATCTTCGGGCCGGTGCTGGCGATCCAGCCCTACGAGGGCGAGGACGACGCGATCCGGATCGCCAACTCGACCCCCTACGGACTCGCCGGCGGCGTCTGGTCGGCCGACGACGACCGTGCGATCGCGATCGCCCGCCGGATCCGCACCGGGCAGATCGAGATCAACGGCGGCGCCTTCAATCCCCTCGCCCCGTTCGGCGGCTACGGCCAGTCCGGCCACGGACGCGAGAACGGCCGCTACGGAATCGAGGAGCTGCTGCAGGTGAAGAGCCTGCAGCTCTAGCCGAGCACTCGCCTCAGGGCGACTCCAGATAGTCGTTGGTCAACAGCTCCGCCACCGGGATCTGCCGCTGGACCATTCCCGTTTCCTTCATCCAGTCCACCGTTCCCTGAGCCCGTTCTGGGTCCATCTCGCCGCTGGTCGAGAGCAGCGGCAAGGTCGCCTCGACCTCGGCCGCCGTCGCCGCCCGGCTGGTTTCGGGATTCGTCTGGACCGATTCCTCGATCACGTCGACTGCCGCCGCAGGGTCTTCGACCGCGGCAGCCGCACCGCGCATCAGCGCCGCCATGAAGTCACGGATCAGCTGCGGGTCCTCGGCCAGGGTGCTGTCATGTGCCACCACCACGACTTCTTCGTAATCGGGGATGCCGAGGTCCTGGACGCGGGTGACGACCGGCCTCTCCCCGCGTGCTTCGAGTTCGACCCCCTCGACATTCCATGAGCCACCGAAGATGGCATCGGCGCGCCCGCTGAGCAGGGCAGGCACCAGGTCATAGGCAACCTTGTCGACCACCACGTCCTCGAGCGTCAACCCCGCCTGGGCCAGCAGGTCCTCGAGCATGCCTTCCTGGTAGCGGACGCCCGAAACCGCGATCGTCTTTCCCTTCAGGCCGGCGATTCCGCTGATCCCGGATCGCTTCAGCCAGATCATCGCGGCGGTCGGCTCCGAGACGAGACTCCCAACGGCAACCACCCGAGCCCCCCGGTCCCTCCCCAGCGCGACCTCCGGCAGCGGCGCCAAGCCGAAGTCGTCGGTGCGATTGGCCACGTAGCTCACAGGGCGTCGCGGCAGCGCCGGGCTGGCGATCAAGACGCGCAGTCCCTCCTGGGCGAAGAAGCGGCGGCTGTCGGCCATCAGCACCGCCACGTTCTCCGGGCTGGCTCGGCCGTCAAGCGTGAGATGGAGTTCGCGCGGCGGACCCGGGGCGCGCGTGGCAGTCGCATCCTTCTCCCCACCTCCGCAGCCGGCAAGGAGAAGGATGGCAAGCGTCGCCGTCACGATCCCCCGTCCCCCCTTCATTACTAAAACTCTACGGACTTATGAACTCGTTGGTGAGCAGCTCGCTGCTCGGCCACCGCCGCTGGATCAGACCTTCCGCATACATCCAGTCGACGAGATCCTCCGTCCCGCCAGGGCTCATGTAGCCGGTCCGGGAAAGAAGCGGAAGGGTCGCCTTGACCTGGGCTTTCACCAACTTCCGATCGGGCAAGGGGGTGGTCCCGATCGCCCGTCTGACCAACTCGACGGTGGCCCGGGGATCTTCGACCGCGGCGGCGGTCTCCCGAGCCACAGCCGCCATGAAGTTACGGACGACCTCGGGCTTTTCGGCAACGAAATCGGTTCGAGCCACGACTACGACTTCTTCATAGTCCGGGATCCCGAGATCCTGGACCCGGGTGACAACCGGCTTCTCGCCGAGCAATTCGAGTTCGACTCCCTCGAGGTTCCAGGAACCGCCGAAGATGGCATCGGCCCGGCCGGCGAGCAGGGCAGAGACGAGGTCGTAGCCGACCCGCTTCAGCTTCACGTCTTCCAGGCCCAGCCCCGCTCGCGCCAACACCGCCTGGAGCAGGCGCGCCTGGAAGGGGACGCCGGGGAGGGCGATCGTCTTGCCCGCGAGGTCGGCGATCCCGTCGATCTTCGACTCCTCCAGCCAGATCATCGCGGCGGTCGGCTGCGAGACGACACTCCCCACGGCGACGATCGGCATCCCTTTTTCCTTGCCGACCACGACCTGCGGCATCTGCGCCAGCCCGAAATCGTCGATGCCTCGTGCCACATAGGCCGTTGGACGGCTCGGTTCCGCCGGGAAAGCGGCTGAGACATCTAGCCCGACGTCATTGAAGAATCCACGCTCCACCGCCAGAACACCCGCACTCTGGGGACTCTCGAGCCCTTCAAGCGAAACCAGGAGCCTGTCGGACCGAGCCGTGGGGCTCTTGGCCCATTTCCTGTACTTGTCCGCTTCCCGGGCTGCTTCCGGCCGCCCCGCGAGCGCTTCCTCTTCCTTGGCCTCTCCTCCGCATCCAGCAAGGAGAGCCGCTGCCCCCGCCAGCCCCAAGATCCACTGGCTGACTTTCATTAGTAAGAAACTCTAAAGGTTTAGCCCGGTACGGGTGGGGTAGCCGTAACTCTACCCGCTTCGCGACCAACGACCTCGGCCGCCCGACCGACTTTCTCGCCGATCCCGAAATGGGCGCAGATCGTCAGCTCGTGCTCGCGGCGCAGCGGCCGGGTCGGGTCGACCACCGGGGCACTGCGGATCGCATCCGCCTCCTGCCCGACCCAGACGCCGAACGGCGCTCCGGCGCAGCTCGAGAAGGGAAGGGCGACGATGCGGGCGCGGCGGCGGCGGCCGAGGCGGGCGATCAGCCAGGCCGGCTCGCCGCTCACGGCGTCGACGTACAGACCCTGCGCCTGACCCACCGCACCGCCCCCAAGCTCGGTGACGTCGGCCCCCAGCCAGCTCATCGCCTCGGCCGCCGAGGGTTGCGTCCCCTCAGCCATCGACGTGCTTCTCCAGCAGCTCGGTCGCCGCGGTGGCAGGGTCGAGCTCGCGCCGCACGACCCGGTCCAGCAGCTCGGCCGTCGCCGGGTCCGCGGCAACCGCCTGCTCGAGGCGGCGGCGCATCCGCGAGGTGGCAATCCCGAGCACCTCGCTGCGCAGGTTGCGGGCGCGGCGCTCGGCAAGCGTCCCCGCCTCCTCGATGAAGACCCGGTGCTCGGCAATCGCCGCGGCCAGCTCGCCGACGCCCTCGCCGCGGGCCGCCTCAGTCCGCAGGATCGGCACCTTCCAGCCCTCGGGATCCTGGGAGAGGGCGAGGACGCCGCGAACCTCGCGGACCATCGTGTCGGTCATCGGGTGGTCGGCCTTGTTGACGACGATCACGTCGGGAATCTCCATCACCCCCGCCTTCAGCGCCTGGATCGAGTCGCCGGAGCCGGGCATCAGCGCCAGCACGATCGTGTCGGCGTGGTCGACGATGTCGATCTCGGCCTGGCCGACGCCGACGGTCTCGATCAGGACGTCGTCTTTGCCGGCGGCGTCCATGATCAGCGCCACCTGCAGCGCCGCCTCGGAGAGACCGCCGAGAGCGCCGCGCGAGGCCATCGAGCGGATGAAGACGCCTGGGTCGAGGAAGTGCTCGGTGAGCCGGATCCGGTCGCCGAGCAGGGCGCCACGGGTGAAGGGGCTGGAGGGATCGATCGAGAGCACCGCCACCTCGCGCTCGGCCTTGCGCAGCTCGCCGGTCAGAGCGCCGATCAAGGTGCTCTTGCCGACCCCGGGCGGACCGGTGAAACCGATGATCCGCGCCTTGCCGGTCCGCGGGTAGACCTCGCGCACCAGGTCCCAGCCGGCCGGGTCGTCGGACTCGATCAGCGTGATCGCCCGCGCCAGCGCCCGCTTCTCGCCGGCAACGAGGCGTTCGGCGAGCGGTGCGGATTTGGCGACGTCAGCCAAGGGCGGCCCAGTCTAAGAGGCGATCTCTAAAGTTGCCCCGCCGTGCTCCGCTTCCTGGCCCGCAACCGGATGCTCAACCCGCGCTACGCGCGGCTCTTCTGGCGCTACCTGTGGCGCCGCCTGCTGACCCCCGCCGGCTGGCGCTGGCGCTCCGACGGCCCCTTCTTCCTCGGCCGCGGCCTGGAACTGAAGATCGAGCCGCGCGGCGAGATCCGCTTCGGCCGCTTCGTCTGGATCGGCGACGGGACCAAGATCCGCTGCCACGAGGGGTCGGTCGAGATCGGCGCCAAGACGGTGATGGGCCAGGAGTGCACGATCTCCGCCTACCAGCAGGTGCGGATCGGCGCCGAGTGCGTGATCGCCGACCGGGCGATGTTCATCGACTTCGACCACGGCATGGTCGAGGTCGAGCGGCCGATCCGGATGCAGGGCATCTACAAGCGCGACGTCGAGGTCGGCAACAACGTCTGGATCGGCTACGGCGCCTGCATCCTGCGCGGCGTCAGCATCGGCGACAACTCGGTGATCGGCACCAACTCGGTCGTCACCAAGGACGTACCGGCCAACGCCGTGGTCGGCGGCATCCCGGCGCGGATCATCCGCATGCGAGAGGCCACGCAGCAGTTGCGCTGGGAGCGACCGGTCGAACCGGACCCCGAGGCCTGGACGACGATGCAGGCATCGGAGCCCGCGAGTCACGGCGAGTAGTAAGGCGGCACGACGGGTAGGCCTAAGGCCATGCCCGACCAAGAAGAGAAGCTTGACAAGAAGGAGGCGGTGAAGCGCCTCAACGCGGCGCTGGAGCTGCAATACCGCTCTGCTCTGCAGTACTCGATCGTCGCTTCCAGCCTGACCGGGATCGAGGCGCTGGCGTTGGGCTCGAAGCTGACCGAGTTTGGCGACGCCGAGCTGGCGGATGTGCGCCGGCTGATCGAGAAGATCGTCTCCTTCGGCGGCGAGCCGACCACCGACGTCGCCGCGCTCCGTTTCGACCGCAGCGTCGAGGACGCCCTCCGCTGGCTGAGAAAGGGCGAGGAGGGAGCAGTGGATGCGCTGCAGGAAGCGATCGAGCCGACCGGCCGCGAGGGCCGCTCAGAGGCGCTGGAGCACCTGATGGAGCACATGATCCTGCGTAAGCAGGCCCAGGTTGACTTCCTCCAGCGGGCCGTCGCCTAAGCCCGGAATTCGTTGTCTGCAAGAGTTCCGTCATCTCTGAAACGTATTGTCTGGCCGACAATGCGCCGGTCGCGAAACAGTGCCTGCATGGCCACCGACGGGAGACTTCGGTCGGAGGAGGTCGCGGTCAAGTTCGGGCGCAACCTCCACCGCTGCCGGCGCCGTGCGGCGATGTCCCAGGAAGAGCTGGGGGCGCTCGCGTCGCTGCACCGGACCGAGATCGGGATGCTCGAGCACGGCACCCGCCTGGCCCGCGTCGACACCCTGATGAAGCTCGCCGGCGCCCTCGCCGTCTCCCCCACCGAGTTGCTCGAGGGGATCGAGTGGATCGCCGGGAACCCGGCCGAGGGCAGCTTCAGCATCAGCGAGCGCACCCTGCAGCGGCAGCGCGGCGGCTGCTGAGCGCGTCGGGGCGCTGTTAGGTCGTCTTCGCGCCGGCCAAGTCGGCGTAGACGGCGGCGGTCTGCTCGGCGACGTCGCCCCAGTCGAAGCGGCGCAGGTGCTCGTAGGCTTCGGCGACGAGACGGCGGCCGAGCTCGTCGTCGGAGAGGACGCGGATCGCGACCTCGGCCAGCGCTTCGGGGTCGTGGGCGCGGAAGCGCAGCCCCGCCTCCTCGTGGGGAACGACCTCGCGCAGGCCACCGGTGTCGGCGACGATGCAGGGACAGCCCGAGGCCATCGCCTCCAGCGCGACCAGGCCGAAGGGCTCGTAGATCGAGGGGACCACGGTGAGGTCGGCGATCCGGTAGAGCGAGTGCAGCACGTCGTCGCCGATCCAGCCGAGGAAGGTGCCGTGCTCCATCAGCCCCAGCTCCTGCGCCTGGCGCTTCAGTTCGGCCTCGTGGGTGCCGGAGCCGGCGACCAGGAAGCGCGTCCCCGGCGCCTCCTCGATCACCCGCGGCATCGCCTCCAGCGCCAGCTGGAAGCCCTTCTCGTAGACGAGACGGCCGATCAGCAGGACCAGCTTCTGCTCCGGTGCCGCGAACTCGGAGCGCAGCCGCGCCAGGTCCTCGGCCGGCTGGGCGGGCAGATCATCGGGGTCGATCCCGTTCGGGATCACCGTGATCCGCCCCTCCTCGACGCCGAAGATGTCGGCCACCTGTTCGCGCATGTAATGGCTGCAGGTGATGACCCGGTGCGAGCGGTTGGTGATCCAGCGCTCGACCCCGTGGATGTAGGTCTGGGGATGCTTGTCGACCCAGCCCTGGTGGCGGCCGTACTCGGTGGCGTGGATCGTCGTCAGCAGCGGCGCGTCGAAGCGCTTGGCGAGGTGGTCGCAGGCGTTGGCGACGAGCCAGTCGTGACCGTGGACGAGGTCGAAGCTGTAGCGGTCGCCGAGCTCGACCCCGGCGGCGAGCATGTCGGAGTTCATCCGCTCGACCCAGGCGACGAACTCGCCGAGGTCGGTCGGTCGTTTCGGCTCGCGGATGCGGTGGATGATCACCCCGTCGCGGCGCTCGGTCGCCGGCGACTCCTCGCCGCCGCGGGTCAGCACGTGGACCTCGACGTCGCGCTCGACCAGGGCCTCGGAGAGCTTGCGGACGTGCCGGGCCAGGCCGCCCTCGATCAGCGGCGGGTACTCCCAGGAGAGGATCAGTACGCGGGTCAAGTTCGGGTGGCTGGTCCGGGTGGTCTTCAAGGCTCCAGGAGGGGAGCGATCCTGAGGTCCGGGGCGAGTGAACGCAGACGCGGATCGGTGGCGCCGGCGCAGTCTATGGCCTCCAACATCGCCTCGGCGTGATCGGTGGCCCGCCGGTAGGCGTAGTCGCCCGCCTGCTTGCGCTGGTCGAGGAAGGCCCAGTCGCTGGCCTGGGTTGCCAGCAGCTCCCGCGCGGCGCGCTCCAGAGCAGCTCCCCGCAGCCCGCCGGCCACCGCCCGCAGCAGCCGCAGCTCCATCCGGCGGGAACCGGTGGCGAGGTCGGCGACCGGGGGTGAGTCCCAGGTGCGGAGGTCCTTCTCCTCGCCCCAGGTCGAGGCGCGCAGCGGCCGCTCCACCGGCTCCTGCTCGGCCAGCGCCTGGGGGACGGTGACCGGGCGGACGCCGGCCGCCTCCGCCCCTTCCAGCACCGCGCGCAGCCAGACCGGCCCCTCCGACCACCAGTGGCCGAGCAGCTCGGTGTCGATCGCGAAGACGAGCAGGCCGCGGCGGTCGTGGCTCTCGGCATAGGTGCGCAGGCGGGCGGCGGCGGCGGCGAGGAACTCGTCGGCCTGGCGCCGCGCCGCGGTGGCCGCCGCCTCGGGGTCGTAGGCACCGCCGCCCACCCGCCAGATCCGGATCCCGCGCAGCGATTTGCCGGCGAACTGGGCATGGGCGGGGTCGGAGGGATAGCCGTCGAGCGACCAGAGCCAGGAGATCGCCTCCCAGTCGATCGGCAACGCCACCGGCCCGGCCTGCGTCTGGATCGGCGCCAGCGCCTCGAGCGCCTCGTCGTGGGCGCTCTGATCGATGCAGAACCAGTTCACCCCCTCCTCCGCCAGCCGCCACTCCATGCCGGAGGCATAGGCGCACTCCGGCAGCCAGAAGCCGCCGTCCCAGCCGAAGCGGCGGCGGTGGGAGCGAATCCCGGTCTCGAGCTGCAGCCGCAGCCCGCGGCGGGTTGCCAGCAGCGGCAGCACGGCGTGGGTCGCCGCCGAGGCGGCCAGCGCGATCCGGCCCTCGGCGGCGGCGCGCTGGAACGGCGCCAGCGGGTCGCCGCCGGCCGCGTCGAGCAGCTCCAGCGCGTGCTCGTAGCGCTCCCGCTCCCCTTCGCAGGCCGCCCGGCACTCCGGCGGCACCTGCTCCGCGTCGGCCTTGGCGGCGCCGATCCGCCACTCGACCAGGAAGCGGCGCAGCCGCTCGGCGGCGCCCGCGTCCTCGAGCTGGTCGGCAAGCACCGGCGTCACCGTCATCGTCAGATCGCGTGCCACCTCCAGCACCGGCAGGTAGGAGCGGATCACCGCGTCGAACAGCCACTCCTCGCCGAAGGGGTAGGTACCGAAGCCCTCGACGTAGGGCATGTGGCTGTGCAGGACGATCGCCAGATCCCCGGCGGTCCCCTCGCGGCTCATTCGAGGTGGCAGATCGCCAGGAAGTCGAGGGCGCGATCGAAGTCGCCTTCCCGAAGGCTGAAGTCGGAGGCGGCGATCGCCGGCGTGAAGCGGTCGTAGAAGGGCTTGGTCAGGCGCAACCGCTTGTGGACCGTGTCCCAGCCGAGCTTGATCGCCAGCTCGTGGGCACGCAGCTTGCGGGCGTGGAAGAGGCCGAGCATCTCGACCCGGGCGAAGTGCGGCTCGCACAGGGCCCGGAACTCCTCCGCCCGGTACTCCTTCACGTGCCAGGGGTTGTCGGACTTCTCCGCCCCGGAGGGCGCCAGCGTCAGCAGGTTCGGGGTCGAGACGTAGGCGACACCGCCCGGCACCAGCATCGACTTGAAGTGCTCGAGGATCGCGTCGGGGTCCTGAACGTGCTCGATCGTCTGCAGGAAGACGACGGCGTCGCTCGGCTCGGCGAAGGTTTCGACCAGGTCGCGCTCGAAGCGCAGGTTCGGCCGCTGGTAGCGGAGCCGGGCGTGCTCGTGCGCTTCGGGGTTGGCGTCGACGCCGACGACGCTCGCGGCCCCAGCGGCGAGAACGTCGGAGCCGTAGCCCTCGCCGCAGGCCATGTCGACCGCGCGCAGGCCCTTCACCCGCTCGGCGATCCACTCGTAGACGACCAGGTGACGGCGGAACCAGTAGTTCTCCTCCGGCACGTCGGGCAGCGTCCGCTCGCCGGTCAGCGGCAACGGCGGCACTCCCGGCGGCTGGTCGCGCTGGACGTAGAGCTCGGGCGCCATGCGCGCCCGAACCCTACCCGCTCACTATCCCGCGATCGCGCGGTAGCGTTCCATCGCCCGCTCGCGCTCGCGCTTGTGGTCAAC
>Ga0157380_10000062_pt1 | contig 61714 bp, 60 predicted proteins | sample S35metaG_FD_119757 | JGI IMG/M metagenome (GOLD analysis project Ga0157380, IMG submission 119757) | Switchgrass rhizosphere microbial communities from Kellogg Biological Station, Michigan, USA - S3-5 metaG | ecosystem: Host-associated > Plants > Roots > Rhizosphere > Soil | place: USA...
CTCAAGATCGAGGATATCGGGCTGTTCGAAATCAACGAGGCGTTCGCCAGCCAGGCCGTCTATTGCCAGCAGAAGCTCGGTATTGACCCCGAAAAGCTGAACGTCAACGGCGGCGGGATCGCCATCGGCCATCCGTTCGGAATGACCGGCAGCCGTCTGGTCGGCCACGCGCTGATCGAGGGCAAGCGCCGGGGCGTGAAATATGTCGTCGTTTCCATGTGCGTCGCGGGCGGCATGGGCGCGGCGGGTCTGTTCGAGATCGCCTGAACCATGCAACTGGCCTTTGCCCCCGAACTCAAGGCTTTTCGCGAGGAAGCGGCCGACTGGCTCGACGCCCAGCTCTCCGGCCCGTTCAAGGCCATCCGCGGCCAGAACAACCAGGTCGACGCCGTCGAGGAACGCCGTGCCTGGGAGCAGGCTCTGGGCGGCGCGCGCTGGAGCGTCATCGGCTGGCCCGAGCAGTGGGGCGGCCGCAATGCCTCCATCGCCGAGCAGGTCATCTTCGCGGAGGAATATGCGCGCGCGAAGGGACCGCCGCGCGTTGGCCATCTGGGCGTCGAGCTGCTCGGCCCGACGCTGCTGGCGATGGGCAGCGGGGACCAGAGGCAGCGGTTCCTGCCTGCCATTGCGGGCGGAACCGCCATCTGGTGCCAGGGCTATTCGGAACCGGGCGCAGGTTCCGACCTCGCCAACGTCAAGACCAAGGCATGGCTGGAGGGCGACCGATATCTGATCGAGGGTCAGAAGATCTGGACCTCGATGGGCATGATCGCCGACTGGTGTTTCGTCGTGGCGCGCACCGAACCGGGCAGCGTGGGCAACAAGGGGCTGTCCTTCCTCATGGTGCCGATGGACCAGCCGGGTGTGAACCCTCGCCCGATCCGTCAGATGACCGGTGAGGCGGAGTTCGCCGAGGTGTTCTTCGACGGGGCGGAGGCGCTGGCGATCGATCGCGTCGGCGCCGAAGGCGACGGGTGGAAGGTCGCGATGGCGCTCCTCGGTTTCGAACGCGGCGTCTCGACGCTGGCGCAGCAGATGCACTTCAAGACCGAGCTGGACGAAATCGTCGCCGCCGCGCGGGCGAACGGCATGGCCAGCGATCCGGTCACCCGGCAAAAGATCGCGCAGGCCCATGCCGGGCTGAAGGTGATGCGGTACAACGCGCTTCGGATGCTGTCCGGCGGAGATGAAGGGGCCGAGCTCTCGGGCGCCGCCTTCACCTACAAGCTCTACTGGTCGCAGTGGCACAAGGCGCTGGGCGAGCTTGCGATGGACGTACTCGGCCAGGCAGGCGAGATCGGCGTGAGCGAGGAGCGCTTTGCGGGGCTGGCGAACATGTATCTGATGAGCCGGTCAGACACCATCTATGCCGGGACCGACCAGATCCAGCGGAATATCATTTCGGAGCGCGGGCTTGGGCTTCCGAGGGAGCCGCGCGGCAAGTAACCACATGTCCGCCCGCATGAGGAGAGTGGGATGACGACCGAGGCAATGGGAGAATGGCCGGAAGCCATCCCGTTTGCGGCACGGCAGGCGGCGTCGCGCTGGCCGGAGCGCATTGCCCTCGTCGAGGAAGGCCGCTCCTGGACGTTCGCCGGATTGTGGGCCGATGCGCGCGCGGCGGCTTCGACGGTCCTGCGCCTCGGAGTCGGGAACGGTGACCGCGTCGGCATCTGGACACCCAACGGCCGTGCCTGGATCGTTGCCGCTCTGGGCGCGCAGATCGCGGGCGCTTCGATCGTGCCGCTCAACACCCGGTTCAGGGGGCAGGAAGCGGGCGACATCCTGCGCCGCAGCCATGCCAGGCTGCTGTTCGCCCCACGGCGGTTTCTCGGAACGGATTACGAGGCGCTGATCGCTAACGAGGACCTGCCCCACCTTATCGAAGTGATCCCCAGTGACGGCGATTTCGACGCCTTCCTCGCGGGCGGTGGCGGCGCCGGCGATCCGGCGGTCGACGAGGCGCTGGCGATGCTGACCGGCGAGCATATCAGCGACATCATCTTCACTTCCGGCACCACCGGGCGGCCCAAGGGTGCGCTCACCACGAATCGCCAGACGATGCAGACTTTCGGCGACTGGGCCACCCGCGTCGATCTGCGCGAGGGCGACGTCTATCTCATCGTCAGCCCCTTCTTTCATACCTTCGGCTACAAGGCGGGCTGGGTGAACTGCCTGACGCGCGGCGCAACCATCGTGCCGATGGGCGTGTTCGACGGCGACGAGATGGTCCGTCAGATCGAAACCCGGCGGGTCAGCTTCCTCTCCGGCCCGCCCACCATCTACTACACGCTGTTGCAGGCGATCAGCGGAGAGGCGTCGCACGACCTGTCCTCGCTCCGGGTGATGGTCACGGGTAGCGCCCCCGTCGCGCCATCGCTGGTCGAGCGCATCCGTACGGAGACAGGCCTGTCCAACATCGTCAACGGCTATGGCATGACCGAATGTGGCGTGATCTGCATGACGCGGCAGGGCGACAGTGCAGAGACCATCGCCAATCGCTGCGGCTATCCCATGCCGGGCCTGGAAGTGCGGTGCGTCGACGAGGAAAGCCATGACGTACCGACCGGGCAGGCCGGCGAGTTCTGGGTACGCGGTCATTCGGTGATGCAGGGCTATCTCGACGACCCGGCAGCCACCGCTGAGGCGATCGACCCCGACGGCTGGCTCCACACCGGCGACATCGGCATCATCGACGAGAAAGGCTATCTCGCGATCACCGACCGCAAGAAGGACATGTATATCTGCGGCGGCTTCAACTGCTACCCGGCCGAGATTGAGAAGATGCTCGCCAGTCATCCCGCCGTCCACATGGCGGCGGTGATCGGCGTGCCCGACGAACGCATGGGCGAGGTCGGCAAGGCGTTCATCGTGCTGCGGCCCGGCCGGACGCTCGACGAACCCGCGCTGATCGCGTGGGCGCGCGAGGCCATGGCCAATTACAAGGTACCCCGCCGCATCGCCTTCGTTCCCGAATTGCCGCTCAACGCTAGCGGCAAGGTTCTGCGTCCCGCTTTGCAAGCATTGCAATCACAGCGTTAAGGAGAGACGGAATATGCCCGTAGACCCCCAGATCGAAGCCATGTTCGCCGGCCAACCCGAATGGCCGCCGGTCCGCCAGGTACCGCTCGACATGCTCCGCCAGTCGGTGATCGACGCATCGACCATGATGCCGCCTGTCGACGTCGCCCTGGCGTCGGTCGAAGACAGGTCCATCCCGGGTCCGGGCGGGGAGATCCCCGTCCGCATCTACACGCCCGAAGGCAGCGGCCCCTTCCCCGTCACGGTCTATTTTCACGGCGGCGGCTTCGTCGTCGGCAATCTCGACACTCAGGACATGATCGCGCGCAGTTTTGCGGCGGGCGCGGAAAGCGTCGTCGTGTCGGTCGACTACCGCCTCGCGCCCGAGCATAAATTCCCTGCCGCATTCGACGATTGCTGGGCAGCGGTTCAGTGGGCCGCCGCCCACGCCGCCGAGCTGGGCGGCGATCCGGCGCGCATCGGCGTTGCAGGAGACAGTGCGGGCGGCGTGATCGCCAACGCCTGCGCCCTGCTGGCGCAGCAAGCGGGCGGCCCCAAGCTTTCGGTCGTGATCAACTGGTACGGCCCCGGCATTCATCCAATCCCAGAGGAAGGCTCGGCGCTGGAATTCGCCAACGGCCCGGTGCTGCGGCTAGACGATGCCCATTATTTCTGGGAACTGCATATCAACGACGAGTCGGATTATGACGACATGCGCGCCAGCGCGATCAAGGCGAAGAGCCATGCCGGGCTGCCGCCGCATTACATCGCCGCCGCCGAATGCGACCCGATCCGCGATGCGGTGGAAATGTACGAACCCGTTCTGAAGAACGCGGGGGTCGAGGTGGAATGCAAACGCTATCCGGGGATGGTCCACGGCTTCGTATCCTGGATCGCCTTCCTCCCCGGCGCACAGGCGTCGATGGCGGATGCCTGCGCCTTTGCCCGGCGGCGTTTCGCGAGTTGACCTCCAGCCAGCCTGCGCCGTAGGCTTTGTGGATCTGCGATCACATCGGCGTCGGCGAAGCCGTCAGCGCCGATCCGCGTGCCGGCACCGGTCAGCGGACGCTGTCGAGGGCGGTCCCACGCGTTTCGGGAAGGTAGCGGCCAGGCTGGCGATGACATAGGCGGCCACCGCCACAGCGGCGCCGCGCCGGCACAGTCGCCCGCATCGGCGAGCGGACCATAGCGGGCGATGAGGTCACCGATCGCTTCCCTGTCCTCGAGCACGGCGAGCCGCTGCGCGAGCCCGCCCTCCACGGTCAGAGCTTCACCACCTTGCAGGTCGGCACCGGGTGCGCCTCGGCCTCGATCCAGCGCCACAGGCCGGTGCCGACGCGATGCCCCGACAGATCGATCCAGTTGCCATAGCCCGGATCGCGATCGGCGCAGACGAGGATCACGCTGCCGTCCGGCTCATACCTGGCCTGTGAACCGTTGACCCAGACCTTGCGGTTCACATGGTCCATCGATTCCATCCACCAGTTGTCGATCTGGAAATTCCACATGCGGCATTTGGGCGGCGTCGCGGTGATGACCAGCGCCTCGTCTGGCGCAAGATCGTAATAGATATGGCCGTACCAGATCTTCGGGTCGCCACCGGCGCGCTGATAGACCGACTGCTCCTTGCCTTCGTAGATGCGGTTGGGTTCGGCCTGGAACCATTCGCTCCAGTCGGCGAAGGTGTTGACGGTCCCGCGCACCCATGCCGCCGCGCCGTTCAACTGAGCGGTGATCTTCTCGGGCGTCAGTATGTCGGGGACGGCGGGTCCGTCGCTGATCCGCTCGATGCGGACATCCGCGGGGGTTTCCGTTTTCTTGTCGTTGAAGGTCTGGCGAATGATGATGAGGCTGGTGTCGTCGGCCAGCGGCAGCCAGTTGCCCGGCTGCGGCTGCTTGCTGGCAATGATCTCGAACCTGCCGTCGGCGTCGGTCGCCATGTCGGCCAGCTCGATCTCGCCGGTCGACGCCATGGTGCCGTCGATCGCGTAGCGGTTCGCCTTGGAGCCGATGGAGAAATAGGGCACTGTGCCGCGCGTTCCGGTGATGCGATAATCGCGGTTGCCGCGCACGACGATCTGCTGGTAGATGTTGTCGGGATTGTCGGCACCGATCTTGATCGCGTCATCGGTCAGCAGGAAAATGCGGGGGAAATCGGGATCGCTGGAATCGACCAGCATGTTGAGCGCGGTTCGCGTCAGCCGCGAGAGATAGCGCAGCCCTTCGGCCTGATCGATGGGCGTACGGGGGGCTGCGGGGCGATCCAGTATCTCGCCCGCTTCGGCCAGCTGCGCGCAGAAGTCGCGCCAGACGGAGGACAGGCGGACATCATTCTCCCCCTCTTCGGGCCGCGCCATCACGGCTGCATCTTCGGCCATCGTCATCTCCTCGCTTTGCGCAGCTGTTTCGGGGACTTATCCTACGGTTCGCCAGCGCATTGCAAATCTTTTCGATCATTTGCGTATTGGGAAGGTTGAAGTGACACAGGCGTCGGACGTACCGAGGCCGCACCGGATATCTTCGGCGAAGGCCGCGAGATCACCGATTGAACACACATCACCACGAACATGGGAGAGACCAGCACATGACGGCCAAGGCATTTGTTTTTACCAAGCTGGAAGTGGCGGACATCGCTGTCGCCGAACGCTTCTATACCGAAGCGCTGGGGTTTGAGGTGACGGCGCGGGTCAACGAGACCGTCGACGGCGCGCAAATGACCGAGATCATCCTCAAGACAGCGGGTGCACGGCAGGGCGCGCCCTGCCTCATGCTCACCAACTTCGCTGGCAAGACCGTGCCGGGGGCGGGCGCAGCGACTGTGGGTTTCATGGTCGAGAATGTCGATGCGGCGGTTGAGCGCGCGGTCGCTGCTGGTGCGACGCTTGATATCGCGCCCGTCGACGCGCCCCAGTACCACCTCCGGGTGGCCTTTCTCCGTGATCCGGCGGGGCACATTGTCGAGCTGCTGCAACCGCTCGCGGGCTGAACGCAGGGCGGCCTCAGGCCGTCATGTCGAGCACGGCGCGGGTGACTTCGCCTGCCTTGAGCGCGGCAATCGCCTCCTCGACCCGGTGGAGCGACCACACGCCGCTCACCTGGTCGGCGAGGTTGAGCGTGCCGTTGCGCGCCTCGGCGATGAGCTGCGGATAGTCGCGTTCGGGCACCGCGCCGCCATTCATCGTCGCCACGATCTCGCCGCCGAGGAGAAAACGGTCGAGCGGCAAATGTGCTTCCGATCCGGGTCGCGACATGCCGATGAGCACTGCCCGGCCGCCCCGTTTGAGGCATCCTAGCGCCGCATCGACCGCGACGACCGCTCCGCTGCACTCCACCGCAATGTCGACGGGACCGTGCGCCTTCGCCAGCGAAGCGGCGAGATCCGCGCTCCCCTCGCCTTCGCCCACCAGCCGGAACGATGCCGCGCCGAAGCGTCGCGCGACCTGCTCCTTGGCCGGATTGCGGTCGACCGCGATGACCGTCGCGCCCGCGACCGCCGCCCCCTGGATCGCATTGACGCCGATCCCGCCGACACCGAACACGACTACCATGTCCCCCTCCGACGCACGGCCCAGCACCCGCGACGCGCAGACGCCCGTGGAGACGGCGCAACCAATCAGCGCCGCTTCTGCCGGGGCCATGTCGCCAACGGCGAAAAGCTGGCCGGCTTTGACGACGATCTCGCTGGCAAAGGACGAGATATTGGCGAAGGACGCGATGCTCCGTCCATTCCAAAGGAAGGGCCGCGCATCGGCAAAGCCCCATGTGATGTCGCAGTTATGCGGCGCGTTGCGCTGGCATTCGCGGCAATGGCCGCAGGGCGTCTGAGTGCCCACGGCGACGCGGTCGCCCACCGCCCAGCCCTCGACCCCCGGCCCGACCTCGACGACTTCGCCCGCCGCCTCATGCCCCAATATGATCGGCAGCTTGGGCAATGCGGTGCCCAGTTCCATCATGCTCACATCGGTGTGGCAGATGCCCGATCGCAATACGCGCACGCGCGCCTCGCCCTGCCCCACCGGGCGCAGCGACAGGTCGTCGGCGATGTGCATCGCGGTCCCGTCCCAGACCGCGCCTCTCATTTGACCGCTCCGGCACCGGTACCCAGGCGCGCCAGCAGCGGATAGGCGAAGGACGGATCGGCGCGATCGACCGAACCGTTCGGCGCATCGTCTGCCATGCGCGCAAGCGCCTCCTCATCGACGGCGAGGATGGAGCCATGGTCGAAGACCAGGCTGCGGTAGGTGAACTTCCAGATCCCCTCGCGCCGTTCATATTTGTCGAGATAGCGACCAAGAACGACAAAGGCCTTTGCCCCGGGGCCATGGGTGCGGTGCCAGGCCTCGACATAGTGCTCGCCCTCGGCACGGTCGCCGTCGATGACGAACAGGCTGTTGCTGACAGCGTGACGGGTCATGGTCCAATGCGCCGTGACTTCAGGCAACCAGGCCACGAAGGCGTCCGGACCGCCTTTGAACATCGCGCCATGATCGTCGATCGCATCGTCATGGTAGAGTGAGCGCACCAGCGCAAAATCGCGCCGGTCGCATCCCCGGCAATAGCGCATCACCAGATCGTGAAGAGCTATCCGGTCGAGCAGTTCCCGGTCCGTCAATCTTCTCTCCCTCGCGGATTCTGGTTCGCAAACCAACAGCATTTTGGCGGGACTAGCCGCCATTAGCGTGGTATGAGACCACTGTTCATACGCGTAAAGCCATTTTCTGGAGAGCCTGGATGAGTGCAGCAACCGCCCGCCGCCCAAGCAGCGGCCGCGTCACCCTGATGACGCCGGGACAGATTGGTTCACTCACCCTTCCCAACCGCATCTTCGTCACCGCCATGGGCGTCAGCCTCGCCAATGAGGATGGATCGGTCAGCCAGCGGCTCATCGACTATCATGTGGCGCAGGCACGCGGCGGTGCGGCGATGATCGTGACCGGAGTGATGGGTGTCGCCTGGCCGGTCGGCGCGGTGCAACCCCGCCAGACCGCGATTTCCGACGACAGGTTCCTGCCCGGTCTCACCCGGCTCGTAGACGCCATCCACGCGACGGGCGGACGCGTCGCGACCCAGCTCCACCATGGCGGGCTCGTCGCGGCCTACTCGGCCAACTGGGGCCATCCCATCTGGGGCCCGTCGATGCCGTCCGCCTTTTCAGGCGATTTCCCCGATTATTTCCTGCCCGAGGAAATGGCGGCCTTCGCTGGCGGTGCCATCCCAGAGGTCAAGGTTCTGGCCCAGGAAGACATCGCCGTCGCGATCGGCCAGTTCGCGGCGAGCGCCCGCCGTGCTAGGGCCGCGGGTTTCGACGGGATCGAGATCCACGGCGGCCACGGCTATCTCCTGTCGTCGTTCCTCTCTCCCGCCACCAACAAGCGGACCGACGAATATGGCGGCGAGGTCAAAGGGCGTGCGAGGCTTCTTCTCGAAGTCGTCGCGGCGGTCCGCGCCGAGGTCGGGGCGGACTTTCCGGTCTGGGTCAAGATCGACTCGCGCGAAATGGGCAAGCCGAACGGCATCCAGATCGAACATGCCATGGAACTGGCACCCATGGTTGAGGCGGCGGGTGCCGACGGCATCACCGTCACCGCCTATCACGATGTGGGCCAGGGCAAGCTTCACTCCGCCTCCAATATCCCGCACGAACCGGGCATCCACCTCGACTTCGCGGCGAAGATCCGCTCGGTGGTCAATGTCCCGGTGATCGCGTCGGGGCGTGTCGAGATCGACCGCGGCGACAAGGGGCTGGCCAATGGGGAATTCGACTTCCTCGCCATGGGCCGCAAGTTGCTCGCCGATCCCGACCTGCCCGCGAAGCTGGCGGCAGGGAGGACGGAAGACATTCGTCCGTGCATCTATTGCTACACCTGCGTCTCGACCGCCTATCTGCGGGAGCAGGTGCGCTGCGCCGTGCGGTCCGAAACGGGCTTCGAGGATCTGGACTGGACGCCCGCCAGCGTCCCCGGCCACGCCGTCGTGATCGGCGGCGGTCCCGGCGGCATGGAAGCGACGCGGCGGCTGCGCCTCGCGGGAGCCAAAGTGACGCTCATCGAAAAGTCGGACAGGCTGGGCGGAACGCTGCGCTTCGCCGGCCTCGCCTACGAACCCAATGAGCGCCTGCTCAACTGGCTGCGCCGCCAGGTGGAGGCGTCCGGCGCGGACATCCGCCTTCGCACCGAGGCGACGCCGGAGCTGATCTCCGGCCTAAACCCCGACAAGGTGATCGTGGCGACCGGGGCCGTGCGCGACATGCCCCCCATTCCGGGCAACGATCAGGATTTCGTCCTGTCGGGCGACGACCTGCGCGGCATGATGCTGGGCGAGGACAATGCCGAGATCCGCCGCAAGACGCGCTGGACCACGCGGCTCGCCACCAAGGTGGGGGCCGCGACGGGGGCAACGGCGAATCTCGATCTGGTGCGAAAGGCCACGCATGGCTGGATGCCGCTCGGCAAGCGAGTTGTCATCATCGGCGGCGAGCTGGTCGGCTGCGAGCTGGCCGAATTCCTGATGGAACGGGGCCGCGAGGTCACGATCGTCGGCGAGCCAGCGAAGATGGGCGGCGGTCTGCTCATCGTCCGGCGTATGCGCCTGCTGGCGGAGCTGCGCGAACATGGCGTGGCAATGTTCGCCGGTGCGCGCGACATCGGCATCGGCGACCATGCAGTGACGTTCACAGCCGCCGACGGCGTGGCGCAGACGATCGCCGCCGATCATGTCGTGGTGGCGATGGGTGCGCATGGCGATTCCACGCTGGCGAACAGCTTGCGGGCGGCAGGCCACGACGTCACCGAAGTCGGCGACGGGACCGGCGTGACCTATATCGAGGGCGCGATCCGGGGCGCCGCCGAAGCCGTGGCCGCGATGGGCGGCTGAACGCCGCCCGACGCACTCCACCACCCGCTTGCAGGCAGCGCGTGTTCGGCTAGGCTGCGCCGGTCATGCACCATCCCGTCCCGAAACGCTCGAGCCGAAGGCCAGGCCGTCCCCGGCTGGAGGAGATGGGCGACGTCGAGGGGCGGCTCGCCCATGCCGCCACCGACATGATCGTCGCACAGGGCACCGGCTTCACGATGAACGCGCTGATCGCGGCGTCGGGCATTTCACGCAAGACGGTCTATGCTCGCCACCCCAACAAGCGCGCGCTGATGGAATGGTTCGTCCACCGGATGCTCGACATCGGCCTTGAGCCGCTGGCGGTTGCCGATGGCGACGACTGGCGGGAAAGTCTTCGCGATTTCATCCATCGCTGCATCGTCGAGATCCACTTGCCGCAAACGACGGCACTGCGGCGGATACTGGAGTCGAGCCCGGACTTTCTGGACGAGGTGAGGCCGCGCATCGAACAGGTTCTAGCGAGCCGGTTCCTCACCCCCCTGACCGCCTTTCTTGACCGGCTGGCGGCTGACGGCCGGGTGCTGTCGCCGGACACCGGCTTTGTCGCCGCCACGCTGATCAACCTGATCGTGGCGGAAGCCGCACCGCCGCATCTCGGGAGCATGGGGACGGGGCCCCGTCCCATCGGGAGCGCCGATCCGGCCGATTATGCCGACAGGCTGACGCGGTTGTTCTGCGACGGCATCGCCGCCCGGTAGGATCGGATCACCCCAGCCCCTCGCGTACCGCGTTCATGTCGAACGGGCGGGTCAGCAGAAACAGCGCGCTCCACTCCCGGTCGGGGACATGCATGTCCTGCTCCTGCCTTGCGATAAGGTGGATGTCGACACGCAAAGCCTCGAACAGGTCGAGGACGCGCGCCCTGCCCCCGGCGCTCAGCCTGACCATGTCGGAGACATAGCGCGCATCGCCCTCGCCGAGCGGGCGCTCGAGGAAAAGGGGCTTGATCGTGCGGTCGAAGGCCTGGTCGAGCGGACCGCCGCTCCGCCAGCGCACGCCCCGGCTGGTGAGCGCCCGCAATCGGCCGGTTTTTGCCAGATCGACGAGGCCGAGGCGGCGAAGCCGTTCGATGTCCGCCGCCAGCCTCTCTTCGCCGATCTCAAGCTCCGCTGTACATTCGGCAACCTGTGCGCCGTTCAGGATGAGAAAGAACAGCAGCGCAAGGCCGCGGTCCGCGGCAAGCACGCGCTCCTGCGCCAGGGTGAAGCGGTCGGCACCCTGGCTGGCCGATCGCGAGACCAGATCGCGAATGTCCAGGTTGAGGATCAGGCAGAGCCGGTCAAGATTGTCGAGCGACAGCCCCCTCCCCCGCAGCCAGCGCCACATGGTCGGCTCCGACACGTCCAGCTGCGCCGCCAGATCCGCGATCGGCACGCCGCGCAGCCGTATTTCCCGCTTCAGCTCGTCGAGTATCGCGCTGACGCCGGGGCTTTCCTTTCGCTTCACTTACCCTCTCTGATCTTCTGCTGACAGGGAACGATCATCGGACGATCCGGTATCGGTCGCAACCGTTGAATATGCGGGTTCGGCGCATACTGTTCGAGCCAACGAACAGCGAGGAGTGCAAGAGGATGACCGAGGATTTTCCGCACGGTGCCGCAATGATCTTTGGCGGCAGCGGTGGGATAGGCGGCACGGTCGCGGCCTGCTTTGCCGCCGCAGGATCGGACATCGCCATCTGTTACCGCAGCAACGTCGATCGCGCCGAAGCCGCTGCCGAAGCGTGCGCCGCGCATGGCGTGAAGGTGTCGCTGCATCACATCGACGTGCGCGCGCGGCCGGCGGTGGATGGCGCGATCGCCGATGGTGCGGCGGCGCATGGCCGCATCCATACCGTCGTCTGGAGCGCCGGGCCGCTCGTCCCGCAAGTCCGCATCGCCGACTGGACCGACGCGCAGATCCGCGATGCCATGGAGATCGAGTTGCTGGGGTTTGCCAACGCTGCCCGCGCCGCCATCCCGCACATGCGCACGGCAGGCGGCGGCTCCTTCGTTCATCTCGGCTCGGCGGGGCACCATTACTGGCCCAAGGGCGACGGCCTCTCGGTCGCGACGAAAGCCGCGAACGAGGCGCTGATCAAGGGAATCGCCAAGGAGGAGGGGCGGCATGGCATCCGCGCCAACTCGGTCCTCATCGGCGTCATCGAGGCGGGGATGTTCCACGAACTGACCGCGATGGGCCATATCGACGAGCGCTGGATGGCGGCGACCATGAATATGCTCTGCCTCAAACATATCGGGCAGCCGGAGGACATCGGCAATGCCGCCGTCTTCTTCGCCTCCGGCCGCGCGCGCTATGTCACGGGCCAGACGATCTCCGTCTCGGGCGGGCTGGGCGTCTAGCGCGCGTCGAGCAGATAGTCGTCCATGACCGGCGCTGCCATCGCGTCAGCGAATGCCTCGTAACTCCAGGGCCAGCTCGCCGGCACGCCCGTCGCGTCGAGATACCAGCTGGTGCATCCCGATCCGAAGATGGTTGTGCGGGCCGCAGCGATCCGCCGCTCTTCATAGGCAGCGTGGGCTTCCGCCTTCGGAGCGACGGCCCGTGCCCGGCCCGCATGGAGCAGATCGAGCAATTGCTCGACATACGCCCACTGCCGCTCGGCAATGTCGATCAGCGAGAAATTGCCGACCGGGCCGGTCGGACCGTTCAGCATGAAGAAATTGGGAAAGCCGGGAATCGAGACCGCATAGTAAGCCGTCGGTCGCACCGCCCATAGGTCGTCGAGCGACACGCCGCCCACGCCCTTGACCGTCGCTGGACGGATGAAGCGATCCGCCTGGAACCCCGTCGCGAGTACCAGCGTGTCGAGAACATGCAGGCGGCCATCCTTCATCCGGACGCCCTCCGGCTCGATCCGGGCAATCCCCTCGCGCTCCACATTGACAGCGGGCTTCTGGACCGCGTCATAATAGCACCAGCTGTAGATGAGGCGCTTGCACGCCGCGCGATAGTCAGGCCGCAGCTTTTCCTTGAGCACCGGGTCGGCGATGCCGTTCTCCAGATTGTCGAGGCACAGCTTTTCGATGAGCGCGATCTCCGGCCCTTCCACGTCGGTGATCGCGCGGGTGAAGCGGTGGATGTTGCTCCAATATTCGGGATCGTTGCGGATCGCGTCGATCAGCGCGGGGTCGCGGCGAAAGGCTTCGCGTTCCTCCTCGCCATATTCGAAATAGGGCACCGGCATGATCCATTGCGGCGAGCGCTGGAAATGGACGAGATGCGCCGCACGGTCGGCCAGCGCGGTGATGATCTGCACGCCGGTCGAACCATTGCCGATCACGCCCGCCCGCGCCCCGTCGATGGATGCATCGTCCTGCCAGCGCGCGCTGTGGAACGCAGAGCCGGCGAAGCTCTCCAGCCCCTCTATGTCGGGCAGCCTCGGATGGTGGAGGACACCCGACGCGGCGATGACGACCTCCGCCTCGGCCGTTTCCCCGGACGCGAGCGTCAGCATCCAGAGCGACCGCGCCTCGTCCCAGACGCACGCTGTGACCTCGGCACCGAACCGGATGTGCGGCATGATGCCGTACTTCTCCGCAGTCCGCTCGAAGTAGCGCTGGATCTCCGCACCGGTCGCATAATAGGCGCGCCATTCCGGATAAGGCTCGAAGCTGTAGGTGTAGGCGTGCGCCGGAACGTCGCAGGTCAGGCCGGGATAGCGATTGTCCCGCCAGGTCCCGCCCAGCCAGTCCGCCTTTTCGTAGATGGTGAAGGCCTTGCCCGATTTGCGTAGCCGGATGCCGGCCAGGATGCCCGCCATCCCTGCACCGATGATCGCGTGTCGCGGACTGTCGTCCTGTTTGGCCATATCGATCTCTCCTTGATCGCTTCGCACAGCCTCCTAGCCGGGATGCCACCGGCGCCGCATCCTGCAGTTGGACGAGATAAGACTTTCGGCAGTTTCTAGCGGCTCTACGCCCAATTCGCTACCGGAGGCCGTGGGGAGCCTTTCCGTAACAAGGGGAGGATCCGCGTTGCTATGGTCTGTGACAATTCTGCATCACACACAGTGAGCGAATGCGACCGAATATGATTGGGTTTTACATGCATAGGCGATTTGCGTATGAAATATCGAGGCTGCGAAGCGCATCCACCGATTCGTGGATGGGTGGGCGATCGCCAGCGAAGGGGAGGATTTGCATGAAGACGACTAAAGGGCTGTTGCGTTGCGCTCTGCTGAGCAGTTCGATGCTGGCCGTCGCTGTTCCGTCGGCGGTGTACGCGCAGGCAGACGAAGCGACGGACGTCGCCGACATCATCGTCACCGCCACGCGCCAGAGCGCGCGGCTGCAGGAAGTGCCGATGTCGGTCAACGTGGCGACCGGCGAGCAACTCGAAGATTTCAAGATCTTCGACGTCAAGGACATTTCCCAGCTCGCCCCCGGCCTGGAGCTCACCAACACCACGGGCCGCAACAACACCACGACGCTGCGCGGCGTGACGTTCGATCCGGATCAGGGCACCGGCCCGGCCGTCCAGATCTACTACAACGAAATTCCCGCCGATGCGCAGACCGTGTTCACCGCCATCTACGACATCGGCCAGATCGAGGTGCTGCGCGGCCCGCAGGGTCTGTTGCGCGGCCTGTCGGCTCCCGCAGGGTCGATCACGATCGCCACGCGCCGCCCGAGCTTCGACGCCCCCGAGGGCTATGCGCAGGCGACCGCGACAGATCGTGCTGGCTATAACGTACAGCTTGGTGCGAGCCTGCCCTTCTCCGACAAGCTGGCGATCCGCATCGCGGCCCTCGTGGACGGCAATCGCGGCAACCAGGTGAAGGACGTCAACCGCAATGGCGAGCGGTCGCGCAGCCGCACCGAAAGCGCGCGTGTCACGCTCGGCTGGAAGCCGACCGACACCTTCACCTCCTATCTGACCTATCAGTACCTCACTGCCGACAACAAGCAGTTCCAGCAGGTCATCGGCAACGGCAACACGCCGTTCAGTACCTATACGACCTTGTTCGGCACGCCGCTCCCGCTCCTCCCGCCCGCCTTTGGCGGCGGCCCCTTCCCTACAGACACCAGCGTGCGGAACGGGCCGGCGCTTGGCGTCGGTGATTATGGGGCGGTGCAGGAAGGTATTTTCCGCAACCAGAATGAGACGCATCTCGTCAATCTGGCGTTCGACTGGGATCTCGGCCCGGCGACCTTCTCGGTGGTCGGCGCGCACCAGTATTCCAGGCTCAAGATCAACCGCGATCTCGATTCCGCCAATGCCATCCCGGGCTACGAGCAGACGTCTGACGTCACCACGCCCTATAAGGTCGACACGATCGAGGCGCGCCTGAACACGAACAACGACGAAGGGCTCGGCGGGGGCGTCAGCGTTTTCTACACGAAGCAGACGGGCACCACGATCGTCAATCAGGACAACAGCCTGTATCAATATGGTGGAGTCGCTCCCGATGCGCAGGTGAACCCGCCCTGCGCGCTGGTCGGCGGATTCGGGTGTGCGCCCACTGACAACTTCGCACCCTACACGATCCCCAACCGGCTGCCGCTTTCGGTCCTCGTTGTCGTTCCGGTGAACTCCAAAACCGCGTCGTTCGCCGGTAACCTGCGTTACAAGACGGGGCCGCTCTCGGTCACGGCCGGGCTGCGCTACACCATCGCAACCAAGGTTCAGACGACACAGCAGTCGCTGTCGGGCATTTTTAGCACTCCCTTGATAGAAATCATTCCGGCCAATCTGCAGCGCAGGCGAGATACGCCGTTCACCGGCGGTGCGACCATCACCTATGCGTTCAGCCCCGAGCTCAATGCCTATGTCGCCTATGGCCACAGCTTCCGCAGCGGCAGCAGCAAGGTGGCCGGACCGGCATTCGTCAGCAGTGACCTGATCCAGACGCAACCGGAAAAGTCCGACTCGGTCGAAATCGGCCTCAAGGGCTCCGCGTTCGACCGCAAGCTCGACTTCAGCATCGCCGGCTACTATCAGAAGATCGACAACTTCCTCAGCCGCTTCACCAGCATCTACTATAACTCGCCGCTGGACGCCTCGCCGACCGGAACCTTCGACTTCAATTACAATGGCAAGGCTGTCATCAAGGGCGTAGAGGCGAGCGTGTCGGCGCGACCGACCCGCAACTGGGATCTGAACGTCGCCGCCTCCTACACGCATGCCCGCTGGGATAACGCCAATCTGCCCTGTAACGACTATGCGGGAACGGGAAGCCCCAATGGCAACGGAACCCCCGCCGTCACCGGTCCTGGCAATGTCAGCTACTGCCGAACGAACGACCGGCTGGCCAATACGCCGGACTTCAGCCTGACCGCGAACACCGAAATTCGCTATCCACTGGAAACGGTCACGCCGTTCGTGCGGGCTCTGCTCCAGTACACGCCGAGCTATTACTGGTGGCAGTCGCAGTACAAGTTCCAGGATCGCCAGATCGTCAACCTGTTCGCGGGCGTGCGCTCTAGCGACGAGGACTGGGAACTGTCGGTGTTCGCCAAGAACCTGCTCAACCAGAAGCGGATCACAAACATCGGTCTCGGCAACGCGCAGAGCAACGGGGGCTTGGTCACACCGGGAACGTACGACTCGGGCTACCGCGCGGTCAACGTGACCAATCCGCGCGAGTTCGGCGCGACGCTCAGCTACAAGTGGTAATGACGGTTCCGGCGCGCTGAAACGGCCCGCCGGTCCGCTTGAATATCGAAGGGGCTGCGGTCATCACTGATCGCAGCCCCTTTTGTTTTCAGGAGAATAGGAATGAACCTGTCGGCGGGCCGGAATCGCCGGCGGCTCGACGGGTCGGTCGCCTGACCTTCCGGTCTGGCCGCATACGGCCATCAACGCCGAAAACGCGCTAACCCGCGGCGGCGCGCCGTCCCGCCTGCCGCCCGAAAAAGGTGCAGTCGGCCAGGCTCAGGCCGGAACTGTAGCCATGTCCCCACGCCGGCAGGCCCGACGTGCAGCGGCCTGCCGCGAACAGGCCCGGTATCGCCTCGCCCGCCCGGTCAATCACTTCGCCGTCGACCGAGGTCCTGAGCCCTCCCAGGGTGAAGAAGCTGAAATAGCTCGTCTCGAAGTTGAGTTCGAGCGCGACGAACGGTCCCTGGTCGAGCGGGGTCAGAATTGGGGGCCGCTTGTGGAACAAGGGATCGCGCCCCTCAGCGGCATGGGCATTGTAGAAGGCCATCGTCCGGCTGAGCGTGCCGGGTGCCATCTCCAGCTCGGCCTCGACTTCCTCCCAGCTGTCGCCCGTCGCGGCGATCGTGATCCCCGCCATCTCCAGAGGCTCCGAGAAATGCGCGATGTCGAGCAGCAGATAGACGCACGACCCCAGCTGATCGACGGCATGGCGGCTGACGCGCCCATGATAACAATCCTCGTTGATGAAGCGCTGGCCCGCCTGATTGACGAACACGCCGTAGGCCTGCGGTTCGGGCATCGTCCACGGGCAGGTGGTGAAGAACTGGTCCATATGAATGGCATCGCCGCCAGCGCTCATCCCCAGCGCAATCCCCTGCCCGTCGTCGCGGTCGCCGAGCGGGCTGTTGATCTTGAAGCTGTCAGGGCAGTAGCGGCGGCGCATGTCCTCGTTGAAGACAAAGCCGCCCGTGCACAGCACGACCCCCCGCCCCGCCCGCACGAAACGGTCGCGGTTGTCGATCCGTACCACGACGCCGACGACGCGCGTGCCATCCATGATCAGCGCCATCGCGCGCGCGTCGGTCATCACCTCAACGCCCAGCGCCCTTGCCCGCGCTTCGAGAATGTCGACCAGCGGACGCCCGCCGCCCCAACTCATGTGCGCGATGACATGGCCGCGCGGCGCTGGCTTTGCAATGTCGCAAAAGGGCCAGGCGGCCTCGCTTCCCGACCAGATGAGCGTGGAATCGTCGGTCGGCTCGATATGCTTTCCGGGCAGATAATTGCCGCGATAGGGCACGCCCTGCGCCTTCAGCCAGTCATAGTGCGCCAGCGCCTCGCGCCCATAGAGCTCGCACTTCGTTTCGTCGGCGCAAGGCCCGCCCGCAGCCTTGAGATAGGCGATGAAGTCGGCAGTGCTGTCCTCGAAACCGGCCGCGCGCTGCGCATCGGTACCCCCGCCCCCGCCGATGTAGATCTCGCCGCCCGACAGCGCGGAGGCACCGCCGCTGCCCGATCCTCGCTCGAACAGCATCACGCGCGCACCGGCGTCGGCGGCCTCGATCGCGGCGCACGCTCCCGCCGCGCCGAAGCCAACGATGGCGACGTCCGTTTCGAAATCCCAACCGGGCACATCCGCCGCCGGATAGGGACGATGCAGGCTCGCTTCCGCCATGGTGTAACCGCTCTCTCTTGGCGGCGGATCAGAACGCCTTCGTCTGTCCGCCGTCGACCATCAATGTTTGGCCCGTGATATATCCCGCCGCGTCGCTTGCCAAGAATACGGCGGCAGCTCCGATATCGGTTTCGCAATCTCCGACCCGGCGAAGCGAAACCTTGGCCACTTGCGTAGCATAATCGTCCGGCGCCCACTCCTTCCACGCTTGAACACCGGGCGAGTTGGCGAACGGGCAGATGATGTTCACGCGCACCCCCTCCGGTCCCCATTCGCTCGCGGCGACCTTGGAAATGGCGCGGATGGCTTCCTTGGCCGCCACGTAGGAGCCTTGCGTCGGGATCGCGTCCATCGCCGCGCCGGTCGCGAAATTGATGACATTGCCCTTGCTCGCCACCAAATGCGGATAGGCCGAACGCATGAGCACGAAGGTGGGCCAAAGCCCGGTGTCGAGCGCCAGTTGGAGCGCCTCGTCGGTGGTTTCGGCCAGAGATAGCTGCTGCGAGGCCTGCGCCGCGTTGACGAGGATATCGAGCCCGCCGAACAGGCTCACCGCGCGCGCGACGATGCCCGGCAGCCCCGCCCGGTCGGCCAGGTCGACCGCCATGAAGTGGGCATCGGCCCCCAGCGCCCTCAGCTCGGCCTCGGTCGCGCGGCCCAGCGCTTCCTCCCGGTCGACGAGGAGCACCCGCGCGCCCGCCTTGACGAAGGCGGTGGCCACGCCCTTTGCCACACCGCGCGCCCCGCCGGTCACGATCGCCGCCTTGCCATCAAGCTGCCTCATCGTTCAGTCCTCGACCTGCGGACGCCAGGCGACGCCGTTCACCTGCGAACCGCCGCTGGCAAAAATGGTGTCGCCGTTCACGTAGCCGCCGCCATCGCTGGCGAGGAAGACGGCGAGCGGTCCGATATCCTTCTCCGCATCGCCAAAGCGGCCAGCCGGCACCTGCTGGAGGATCGCGGTCGTCATCTCCGGATTGGCGGCGAAATAGTCGGCCGCCTGCGGGCTGTTCGCCGCCGGACAGATGGTGTTGCAGGTGATACCGTAGCCGCCCCATTCGACGGCGGCGGTGCGAGTCATCGCCCGCATGGCTTCCTTGCTGGCATTATAGGCCATGGTGAACATGTGCGCGTTGACGCCGTTGAGCGAACCCATGTTGATGATGCGGCCGTGGTTTTGCGCTTTCATGATCGGAAAGGCGGCCTTCATCGCCCAGAACACCGCCCAGTAATTGAGCAGGAACGAGTCCTGAAGTTCCTTGTCACCATGATTTTCGAGCCGGCGCGGAAAGCTGGCTCCAGCGTTGTTGACGAGGATGTCGAGCCGCCCGAAACGATCTTGCGCGGCACCTATCATGGCCTCCACCTGTTCCTTCACCGTCACGTCGGTCTGGAGGAACATCGCGTCGACGCCCCATGTGTCGCGAAGATGGCGCGCCTCGGCCTCGCCCTCCTCCACCTTGCGCTGCGCGATCAGGACCGCCGCTCCCGCCGCCGCGAGTGCGCGTGCAACGCCCTGCCCCACGCCCTGACCGCCGCCCGTGACCACCGCGGCGCGTCCTTCGAGCATACTGCCCATCATCTCTCTCCCGTCACGCTATGGACGGAAGCTGTTTGCAGCCTTCCATCGTCGGATAGTCGGTATAGCCCCTGCGGTCGTCGCCCTCGCCCGTATAGAAGTTGGCGCCGCTCGCCTTGGCGAGCGGCGCGCCCGCCCGGAACCGCTCGACCAGATCGGGATTACCGATGAACAGATAGCCGAACGACACCGCCTCCGCCTTGCCCTCGGCCAGCACCTCACGCGCGGTCTCCAGCGTCAGACCGCGATTGAAGATCAGCGGCCCCGCCCAGCTCTCCCGCACCAGATCAAGCGCATCCTGCCCATCCAGATCGACATGCATGAGGTGGCAATAGGCCAGTCCCTTGCCGTTGAGCGCGTTCAGCAGAGCGGCGTAGGTTTCGTGCGGATCTGCATCGTCCATCCCGTTGAACTTGACGCCGGGACAGATGCGAAAGCCCACCCGGCCCGGCCCGATCGCGGCGGCCATGGCGTCGATCACCTCGAGCACGAAGCGGATGCGGTTCTCGACCGGACCGCCGTAGCGATCGGTGCGTTGGTTGCTGTTCGACGACAGGAACTGCATCGGCAGGTAACCACTGGCGCAATGCAGTTCCACGCCATCCATGCCCGCCGCGATGGCATTGCGCGCCGCCGCCGCATATTCGTCGGCGATGGCCGGGATCTCGTCGGTGGCAAGGGCGCGCGGCGTGACGGTCGGAACCGGCACGCCATCAGGCCCCGGTATCGGGTCCGGGCACGCAATGGCCGACGGAGCGACGGTTTCGGCATCGAGAGCCTTGTTCGCCTGAACCGCGGCGCGACCGACGTGCATGATCTGCATGACGATCCGGCCACCGCGCGCATGGACGGCGTCGGCAACCTTGCGCCAGCCCGCCACCTGCGCCTCGCTATGGATGCCGGGCGTGCGCCAGTAGCCCTTGCCGACGGCGGACGGCTGCGTGCCTTCGGTGACGATCAGTCCGGCAGAGGCGCGCTGTGCATAATATTCGGCCATGATGTCAGTGGGAACGTCCCCCTCCCCCGCGCGGTCGCGGGTCATCGGGGCCATGACGATGCGGTTGGCGAGCGCGATGTCGCCCAGCATGACGGGGGAGAAAATATCGTTCATGATGTGAACCTCGGTGGTTGCCCGGCGGCGGCAAACATTTGGGCGATGCAATCGGCATAGCTGGTGCCGTTGAGCGCGATCCAGGATCCCAATGCGGCGAAGTCGGTCATCCGGCGCGTCCGCCAGCTTCAACATGGCTGGCAAACAGCGGTCGGACCGACTCAACAGCAACGCTGTTCGCCATGATGATCAGCTCCTGACGCGCGGGCGGGGAAGCGGTGCGCCGCGCCCCATCGTCTCGATGAACTTTTCCAGCGGCGCGGGCGGTTCCACGGGGCCGTCGTGCGGCTCCCCCCGCCTCGCCCAATAGGTCTTCCAGCTCGGGAAAAGGTCGTGGAAGCTGCCATGATAGGGCGGCACGCCCGGCCAGCGCATCTTGCGTTCGCCGATCGGCGGCTTGTTGATGTCGCTGGCATACCAGTAAAGCGGCAGGCGGCGGCGGAAATACCAGCGCCCGTCGATCCTTTCATACTGGTCGAAATACATCATCTGCATGATGACCCATTCAGCACCGGTCTCGTGCTCGTTCTTCGAATAGACCACGCCCTGTGCGTGATCGGGATCGTCAAAATCGATGATATGGCCGCCGATATGATGCGAGGTGCCATCGAACTGCATCGAATGCGTCTCGTCGAACCAGTCGCGAAGCGCCTTGCGGCCGCTCTTGCCGCCGCCGACGCGCACGTCCTCCGGGAACAGATTCACCCAGGCATCCGAATCGCGCATGTCGAGCGCCAGCGAGTATTTCGCCGCGAGCTGCCGGATCGCGTCGAGCGATTCGAGTCGGTCGATACGCGCCAGCAAGTTGGTATCGTCCCCCATTCAGGCTCCTCCCGGACCTTGTCCGTCCGCTGTTTCCCCTATCCAGCGCGGGCTGGAAATGTCAGAACGGCTCAAAGGCCATGACAAAAGAGATCAGGATCAACAAGCAGCTGAGTCGGCCTGCTCCGGCCAGCGTCCTGACGGGCGTAGCGCGGGATCTTCTCTCCGCAGTCGCCAGCCTTGGCGGCGATCCGCGCGCGATCGTGCGCGCAGCCGGCCTGCGCCGCCTTATGACGCTTCTGACCGGCGGGGACAGAGCGGGCGACAGCCTGTCGCGCGACGACTTCACGCGGCTCTACGCCCATTGCATCTGGCGTCTCGACGCCCGGGCTGCGCGGCAGGAGGGCCGCGCGCCGCTGACCAAGGCGGACTTCGACCTGGTGTGCCAGTGCCTCATCACCTGCGGCACGCTGGCGGACGTGATCGCGCGGCTGGACCGCTTTTCCGAACTCGTCGGTCCGCGCCTCGCGCGCCTGCGGCTCAGCATCGAAGACGGCGACATCGTCCGGCTTGAGATGGCGACCGAGCGGCGGGTGCGGAACATCGCGTCTTACCTGTCGGACCTTACCGGCCTTGCGGCCTATCACCGCCTGTTCTGCTGGCTGATCGGCGAGGACATCCCCCTGGCGAGCGCCAACTTGCGCTATCCGCCAATGCTCGATCCGCTCACGGTCTCGCATCTCCTCCCCTATCCCCACCATCATGGCGCGAGCGAGAACGGGTTTCGCTTTCCGGCGGCCTATCTCCACCGCCGGGTCGTTCGCGACTCAGCGGAGCTCGACGCGGTCCTCGACCGGATCGCGTTCGATCCCGCCCTGCCGCTCTCGACCTCGGCACCGCTGTCGCAGCGTGTGTCGCACATATGGGGCGCGATGCTTGCAAGCGGCATCGCATCGATGACGGCGCGTTCTCTCGCGGCGCAATTCTCGATCAGTACCGCGACGCTCAAGCGCCGGCTGGCGGCGGAGGGGACCAGCCTGGCTGCACTCAAGATGCAGGCGCGACGGGATCTTGCGGAACTATTGTTGGCGGACCTGCGGCTGCCGATAGCCGAGGTGGCGCGGCGCACCGGGTTCAGCGATGCAGGTGCGTTCAGCCGCGCTTTCCGGGGCTGGACAGGGGCTTCGCCTTCCCGCTGGCGTCAGTCGGTCGGCCGATCCCCCGACGCGCCATCGCTTGCCGATCCGGTCCATGTTCGTCAACTGCCCCAGCAGCCCGTCGCCGCCAAGGCATGGCGCCAGCAGGAGCAGCAGAACAGCGAACAGGCGCATGAAACCGTGCGGCGAGAGCGACGCGACCACGAAGGCGAGGAAGAGCCCGAGGGTGCCGAGGCCATAAGCGGCATAGCCCAGGTCGAGCAAGCCATGCAGCCTTCGCGGGCCGCGCCAGGCGCGCTGGGATGAGCGGTTGAAGAAGGTGGCAAAGGCCAAACCCCATCAACCGCCCGAGCCCTGACTATCAGTTGGGCGCGAAGGTCCAAGCGCAGAGCTTGTTGCCATCTAGGTCCCGGAAGTAAGCGAAGTACGAACCGCCACCGCGATCCCCCGGGGCACCTTCGTCGGCCGCGCCAAGCTCAATTGCCCGGTTGTAGAACGCGTCCACTTCACTACGGCTGTTGAACGCAAAGCCGATCATCGTGCCATTGCCCACAGTCGCTGCTTCGCCGTTGAATGGCTTCACGACTGCGAACATGCCTTCTTGGACACTTCCGAAAAAGCACCCGCCGACCGGATTGTCGAATAGCTTGTTCCACCCGATGCTGCCCAGCAGCGTCTCATAGAAATCGACAGCGCGGTCCAGACCGTTAGACCCGACACTGGCGTAAAGCTGCATTCCATACTCCCGACTCTGCTGCTAGTCGGGAGACGACTGCATCAAGCTGGGCGTGTTTGCAAACTATACGATCGCCAAGTTTTTGGCCATGGATCAGTCGTTCAACAGGCCATATCCGCTGCAAGTCGTGATTCATGAAATGGCGTTTTCCATGCGACAAACATCATTCCACGAGGGCGCGAGCTTCGTTGGCCAGTGTCGGTGTGCCGAGCGTAGCCAAATAGGCGCCACGAGCTGCCGCCATGCCGGCCGTGGTTTCGGCATGAGTTGATACCCAGAAGTTCCCCGACGCGATCCCGGCGAGGATGATTTCACCGGCCCGCTCCGGCGTGATGCCAGTCTGTGTGATCATCGCGTGCATCATTTCGCGCTGCCTCGATACCATCGGTGAACCGAGGTCAGCCGGTGCATCTTCGAATATGCGTGTTGCGACCTGCGCAGGCAGGACGGCCGATACCTGGATCGGTGCCTGCCTCAACTGCATTTCCAGAAACAGGCATTCGGTGAACGAGAGCACGGCGTGCTTGCTCATCATGTAGGGCGCCTGCGTCGGCATCATGCCGAGCGCACCGATCGAGGCGACGTTGGCGATGTAGCCAGGCTGTCCTGCCTCCAGCATTCGCCGGGCGAAGATGCGCGAGCCGTGGACGACGCCGCGGATGTTGATATCTATTGCCTTGTCCCACGTGGCGTCGGGCAGCTCCCAGCTGTAGCCGATGGTTTCGATGCCAGCATTATTGATGGCAAGACGCACGCCGCCAAAGCGATCCCATGCCACGTCGGCCAGACGTTCCAGCGCCGCAATTTCGGTTACATCGGTGATGACCGCCAGCGCCTGCGCACCGGTGGCCGAGATTTCCGCCGTGACCCTTTCCACCCGCTCCTGCGCGATATCGGCGAGCACGACGTTCATGCCGAGGCGTGCCGCAACACGGGCAAGTCCTTCGCCGATGCCGCTCCCGGCGCCTGTGATCACGGCAGTGCCGCCGGCAAATGCCTGTTCGGGTGTCATCGCTCGCTCCTGCCTGGTGCCAGTTCTATTCGCCCGAAGCGCTGATCGCGGGGTGCGACCATGCCGGAGGCTCGCGCCGTGGGAGTTCCGTCTGGCCATCGAGGCTGCTCACGGGAATATTGTAGTGCCAAGGAATATGCATCGAATATCCGATCAGACCGGTGCGCTCGACTGCGGGCAGATGGCACATCGCCAGCACCGCTTCCGCGAGATACTCCACGTCCTCGGTAGGAAATTCCGCCGGGATCAGCGCATCGGCACCGGGCGTGCGGATCGCGGTCGAGGGGCCGATGGCGTTGACGGCGATATTCACGTCCAGAAGCTCTGCCGCCATGCCTTGCGTTAGTCGATTGAGCGCCGCCTTGGCCGCTGCGTAGACGTGGTATCCTCGGACCTTCTCGTGATCGGGATAAGGTCGCAACGGGGGCAGAGCATCCTGCGAGCTGATGTTGACGATCCACCCGGCACCGGCTTCGCGCATATGCGGCACAGCTGCCTGCGAGAGAAGAAACGGTGCGCGAATGTAGTGCGTGAGCGTCCGCTCGAACGTGTCGAAGGCCATGTCGGCGACAGGCGCAAAGTCGACGAAGCCGGCATTGTTGACGAGGATGTCGATACCGCCGCCCGCCAGCGCTGCCGACCGTTCGACCAGCGTGCGCGCCTGGTCAACGTCTTCAAGATCGGCGGCGATCGCAACAGCCCTGCCGCCGGCCTGTGCGATCAATTCGACCGTTTCCTCTAGCGTTCCGGGCAGGAGAAAGTCCTGCCCCCAGCGCTTGGCCGCAACCGGCTGTCCTGACGAACGTCCTGTCACGACCACGGTTGCGCCCGCAGCGGCAAGCCGCTGCGCCACGGCCCGGCCAATGCCACGGCTGCTGCCCGTCACCAGCGCTACCTTGCCGGAAATATCTGGCCCGAGGATTTCGCCCATCGCCATGATCAGTCGGTCACGATCGTGGCAATGTGGGTGCGCACCTCGGCTTCCTCGCCCTCTGGCAGAAGAATCTCAGTAAGCGTCCCCGATGCCGGCGCCTCCATTTCCTGGGTGGACTTGGATGTCTCGATCTCGACCAGCATTTCCCCGGCCTCGACCCGGTCACCGACGGCTTTCAGCCACTTGATGACGGTACCCTCGTTCATTCCGGTGCCCCACTTGGGCATGACGACCTTGACGCGCATTGGAGACCTCTTCGAATGAGATTGCGCTCGCTCACATTAGCGAGCGGGCAGCCGCGACGATGGATTCACGGCTGGGGTAGAGTTGCTTTTCCATGGTTGGCGCAAACGGGATCGGCACGTCCGGTGTCACCACGCGGCGGACCGGCTTCTTGAGCAGATCGAATCCGTCTTCAGCGACAATAGCGGCGATTTCAGCGGCCGCGCCACAAGTACGATGCGCGGGATCGACAATGACGATGCGCCCGGTCTTGCCGAGCGAATTGAGGATCGCCTCGTTGTCGATCGGCAGCACAGTGCGCAGGTCTACGAGATCGACGCTGATGCCATCCTTGGCGAGATCGTCTGCCGCCTTCAGGGCAAAGCGTAGCGAGCCGGAGACCGTCACGATCGTCACGTCGCTGCCTTCCCGGTGCGTGCGAGCCTTGCCGATGGGCACGATGAAATCCGGATCGAGAGGGACTTCGCCCTTCTGGCCCCACAGATCGTTGTCCTCGAACACCAGCACCGGATCGTCATCGCGTATCGCGGCCTTGAGCAGGCCCTTGGCGTCCTCGGGCGTAGCCGGACAGACGACCTTGAGTCCCGGAACGTTCATGAACATCGGATAGGGCCGGTCCGAATGCTGCGCAGCATTGGCTTGGCTATGCCACATCGAGGCGCGGTAGACGACAGGCACGTTGAACTGGCCGCCGGTCATGTAGCGCAGGCGCGCAGCCTGGTTGATGATCGGGTCGGATGCCAAGTAGACAAAGTTGGCGATGGTCAGGTCGACGATCGGTCGCAGGCCGGTGATCGCCGCGCCCACCGCCATACCGGCAAAGCCGCATTCGGAAATGGGCGCGCTGCGCACGCGCTTGCTGTCGATGTTGCCGTAGGCGCCGCCAGCGGCATAGAGCGTGATGTCCTCGCCGATGATGATGACGTTCTCATCGCGGGCCAGCTCCTCGCGCTGGGCCAGGCCCAAGGCGTCGAGGTAGGTCATGCGCTGGGTGGTCGGTTCGGTCATGTCGGGTCCTCTCAGCGCCGGATCGGGGTTGCAAGCGAGGTGGCGTGGACCAGCTCGAATGCTTCCTCGGGCTGCGGATAGGGGCTGTCCTTGGCGAACTGCACCGCAGCTTCGACCAGAGCGCGGGCCTGGGCTTCGATCGCGTTGATATCATCCTCGCCGTGGCCACGATCGAGCATGACCTGACGGAACAGCTTCAACGGATCGCGCTCGTTCATGAACAACTGCACTTCGTCCTGCGAGCGATAGCCGCCCTTGATGAACAGGCCGACACAGTGTTCGTCGAAGCGATAGGTCTTGGCCTCAATCAGTGTGGGGCCTTCACCGGCGCGGGCGCGGGCAACGGCGGTACGCGTCGCTTCGAGCACGGCGTCCATGTCCTGCCCGTCGACGATCACGCCGGGAATGCCATAGGCATCGGCCCGGCGCGCCACGTCGGGCTGTCCGTGGCTGTCCCGCGCCGGCGTGACAGCGGCATAGCCGTTGTTCTCGCAGAAGAAGATCACCGGCAGCTTCCACACGGCGGCCATGTTGAGGCACTCGGCCAGAACGCCCTCGTTCGAGGCGCCGTCGCCGAAGAATGTAAGCGCGACCTGAGCAGTGCCCTTGACCTGCGCGGTCAGGGCCGCGCCGGTGGCGATGGGGATGCCGCCGCCGACGATGGCGGATTCACCGATCGAGCCGACCGACTTGTCGGTCAGGTGCATCGAGCCACCGCGCCCCTTGCACACGCCGGTCGCCTTGCCGAGAATTTCGGCCATCAACGGGTTGAGCTGCGCGCCCTTGCCGATCGGGTGACCGTGGCTGCGGTGGGTACCCGAGACGTAGTCGTCGTTGCGCAGTGCCATGCAGGCGCCGACGATGGCGGCTTCCTGACCTACGCTGGAATGGCAGGCGCCGGGCACCTCCCCCTCGGTGATGAGTGCGGTGACGGCCTCTTCGAAGCCACGGATCTTCCACATCCGCAAATAGGCCTCGCGGTCGATATCATTGCGGAGCATGGCTCTCCCCTTCCGGCGGATATTTGCGACGGGACCGCTTCGATCGGACCCGCCGCGTGTCTTGATCGTCAGGCCGCTTCGTCGAGCGCATCGGGCGGGATGTTGGTGGGTCCGCCGATGTTGTAGGCTTGGGCCAGCACGCCCACGAAGGCGTTGTCGTGAAGCGGATCGGTCGGCACTTCGAACTGCACGCCGCGCTTCTTCATGTCGTCGATCAGCATCTCGATCGCCATGTCGGCGGTGATGTCGTCGGTGTGCTCATAGGTGCGTTTCAGGTCGGCCATGTCGGTGAACAGGCGCGCGCCCCAGTGGACGAGGAAGCGCATCTCGCTTGCTGGCACCTTCTGGTTGACCTTGCCGAAGGTTTCGATCTGCCAGCCAGTCGGGTCTTCGGGATCGGCGCCGAAGGTGGACGTGATGTCCAGCCCCTGCGGCTTGCGCAGGGCTACCGGGCCGGTGGCCTGGCCGTGGTGGAACATCATCTCGTTCTCGACGACCACCGCCTTGCCCCACATCGGCGCGTTGATCTGCATCGGCTCGGCGCTGGGGCCGTTCGGCCAGCAGTTGAAACCGCCTCCGGTCTTGCCGTTGTAGTACCAGGCGATGACCTGGCCCTTCTTGGAACGCCAGTGATTGAACAGGCACGACTTGGCCATCGTAAGCAGCAGCCAGAGTGGGGTGTTCTCCATGGTCATGCCGCGGAACACAGTGCCGTCGAGATGCGGCGGCCCGCCGATCGGGGTCGGTCCCTGGATGTTGAACAGGAAGGTTTCCGGTTCGGCATACTGGCAGCCCCAGTAGTTGCGCACGAGTTCGAGGAAGCGGCTGTTGTAATAGCAGTCCTCGATTTCCGGGTAGAAGCAGGTACCGCCCCGCGCGAGATAGCCGCGGAACACCGGGTTGAGCCCGATCATGTCCCAGGTCAGCTTCACGCCCTCGGGGATCGAGCCCGAGATAGTGGCGATCACTTCCTCGGGCGTCTTGAAGTTCTCGGCAAGGATCAGCGGCCAGGGGCCGTTGTCGCGCACGATCTGCAGCAGGCGTGCATGCTGATCCGGCGTATAGGCATCGTCGATCAGCTGCGGCGGAGCGACAGGGCGGAAGTTTTCGGCAAGTTCACGAACCATGGCAACACCTCAAGCGTTCATCTGGATGACTTCGTTAACATGTCCCTCGGGGTCGAGCACGAAGACGACCCTGAGATTGAAACCGGGCACCTCCCGGATCGGATCGGGCACCGTGCCGCCGTGCGCCAACGCGCGTTCGACCAGCGCTTCGAGGTTGTCGGACATAAAGCCCTGAACCGCTTCACCGGCGACGGGGGCGGTGGAATCGAGATACTTGATCAGGGTCAGCGCGGGCCCGCCCGGGTAGCTCGACTGGTAGGTCACCTCATCGATCTTGCGGCCCAGCATCTCGTCCTGATGACGGCCGAACGGGATCAGGCCGAACACGTTCTCGTAAAATGAAGCCATAGCATCGAGATCGTGCACGAATGTCTTGGCGAAAACATAGGTCATGCCGAGGCTTGTGCCGGTCGGGCGGGGATCTGCCATGTCAGGGTTCCTCTGATTTGGAGATTTGGATCAGGCCTTTTCAGATCGAGAGCATTTCGATTTCACGCTGCTGGGCAGGCGCGGCATCAGGCTTGTGCGTCACTGCAAAGTCCTCGGTGCGCGGGCTTCTCAGATCGTGCCAGATGCGCGAATTGTGGCGCGGGATGGCCAGGATGACCTTTTTCTGCCCGCCCTTTCCAATGTCACGATAATAGCCGTGGGCATTGCCGCACTGTACCCAGGCGGTCTTCTGCAGCTCGCTGTCCACGTCGTCCACGAAGGCCTTGGTGGCCTCGGGCGTGACATCGAACGAGGCCAGCCGTTCGTCCACCATCCACTGCAGCAATTCGACGATGTAGTGGACCTGCTGCTCGCTTACGACCGCATGGTTGGCAACGAGGTAGCTGTAGGGCGCGCCCATGAACACGAAGTTGGGGAACCCGGTGATGAGCATGCCTTCGTAGCTGAAGGGATGCGGATCGAAGGCCTCCTTGAGCGATTTTCCGCCGACGCCGCGAATGTCGAACTGGCGACCGAAGTGCAGCTCGTATCCGGTGGATAGCAGCAGCACGTCACAATCAATCCGCGTGCCGTCAGCCAGGATAACGCCGTCTTCATACGCCTCGGCCAGCGCGCCGCGCAGGATCGAGACGTTCGGCTTCTTCAGCGTGTCATAGAACCCGCAATCGAGGATTGGGCGCTTCGCGAAGACCGGATAGTTCGGCGTCAGCAGCGCCACCATCTCGGGATCGTCGGGGAAGTGGTTCTTGAGATAGCCTTCGGCATACATCCGCATGCCATCGTTGATCGGGCCGAAGCCGCCGGTCCGTGCGGCATAGTCCTCGTCCTTCATTACCATGCCGCGCATGTCGCCCATCTGACCCTCGAGGCTCTGCAGGCGCTTCCAGTTCACGATGAAGGGGATGTTCTCCATCGCCCAGATCTCGTCGGGATCGACCGGCGCATGCGCCTGCGGGTTGGGTATGATGTGCTCCGGCTGGCGCTGGATGATCACCAGTTCGTCAACCTTGTCGGCAATGGCGGTGGCGACCTGCACGCCCGAGCAGCCGGTGCCCACCAGCACGACCTTCTTGCCCGCCAGATCGACCGAGTGATCCCACTGCGCCGAATGGATCACCGGCCCCTTGAAGGCATCGAGGTTCTTCACGTCGGGATAGTTCGGGTTATTGTTCGGGCCGACCGCCATGATCAGCACGTTGCATTCATGCGTCTCGGGCTTGCCGTCCCGCATCGCATGCACGGTCCAGACCTTGCGGCCCTCGTCCCAGGTCGCGCCTTCCACCCACGTGCCGAAGCGGATGCGCTCGCGCAGGTTGTACTTGTCGGTCACACGCTCGAGATACGAGAGGAACTCCGGCCCGCGCGGGTAGAACTGGGTCCACGAGGCATTGGGCTCGAACGAGAAGGAATAGACGCGGCTGGGCGTATCAACCGCAGCGCCAGGGTAGGTGTTGGTCAGCCAGTTGCCGCCGACCTTGTCGAGCGCCTCGAGCACTTCGAAGTCGAACCCGGCCTGCTGCAGCTTGATCGCGGCGTTGATGCCCATCATCCCGGCGCCGACCACGATCGCCTTGAAGTCGGCAGGGGGAATGTCCTGCGCCTGGCGCACGCGGGTGTCGGTGGTGAAGCCGCCGTGCTGGAACGCCACTTGCACCGACATTTCGGGCAGGTCCTTGCCCAGCAGCAGGCGCGACATCTGGCGAAACGTCGGCAGGTCGAGTTGCGGCATGACAGGGGCGCGGCCAGACTTGACGGCGGCAAGCAGGCGTGAACGAATTTCGGCGGCAATGGCCGGATCGACCGGTTCATGCTCTTCATGGGCGTCGATGTCGCGGAACGCTTCCATGACGGTTTCCTGCTTGCCATCGAGCGCGTCCCAGTAGCGATGGAGCAAGGTGCGGTCGCCGGTGAGCTGGACCAGCGAGAGCAGGGCCATGACCGGATCGAGCGATTCGATCGTCCTTTCCAGACGGGCTTCATCGCCGGTGAATGCCTTGTGATTTGCCGCAGCCATCCTCGACTCCATGGTTTTCCGGCACGTCCTTGCCTTGTTCGATGGATTAATTACCACTCACGTGGTATTTGTCAATCGGGCTTGCCAGAGGATGCAGGCTAGTCAAGGACCTCGGGCCATGAGTACTGCAACCGAAGCAACACGACGAGCGCGGGCGGGCGCGGGCCGACCCCGCGCCGAAGAGGCCGAACGCAAGAAAGCTGCCCTGCTCGACGCGGCACTGGCCGAGTTTGCCGATTGTGGATTCAACGCCGCGTCGCTGCGGGTGATCGCGAGAAAGGGGGATGTCTCCACCCGCACCCTGCTGAACCACTACCCCACCAAGGCCGCGCTGTTTGCGGGGTGCATCGAACATACTTCAAAGCGCTTCACCGACGTGGTCGCCATTCGCCGGGCGACGCTGGAAGAGACGCTGGTGGATTACGGCATGGCGATGCACGACAATCTCTCCAGCGACGACAGCCGCCAGATCGCCATGCTCATCTACCGGGAAAGCTCGGTCTTTCCGGAGGTTCGCCAGATCGCAAGGCTGCAGTTCGAAACCTACCAGGTGGCGCCGGTGGTCCGGATCCTGCGCGATTTCGGCTATCGGGCCGAGGATCTGCGAGACTTGGCGGTGCAGTTCGTGGTGATGGCATTCGGCATGTGGCAGCGGCACCTGCTGTTCGGTGATACACCCATCACCACCGAGACCACGCGGGCGCATCTGCAACTCGTGACGCGGATCTTCATACAAGGGATCGGCAAGCCAACCCGGTGATGGGATTTAGCACCCACTTGCTCGGGCGAAGAAAGGCCTCGATCATCTACAAATCCTGGATAACCAGCACGCCGTCCAATTGCGATTGGTCATAGCAAGATCAATAAGCAAAGACGGCGGGCAGGTCGCCGGCAATGGAGCAAGATCGAGGATATAATCGCCGATCGCTGTTCCGATACGGGATTGCCCGCCCATCGGCGCGAAGATGCCGAGCGGGAGGTTTTGCACGGGGAAGGCTGCGTGCCCATCGGCCCCTTCAACCCAGCTCGAAGCCCTCGGGTCGTGAGTGTGATCAACCTTCATCGCTGGCCTGCTGGTGCAGCCAGTCGGCATGGCGCGGGGCTCTCTTGGTCTTACTCCATTCGTCGAGCATCAAGGGAGCGACCCGGCGGAGCTCGCTATACTGGTCATCGGTTCCGATATCGACGGCAAGCTCGATGCGGTGGCCATTGGGATCGAAAAAATAGATCGACTTGAAAATGCCGTGATGCGTCGGCCCCAGGACGTCGACGCCTTCTGCCTCCAGATGCGCTTTTGCTGAGAGAAGCTCTTCGAAGCTTCCCACCCTGAATGCGAGATGTTGAACCCATGGCGGCGTGCGTTCGTCACGGCCCATTTCCGGCTGGTTGGGAAGTTCGAAAAAGGCGAGGACATTGCCGTTCCCGGCGTCGAGGAACACATGCATATAGGGATCATAAGCCCCGGTCGAAGGAACATGATCCTCAGCAAAGGCAATGGTGTAGGCCATGCCCAACATCCGGGCGTACCATTCGACCGTCTCCTTCGCATCCCGGCAGCGATAGGCGGCATGATGAATACCCCCGAGCTTGATGGGGTGCGCGGTCACTGCGTCTTCTCCTCTTTAACGTTTTCCGCATCCACCGAAAGCGTACCGCGTCGGATCTGGTCGAGTTCCATCGACTTGAATAGCGCAGTGAAATTGCCTTCGCCGAAGCCTTCGTCCTTCTTGCGCTGGATGAATTCGAAGAAAACCGGGCCAATGCGCGGCTGGCCGAAAATCTGCAACAGCAAGCGCGGATCTCCCGCCTTGACCGAACCGTCGAGCAGGAGACCTCGTGACTGTAGCTCCCGCACCGGCTCGCCATGACCGGGCAGGCGCTCCTCCAGCATCTCGTAATAGGTGTCGGGCGGCGCCGGTACAAAAGGATTGCCGAGCGCCGTCAACTTGTCCCAGGTCGCGTAAAGGTCGTCGCAAGCGAAGGCGATGTGCTGGATGCCTTCGCCATTATAGGCGCGCAGATATTCCTCGATCTGACCGCCACCCGCGACGCCTTCCTCGTTGAGCGGGATGCGGATCTTGCCGTCGGGAGCGGTCATCGCCTTGGAGGTGAGGCCGGTATATTCGCCTTTGATATCGAAGTAGCGGATTTCGCGGAAGTTGAAGACGCGCTCGTAGAAAGCGGCCCAGTGCGCCATGCGACCGCCGTAGACATTGTGGGTGAGATGATCGATGATCTTCAGCCCCGCACCTGCCGGGTGACGGTCCACACCCGCCTCATAGACAAAGTCGATGTCGTAGATCGAAAGATCGTCGCCATATCGGTCTATCAGGTAAATAATCGACCCGCCGATACCGCGGATCGCTGGCAACCGCAGTTCCATCGGGCCGGTCTGCACCTCGACGGGCTCGGCGCCGCGCTCAATGGCCCTGAAATACGCCTTGGCGGCATCTCGCACGCGCCAACCCATGCCGCATGCGGACGGGCCGTGTTCGGCGGCGAAATAGGCGGCTGGGCTGCGGGGTTCGTAATTGGTGATCAGATTGATGCCGCCTTGCCTCCAGAGCTGCACGTCCTTGGAGCGGTGCCGTGCAATGCGGGTGAAACCCATTGCAGTGAAAATGGGTTCGAGCAGACCGCTCTCGGGGGCCGAGAACTCAACGAACTCGAAGCCATCGAGGCCGATGGGGTTTTCGAACAGATCGGTCATGGCGTGGGCCTCAAGAGAGCGTGCGTTTGTGTGCCGATGGTGAAGACGCGGTCGCCTGGCAGGATGTCATCGGCCTCAATATCAGACTCAGACTGCAGTTCGGCGTAAAGCGGAGCAAAATCGGTCCCAAGTGTCTGGTTCAGCAGGTCTTCGAAGCTGTCGATTACGAAATAGGTCTGCTGGTAGTCATCGATGCGATATCGGGTCCGCATCAACCGCTTCAGGTCGAACCCGAGCCGGTTAGGAGAAGGGTCGTCGAGCGCGAATTGCGACTCCCCATGGGATGAGACAATGCCCGCCCCATAGACGCGCAAGCCGTCTTCGTGACGGATCAGGCCGAATTCGACCGTGTACCAGTAGAGCCGCGCAAGATAGCCGATTGAACCGAGCCCATCGGCGCGCAGACCACCTTCGCCATAAGCTTGCATATAATCAGCAAACACCGGGTTCGCGAGCAGCGGGACATGACCGAAGACGTCGTGAAATATGTCGGGCTCCTGAAGATAGTCGATCTGCTCAGGCTTCCGGATAAAGCGACCGGCGACGAAGCGCCGATTTGCAAGATGATCGAAAAACACTTTGTCAGGTACAAGTCCGGGTACCGCGACCACCTGCCAGCCAGTCGCCTTAGTCAGACGTTCTGAAAGCTCGTCGAAATTGGGGATGCCGCCCTGGCTCATGCGCAGGATATCCAGGCCTGCCAGAAACTGAGGCGCCGCGCGGCCCGGAAGCATCTTTGCCTGGCGTTCGAATAGCCGATCCCACATCGCATGCTCGGCTGCGCTATATTCATCCCACGCCTGAGGAATGACCCAGCTCTTTGCCGTTTCGGAGGCGCTCCGGAAATCAATGTCGGCCATGAAGCATAATCTCACGATCCTGATGTAATTCCTTTCCAAAATTGATGGATTTTGATAGGATCTTGAAACAGTGGTTCCTTATTTTTGGAAATATCGAAACAAATGAAACTGGATGCGATCGATCGGCGAATCATCGATCAGCTCCAAAGGAATGCGCTTCTCAGCAACGCAGACCTGGCCGAGAAGGTTGGCAGTTCGGCCGCCTCATGCTGGCGGCGTGTCAAAAACCTGGAGGCGGCAGGAGTGTTGGGTCCGGCAATTCGCCTTGTGGACCCGCGTGCAATAGGCTGCAGTGTCAACGTGCTGTGCAACGTCCGCGTGCGGAGTCATGGCCGCGAGACCCGAGGTGCTTTTGAGGATTTCGTGAGCGATCGGGCCGAGATCATCGAATGCTATTCAATGTCGGGCGAATGGGATTATTTGCTCCGGATCGTCGCCTCTGACGTTGCCGATTACGAGCGGTTCCTGATGCGGATCCTGTTGGAGCATCCGTCGGTCGGAGGTGCATCGTCCCACTTCGCTCTGTCGCAAACCAAATACACGACCGCGCTACCCATTTAATGTCCATACTTCCACGGGTTCCGCAATCCCTCCCGTGTTGCTGGCGACCCCGGCGTGACTCGAACACGCAACATCCTGCTTAGAAGGCAGGTGCTCTATCCAGTTGAGCTACGGGGTCGGCCCGCGCGACGCATAATGGCAAAAGGCGATCGCATGCAACGACGCGGCAACGCAAAACCCGTTTGCAATTACCTGTTCATTAACCCTCCTGCGTCAAAAGGCCATCGATCCGTTGCAACAGAATTGCGGGCGAGCTCGAATGATCATGGCGTTCATCAATCGGATGCGGACATACGCGGTTGCCGCGCACACGCGGTTGGCCTCGACCCGGCTTACCGGGACTCTGATCCGCAAGGTTGGAACGACGTCTTTGAGCCGCACCGCCACCGCAGCCTTCGGCTTGCAGGCTCTTCTGCTCGTCTTGTTGGGTATTGCCTCAATCCTTAGCATATCGAGCGCCCTTGGCGACGTTGGCGATCTCAACAGCGTCGTTCACCAGCAACGTCAGCTGCTCGCCGCCCGGATTTCCGCCATTGAGGCGGGCGATCACGTGAAAGCTTACGCGCTCGACGCCAATCCGAAGACCGAAGCCGCCGCCCGTAAGGCGATCGAAAATGCAGCCGATAGCGTCGAGGAGGCATCGCAGACAGCGTTGACACGCGAACAGCGCGAACTGCTGGACGCGGCAACCAAGAGCGCGACCGCCAGCAGAGCAGATTTCGCGCGCCTCGTTAAAATTCAGGGGGCGATTGATTCCATCGTCCACCAAAAGATTTACGTCGAAGGCGCGGCGATTCAGAAGGATCTTGAAAACCTTACGGAGCGCGCCGCTGCCGGAGGCGAGAATGCCACCGCCGCGAAGGCGCGGGAGGCCGGGGCGTCTTATTCGCTTGTCCGCATCGCCTTCGAACGCTTCCTTGCCGATTCCTCCAAGGCCAATGTGGATGCCGCCAGCATCCAGTCGCTGCAGCTCGAAGACGTGCTGAACCAGCTTTATGATTCGACCAAGAATCCCGCTCTTCTCGCCGACGCCGATCGGGCCATCAATCGACTGATCAACTTCGATAAATCGTTTCAGGCCATTGTGAAATTGACTGGCGCGCGCGATGCCCGATTGCGGGCTTTGCTGAATGGGTTGGGCAAGTCGGTCGGAGCTACGGTGGATAAGGTCGGCCGCCAGGTCGATTTGGTGCAAAGCTCCGCCGCGAACAGCGCGACTCTCAAAATGGGCGGGCTTCTCACCCTGTCGCTTGCCATCGGCAGCACGGGGATGTTGTTCGTGCTCATCGCGAGCATCGTCTTCAGCAAGGCAGTAACGAAGCCGATCATCACGATTACCGGCAACATGCAGCGGCTTGCCGATGGCGATCTGGAGCATGAGGCGGAATTCGCTGATCGCAAGGACGAGGTCGGGGAAATGGCGCGCGCCATGGAGGTTTTCCGGCTCAACGCAATCGAAGTCCAGAGGCTTCAGGGCGAGGAAGCCGAGCGTCTCGAAGCCAAGCTTCGGGCCGATCAGGCGATGCTCGACGCCGAACGGCGGAGCCAGATCGAACGCGCGCAGGCCCAGGAAGAGGCGGAGCACGCAAAGCGCGAGATGCTCGCAAAACTCGCCAGCGCCTTTGAGAAGCACGTCGCCAGCACCATGACAACCGTCGCCGAGGCGGCCCGCAAGATCGATTCCGGCGCCGAACGCGTGGCTGCCGCCGTTGCATCGACCAGTACGGTCGCGGCCAGCATCACCGACGCCGCAGTGGAAGCCAGTGCCAGCACGGCAACAATCGCCGCCGCCACCGAGGAAATGACCCTATCTCTCGGCGAGGTCTCGAAGCAGGTACATGAATCGTCCAATTGCGCTGCCCGCGCCGTCGATCGCGTGGGACAAACGGATACGATCGTGACGTCGCTGGCCCGCGATGCCGCCGAGATCGGCGAAGTTGTTTCGCTGGTTCACAACATCGCGCAACAGGTGAATTTGCTGGCGCTCAACGCGACGATCGAAGCCAGCCGCGCGGGCGAGGCCGGACGTGGGTTCGCGGTTGTCGCCGCCGAAGTGAAGTCGCTCGCCCAGCAAACCGCCGCCGCGACGACACAAATCGGCGAGCGGGTCAGCTCCATCCAGAATGTGAGCCAGACAGCCATGCAGGCGATCCACGAAATCGGCGAGGTCATCAATGAGATGGGAATATTGGCGACCAGCGTTGCGGTAGCTGTCGGCCAGCAGGTTTCGACCACCGCGGAGATCGCACGCAACACCACGCTCGCCGCGACCGGCACGAGCCAGTTCACGGGTCACCTGAAGCGCGTACAGGAAGGCGTTTCGGTGAGCGGCGACGCCGCCGAGACGGCGCGCATCGCCGCCGCCGAAGTCAGCCGCCAGACTGAAAACCTTCAGAAGGAAATCAACAGCTTCCTGGCATCCGTACGCGCGGCTTGAATACAATTTGTTAACCCTGCCCGGATATAAAGTTTCCAACTGATCGGAACTGCCGGTCAGCAAGAGGATGACGTGAAGACAATCATTGCCTCTCTCGTGTTGCTTTCATCGCTTGCCGCCACGCCGGCGCTGAGCGCTGATGCGCCTTCGTCCTGGGGGACGGCCGTCGCCCGCATGATCGCGAGTCGGCAAAACTATCCGCGTTCCGCCCAGATCCGCGGTGATGAAGGCATAACGCGCGTCAGGATAACGATCCAGGGCGATGGCAAGATCAGTCAGGTGGAACTCGCCGCCAGCTCAGGTTCCGCGATCCTGGATCGCGAGGCACAATCGATGATCTCGGCCATTGGCAAGCTGCCAAGTCCACCCGCAGGGCTTCACACCTTCTTGGTTCCGATCGTGTGGCGCCTTAACTGAGCACCCTTTCGGCTTAGCCAAACTTTCCTACATGTACCTATTTGGATATCCCATGATTCGGTCGTGAACTGAATCGGAGGTTTCCATGTCATTGATTGAGGGGATTGTCGGCCCCATCGCCAAGCTCATCGACAAGATCATTCCTGATCCCCAGGCGCGCGATCAGGCCAAGCTTGAACTGCTCAAGCTCCAGGGCAGCCAGGATATGGAAACGCTGCGCACCCAGCTTTCGGCGATCGTCGCCGAGGCGCAATCGCCCGATCCCTGGACCAGTCGCGCACGGCCGAGTTTCCTCTATGTCATGTACGCGTTGTTGCTGTGGGCAATACCGATGGGCCTGATCGCCGCCGCCCGGCCTGAAATGGCGGAAGCGATCGCGCACGGCATGAATGCCTATCTCGCGGGCATTCCCGATTCGCTCTATGCCCTCTTCGGCACCGGCTATCTCGGCTATACGGCGGCACGGAGCTGGGGCAAGGCGAAGGGAACTGACAAATAGGCACCTCCCTTCATTTCTGCAGCATGAAGCGAAGGCTTTGCCGCACACTCACTGCGAAGATTGAAGTCCTTTTCCTCCCGCACCATATCCCGCTCTCAGAAAGTGAGCGGGAATGAGCAACATAACATGGCACGGCACGACGATCCTGTCGGTCCGTAAGAATGGAAAAGTCGTCATCGCGGGCGACGGCCAGGTCACCCAGGGCCAGACCGTGATGAAGCCCAATGCAAGGAAGGTCCGGCCACTGGGGGATGGATCGGTGATCGGCGGTTTCGCGGGCGCGACCGCCGATGCCTTCACCCTGTTCGAACGCCTCGAAGCGAAGCTGGAGCGCCACAACGGCCAGCTTCTGCGCGCGGCCGTCGAGCTTGCCAAGGACTGGCGGACCGACAAATATCTCCGCAACCTCGAGGCGATGCTGATCGTCGCCGACAAGGAGGTGACGCTGGTCGTCACCGGCAATGGCGACGTGCTCGAGCCGGAGCATGGCATCGCCGCGATCGGCTCGGGCGGCAACTACGCCCTCGCCGCCGCCCGCGCCCTCGCCGAGTACGAACCCGACGCTGAAACGCTTGCCCGCAAGGCTATGGCCGTCGCCGCCGACATCTGCGTCTACACCAACGGTAATATCACGCTCGAAAAGCTCGACGCCGCCTGATCGGGGCGATCCGAGTCCAACCCTGTTACTGTCCCTCGCCATTCCGGGAGGGAAGAAGAGAAGGCAATGAACGAAGCACTGACACCCAAAGCAATTGTTTCAGCTCTTGACGCCCATATCGTCGGCCAGGATGACGCCAAACGCGCGGTCGCCGTCGCGCTGCGCAACCGCTGGCGTCGTCAGCGCTTGCCGGAAAACCTGCGCGACGAGGTCAGCCCCAAGAATATCCTGATGATCGGGCCGACCGGCTGCGGCAAGACCGAGATCAGCCGCCGACTCGCCAAGCTTGCCGACGCGCCGTTCGTCAAGGTCGAGGCGACCAAGTTCACCGAGGTCGGCTATGTCGGCCGCGACGTCGAGCAAATCGCCCGCGATCTCGTCGAGGAAGCGGTGCGCCTTGAAAAGGACCGCCGGCGTGCGGCGGTCAAGGACAAGGCCGAGGAAGCGGCGCTCGAACGGCTGCTCGATGCACTGGTCGGCAAGGATGCCAGCGAAGCGACGCGCATGGCGTTCCGGCAGCGTTTCGAGGATCATCAGCTCGACGACAAGGAAATCGAGATCGAGCTGGAGGATTCGGGCGGCATGCCGCTGGAGATCCCCGGCATGGGCGGCCAGGTCGGCATGATCAACCTCTCCGACATGATGGGCAAGGCGTTCGGCCAGACCCGCACCAAACGGCGCAAGCTGCCGGTGCGCGCCGCATGGGCCAAGCTGGTCGACGAGGAAGCCGATAAACGCCTCGATCAGGATGAAGTCAGCCGCATGGCGCTCGCCGACGCGGAAGCCAACGGTATCGTGTTCCTCGACGAGATCGACAAGATCGCGGTGTCGGACGTGCGGGGCGGATCGGTAAGCCGCGAAGGCGTGCAGCGCGACTTGCTGCCGCTGATCGAGGGCACCACCGTTTCCACCAAATATGGTCCGATGAAGACTGACCATATCCTGTTCATCGCGAGTGGCGCCTTCCACGTCGCCAAGCCTAGCGATCTGCTGCCCGAGCTGCAGGGCCGTCTGCCGATCCGCGTCGAATTGAAGGCGCTGACCGAGGAGGATTTTGTCCGCATCCTGCAGGACACCCGCGCCTCGTTGACCGAGCAATATCGCGCGCTGATCGCCACTGAGGGGGTCGAGATCAGCTTCACCGACGACGGCATCCGCGCGATCGCCAGGATCGCCGCCGAGGTGAACGGCCAGATCGAGAATATCGGCGCGCGCCGGCTCTCGACCGTGATGGAAAAGCTGCTGGAAGAGGTCAGCTTCGACGCCGAGGATCGCAAAGGACAGAGCCTGACGGTCGACGCCGCCTATGTCGACGGCCAGTTGAAGGAAGTAGCGCGGAACACGGATCTCAGCAAATATGTGCTGTGATCGCGTGTTCCGCGACTAGCCAGTCTTAACGCGACCCCGTCCGCTGCACCGCGCCCTTATGGGCTCCGACACCGTTGCGACGCTTGGGCGGGAAGCGACGCTTGGGCTGCTCGCCATCGCGACGTGCCCCGCCGGCGTTATGGCTATGGCCACGTGCATCGTCGAAACGGCGCTGTGCTGTCGCCGGAGCCTGGACAGGCTTGGGCAGGCTGTTCTTCTCGGCCACGAAATTCTCGGGCAGAGGCATGATCTGAAGGCGGACGCGGGTCAGCTTCTCGATCTGGCGCAGATAGCCACGCTCATCATCGGCGACGAACGCCATCGCGATACCGGCGGCACCAGCGCGCGCGGTGCGGCCGATGCGGTGGACATATTGCTCGGCGACATTGGGCAGCTCGAAATTGAACACATGGCTGATGCCGCCGACGTCGATGCCCCGCGCGGCAATATCGGTCGCCACCAGGATGCGGATATCGCCCCGACGGAACGCGCCGAGCGCAGCCTCCCGCTGCGGCTGGCTTTTGTTGCCATGGATCGCAGCCGATTGCACGCCTGCCGCCAGGAGATGCTTCACGACCTTGTCGGCGCCGTGCTTGGTGCGGGTGAAGACAAGCGCTCGTTCGATCGGCTCCCGCTTGAGCAGGATCGTGAGCAATGCCTGTTTTTCGGATTGGTTGACGAAAGTCGCATACTGATCAACCCGTTCCGCGGTGGTCGATTGCGGCGCGACCGAGACTTTGACCGGATCGGTCAGGAAACGATCGCCGAGATCGGCGATCGTCTTCGGCATGGTCGCCGAAAAAAACAGGCTCTGTCGTTTCTTCGGCAGCAGCTGGTCGACCCGCTTGAGCGCATGGATGAAGCCAAGGTCGAGCATTTGGTCGGCCTCGTCGAGCACGAAGATTTCGACATTGCGCAGGCTCACCGCGCGCTGGTCGATCAGGTCGAGCAGGCGGCCCGGCGTGGCGACGAGGATATCGACACCATGCCCCATCTGCCGAATCTGACGATTGATCGGCACACCGCCGAACACCACCGCGACCGACAACCGCAGGAACTTTCCGTAATCGGTGAAGCTCTGCGCGATCTGGCTGGCCAGCTCCCGGGTCGGCGAGAGCACCAGCATACGGCATGCGCCCGGTGCGCGTGGTTTGGGATCGGCGGCCAGACGATGCAGCGAGGGCAAAGCGAATGCCGCCGTTTTGCCGGTTCCGGTCTGGGCGATGCCGCAAAGGTCCCGGCCATCAAGAAGGGCCGGGATCGCCTGTCCCTGAATCGGGGTCGGCTCATCATAGCCCTTGGCGGCCAGCGCCTTGAGGATCGGTTCAGCGAGACCGAGCTTGGAAAATTTGGTCAAGAAAAATCACTTTCAAAATCAATGCAGTCGCACGCCACTGAGGGCGCGCGAACCAGCGGGTTAACTGACGACCCGCGTGAAAAGGGAAGCCTGAAGCCATACGCCCGAGGCGGAGCGCTTCCTGCCGATTGACGGCAGGCGTTCACGCAGCTCCATCCGGATAGTCGCATGGGCGATTATCGGCGTTGGCGGGGCCTATGAACGATAATGGCGGCAAAAGAAAGGCTTGATCGTCTCCGCTGTCCGCAACCCATGATCAGGGCCTTGATCCGCTGGCGCTTTGCGCCCACATGCCAGCCATGCTGATCGAAACCGAACCCACACCTAATCCGGCGACCCTGAAATTCCTTCCGGGCCGCGCGGTAATGGATCACGGCACGCGAGATTTTGCCGATCCGGAGGAAGCGGAGGCATCGCCGCTTGCTTCGGCGTTGTTTAGTATCGGCGACGTCACCGGCGTATTCTTCGGAAGCAATTTCATCTCGGTCACGATTGCGCCCGGCGCGTCCTGGAGCGACGCCAAGCCGAACGTTTTCACGGTTCTGCTCGATCATTTTTCCTGCGGGGCTCCGCTGTTCAATACCGGGACAGCCGCCAACATCGAGATTTCACAGCAGGATCTTGCCGATGATCCGGAGGATGCGGACATCGTCGATCAGATCAAGGATTTGATCGAAACGCGCGTTCGCCCCGCCGTCGCCCGTGATGGCGGCGACATCGTGTATCGCGGCTTCCGACAGGGGACCGTCTTCCTCGCCCTGCACGGCGCCTGCTCAGGCTGTCCTTCGTCTACCGCGACCCTGAAAAACGGCATTGAAACGTTGCTGAAGCATTATGTACCGGAAGTGACCGAAGTTCAGGCGATCTGAAATTCTTTAAATTCAAGGGGGAATTCCATGGGCAACCCTGTGCCAGATGCGGTGCTCGATCAGCTTTTCCGTACCGCCCGCACCTATAACGGCTATCAGGACACTCCCGTTTCGGAGACCGAGATGCGGGCCATCTACGAGCTTGTGAAAATGGGGCCAACGTCCGCCAACTGCCAGCCGCTCCGAATCGTCTGGTGCGTATCGCCGGAAGCTAAGGAAAAGCTTGGAAATTTCGCGTCGGATACCAACAAGGCGAAGATCCTCAAGGCGCCCGTCACGGCGATCCTCGGCATGGACATGGCTTTTTACGAGAAACTGCCCCAGCTTTTCCCGCATGCCGACGCACGAAGCTGGTTCACAAGCAGCCCCGCCCTTGCGGAAACAACCGCATTCCGGAATTCCTCGCTCCAGGGAGCATATTTCATCCTGGCCGCTCGCGCGCTCGGGCTCGACACCGGCCCAATGTCGGGCTTCGACAATGCCGGCGTCGATGATGCATTCTTTGCGGGCACGACGATCAAGTCCAACTTCATCTCGACTCTCGGCCACGGCGATCCGTCGAGCATCTTCGAGCGGCTGCCGCGGCCGGCGTTCGAGGAAACCAACACGATCGCCTGAGCCATCCCGTGCAGCTTTCCATCTCCACGACGACCGCCGCCTGCTCGGTCGCGTTGCTGGATGGCGACAGAATTGCCGCTGAAGGACATCGCGTCATCGGTCGAGGTCATGCGGAGCATCTGATCCCGATGATCAGCGCGCTGCCGGCTCGAGGCCTTGCCGACCTGATCTGGGTGGATTGCGGCCCAGGCAGTTTCACCGGGACGCGCGTCGGCATCGCCGCGGCCCGTGCTCTCGGCCTCGCCTGGAATGCTCCAGTATTGGGCTTTTCCTCTCTGTCACTGCTCGCCGCAAGCGATACAGGCACTAACGATAATGTCGGCGTGGCGCTTCTCGCCGGGCATGGTGAGCTTTTCATCCAGGATTTCGGCATGGACCCCCTCCGGCCAATATCTGCGGTGCAATCACTTTCTGCCGAGGCGGCGGCCCCGACTGTCTCGTCGGCGCTAATACTCGGTTCGGGCGCCGAGGCGCTGGTGAACGCGCGCGGCTTCGGAACGGCTCGGGACGCGCTGCCCCGCGCTGCCGATGTATTGAGGCTGCCCGAAGCATTGCGTCAGCTCCCGCCCCGCGCCATTTATGTGCGGGCGCCCGATGCAAGAGCGGCATGAACGCCACCACCACAACACCCGTCACGATCATTGAAGCCGACGAAGGCTTCATAGATTCCGTGATGGCCGTCATGGAGAGGGCCTTCGATCCCGCATTCGGAGAGGCTTGGCAACGCGAGCAATGCCTTGGCATCCTCGGGATGCCGGGAGTTTGGCTGACGCTTGGCATGAGCGGCGGCGAGGCCAACGGCTTTACACTATGCAGGATGATCGCCGACGAGGCTGAGTTATTGCTGATCGCAGTCGATCCAGCCGTGCGAAATCAAGGCATTGGTGGGTTGCTTCTGCAAAATGCGATCATGAGAGCCGCTCATTTAGGGGCATCACGCCTTCATCTTGAAATGCGCGAAGGAAATCCGGCGGCCACTCTGTATCGAAGATTCGGTTTTGTTGAGGTCGGCCGAAGACCTGCTTACTATCGCGGTAAATTCGGGAAGCCTTTCGATGCACTTACTTTCACGCATATACTGAAAGACATAGCTGACAGTTAAATTTAGCAATTATTAATATTGCAATGAGGTGCAGTTAGCGCGATAGCGCGGTTACGGGCAATGACTCGTGTAACGAAAATGAGAAAGACGGGTGGCAAATGATGGAAGAAACCTTAGTGACTGAGACTTTGATTACGCTCACTGCGGATATCGTTTCCGCACATGTCAGCAACAATAGCGTGTCGGTCTCAGACCTTCCCGCGCTGATCCAGAATGTGCATGGCGCGCTGACTACGCTTGGTCAGCCTGCATCGGCACCGGAAACCAAGCCGGAACCGGCTGTGTCGATCCGCGCCTCGGTGAAGCCTGACTATGTGGTGTGCCTGGAGGATGGCAAGAAGCTCAAGATGCTGAAGCGCCATCTGATGACGCATTATCAGATGACACCTGAGCAATATCGGGCGAAGTGGGGCTTGCCTGCGGATTATCCGATGGTAGCGCCCAACTATGCGGAACAGCGCAGGACGCTCGCCAAGAAGATCGGGCTCGGCACCAAGCGTCGCCGGCGGTCATAGGCTTGATACACCAAAAAACTGTGACTTCGGCTTTCGTTATCGGGTGAACATCTGTAGTTGTGGTCCGGCGGAAACATAACCGCAGCGCGAGACAAGGATCCCGATGCCCCGCAAGATCGATGTTGAAGCTTTATGTGCTGAAAAGGGCCTTCGCATCACCGAGCAGCGTCGTGTGATCGCGAGGGTCCTTTCGGAATCCGAGGATCATCCTGACGTCGAAGCGCTGCATGCGCGCGCTTCGGCTATCGATTCGGGCATTTCGATCGCGACCGTGTACCGCACCGTGCGGCTGTTCGAGGAAGCCGGAATTCTCGAGCGCCATGATTTCGGCGACGGGCGCGCGCGTTACGAGGCCGCGCCGGACGCGCATCATGATCACCTCATCGATGTCGAAACCGGGAACGTCATCGAGTTCGCGGATCCGGAGCTTGAGGCGCTTCAGCGCGACATCGCCGAGAAGCTGGGCTTTCGCCTGGTCGATCATCGGATGGAGCTTTATGGCGTTTCGCTCAGCCGCAAGCACTGAAGGATCGGTCGATTGAGCCGTCCCATCCCCACGCGTTTTGCAATCAAGTCCTATGGCTGCCAGATGAACGTCTATGATGGGCAGCGCATTGGTGAACTGCTCGAGACGCAAGGCATGACTGCGGTCGAGGGCGACGAAGACCCCGATCTGATTTTGCTGAACACCTGCCACATCCGTGAAAAAGCCGCTGAAAAAGTCTATTCCGACGTCGGACGTATCGTCAAACGTGCGGAAGGCCGCAAACCGCTGATCGCCGTGGCGGGATGCGTGGCACAGGCCGAGGGCGAAGAGATCGGCGTTCGAGCGCCCGCCGTTGACATCATCGTCGGCCCGCAATCCTATCACAATCTGCCGGGGCTGATAGCGAAGGCGGCGGCTGGTCAGCGCGCGATCGACACGGACATGCCCACTCGGTCCAAATTCGGCAGCCTGCCAGCGCGGCGGCGTCAGGCACCCAGCGCCTTCCTGACCGTTCAGGAGGGCTGTGACAAATTCTGCACCTATTGTGTCGTACCCTACACCCGTGGCGCAGAAGTGTCCCGGCCGAGGGCGGCGATCATCGACGAAGCCACCGCGCTGATCGATGCCGGCGCATCGGAAATCACGCTGCTTGGCCAAAACGTCAACGCATGGTCAAGCTTCGACGACAATGGAAGGCAGCAGGGCCTGGACGGCATCATCCGCGCGCTCGATGGATTGCCGGGGCTCAAGCGGATTCGCTACACCACCAGCCATCCCAACGACATGAGCGAGGGCCTGATCGCCGCCCACGGCGAAGTTGAGAAGCTGATGCCGTTCCTGCACCTGCCCGTTCAGTCGGGCAGCGACACGATCCTGAAGGCGATGAACCGCAACCATGACAGCGCATCTTATGAGCGCATCATCGATCGCGTCCGTGCTGTGCGGCCGGACATCGCAGTCTCTGGCGACTTCATCGTCGGCTTTCCCGGCGAGACTGATGCCGATTTCGAGGCGACACTCAGGCTGGTGGAGCGGGTGAACTACGCACAAGCCTTCTCATTCAAATATTCGCCGAGGCCCGGCACTCCCGCGGCGACGATGGACGGTCAGGTCACGCCCGAGACCATGGACGAGCGTTTGCAACGGTTGCAATCCCTGCTCAATCGTCAGCAACAGGCGTTCAATGAGCACAGTGTCGGCCTCACGACCTCGGTGTTGATCGAACGCGACGGGAAGCGGCCGGGGCAACGCATCGGCAAATCGCCCTGGCTGCAATCGGTGGTGATCGCGACTGATGCGCCGCCCGGAACCCTTCTCGACGTCCGGATTGTTTCCGCCGGACCCAATAGCCTCGGCGGCGTTCCCGTCGACAACATCGAAAGGCGCTATGTCGCGTAAACCCGTACCCGCCCAGCCGGGCGACCGCGCCCGTATCGAACTTCTGTTCGACAAGCCCCAGCTGCTTGGCCGCCTGTTCGGCGAATATGACCAGAACCTCGTGGCGATCGAGAACCGGCTCGGCGTCTATATCGCGGCGCGTGGCAATAAAATTCAGATCGAAGGGGAAGCCGGCGCCACCGCACGGGCGCGCGAGGTGCTGACCGGCCTCTACAACCGCCTGGCAAAAGGCCAGGAGCTTGATCCCGGTGCAGTGGAAGCCGTCATCGCTATGTCGGCCGAACCGACGCTGGAGGGCATCATCCGCAACGACGTCAGCCAGCCGCCTTCGGTGATGATCCGCACGCGCAAGAAAACGATTGTTCCCCGTTCGGCGACCCAGATCGGCTATATGGAAGCACTCTCCAGAAGCGACATCATCTTCGCGCTTGGCCCCGCCGGCACGGGCAAGACCTATCTCGCCGTGGCGCAGGCGGTGCAGCAATTGATAAGCGGTTCCGTCGACCGGCTGATCCTGTCTCGCCCGGCCGTCGAAGCCGGTGAACGGCTTGGCTTCCTTCCGGGCGATATGAAGGAAAAGGTCGATCCTTATCTTCGTCCGCTATATGACGCGCTTTACGACATGCTGCCCAACGAACAGGTCGAGCGTCGGATCGCCAGTGGTGAGATCGAGATCGCGCCAATCGCCTTCATGCGCGGCCGCACGCTTTCGGATGCCTTCGTCATTCTCGATGAAGCGCAGAACACCACGCCCATGCAGATGAAGATGTTCCTGACCCGCTTCGGCATGAACAGCCGCATGGTGATCTGCGGCGATCCCAAGCAGGTCGATTTGCCGGACATCGGCAAATCCGGCCTTGCCGACGCGGTGGGACGCCTGGAAGGCACCGAGGGTATCTCCACCATCCGCTTCAACAGCGCCGATGTCGTTCGCCACCCGATCGTCGGCCGCATCGTCGAAGCCTATGAGGGGCCCGCCTCGGCCTATGATTGAGGTCGAGCTCGATCGCGGCGCAGGCTGGCCGGAAAATATCGATTGGCAAAGGCTGTCGGAAAAAGCGGTTCTGGCTGCGATCGCCCGCACCCCGCACGGCGACCTGATCGCCTCTCCGGTGCGCGTGGAAATATCGGTCAAGCTCACCGACAATGCCGAGGTCCAGGCACTCAACGCCAGCTATCGCGGCAAGGACAAGCCGACAAACGTGCTCTCCTTTCCGATGGTACAGGTCGATCTGCTCGACGCGCTTGATATCGGTGACGACGGCGAGGTGCTGTTGGGCGATATCGCGCTGGCCGATCAGGTTTGCGCGGGTGAAGCTGCGGATCGCATGGTGCCCATGGAAGCGCATGCCACGCATTTGATTGTCCACGGCACGCTGCATTTGCTAGGCTATGACCATATCGATGATGCCGAAGCCGAGGCGATGGAGTCGATTGAACGCGACGCGCTGGCATCCTTGGGAATGAACGATCCCTATGCCATTGACGAAACGTGATTGAACGGGGCCCAAAACAAAACACCATGCCAGACGATTCCAGTACCAGCGGCGAACAGGGCGGGCGATTATGGCGCGGCCTGCGCTCCCTCCTGTTCGGTGACAATGGTGAACCCACGCTTCGCGACCAGATCGAGGAAGCGATCGAGGAGCATGAGGATGATGTTCCCTCCGCGGGGGACCTATCAGCGGTCGAGCGGCAGATGCTGCGAAACCTGCTCCATTTTGGCGAGAGGACGGTGGGCGACATTGCCGTGCCGCGCAGCGAGATCATCGCCGTTGAAGAGACCAGCAGCTTCGACGAACTGGTGAAAGCGTTCGCCGATGCAGGCCATAGCCGGTTGCCGGTCTATCGCGAACATCTCGATCACGTGGTCGGCATGGTGCATATCAAGGACGTGTTCGCGATTTTGGCCACACGCCTGGCGCCGCCTGCAACGATCGCATCGCTGATCCGCGAGCCCCGCTATGTGCCGGAATCGATGGGCGTGCTTGACCTTCTCGCCGAGATGCGCGCCACCCGCACCCATCTCGCGATCGTGCTTGACGAATATTCGGGCACCGAAGGTCTCGTCACGATCGAGGATCTGGTCGAGGAGATCGTCGGAGAGATCGAAGACGAGCATGACGACGCGCCCGAAGCTCTGTTCTTTCCGATCGACGGCGGATGCTGGGAAGCCGATGCGCGTGCGGAACTGGAAGACGTCGCGGACGCTATAGATCCGAAGCTTGCCGACATTGAGGAGGATGTCGACACGCTGGGCGGCATGGCGTCGGTGCTCGCCGGCCATGTCCCGCAGCCCGGCGAGATCGTCGACCACGACAGCGGCTGGAGGCTGGAAATCATCGACGGCGACGCAAAGCGTGTCACGCGGCTGCGCCTCCATCCGCCAGCCGCGATGGCCGAAGAGGAGGGATGACATGCCTGATCGCACCATCCGCCTGGGGGTGCTCGCCGCCTTCCTGATCGCGGCGCTCATCGGGATTTATCTTTATGTGTCCGCCAACAATGCCCAGCTTTCGGTGGAAGCGGTCACCGGACCGGCGCCACAACTGAGCGAGCCGGAAACCCGCCTCGTCCCTACCGTCAACGCCCGCAAAGCGGTCGGCTGGCCGGATGGCGTCGCGCCCATACCGGCCCAGGGCCTTGCGGTGAAACCGTTCGCCGACAATCTCGATCACCCGCGCTGGCTGCTGGTGCTGCCGAACGGGGACGTACTGGTGGCCGAGACCAACAGCCCGCCGCGCGATTTATCGGGCGTTCGCGGATGGGCCATGAAAATATTGATGAGCCGTGCCGGCGCCGGCATGCCCTCGCCCAACCGCATCATCTTGCTGCGCGATACCGATGGCGACGGCATCGCGGATCAGCGCGCGGTGCTGCTCAAGGGCCTCAATTCGCCGTTCGGCATGGCGCTGGTGGGCGACAGCCTTTATGTCGGCAACACCAATGCGCTGGTTCGCTTTCCCTTCAAGGTCGGCGAGACCAGCATCAGCGCACCGCCCGAGAAGATCCTATCGCTGCCCGGCGGCGGCAATCACTGGGCACGCAACATCGTGGCCAATGCCGACGGGTCGAAGCTCTATGTCAGCGTCGGCTCGGCGAGCAACATCGCCGAGAATGGTCTTGATGTAGAGGCTAACCGGGCGGCGGTGCTTGAGGTCGATACCAAGACCAGGGACTATCGCATCTACGCGGGGGGATTGCGCAATCCTGTCGGCATGGCGTGGGAGCCCGTGACCAAGCTGCTCTGGACCGTGGTCAACGAACGGGATGAACTGGGCGGCGATCTCGTCCCCGATTATCTGACCGCCGTGCAGTTCGGCGGCTTCTATGGCTGGCCCTGGTATTATTGGGGCGGATATACGGACAAGCGCGTGCCGGAGCCCGATCGGGACATGCGCCAATATACCGTCCGTCCGGATTACGCCCTTGGCCCTCATGTCGCCGCGCTCGGCCTGAGCTTCGCGGATGGAGCCAAGCTCGGCCCACGCTTTGCCGACGGCGCTTTTGTGGGACTGCACGGGTCGTGGAACCGTCGGCCGCCATCCGGCTACAAGGTGATCTTCGTGCCGTTCAAGAAGGGGCGTCCCGCAGGCATGCCGATCGACGTGCTGACCGGCTTCCTCAACGCTAGCGAACAGGCACAAGGCCGGCCCGTCGGCGTCGCGATCGACGCCAAGGGCGCGCTGCTCGTGGCGGACGATGTCGGAAACCGCATCTGGCGTGTGACGGCCAAGCCGTAGCGAATGCGACCATGGCTCATTTCGCTCGTCCTCGGCGGCGTGTCGGCGATGGGCTTCGCGCCGCTCGGCTGGTGGCCGATCACGTTGCTCTGCTTCGCGGGTCTAATCGCGCTCATTGAACGGGCGGCCAGCCTCAGGCGCGCACTGGCGGCGGGATGGTGGTTTGGCTTGGGCCATTTCACCATCGGGCTCAACTGGATAGCGACCGCCTTTTATTTTCAGGATGCGATGCCGCACTGGCTTGGCTGGATCGCCGTGGTGCTGCTCTCGCTCTATCTCGCTGTCTATCCCGCCGCCGCCGCGGGTCTGGCCTGGCGCTGGGGTCGGCCGTCATTGATCCCTCTCACCCTCGTCTTCGCGACCGCGTGGATCGCCACCGAATGGCTGCGCGCAACGATGTTCACCGGTTTCGCATGGAATCCGCTAGGCATTATCCTCGTCGAGATCGGTACGATAGCGCGCTGGATCGGCACCTATGGCGTCTCGGCGATAGCGATCCTCGCGTCCGGCGCCATTGCTGCCATTGGTGTGGGCAAATGGCGTGAAGCTGCTCTGCTTGCGTTGCCCATTGCCGCAGCGACACTCGTGACCATGCTGGCCCCCGCGCTTCCGCCCGATACAACGCGCATGCTCCGGGTGGTGCAGCCCAACATCAACCAGAACGAGAAATATTCCGAAGAATTGTTCTTCACCAACATCCGTCGGTTGGTCGATCTGACAGGACGCCAAAGGGCGAATCCGAGGCTTGTGCTGTGGCCAGAGGCGGCAATCCCTTATGCGCTTGAGGAGGACGCTGATGCCCGCAACGCCTTTTCCGCCCTGCTCGGCCCGAACGACATCCTGCTGACCGGCGGCGATGCACTCGTCCGCGATGGCAAGGGAAAACTGATCGCCGCGCGCAACAGCCTGTTCGCGCTTGATGCGCGCGGCCACATCCTTGCCCGCTACGACAAATCGCACCTTGTTCCCTATGGCGAATATCTGCCGATGCGGCCGATCCTGTCCGTGATCGGCCTCTCCCGGCTCGTGCCCGGCGACATGGATTTCCTGCCCGGCCCCGGCCCGCAAAGCTATGCCATTCCCGGCTTCGGCACGGTCGGCGTGCAGATCTGTTACGAGATCATCTTCTCGGGCCAAGTGGTCGATCGCCGCCATCGTCCGGACTTCCTTTTCAACCCGTCGAACGACGCATGGTTCGGCGCCTGGGGACCGCCCCAGCATCTCGCTCAGGCTCGCATGCGCGCGATCGAGGAAGGGCTGCCGATCATCCGGTCCACCCCGACCGGCATCTCTGCCGTGATCGACGCCAACGGTACCGTGCGGAATCATGTCCCGTGGCATCAGGCAGGTGCGATCACCGCTCCCCTGCCCGCCCCGCTGCCGCCGACCCTCTTTGCGCGATTTGGCAATCTGCTTCCTTTCCTGTTCGCGATCCTCCTCGCCGCGATCGCGATTGCAGTCCGTCGCCGCCCGCGCTAAGGGCGACATAAGGAAAGCTTTATATCTCCTTGCCCTCTGGAAGGATCAGCATGCGCAGCAATTATCTCTTCACCTCCGAAAGTGTGTCGGAAGGCCATCCTGACAAGGTCGCCGACCAGATTTCGGATGCGGTGGTGGATCTGTTCCTGGGCCGTGATCCCGTGGCCCGCGTGGCCTGCGAAACGATGGTGACGACCAACCGCATCGTGCTCGCCGGTGAAGTCCGCGCCAGCGACGGCGCCATGCCCACCCTCGACGAGATCGAGAAAGCCGCACGCGAGACCGTGAAGCGCATCGGCTATGAGCAGCACGGCTTCCACTGGCAATATGCCGAGTTCGCCTGCCACCTTCATGGCCAGTCCGCCCATATCGCGCAGGGTGTCGATGAGAGCGGCAATAAGGATGAAGGCGCGGGCGACCAGGGCATCATGTTCGGTTTCGCCTGCGACGAAACGCCCGATCTGATGCCGGCGACTCTCTATTATTCGCACCGCATCCTCGAGAAGATGGCCGAGGACCGCCATTCGGGCGCGGCCGACTTCCTGGAGCCCGACGCCAAGAGCCAGGTGACGCTCGCCTATGAGAACGGCGTGCCGGTCCGCGCGACGGCGCTGGTCGTCTCTACCCAGCATTCGGCTGCGCTCAGCAACGATGCTGGCCAGAAGAAGCTGCGCGATTACGTCAAGGGCGTGATGAACGATGTCCTGCCAAAAGGCTGGATGCCCAGCGACGATGCCATCTACGTCAACCCGACCGGCCTGTTCGAAATCGGCGGCCCGGACGGCGACGCGGGCCTCACCGGCCGCAAGATCATCGTCGATACCTATGGCGGCGCGGCACCCCATGGCGGTGGCGCGTTCAGCGGCAAGGACCCGACCAAGGTGGACCGTTCAGCCGCCTATGTCTCGCGCTATCTCGCCAAGAACATCGTCGCGGCCGGCCTCGCCAAGCGCTGCACGATCCAGCTCAGCTATGCGATCGGCGTTGCCGAGCCGCTCTCGCTCTATGTCGACACCCACGGCACTGGCACGGTCGACGCCGCGAAGATCGAGGAAGTACTACCCAAGCTCGTACGCCTGACGCCCAAGGGCATCCGCACCCATCTTGGCCTCAACAAGCCGATCTACCTCCCGAGCGCCGCTTATGGCCATTTCGGTCGCAAGCCCGAAGGCGATCTATTCAGCTGGGAAAAAACCGACCTCGTCAACGCACTGAAGGCCGCATTGTAGAATTTGTTTTCGATTTGGCTGTTTTCGTCGCGACAGGATTGCCATTAAGCTCAGCGTGATGAGCGCCAATCTCTATGCCCTCCTTTCCCAAGCTGCCGGAACCGCGGACACGCGCCCATTTTTGATCGAAGCTGGCCGGGTTCGGCTGACCTATGATCAACTCGATGCCGCGACTGCCGCTTATGCCCAGGCGCTGAGCGCGGCAGGCGCCGTGCCGGGTGACCGGGTCATGGTGCAGGTCGAAAAATCGGTTGAGAACGTTCTCCTTTATCTCGGCGCGTTGCGGGCAGGATTGGTCTACGTCCCGCTGAACATCGCCTATACGCCGGCCGAGCTCGCCTATTTCATCGACGATGCGGGGCCTGCGGTGCTCGTCTGTGATCCAGGCAAAGCCGAGGCATTGGCGCCCATCGTCGGACCGGCCCGCTGCCTGACACTCGACGCCCACGGCCACGGAAGCCTGGCCGATGCGGTAGCGGCGATCCCGCCGATGCCGTTCGAGACGATCGCCCGTGAAGAGGACGATCTCGCCGCCATCCTCTACACCTCAGGCACCACCGGACGTTCCAAAGGCGCTATGTTGAGCCATGGTAATCTGTCATCCAACGCGCTTGTGCTTAAGGATTACTGGCGCTGGCAGCGGGGCGACGTGCTGATCCACGCGCTGCCGATCTATCATGTCCACGGCCTGTTCGTGGCGCTGCACGGCGCGCTGCTCAACGGATCGACCATCCTGTTTCACCGCAGCTTCGATGCCGACAAGGTGCTGGCGGATTTCGCCAACGCCACCATCCTGATGGGCGTACCGACCTATTATGTGCGGCTGGCCGCGCATCCCCGGCTGACGCGCGAGGCCTGCGCCCACATGCGACTGTTCATCAGCGGCTCAGCCCCCCTGCTTGACGCGACCTTCGAGCTATTCGCCGACAAGAGCGGCCACCACATCCTGGAACGCTATGGCATGACCGAGGGGGGCATGATCACATCGAATCCCTATGAAGGGGCGCGTATTCCGGGCACCGTCGGCTATCCCCTGCCGGGCGTGTCCGCGCGGGTGTGCGACGATCAGGGCATGGAACTGCCGCGCGGCGAACCGGGCGTGCTCGAGATCAAGGGTCCCAACCTCTTCAAGGGCTATTGGCGCAAACCTGAGAAAACAGCCGAAGAAATGCGGCCTGACGGTTATTTCATTACCGGCGATGTCGCGACTATGTCCGAGGACGGACGGGTCAGCATCGTCGGGCGGACCAAGGATCTGATCATCGCTGGCGGGCTCAACATCTATCCCAAGGAAATCGAACTGGCGATCGATGCCGTTCCAGGGATCGGAGAGAGCGCCGTGATTGGCGTGCCGCATCCGGATCTGGGAGAAGCTGTTGTCGCCGTGGTCACCCGCAGCGATGGAAGTACGCTTGACGAAACCGAGGTGCTTTCGGCGATCGCCGACACGCTGGCCCGCTTCAAGCAGCCGCGTCGTGTCCTCTTCGTGGACGCGCTCCCCCGCAACCAGATGGGGAAGGTGCAGAAGGTGGTGCTTCGCGAGAAATATAAGACCCTGTTCTAGGAAGGGTCGTCCGTGCTGTTCCACATTACCCTACTCCTCGCCGTGTGTAGGTGCTGCAGGGGCCAACGTCCGATCGTCAATCGTGCAAAAGCCGCTTTGCATCTTGTTGAACGACGGCAGTTCCAATCCTAAAAGGATTGCATGGATCACACTGCGCCACCGTTATCAGCGGTAAAGCGCTGGCTCATCACCCTGACGGTCATGATCGCCATGTTCATGCAAGTGTTGGACATGACCATCGCCAATGTCGCGCTGCCTCACATGCAGGCGGCGCTTGGCGCAAATCCCGAAAGCGTGAACTGGGTTCTCACGACTTATATCCTGATGGCGGCAATCGTTACCCCCAGCACCGGCTGGCTTGAGACGCGTATTGGCCGACGCAACCTGTTTGCAATCGCGATCGGGGGGTTCACCGTCAGTTCCGCGATGTGCGGTTTCGCGGCCTCCTTGCCGATGATGGTCGTCTCGCGCGCTTTGCAAGGCATGTGCGGAGCTCTGATCGCGCCGCTCGCGCAGGCGACCATCATCGACAGCTCACCTCCGGAAAAGCGCGCGCAAGCAATGACGATCTTCACCATGGGCGTGACGATCGGACCCATCGCCGGCCCCGTGCTGGGAGGCTGGCTGACCGACTCCTACAACTGGCGCTGGGTATTCTTCATCAATGTTCCGATAGGCATTGTCAGCCTGATCGGGGTGATGTTGCTGATCGACAAGGTCACACTGAAGAAGCGTCAGTTCGATCTTTTCGGGTTCGCGCTTCTCGCGGTTGCGCTTGGAAGCCTGCAATTGCTGCTCGATCGCGGTACCCAGCAGGACTGGTTCGAATCGACCGAGATCGTCATTGAGGCCGGCCTCGGCCTTGGCGCGCTTTGGGTATTCGTGATCCACATCCTCACGTCGAAAAACGCCATCCTGCCGTTAGCGCTTCTTCGCGAGCGCAACTTTGTGATCTCTCTCGTCTATATGATGCTGCTCATGGGTAGCGTTACCGCAGGGCCCGCGCTGATAGCACCGATGCTCCAGGTTCTGATGGGCTACGACACCTTCGGCGCGGGCATCATGATGGTGCCGCGGGCTATCGGCGCTCTCATTTCGATGCCGCTGGCGACGATTTTGATCAAGCGGGTCGATATCCGACTTATGATCGCGATGGGACTTCTGATCACCGTGTGCGCGTTCTGGATCATGAGCGGATTCGATCTGCAAATGGACGGGGAGCAAGTGCTTCTTTCGGGCTTGTTGCAGGGGCTTGGTTCAGGCTTGGCCTTCATGCCGTTGGCCATAATGGCCTTTTCGTCAATTCCGCCGCAACTCAGTACGGAGGCATCCGTCTTTTTTGGTCTCGCCCGTAACCTCGGCGGATCTATCTCGCTTTCTATCCTCGGCGCGCTGCTGGCTCACAATCTTCAGGTCAATCACGCCGAGCTGGGCGAGCGCATCACAACCATTCGAATGCCACTGCTCGATAGCGGATATATCGAACAATTCGGCTTTCGCGGCGAGATGTTTGCACGAATGATCGATCTTGAAGTCAATCGCCAGGCGATGATGATCGCCTATGTAAACGATTATTGGGTAATGATGTGGTCGGCCATCGTGGCGTTTCCCCTGCTGTTCATACTCCGGAAATCCGAGGGCATGGCCAAGGTTGAGATCATCCCGGAATAAGCAGGCACAGCCCCGGCCAGGTGCTGTGCGGAAAGATATGGACTTGACGGGCAAATTCGCGTTAAGGGCTGAAGCATGATGTCGCATCGCGGCCTTGTTCTGCTTCGACTTACGCGCCCTTAGGCGCGCGATTTCGCTTGGCCGCCGCAGCGGCTTCCAGCCACGGCGCCTAAGGGTAAAGCAATCCCGGACAGGCAATCCCCGCGAACAGGAGCGGACACCGTGACAGATACAGTTTTAATTTTCGACACTACCCTGCGTGACGGCGAGCAGTCGCCCGGCTGCTCCATGAACCTCGAGGAAAAACTGCAGGTGGCGGCCCAGCTCGAGGCGCTGGGCGTGGACATCATCGAAGCCGGCTTTGCCATCGCCTCGCCCGGCGATTTCGAAGCTGTGAGCGAAGTCGCCCGCCAATGCGAGCGTGCGACGGTCGCCAGCCTCGCCCGGGCGGCCAGCGCGGACATCGAACGAGCCTGGGACGCGGTCAAGCAAGCCAGACGGCCGCGTATCCACACCTTTATCGCTACCTCGCCACTCCATATGAGGGTGAAGCTCAACAAAACACCGGAAGAAGTTTTGGAAGCGATTACCGCCTCGGTTTCGCTGGCGGCCAAGCTCTCGCCCGATGTCGAATGGTCGGCCGAGGATGCGACGCGCACCGATCCGGATTTTCTCTGCCGTGCGGTTGAAACAGCGATCGCGGCCGGTGCGCGCACCATCAACCTGCCCGATACGGTGGGCTATGCCACGCCTGAAACCTACGGCAAAATGTTCCGCGACGTCATCGAACGTGTGCCGAATGCCGATAAGGCGGTTTTTTCAACGCATTGCCACAATGATCTCGGCCTGGCGGTCGCCAACACGTTGGCGGCGGTGATGGCCGGCGCGCGGCAAGTGGAATCCACCATCAACGGAATCGGCGAGCGCGCCGGCAATGCCGCGGTCGAAGAAATCGCGATGGCGCTCAAGGTTCGCCATGACGTTATGCCGGTCAGGACCAACGTGATCTCGACCGAGATCGCCCGCGCCTCGCGGCTCGTCTCTGGAATTACCGGCTTTCAGGTCCAGCCGAACAAGGCGATCGTCGGCGCCAATGCCTTCGCGCATGAAAGCGGCATCCATCAAGATGGCATGATCAAGGATGCTTCGACCTACGAGATCATGACTCCCGAAAGCGTCGGTTTGACGACTTCCAGTCTCGTCATGGGCAAGCATTCGGGCCGCGCCGCCTTCCGCCAGAAGCTGGAGGAGCTGGGCTATAATCTCGGCGACAATGCGTTCCAGGATGCGTTCGCGCGGTTCAAGGACCTGGCCGATGCCAAGAAAACGGTGTTCGATGAGGATATCGTTGCCCTTGTCGATGACGAGGTGCTGCGCGGTCATGATCGCATCCAGGTTAAGGACGTCGAGATACACTGCGGTACAGGCCCCGCGCGCGCGATTCTGACGCTGGAGATCGACGGCGAGGAGAAGACGGCAGCAACGCGGGGCAATGGCCCGGTCGACGCGCTGTTCGCGGCAATCCGGGAGATAGTGCCGCATGACCAATCCGTGCTCGATCGCTACGAGGTCCATGCGGTCACTGGCGGCACCGATGCGCAGGCGGAGGTTTCCGTTTTGCTTTCCGAGAACGGCCGCACCACGCGGGGGCGCGGCGCGCACCACGATACGCTCGTTGCTTCAGCGCGGGCCTATGTGAACGCACTCAACAAGCTGCTCGTAAAGCGCGGCCGCAATCCCGTCGGCGCGGCAATCGCCGGCTAGCAATGTCCGGAGGGGCGGAATGATCCGCCCCTTAACTTCAGGCCGTAACCGAAGGCGATCGGTTCTTGCGGCGCATGACCGTGCCGACGAGGGCGAAACTGCCGGTGAGAAGGGCCCACATCGTCGGCCCCTTATCTTTGGCTGGTTCGGGCTTGGTCTTGGCTTGGAAGACGGACGGCATGCGTCTCGCGTCCGGATTCCCTACGGCCGAGCTTCCCGCGCCGATCGGGCTTGCGGTGCTTGAAACATTCATTGCGACGAAAATGGTCGCGGCGGTCGCCGGTGCTGCCGTGGCAACGGCAAACAACGCAGTGAGAGAAGAAAGCGTAACGCAAAGCATCTTACAGCCAGGCATGTGAAACCCCTTTGAAACGCAACGCGCTTCCGGAACCTCCCCTATACCTATAGTTAATGATTTAGCATGTTGCGGCGCAACAAACAAGCGATGCTAGGAAATGTTTCATCCGGGCTGGCGGCTAATTTCCGTCCGATGAGCAGTCACATCGCGGTTTCGCATTACGTTTTGCGCGGGTTGTTGCAAATTCGTCACGCGTCAGTGTTTCCGAATGATCCGAATCGGCTGTGGTGAATTTATCGGCGGTGCGCGCCGCCCATTCGTCGAAGCTCAATCGCCCGTCACTGTTAAGGTCAAGCTTGTCGAACGCCTTATGTCGCACCGCAAGATATTCGGCCTTGGTAATGACGTCGTCGCGGTCCTTGTCATAGCGGTCGAAGCGCTTCTCCTCGCGGCTGCGATCGGCTGTCGGGAGCGTTGAGGGCAGCGCGGACTGAAGCACCAATGGCTGGCCCGGCTGCGTCACCGGATCATCGGACCTGGCTATCCCCTTCCAGACGAAGAGCCCCGCTCCCACCAGCAACAGCGCCGACGCAACCCCGGCCAGAAATCGCCACATCATCCATCCCCCTGCGCCCGCGCGTGATAAACCGCCGGACGGTCGGCATCAACGCCCCGTCACGCCTGACCAGAGCGCCAGCGCGAGCCGGCCCGGCGCGCCTTGCCTGCGGGACCGGCCAGTCCGGCAATCACGGCGGGCAAGCGCCGTCAGCACCGCAAGGGATCGCAACGGCCGTTGCCAGCGGCCAGCACCGAGACGGGCCATCCGTTCGCCCGCCAGCGCGCACGCCGCCTCGGCGGTGGCGCGGTCCTGGATTCGCGAGGCGAGATCGACCAACGCCCACGAAGCGCCGGCATCATCCAGACCCGAATGGCCGCCGCCAAGGATAGCAGCGCTCAAACGAAACAGAACCGCTCCTCGCTCCTCGCCATGGGCCGCGAGCGACGCCCGCTCCAGCGGCAAGGGGCCCAGCAATGCCGTCCAGCCGTCGGCCAGCCGGGCGAGATCCGCCGGCGTCAGACGATGCGCCCGGACGAGCGGCGCCGCCGCTTCGAGCAATGGTTCGCCGCGCGGGGCGCTGGTCTCCAGGGTCTCGAGCGCGTCTCGCCACCATGCAAGTCTGATCTCGCCCAGCATCGCCTCGCGGGTCGCGGCGACGATCGCACCCAGCCGTTCATCCAGCGCCCACAGGACGGCAAGCGCCTGACGCCTGTCGCGCGGCGCATAAGCCAGCGCTAGGCGGCGCTCCGGATCGACGATTTCGGAAACCCAGTTCACGGACGCGCACCCTAATGCGGCTCCTCGCGCGCCGCCAGCCGGCGTTCAACCTCGCATTAACCTTGTCCGTTCAAAGGACGTTAGCCGGTTTCCGGCAAAAGTGACGCGTATTTTTCCGCGAAATGCGCGCGGACGGGGCACGGGCTGATGAAATTATCGATGCGCGACAAGATGATCGGTCTTAGGCGACTCGCAGGTCGCCTTGCCGCTGACATTGCCGGTAACACGCTGGCGATCGTCGCCGCCGCGATCATTCCACTGGCGGCTCTGGTCGGTTCCGGCATTGATATGTCCCGCGCCTACATGGCGCAGGCGCGCCTGCAGATGGCGTGCGACGCCGCCGCGCTGGCCGGACGCCGGGCCATGACGACCGGGGCAGTAGACCAGACGGTACGCGATGAAGCGCTTAAATTCTTCCGCTTCAACTTCGAGACGGGCGAAACCGGCAAGACGCCAACGTTCAAAGTTGCGAAATTCACGCCGACGGTCAACGATGGCACCAACAGCGCCGTCGTCGTTGCCGCATCGACCACCGTGCCCACCACCCTGATGTCGATGTTCGGCTACACCAACGTGCCGATCAGCGTGACCTGCGACGCGCGCCAGGATTTTGTGAACACCGATATCGTCCTCGTCCTCGATACGACCGGATCGATGGCGCAGAAGGCCGTTTCAACGGATACCCAGACGAAGATCGAAGGAATCCGGTCAGCCGTGCTTGCGCTCTACGACGAGCTGGCGCCGGCGCAGACGCAGCTTGAATCCGTTGGCCTTCGCCTACGTTATGGCATCGTGCCCTATTCGGTTACCGTGAATGTCGGCAAGCTGATCCGTGCGCAAAGCACAGGCTATATGGCCAGCACCTGGAAATATCAGTCACGGCAGGCCATTTATTATGCGAATGCCGTGAGCACCAACGGTAGTCTCTCAGCATCAGGCGTCGGCGGACCGTCTGGCAGCGGTACGATTACCTGTTACAGACTTTACAGCAACAGTTCGTCTGCGGGCACTTCCAACCAGTGCAGGAGTAGCGCGGCGACGGCTGCCTCCGACTCCGGCACCTCGATCAGCAACAGCAGGTGCACCAGCTTTGGCAATAATACCTCGTTCTCAGGTTTCACGCCAGCCTGGTCAGGAGATCCTGCCTACATCGATACGGTGACGAACGGCGTATTCAAGGTCACCTATACACGGCAATCTCCAACCTGGTCTTCCGGTAGCCAGAAGTGTGTCCGAACCGAGGTTTGGGAACCGCACGACAGGGCTACCCAGACGACCAACGATTCAAGCGCGGCATCCGGTTACTCATTCCTGAGATGGGAATATACTCAGGTTACCCGCGACGTTTCGGGATATCTTGGTGGTTCTGCGACGACAACACCGAGCGATAACAACGGCAGCACATCGACGTGGCGTGGATGCATCGAGGAGCGTTCAACCGATGGCA
>Ga0157380_10000063_pt1 | contig 61666 bp, 62 predicted proteins | sample S35metaG_FD_119757 | JGI IMG/M metagenome (GOLD analysis project Ga0157380, IMG submission 119757) | Switchgrass rhizosphere microbial communities from Kellogg Biological Station, Michigan, USA - S3-5 metaG | ecosystem: Host-associated > Plants > Roots > Rhizosphere > Soil | place: USA...
AAGGGGACAATCTGTTCCTCGCCTCCATCGTCGCGCTCGATCCCGATACCGGCGCCTATCGATGGCATTATCAGGAAACGCCCGGCGACAGTTTCGATTTCACCAGCACGCAGCAGATGACGCTCGCGACGCTCACGATCCACGGCAAGCCGCGCAAGGTGATCTTGCACGCGCCCAAGAACGGCATCTTCTACGTGCTCGACCGCCAGACCGGTAAGCTGGTTTCGGCCAGGAATTTCACGCAGACGACCTGGACCGACGGGATTGACCTCAAAACCGGGCGACCCAATTTTACCGCCAACGCCTTTTATGAGGCCGGCGAGAAGCTGATCCTGCCCTCATCGTTCGGCGCCCATAGCTGGCATCCGATGTCCTACAGCCCGAAGACCGGCTTCGTGTATCTGCCGGTGATGCAGCAGCCAATGAAATTCGCGCAGGACCCAAATTTCCATATCGCCGAGGGGCGACAGAATTTCGCGGTTGCATTCGGCCTTCCGAGCGGCCCGGACGTTCCGAAGATGGGCGGCGCGCTGATCGCCTGGGACCCGATCGCGCACAAGGAAATATGGCGCGTCCCGCAACCGGAGATCTGGAACGGCGGCGCCCTGTCCACGGCCGGGAACCTCGTCTTTGCCGGAAATGCCCATGGAGTTCAGTGCCTTCCGCGCCACCGACGGCAAGCGCCTGTGGACGTTTCGTCAACAGGCCGGGATCATGGCGGGACCGATCAGCTATGCGGTCGGCGGGGTCCAATATGTCGCCGTGATCGCCGGATATGGTGGCGGGCTGCCGCTCATGGCGCGAGATCAGAACCGGCCGCAGCAGGCCCAACCGATGGGGCGCATGCTGGTGTTCCGGTTGGGTGGTCACGCGAAGATCGCTGACGAAGACCTGGCCTTGCCGCCCGCGAACCCTCCCGCCGAAAGCTTCGCCTCGGCGCAGATCGGCATGGGAGCTAAGCTCTACTATACCCATTGCGTTTTCTGCCATGGCGGCATGGTGATGCCCGATTTGCGACGCTCGGGCGCGTTGGGCGATCGCGATAGCTGGAACCAGATCGTGATACAGGGTGCCTTGTCCGCCAACGGCATGGCGAGCTTCAAGCGATGGCTTACCTCTGAGGATGCCGAGGCGATACGCGCATATGTCGCCTCCGAGGCCGAGGTATTGAAATCCGAGGGCCGCGAAATGCCAATTCCTAAAACTTTGGCTCAGAGTGGAAACAAGGGGCAGTAATATTAATGGTGCTTGCTTCGGGGTGTCCGATGCCATGGTCACGACCAGAGAAGTGCCCATGGCTACACCCACTCGATTGGGAGTTTACGCCCACACTCATACGTTACGCCCACACTTTCGCCCACATTTTTTGTGCGGATGCTGGCGGCAGACGGCGGACGCGGGGAGGCGCTGGCGGACTAGAGTCGATCTGATTTTGATTTACGCATATCCTGCGCCTTTGATGTAGTTTTGGCACTCGTCTGGGCTGAAAGTGCCGAGGAGGCTTCCGATGCGGCGCCAAGTGGCTTCGACGGTGCGTTCATTGGCTTTTCGCAACAGGCGTTTGAGCTTGGAGAAGACCTGCTCGATCGGGTTGAGGTCGGGCGAGTAGGGCGGCAGGAAGAAGAGCTTGATGCCCGCTGCCCTGAGCAGATTGCGCTCGCGGCTTCCCTTGTGGCTGCCGAGATTGTCGATGACGAGAATGCTGCTCGGTTCCAGCTCAGGGATCAGGAACTGCTCGACCCATGCGGTAAAGCTCTCGTCGTTGATCGGGCCGTCGATCACGCAGGGCGCGACGATGCCGTCGTGCCTGAGGCCGGCAATGAAGGTCAGCGTCTTCCAGTGGCCATGGGGCGCACCTTGGCGACGAGCGGCTTGCCCCTGTCGCCCCAGCCGTGGGTGCGCGTCATGTTGGTCTTCGCCCTTTTCATCGACGAAAACCATGCGCCTGACGAGCGCGGGGCCCACCAAAATTTTGATAACGCATCGGGCCAGCTTTTAGCAGTCCAAGGTATTTTCTCTTTCCCAAACGGAGAGGTGGCGCGCATATTCGTTCCACTCCTCACCTTTGAGCCTGGAGTAGGCGGCGAGGAATTCGCTACCAAGCGCGTCCTTCAAGATTGAAGACTTTTGAAGGGCCCGGAGGGCATCGAGCAGGTTTAGCGGCAGCTTCCTGATGTTTTTGACCGTATGACCATGTGTGTACATGTTGATGTCCAGCCGCTTTCCGGGATCGCGCGCATTTTCAATCCCGTCGATCCCGCTTGCCAGGATCGCGGCCTGGAGCAGATATGGGTTGGCCGCGCCATCGGCGAGGCGGAACTCAAATCGTCCGTCGTCCGGAATGCGGATCATGTGGGTGCGGTTGTTGCCGGTGTAGGTGACCGAATTGGGCGACCAGGTGGCGCCGGAGGTGGTAGGTGGCGCGTTGATCCGCTTGTAACTGTTCACCGTAGGGTTGGTGATTGCTGCCATCGCGTCGGCGGAGTTCAACACGCCGGCGATGAACTGATAGCCGAGCTTTGAAAGGCCAAGCTCACCTTTCGGATCAGCGAACAGGTTCCTGGCGCCGTTCCATACCGACACATGGGTGTGACAGCCATTGCCCGTCAGGTTCGCGAACGGCTTGGGCATGAAGGTTGCGCGCAAGCCGTGCTTCTCGGCGATCGATTTCACCATGAACTTGAAGAAGGCATGGCGATCGGCGGTGATCAGCGCGTCGGCATAATCCCAATTCATCTCGAACTGGCCGTTCGCGTCCTCATGGTCGTTCTGATAGGGATTCCAGCCGAGCGAGAGCATCGCGTCGCAAATCTCGGTGATGACGTCGTAGCGCCGCATCAGCGCCTGCTGGTCGTAGCAGGGCTTGGTCTGTGTATCGCCCGCGTCCGAAATGGCCTGGCCATCGGCGGTCAGCAGGAAATATTCGCATTCGACACCGGATTTCATCTGATAGCCCAGCCCTGCCGCTCGCGCGATCTGTGCCTTCAGCACATTGCGGGGGCCATGCGCGACCGGCTTTCCGTTCATCACCGGATCGGCGGCGAGCCAACCCACCTCGGGCTTCCAGGGAAGTTGGATCAGGCTATCGGGATCGGGCACGGCGAACATGTCCGGATCGGCGGGTGTCATGTCGAGCCACGTCGCGAAGCCCGCGAAGCCCGCGCCGGTCTCCGCCATGCCGTTTATCGCGGCGGCGGGCACCAGCTTGGACCGCTGCGTGCCGAACAGATCGGTGAAGCAAATCAGGAAATATTTGATGCCCTGTTTTTTTGCGATCGCCGCCAGATCGGTCATAGATTGCCCCCCTTGCCCGGTATCCAGTTGGTTCCCGCCAATGGCACCTGCGCCATCGCCGCAGCCTCCATGGTCAGCGCGACGAGGTCCTCCGGCTCAAGATTGTGGAGATGGCTCTTGCCGCAGGCGCGCGCGATCGTCTGCGCCTCCAGCGTCAGCACCGCGAGATAATTGGCCAGCCTGCGCCCCGCTCCGACCGGATCGAGCCGTTCGGCGAGCGCTGGGTCCTGGGTGGTTATGCCGGCGGGGTCGCGGCCTTCCTGCCAGTCGTCATAAGCGCCGGCGGTCGTGCCGAGCGCCTGATACTGACTTTCCAGCGCCGGGTCGTTGTCGCCGAGCGCGACGAGCGCGGCCGTGCCGATCGAGACGGCGTCGGCGCCCAGCGCCAGCGCCTTGGCGACATCGGCGCCGTTCCGGATGCCTCCCGAGACGATGAGCTGGACCTTGCGGTGCATGCCCAGATCCTGAAGCGCCTGTACCGCCGGCCGGATCGCGGCGAGGGTGGGCAAGCCGACATGCTCGATGAACACCTCCTGCGTCGCCGCGGTGCCGCCCTGCATGCCATCGAGCACGATCACGTCAGCTCCGGATTTTACCGCCAGCGCGATGTCATAATAAGGCCGTGTCGCGCCGACCTTGACGTAGATCGGCTTTTCCCAGTCAGTAATCTCGCGCAGTTCCTCGATCTTGATCTCGAGGTCGTCGGGGCCGGTCCAGTCGGGGTGGCGGCAGGCCGAGCGCTGGTCGATCCCCTTGGGCAAAGTCCGCATCTGGGCGACGCGATCGGAGATTTTCTGGCCAAGCAGCATGCCGCCGCCGCCGGGCTTGGCGCCCTGACCGATCACAACTTCGATCGCATCAGCCTTGCGCAGGTCGTCCGGGTTCATGCCGTAGCGCGATGGCAGATATTGGTAGACGAGGATGCTCGATTGACCGCGCTCCTCCGGGGTCATGCCGCCATCGCCGGTGGTGGTGGATGTGCCCGCGATCGACGCGCCCCGCCCTAGCGCTTCCTTGGCTTGCGCCGACAGCGAGCCGAAGCTCATACCGGCGATCGTGACCGGGATCTTCAGATGGATCGGCTTCTTGGCATAACGCGTGCCGAGCCACACATCGGTTGCACATTTTTCGCGATAGCCTTCCAGCGGATAGCGCGAGATCGAGGCGCCGAGGAACAGCAGGTCGTCGAAATGCGGCAGCGTGCGTTTCGCCCCCGCGCCCCGGATGTCGTAGATCCCGGTTGCGGCGGCACGGCGGATTTCGGATAGCGTATAGGGATCGAAGATCGCCGACTGGCGGGGCAGGGTGCGGGGGATGTTGGTAAGATCCATGAACGCTTCTCAGTAGGCTGCAGCATTGTCGACGTGGAAATTGTAGAGTTGGCGCGCCGAGCCGTAGCGCCGGAACTCCTCCGGCTTCACGCTCTCGGCCACGCCGGCGGCCTCCAGCAGCGCCCCGAGTGCTTTGACATGCTCGAAACGCATCTCCTTTTCGATGCAATCGGCTCCCAGCCCTTTCACTTCGCCACGCACGAACAAGCGCGCTTCGTAGATCGAATCCCCGAGCGCCTCGCCCGCATCTCCGAGCACCACAAGATTGCCCGATTGCGCCATGAACGCGCTCATTGGCCCGATCGAGCCTTTGACGACGATATCGATGCCTTTCATCGAAATGCCGCAACGCGCCGAGGCATTGCCGTCGATCACCAGCAGCCCGCCATGCGCGGTCGCGCCCGCCGATTGGCTCGCGTCGCCCTTCACATGCACCTTGCCGGACATCATGTTCTCGGCGACGCCGACCCCCGCATTGCCCTCGACGATCACCGCCGCCTGCTTGTTCATGCCCGCGCAGTAATAGCCGACATGCCCGGCGATCTCGACGGTGACGGGTGCATCGAGGCCGACAGCGAGCGCATGCTGGCCGCGGGGATTCTCGACCCGCCAGTGGGTTTGGTTGGTATCCTGGGAAAGCGTATGCAACTGGTGATTCAGTTCGCGGCGGCTGGTCTGTCCGAGATCGACAACCGGCATCAGTTGCGCTCCCACACATAGACACGCGCCGGCTCGGGCTCGAACACGCGGGCATGCTCGATCCCCGGCAGGCCGACGAGCGCGCGATATTCGGAACCGAAGGCGACATATTGATCGGTCTCGGCCATAACCGCAGGCTTGCACGAGATCGGATCGCGCAACACCGCGAAGCCGCTTTCGGTGCCAACCACGAAGGTGAAGAAACCATCGAGATCGTCGAGGCCGGCTTCGAGCGCCTGCGCCAGCGTCGCACCTTCCTGAAGCTTCCAGCTCAGATAGCCGGCGGCCACCTCGCTGTCATTGTCGGTCGCGAAGCGGATGCCCTTCGGCTCCAGCATGCGGCGCAGGCTGGCATGGTTGGAGAGCGAGCCGTTGTGGACGAGGCACTGGTCGGCGCCGGTCGAGAAGGGGTGGGCGCCGTCGGTGGTGACGGCGCTCTCGGTTGCCATGCGGGTATGGCCGATGCCGTGGGTGCCTGCCATACCCGCAAGATCGAAGCGGGTGCTGACCTCGGCGGGGAGCCCGACCTCCTTGTAAAGCTCAATCCGCCTGCCCGCGCCGATGATGGCGATGTCCGGCCGGTTTGTCGTGAGCCAGGTGCGTATCTCTCCCTCACGGTTCTCGGGGATCAGCAGCACCATGTGCGTATCATGTGGAATGGCCTTGACCCCGGCGCCAAGCGCGCTGGCAATGTCCCCAAGGTCATTGCCCCGGATGGTGAGCTTGACGCGCCCCGCCTCTCCAGCCCCGTATACCGCGAAACCGGCGCTATCCGGCCCGCGATCGGTCATCACCTCGAGCATGCCGGCGAGCATCTCGCCCAGCTTTGGTTCAAGCGCCGGATCTTTCAGAAACAGGCCGACAATTCCGCACATCCACACGACTCCACAGGGACGACGCGCACCGTGGAATGGTTTGGTGAAGCTGTCAACAACGAGAAATAAATTTTCCTGATAAGAATATCAGTCTGCGGTGCGCGGATAGATAATGATCGAAAGATAACGCGATGGAAGCACCGGCATGTCTTCCGGCCCATGCATCGCCCCGGAATCAAACAGGAAGGAATCGCCGGGCTTCAGATGATAGGTCTCGGCACCGTGCCGATAGAGCAGTTCGCCCTCCAATATGTAGAGAAACTCGATCCCGGCATGGCGGAAGCCGGTATAGGCGCGGGCATTTTCGTTGAGCGTGATCAGATAGGGCTCCACGATCACATCGCCCCGCAGGACATGGCCGAGCAGTTGATAAACATGACCGACCTTGGTGCCGCGCCGTTCGATCACCAGCCCCTGTCCGGCGCTGACATGTGAGCAATCCTGCCGTTCCTCGAACGATGCGAACAGGGAGGATAGCGGCACCTGAAGCGCCGCGGATATGGACTGAAGCGTAGAGAGCGACGCCGAGATGCCGCCATTCTCGATCTTGGACAGCATGCCGTTGGAGATGCCTGCGGCGCTCGCCAGCTCCGCGACCGAAAGATCCTGCCGTTTGCGGTTCGAGCGGATCTGGTTGCCCAGCGCGCGTTCGAGGTTCCGTTCGGCCGGCTGGGGCGCGGCTGAGCCGGTATGATAGTCTTCGATATCGTGAGACATGGGCACCTTGAAAGAAATGCGATGCGCTATTGCCTATCAGGAAACATTTTTACGCTCAAGGATGGTCAGGTACGGAAGACGCGTTCAGCCAATGCTGAAAGCTGCTCGCATAGCTCCGGAAGTTTGCGACAAGGTAGCTCGGCTGGTCATCGACCTGCCAGATGATCGCGCCGATATGTGCGATGACGGTGGAGGCTACCGATCCCGCGCGGAAAGCCTCGGGGTGGAAATCGATGAAGGCCCCACGCTGGAGCACGGTGCGCGCGCCTTCGCCCGACAGGCGCGTCACCGCATAGCCGCCCGACTGGTCGGAGACGGAGGCGAGGCCGGCCAGGGTTTCGCCCAGCCGGGCGGCGAAATCCGGTTCGGCGTCTTCCTTCACCACCAGCCAGCTTTCCGGCCCGGTGCCGATGATGGCCAGATTGTCCGCAAACACAGCGCCCGGGCCGGCGGGCAGATCCGCGCCAAGAGCTTCGCCGATGGCGGCGGCGGTTGCACTCTTGCGCGCCATCACCGTGGCAATGCCGAGGCCGTGCATGGCGGTTGCCGTCACCTCAGCCACGGAGGCGCACTCCGTCCGGATCGACGAACACCGGATCGCAGACTTCCGCCTCGACATCACCGCCGCGCACCGGATCGTGCAGGATGATCCGCTTGCCATGACGCTCCGGCCCGCGCGTCAGCAGGCCAAGCGCGATCGAATGGCCGAGCGTCGGCGACCATGCGGCTGACGTGACATAGCCTTCGTCATTGGCAGCGACCGGTTTGGCGCCCGGTGCGAGCAAGTGCGCGCCCGCGCGGAGACGCTGCTGGTGATCGACCGGCTTCAGGCCGACCAGCACGGGACGGGCGGGATCGGTCAGGCCGGGCCGGTTGGCCATGACCCGGCCGATATAATCCTTCTTCTTCGACATCATCCGGCCCATGCCGAGATCGGCAGCGGTGGTCTGGCCGTTAAGCTCATTGCCGGCGGGATGGCCTTTTTCGACACGCATTACGCCGAGCGCCTCGGTGCCATAGGCGACGACCTCCAGCGAGTGGCCAGCCGCGAACAGATGGCGGATCAGCGCTTCACCCTGATGAGCGGGAATGCTGACCTCATAGGCAAGCTCGCCCGAAAAGGAGAGGCGATAAATCCTTGATTCAAAACCATTCCATCGGAATTTCGCGGCGCCCATATAGGGTAGCGCATTATTGGACAGATCTATCCCGGGAAAGGCCGACTGCAGCAATTGGCGAGAGCGGGGGCCGGCCACCGCATAGGTCGCCCACTGCTCGGTGACCGAGGTCGCCTGCACGTCCAGCTCGGGCCACAGCACCTGCCGGGCATGGTCGATATGCTGCATTACCCGCGCAGCATTCACGGTGGTGGTAGTCAGGAAGAAATAGTCGTCAGCGAAGCGAGTGGTGGTGCCGTCGTCCATCACGAAGCCGTCCTCACGCAGCATCACGCCATAGCGCGCCTTGCCGATCGCCAGCGTCGAAAAGCTGTTGATGTAGAGCCGGTCGAGCAGCGCGCCCGCATCCGGGCCGTGGACGTCGATCTTGCCGAGCGTCGAGACGTCGCAGATGCCGACGCCATTGCGGGTCATCGTCACCTCGCGATTGACGGTCTCCAGCCAGTTGCGCTCGCCAGGCCGCGCGAACCATTGCGCGCGCTTCCACAGGCCGGCATCGACGAAGGTCGCGCCTTGCTCGATCGCCCAGTCATGGCTGGCGGTGCGGCGCTCGGGGCGGAATTGCTCGTCGCGATGATGACCGGCGAGCACGCCGATCGAGACCGGCTGCCAGGGCGCGCGCGACAGGATCGTGCCAGCCTCGGCGATCGACTTGCCGGTCGCGGCGGCAAGCAGCGCATGGCCGCCCAGCTGGCTGGTCTTGCCCTGATCGGTCGCCATGCCGAGCGTCGTGTAGCGCTTGAGATGCTCGATCGCGGTGAAGCCTTCGCGCGCGGCGAGCGCGATATCGGAGTCGGTGACGTCGTTCTGGAAATCGACAAAGGCTTTACCGCGCGCACCCGGCACATGCCAGAGCGGGGCCGACTCCGATCGGTCTTCGCTCGTTCGAAACTCGGCGACGACAGAGCGTTTCGCGCCGAGATCATCGATCGCCATTAGCGCCTTGTCGGCGCCATCGGCCAACGTCTTCCCAAGCGTGAAACGCCCGGCGGCGGCGCCCGCCGCGACGAGCCCGGGCGGCGTTTCATCAAGCAGAAAGCAGTGCAGCGCATCCGACCAGACCGGTCTCGCGCCGAGATTGCTGCCGAGCCCGATCGCCGGGTTCCAGCCGCCAGACACAGCGACGAGATCGGCGGCGATGGTTCGGGAGCGGCCGTCCACCAGCCGCACCATGGCCTTACGCACTGGCGCTCCGGCTACATCGGTCACCACGCCGGTCAGCACTTCGGTGCCCCGTTTCCGGAAGGGCTCGGCCATAGGGTTGGCCGCCTCGCGTGGATCGACGATGGCCGCGACGTCCATGCCCGCATCGAGCAGATCAAGAGCGGTCGCCCAGCCGCTGTCGCTGGTGGCGAAGACGATCGCCCGCTGCCCCGGCACGGCGGCGAAGCGGTTGATGTAGGTCGAGACCGACGACGCGGTCATGACGCCGGGTCGGTCGTTGCCGCCGAACACCAACGGCCGCTCGATCGCGCCGGTGGCGAGGATCGCCCGCTTTGCGACGATCTTCCAGAGGCGCTGGCGCGGCTGTCTCTCCGGCGTATGCGCCAGATGATCCGAGATCCGCTCTACCGCGCAATATTCGCGACTGTCATAGATGCCGAAGACGGTCGTGCGGCTCAGCACCCGCACATTGGGAAGGGTTGCCAGTTCGGCGGCGGCCTGTTCGGCCCACTGAGCTGAAGGGGTGTCGTCAATTTCGTGGCGTTCGGCCAGCAGTCGGCCACCCAGGCGCGAGTCCTCATCCGCAAGGATCACGCGCAGTCCTGCGCGTCCGGCAGTAAGCGCCGCCGACAGCCCAGCCGCGCCGCCGCCGATGACCAGCAGGTCGCAGAAGCCGTGCTTGCGATCATAGCGGTCGGGGTCGGGCAGCATCGACAGCTTGCCGAGGCCAGCGGCGCGGCGGATCAGCGGCTCGTAGAGCTTCTCCCAGAATTTCGCGGGCCACATGAAGGTCTTGTAATAAAAGCCGGCGACGAACAGCGGCGATGCAAGCTGGTTCACAGCCAGCAGATCGAAGCCGAGGCTCGGCCAGCGGTTCTGGCTGACCGCTTCGAGGCCGTCGAACAATGAGATCGTCGTGGCGCGGGTGTTGGGCTCGGCGTAGGCGCCGCTGCGCAGCGTCACCAGCGCATTGGGTTCCTCGCTGCCGGCGGTGAGGATACCACGCGGCCGATGATATTTGAACGACCGGCCGACCAGCCGGACATCGTTGGCGACCAGTGCCGACGCCAATGTATCACCATCGAAGCCCGAATAAGCCTTGCCGTCGAAAGTGAAGGCGAGCGGGTGCGACCGATCGATCAGGCCGCCGGAGGGCAGGCGGCTCATCGGGGCGGCTCCTTCACCAGTGTCGCACCTTCGATCAGATGCGTGCGCGTGTCGCGCGTGACCACGATCCAGGTGCGGCAGCCCTGCGCGTGGTACCAATGCTCGCGGATCGGCCCGGCCGGATTGTCGCGGAGATAGAGATAGTCGAACATGCCGTCTTCGCCGTCCGGGCGTTTGGGCGTCGCGTCGCCGCGATAGACGAATTCCTGGGCATCGCGTTCGCCGCAAAAGGGGCAGGGGATCCGCATCAATGCAGATTCGGTTGGGCGCCCTGGCCCTTTTCGTCGATCAGATGGCCGGTGGCGAAGCGATCGAGGCGGAAGGCGGTGGCTGTTTCATGGGGGCGGCCGGTCGCCAGCAGATGGGCGAAGCACCAGCCCGAGGCCGACGTCGCCTTGAACCCGCCATAGCACCAGCCGCCGTTGAGATAGAGGCCCTCGACCGGCGTGCGATCGATGATCGGGGAGCCATCCATCGACATGTCGGCGATGCCGCCCCAGCTTCGGAGCAGGCGGGCGCGGCCGATCATCGGCATGATCGCCATGCCGCCCTCACAGACATCCTCGACGACCGGCATGTTTCCGCGCTGGGCGTAGCTGTTGTAACCGTCGATATCGCCGCCGAAGACAAGCCCCCCCTTGTCGGACTGGCTGACGTAGAAATGGCCCGCGCCAAAGGTGATGACGCCGGGGATCACCGGCTTCAGCCCCTCGCTGACGAAAGCTTGCAGGACGTGGCTTTCGATCGGCAGGCGCAGACCGGCGAGCGATGCGACCCGAGATGTATTCCCCGCCACCGCGAGGCCGATCTTGCCAGCGCCGATTCGGCCCCGCGTCGTCTCAACCCCGGTCACCGCGCCGCTGGCATCTCGTTCGAAGCCGGTGACCTCGCAATTCTGGATGATGTCGACGCCCAGCGCGGAAGCGGCACGGGCATAGCCCCACACCACCGCATCATGCCGCGCGGTGCCGCCGCGCCGCTGGAGCAGGCCGCCCTGGATTGGGAAGCGCGCGGAGTCGAAATTGAGGAAGGGCGCAATCTTCCGCACGGCATCGCGATCAAGCAGTTCGGCGTCGGCGCCGTGCAGCCGCATCGCATTGCCGCGCCGGGCAAAGGCATCGCGCTGCGCGTCCGAATGATAGAGGTTGAGCACGCCGCGCTGGCTGACCATCGCGTTGTAGTTGAGTTCCTGCTCAAGCCCCTCCCACAGCTTCATCGACCATTCGTAAAAAGCTTCATTGCCGGGCAGCAGATAGTTGGAGCGGATGATCGTGGTGTTGCGCCCGGCATTGCCGCCGCCGATCCAGCCCTTCTCCAGCACCGCGATCTTACGAATGCCGTGCACCCTGGCGAGGTAATAACCGGTTGCCAGGCCATGCCCACCGCCGCCGACGATGACGATATCATAGCCATCGGCCGGTGATGCGTCGCGCCAGACCGGCGCCCAACCACGATGGCCGTGAAAGGCGTGCGCGATGACGGACAAGATCGAATAACGCGACACGCTTCTCCGCGACCCCTCGAACCTACAGCATCAACCTATCTGTTCGTGGCGATTTTGCTTGTCTGTAAGCGACCAGTTCGTGCTGATATGCGGCATGGAGGTTGCGATGCGGATCGGACTGTTATTGATCGATGGATTCGCGCTGATGTCCTACGCGTCGGTGGTCGAGCCTTTCCGGGCGGCGAATAATCTCGCGGGTAAGCCCTTGTACGGCTGGGACCATTTGTCAGTCATGGGATCAGAAATCGTCGCTTCGAACGGCTTAACGTCGCTGGCCGATCACGCGATCTCCCAATCGCCCGAGTTTGATCGCATCTTCGTGTTCGCAGCGGGCGATCCGGCGGCTTATTCTGACGAGCGATGCTTTGGCTGGCTCCGCCAGCAGGCACGAAAAGGCGTGCACATCATAGGCGTTTCCGGCGGCCCCTATCTGCTCGCACGTGCCGGACTGCTCCACGGCTACCGCATGACGATCCACTGGGAGCATGTTTCCGCCTTGCAGGAAGAGTTTCCGGCCCTGGCGCTGGAACCAGGGTTGTTCGTGATCGACCGCGACCGGATGACATGCGCTGGCGGCACGGCCGGCTTCGATCTCGCGCTTGCTCTGATCGAGCAGGATCATGGGGCAGCTCTGGCGCGACAGATTGCCGAATGGTTCATCAGGACAGAACAGCGGCCATCCAATTTGACACAACGGCTGGGTCTCGGCGAGCGCTACGGAACGCGAAACGCGCGCTTGCTGAGCATGCTAACCGCGATGGAAGCTGCTATCGAGATGCCGCTGACCCGCGACCAACTGGCCCGCATCGTTGGCGTGTCGGTCCGTCAACTGGAAAGGCTCTGCTCGTCTCAACTTCACGCTGGCATTTCCGAAACCTATTTCAATATCCGCCTCGATCATGCGGTCCATCTTCTGCGATCAACCACTTATCCGATCACGGCGATCAGTCTCTTATGTGGTTTTTCCACGGCAAGTCATTTCTCGCGGTCATTCAAGGCGAAATACGGCACGTCGCCATCACAGTGGTTGAAGCAGGGCTATTCCCCATGATGGCGGGAACCATGTCGGTTTTTTGATGGCCGACAGCGGCATTTTCCGGCGATCGACGCGGACGGCTTGTCTCTTGCCGCCCAGTTGCCGGAACGCATGCGAGGAATGCAGTGGAACTGCGACATTCGGCTGACAACAGTCCGGACAAGAAGCAGTTTTATCGCAATAGGGGAATGGCTGGTCGGGGCGACAGGATGGAAGGTTCGCCTGTTAAAGCGCAAATTTCTGCCGAAGTTCGCAGCCGAGAAATTTTTGCTACCAACAAATCTACCAACACACTGGATTGGCTCTGACGCTTGGCGTCTCGACCGCATCGGTTTGTAAGGTAACTGACTGTATTACTTACGAAATTCCATTTCGTAATTTTACTCACCAATTGGCCACTCTATTGCACATGTATTTGCATTCGGATTCCTCACACGTGCTGGCGGCCGGCCTTTGCACTTGCTGGCATTGGCGTTTATGCTGTTGGGCCTCCATCAGGCGTTGCTTGTTATCACTGATATTCCATCGAGGAACGGAGCCCACTCTACTTGCTTCGACTGCTCGCGTTTGCACTGATAATCTGGTCGATTATCCAAAAAGCCGACGAAACTGAACTGGAAGCCCGCCATGCTGTTCAACAGCGCGGGACAGCGACAATCACTAGATAGGCGCGGTTTTCTGCTGAACGAAGTCGGAGCTTTTAATCAAATAGGTCCCGCCAAGGACGGCGCCTCCTCGCAGCTCAATGTGTCGGCAAGGGCCGCTTTGACAGCGGCGGCGGCGGGTAACACTTGTAACGAATTGTCCGTAGCAGTTCGTCGAGCGCGACTACTGATGGCTCATTGAGGACAATTCCTCTGTCACGAACATAAATGACCGTATTCACCGCCCCAAATCAATAACTAAATCATGAGAGGACGAAAAAAGCCGAGGTAATTTGATAGCGATGCCAGCAAATCCTTGTTGTTACCACGGAACTGTTTGGCTTTCTGGGGACAAAATGGCAGCGCAAATAGCTTATCTGCGACTTCTATATCGTAACACGATAGAAATTAAGCGGCCAGTCTTCTGCCGGGTGGCCTCATCATCGAGATCGCTCCCAGCGAGGAGAAAGGGCAGTCGCGCATGATGCGTTCGTTCGTCGGGTTCAGGCCGCCACTTCGACCGCATGGGTGGTGAACAATAAGGCCAACACTTCCACAAGTGCCTTCATCCGCGCCTCGTCATGCAGGGGGCCAGGCGTCAGCCGCAGCCGTTCTCGCCCCTTTGGCCGTCAGCTGGGGTGGTTTATCTGGTCCAGCGGACGGAGCAATTGGGCGATGGCGGGCCGGCAGGATCCGCAATTGGTGCCCGCGCCCAGCGCCGCGCCAATATCCTCGACGCTCACCAGCGACTGTTCAGCGACGGCGGACAGGATCGTCTTAATCCCAATGTCGAAGCAGACACAGATCACCGGCCCGCGATCGGGCTGCGGCGTGGACGGACGTGCCGCAAGCAGCGCCATCGGTGAGGGCTTCTCGGCCGCCTGAAGCTGCTCGATCAGCCATTCGCGCGAAGGCAGACCGCCGGTGCGTGAAACAAAGAGTGCGGCGCTCAGCCGACCATCCTGGACGATCGCGACTCGCGTCCGCCCGCGCGCCGCATCGATCGCCTCGATTCTCTCGCCCTTCGGCAGCAGCTTTGCCGGCAGCGCCGCGAAATCGCCCTGGCCGGAAAGCTCGACCAGCCAGCCGCCGGGGACGCGAATACGGGTCGCGTAAGTCGCATCGATGTGCGGGGGCAACGCTTTCGCGATCAGAAACCCGCTCCATTCCACCGCGACCCGCTCCAGGCTCGCCGGGGTGGCCTTGAAGCCAGGCTGGCCAGAATGCGGATCGACCAGTGGGCGCGGCAGCAGACCAGTGCGGCCGCCGGTCGAAATCTGATCGGTCCAGTGGATCGGAACGAACAACTCGCCGCGCCGCTGCGCGTCGGTCAGGTGCGCACGATAGACGCTTGTCCCCTGCGCCGTCGATACGTGCGTCAGATCGCCTTCGGCGATACCCAGCTTTTCGGCGTCCTGCGGGTGGATTTCGACCAGCGGCTCCTGCCGATGGCGCGCGAGCCGTGGGCTGAGGCCGGTGCGCGTCATCGTGTGCCATTGGTCGCGATAGCGGCCGGTGTTGAGCGTGAATGGCCAGCTCGGCAGCACGTCAGCGTTGCGGAGCTGTTTCACCGGAACGAGTCGGGCCTTGCCATCGGCGGTCGGGAAGCTTCCGTCGGAAAAGGGGATACCGCCCCAGACAAAGGGCTCCATCGCATCATAGGCCTCATTCGTGATCGCACCATGATGGCCGATGTCGAACAGGCGGCGACCGCCATTCTGATAGGTCGAGAGCCTGGCATGTTCCCGGTAGATGTCGGCCGGTCGCTCATAGGGAAAGGCATCAGCCCAGTCCATGCGGCGGGCAATCTGCGTCATGATCAACCAGTCCGGTCGCGCCTCGCCGGGGGAGTTGAACATCGGGCGCTGGCGGCTGATGCGGCGCTCCGAATTGGTCACCGTGCCGTCCTTTTCCCCCCAGCCGGAGGCGGGCAGGCGGACATGGGCATAGGTGGACGTGTCCGTGCTGGCGATGCAGTCGGACACAACGACGAAGGGGCACAGCGCCAGCGCCTCGCGCACCATATTGCCGTCGGGCATGCTGACGGCGGGATTGGTCGCCATGATCCACAACGCCTTGATGCGGCCGTCGCGGATCGCACGGAACATGTCCACCGCCTTGAGACCAGGTTCGGAAGCGACGTTTGGTGAGCCCCAGAAGCGGGCGACACACGCCACATTCTCGGGCGCGAAATCCATATGTGCGGCGAGCGCTGAGGCAAGCCCGCCCACCTCGCGCCCGCCCATCGCATTGGGCTGGCCGGTGATCGAAAAGGGAGCCGCCCCTGGCTTGCCGATGCGGCCGGTGGCGAGGTGAACGTTGATGATCGCGTTGACCTGGTCGGTGCCGCGGATCGACTGGTTTATCCCCTGGCTGAACATCGTGACGGTGTGGGGGTTGGCCGCGAACAGATCGAAGAAGCACTGGAGGTCGGCGGGGGCCACATCGCAGGTCTGGGCCACCGACCAGAGATCATTGTCCTCGTCGATCCCTTCCCAGAAACCTTCGGGCACGCTGACGCTGGCCGCCAGATACGCCTCGTTGATCAGCCCCTCGCGGCGGCAATGCGCCAGCAGCCCGTTGAACAGTGCAACGTCGGTCCCGGGCCGGATCGGGAGGTGCAGATCGGCGCCCTGGCAGGTTTCGGTACGGCGCGGGTCGATCACGACCAGCTTCGTGCCACGCTTCTCGCGCGCGGCGAGGACGCGCTGATAGACGATCGGATGGCACCAGGCTGTGTTCGATCCGACCAGCACGATCAGATCGGCCTCGTCGAGATCGTCATAGGTGGCAGGGACGACATCCTCGCCGAAGGCGCGGACATGACCCGCGACCGCGCTCGACATGCAGAGCCGCGAATTGGTGTCGATGTTCGACGTGCCGATGAACCCTTTCATCAGCTTGTTGGCGACATAATAATCCTCCGTGAGCAATTGGCCCGAGACATAAAAGGCAACGCTGCTGGGTCCGTGCCGCGCGATCGTGTCGCGGAAGCGGCCAGCGACGAGATCGAGCGCCTTGTCCCAGCTTGCCCGCTTCTTGCCGATCATCGGGTGGAGCAGGCGGCCTTCGAGGCCGACGGTCTCTCCGAGGTGCGTGCCCTTGGAGCAGAGCCGGCCCCGGTTCGCCGGATGATCGGCGTCGCCCTTGATCTCGACAGTCCGCTCGCCGGTTCGGACCGCCGCCACTCCGCAGCCGACACCGCAATAGGGGCAGGTCGTGCGGATTGCCGTCATTCAGGCGGCGGCCGCCAGCGTCGATGCACGGCACAACAGGACACGGCCGCCGTCGACCTTCACCGGAATAGTCGGCGTGCAGCCCTTGTCCTCGCCCTGCGCTTCGCCCGTCGCCAGCGCGATGGACCAGTTGTGGAGCGGGCAGGCCACGCTATGGCCGTGGACAATGCCCTGGCTCAATGGCCCCTGCTTGTGCGGGCATTTGTTGAGCAACGCGAAGACGCGGTTGTCGCTGGTGCGGAACACGGCGACCTCCTCGCCGCCTTCGACCGGGATGGTACGGCTCCCCCGCACCGGGATTTCGTTCAGCCAGCCGATGTCGAGCCAATCTCCGATCATCCTGGTTACTCCGCCGCCAGAGGAAAGAATTGCGCCATGTGGCTGTGCTGCTCGCGATCCGCACCCGCCGCGCGCTCGGCCCAGGGGTCGTCCTGGCTGAAGCTCTGCGAATAGAGGAAGCGCGAGCGCAACGCCTCACGGCCCGCGGCGTCTTCGACGATCCGCGATTTCACATAATCGAGCCCGACACGCTCGAGCCAGGGGGCGGTACGATCGAGATACCATGCTTCCTCGCGATAGAGCTGGATGAACGCCGCGCAATAATCGAGCGCCTCCCGCTCGGTCGCGACCTTGCAGAGCAGGTCGGTGGCGCGCACCTTGATGCCGCCATTGCCTGCGACGTGGAGCTCGTAGCCCGAATCGACGCAGATCACACCGAAGTCCTTGATCGTCGCCTCCGCGCAGTTCCGCGGGCATCCCGAGACGGCGATCTTGAACTTGTGCGGCATCCACGAGCCCCACGTCATGCGCTCGATCTTGACCCCGAGGCCCGTCGAGTCCTGTGTTCCGAAGCGGCACCATTCGGAGCCGACGCAGGTCTTCACCGTGCGCAGAGCCTTGCCATAGGCATGACCCGATACCATCCCCGCCGCGTTGAGATCGGCCCACACGGCGGGCAGATCTTCCTTCTTGATGCCGAAAATATCGAGCCGCTGGCCGCCGGTGACCTTCACCATCGGCGCATTGTACTTCTCGACCACATCGGCGATCGCGCGCAGCTCGCGCGGGTTAGTGATCCCGCCCCACATGCGCGGGACGACCGAATAGGTGCCATCCTTCTGGATGTTGGCGTGGAGGCGTTCGTTGACGAAGCGGCTCTGCTGATCGTCCTTATACTCACCCGGCCAGGCGCAGAGCAGATAGTAATTGAGTGCCGGACGGCAGGAAGAACAGCCGTCGGGCGTCGACCAGCTCAGCTCCTGCATCACCTGCGGGATTTCCTTGAGGCCGCGCTCTACAATCGCCTTGCGGACATCGTCATGGCCGAACGAGGTGCATTTGCACATCGTCTTGATCGCGCGCTCGCCGGAATAGTCGTCGCCGAGCGTGATCGCGAGCAGGTTCTCGACCAGCCCGGTGCAGGAGCCGCAGGAGGCCGAAGCCTTGCAGGTCGCACGAACCGCATCCAGCGTCGCCGCGCCGCCCTCGATGCAGGCGACGACCTTGCCCTTGCTGACGCCGTTGCAGCCGCAAATCTCGGCATCGGCCGAGAGCGCCGCAACGGCCGCCTTAGGGTCCGCTTGCCCACCCCCGGAGGCGAAGGCCTGACCGAAGATCAGCACGTCACGGATCGAGGAGATGTCCTCGCCCTTCTTCAGCAGATCGAAATACCAGTTGCCGTCGGCGGTATCGCCGTAAAGCACCGCGCCGACGATCCTGTCGTCCTGCACGACGACGCGCTTGTAAACGCCGCGTGAGGCATCGCGCAGCACGATGTCCTCGGCCCCTGTCCCACCGGCGAAGTCACCCGCCGAAAACACGTCTATGCCGGAGACCTTGAGCTTGGTGGAGGTGACCGAGCCCCTATAGCCGGTCGGTTTTTCAACCAGTCCGTCCGCCAACGCGCGGCACATCTCCCACAGCGGGGCGACGAGGCCGTAGACATTGCCGTCATGCTCGACGCATTCGCCGACGGCGAGGATGTTGGGGTCGGAGGTGACCATATGATCGTCGACCTGGATGCCGCGACCGACCGCCAGCCCCGCCTCGCGGGCGAGTGCCACGGACGGACGGATGCCTACCGCCATCACAACGAGGCCCGCCGGGATCTCACGTCCGTCCTTGAGGCGGACACCCTCGACCTTGCCGTCGCCATAAATTTCGGCAGTGTCGGCGCCGGTCAGGATGGTCTGGCCACGCCCTTCCAGCGCATTCTTGAGCAGCCAGCCGGCGGCCTCATCGAGCTGCCTCTCCATCAGCGTCGGCATCAGGTGGATCACGGTCACCTTCATGCCGCGCAATGAGAGGCCGTGTGCTGCTTCCAGGCCAAGCAGGCCGCCGCCGATCACGACCGCGTCGCCGCCCCGTTCGGCCGCCGCCAGCATGTGATCGACATCCTGCATGTCGCGGAAGCTGATCACGCCCGGCAGATCCCTGCCCGGCACCGGAATGATGAAGGGATCGGAACCGGTGGCGAGCAGCAGCTTGTCATAATGGACCATGCGGCCTGATTTGGCGGTGACGGTCTGCGCCGCCCGGTCGATCGCGATGACCGGATCGCCCGCCACCAGATCGATGCCGTTGTCGGCGTACCAGGCGCGATCGTTTATCACGATCTCGTCAAAGGTCTTTTCGCCCGCCAGCACCGGCGAGAGCATGATCCGGTTATAGTTCACATGCGGCTCGGCGCCGAAGATCGTCACGCGGTAGCGAGCGGCGTCGCGCGTCAGCAACTCCTCGATCGCACGGCAGCCCGCCATGCCGTTACCAATGACGACGAGATGCGGCAGCGCGTGAAGGCCAGGCCCTTTCTCCGCCGTCTCGTCCATACTGCAATCAGCGGAAAAGCTGTCCATCTTCCTGCTCCAGAAATCAGAAAGGCCACCACCACGCCTGCTCGATGGGAGCGGCGTGATGGCGGCCTTGCCAAACATCCTTGGCCGGGCATCCCGCTATGGATGCTTCGACCCTGACGCGCCGACCTCTCCCCTCTTCGGAAGCGGCGGCTATATTCGGATTCGAGCTACGTTGCCCGAGCACGAGGATTATGCCTTCGAATCGGCCCCACAGCAAGTGACCTTTTGCGGTGCAGCATTTTCCTCAGAAGGCCCATTCAACGGACGCCCAGAATTTCTTGGTATCGGTGGCGAAGGCCTTGGCGTTGTAGTCGGCATATTTCACGAGGAAGGTGTATTTCTTGACCTTGACCGAGAGCTGCACGTCGATTTCGGTGCCATAGTCGAGGTTAAGGCGATCACTGTCGAAATCATGATAGAAGGCGGTCAACGCAATCGCATCGACGCCCGCGAACGGCTTGGCTTTGGTGTAGCCACCCTGGATATAGAGATCCTTGATACCGTTGGGTGGCGTCACCAGGAACTTGTCGGCCCATCCCTGGAACTTGTGCAACGTCGCAAGCGGGGTCTGGAAGGCAAAGCCGGCCGCGACCGGCGCGCCCGTCACATTGTTCGTCACGGACCCATCAGCGCCAAGCACCTCATAGCCGCCGCCGAACGTGAGGCCCATGAAACCGAGACCGCCCTCGACAAGATAATATTTGGCCGAATAATTGTTCAGGTTGTTCTGATAATCTGACTGCTGAGCATAGCTCGCTGCGTAGGTGAGCTTCACCGCCTTGCTGAGCGGATAAGCTCCGGCGAAGCGGGCGCCATAGGTCTGGCTCGACTTCTGGTGGACCACTGCCTCGCCCTGATCGACCAGGTAGGCAAAGCCAGTCAACGTGCCCACCTTGGTCTTGTAGCTGATATTGGCAAAGACATTGTCGCCACTGACGGCCTGCTGGTTAGCGCCAAAGCCGTCGATGCCCCAGATGGTGCGATCGGACCATGCGTAGGTGACGTCGAGCTTGAGATCCTTCACCCCCGTCCATTCGATGCGCGCGGCGTCGAATGTCTGCTCGTTGTCGCGCCAGCCGACCGAGCCCACGAAACGCTGATCGTCGAGGTTGATGCGCTGGCGGCCCACGGTGACGAGTGTCTTGGGAATACCCTTGAACTGGAGGTGGAGGCGGTTGAGCTCGATATTCTGCGGATCGGCGACAAGGCCATAGGCGGTCTTGCCATTGAGACCGCTATTGTATTTCTAGCTGATCGCCAGCGTACCTTCGGCTTCCGCGAGGAAGGAGAAGGGGCCGCTGCTCAGTTCGTAGCCAGCGCGAACGCGTGCCGTGATGGCATCGGCTTCGCGGGCAACGCCGGTTTGATCGACATTCTCATAGCGCAATCGCGTATCGATCAGCGGCTTGAAGGTGAGCGGCGCGGCCATCGCGGGAGCGGCAAGCGCGGCGCTGGAAAGCAGGCAAAGTGATAGCGTTCTCATTATTCCCCCTTTTTGGAAATGAGCTTGGTTTTCCTATGTTTTCAGGCGCCTCTCCGGGCGTGTTGCGTCAGGCCGCTTCGTCGAGCGGGTTTGAGTATCTCTGATGCAGGAAGTGCAGGATCGCGTGCCGGGCGTGGTTATATTCCGGCATTTCGGCAGCCTGGATGCGGTCGCGCGGTCGGTCGAGTATAATCGGCAGATCTTCGCCGATCGAGGCGGCCGGGCCGTTGGTCATCATCACGACGCGATCGGCCAGCAGCACGGCTTCATCGACATCGTGGGTGATCATCACCACGGTGGTATGGAGCTGCGACTGGATCTCCATCACGGTATCCTGAAGGCTGGCGCGGGTAAGGGCGTCGAGCGCGCCGAACGGCTCGTCCATCAGCAGCACGCGCGGCTGCATCGCGATGGCGCGGGCAATGCCGACGCGCTGCTTCATGCCTCCTGAGAGTTCGCCGGGGCGCTTGGTCGCGGCGTGGGCCATGTGGACCAGTTCGAGATTGTGGAGCACCCACGCCTTGCGCTCGGCGCGGCTCTTGCCGGGCATGGTCTTGTCGACGGCGAGGCGTACATTTTCCTCGACCGTCAGCCATGGCAACAGCGAGTGATCCTGAAAGATCACCGCGCGGTCGGGGCCGGGCTTGTCGACGGTCTCGCCATCGAGGAAGACGACACCGCGGGCGGGCTTGGTGAGGCCCGCGATCACGTTGAGCAGTGTCGATTTACCGCATCCCGAATGGCCGATCAGGGCAACAAACTCGCCTTTTTCGATCGAAAGATTGATGTTCTGGACGGCGGTGAACGGGCCGTTCTTAGTCGGGAAGACGACGCTGATATCTTCGAGCGCCAGATAGCTGCGGATCTTCATGAGTCAATCTCCTCAAGCGCGAGCGATGCGGCGGCCGACAAAGGCTACCAGTCGGTCAAGAGCGAAGCCGGTCAGCCCGATCCAGATCAGCGCGACAATCGTGTCGGTCAGCAGCGAACTGTTGTAGCTGTCCCAGATGAAGAAGCCGATGCCGGTGCCGCCCTGCACCATTTCGGCGGCGACGATCGCGAGCCAGCTCATGCCCACGCCGATACGCAGGCCCGTGAACATGTAGGGCACGGTCGCCGGCAACATGATCTTGGTGAAATATTCGAACGGATTGAGCGCCAGCACCTTGGAAACGTTACGGTAGGTTGGCGGAATGTTTTGTACGCCGGTGGCGGTGTTGAGGATGACCGGCCAGATCGCGGTGATGAAGATCAGGAAGATCGCCGATGGCCCGGCCTGCTGGAAGATCGCAAGGCTGATCGGCAGCCATGCAAGCGGCGGTACGGTGCGCAGCACCTGGAACAAAGGATCGAGCGCGCGATAGGCGGTGCGGCTTTGGCCGATCAATACGCCCAGGGCGATGCCGATGATCGCCGAGAGGCCATAGCCGTAGGCCACGCGGCCAAGGCTGGTGAGGATATGCCCGGCAATGCCGACATCGCCGCCGTCCTGGATATGAAGGCCCGAGCCGTCGAAGATGACGCCCTTGAAGGGATGCAGGATGACCTCGTTGCTTTCCGTCCAGATCCGCGACGGGCTCGGCAGCGACGCCCCCTCGCCACTGCAGCTGATCTCCCAGAAGGCGAGCAGCACGACGAGCAGTAGCGCGGTCGGAAGCACATTAGCACCAATCGCATTCACACGATCGAGCCAGGCTGGCCGGGGCTTCGCGGGTGTGGCGGGCATAGCGATAGGAGCCTCTGTTACCGGCGCCGAAGGGTGCCGGATGATTTGCGCGCCCGGATTGGCTGCAACGCCTTCCGGCAGCAAGCCCGCATTGGTTTCGACAAGTCTGGCGGAAGAGATCGACATCACGATTGTCCTTCAGCGAACGATAATCAAACGCGCTTGATCGCGAGGCTTTTGAGGTAGGCGGCGGGATTGCCCGGATCGAAGACCTTGCCGTCGAAAAATTTCTCGACGCCGCGGCTTTCGCCCTTGGGGATAAGCCCGGCAGGCACCTTCGCCAGCGCGGCTGCCTTGCGCCAGATATCCGAGCGGTTGACCTTGGCGATCACCGCCGTCTTGTTGAGCGTCATGGGCAGCTTGCCCCAGCGCTGGTCCTCGGTGAGGAACCACAACTCGTGGCTCTTGTACGGGAACGACGCGTTTTGGGCGAAGAACTTCATCTTGAACGGCGCATTCTTGAAGACGCGGCCGTCGCCCATGTTGAAATTGCCGGCGAGGCGATCCTGAATGTCGGCGGGGGCGACCTTCAGCCAGTCACGGCCGCCTATGATCTCGGCGAGCTTCGGGATGTTGGCGGGCACGTCGCACCAACGCTGCGCCTCGATGATCGCGGCGGTGAGCGCGATCGCGGCGCGGGGATGCTGGGCGACCCAGTCACTCCGCAGTGCGAAGGATTTCTCCGGGTGGTTCATCCACATCTGGCCGGTCGAGACCGCCGTATAGCCGAGCTTCTGGCTGATCAGCTGGTCATGCCAGGGCTCGCCGACGCAGAAGGCCTCCATCGTGTTCGCCTTCATGTTGGCGACCATCTGGGGCGGGGGGACAGTGATCAGCTCGACATCCTTGTCGGGATCGATGCCCGCGGCCGCGAGCCAGTAACGGATCCACAGATCGTGGGTGCCACCGGGGAAGGTCATCGCCATGGTGATCTTGTTACCGGCGGCTTTCCGCTTGGCGATGATACCCTTCATCTTGGCGGCGTCGATATCGGCCTTGGCGGTCAGATATTCCTTTTCGACCGATATGCCCTGGCCATTGACGTTGAGCCGGGCGAGGATGCTCATCGGCACTGGCTTGCCCTGGGTGATCGTGCCGAGTGTCATGAAATAGGGCATGGGGGTGAGGATATGCGCGCCGTCAATGCCGCCGCCGCCTGCGCCCAGCACGAGATTGTCGCGGGTCGCCGCCCAGCTGGCCTGCTTGAGCACCTCGACCTCGGGCATGCCATATTTGGCGAACAGGCCCAGTTCCTTGGCAATGATCAGGGGGGAGGCGTCGGTAAGCGCGATGAATCCAAGCTTGGCGCCCTTCACTTCGGGGCCCGGCCCGGCCGCGAAGGCGCCCGAAGGGAAGGCCTGGCGTGCCGCTTCAACCAGAGCGACACTTCCCAGCACACCTGCCGCTTTGATCAGGCCGCGACGCCCAATCTTCTTTTCTGATCCCTGATCGTCGTTGCTCATCGAAACCCCCTTGAGCGAGCCATTAAAAAAGCCGCCTCGAAACACAGCCTGCTGGCTGGTTCGGGCGGCGTCGTTGCCTGTGCTGAAGCCTTGAATAAGCTTCAAGAACAAATCCATCCCCCTTTGGATGGACCTGTGAATGTCTATCGAGGCATCTTCGCCTTGATGGTTGTGATGCTGTCACGCTTTTCGCCGAGTCGCAACCAAAATTTTCGCGTCGCAGCAAACTGGCTTCCGTGCAGGCTAATTAGCCTGCAGCTCCAGCCTGACGCTCAGGCCTTCATCCTCGAAATAATGAAGCTCCTTGGCCACAGCAAGCGGGGCCATGTCCGTGAGCTTGATAAAGCCGAGCGTGAGCTGCGGCTTTTCGACAGCCGTCGCCGCCATGGCCGCTTGGCCCGCAAACGCAAGCGCCACGCTGATCGCCGCAGCTGATAAAATCGATCGCCGTGTTCCCTTCAATTCCATTCCTTTAACCCCCAATGTGATCACGGCGTAGGCCGCTTTGAGCAAAAAAAGCTGCCTCCGACAGCGCCAGATTCTGACGTCTCGGAAGGCAGCTTTGCCAATGCCTATGCTTCGATGAGCAAAAGACCTCGCATCGACCCCTCTTTGGATCGCAGCGGCTATATCGCTCCGGCATCCTTGCTGAATGCGCCTAAGCTGTCGCCGATTCGCTTTGATTGCAAGAGTTTTTCGCACTTGCAACAATTACGGTCATTTTGGGGCCTCTAAGGGAGGCTTTCCAAATAGTTGGCCATCGATTCTGGATCGAAGGCGTGACCGTCCAAGAATCTGTCACAACCCAGAATGAGTCGTCCTGTGGTCGAGCCTACCCCGAAGGTTTCGCTGATCGCGCCTTCGACCTTTGCCAGTGCGCCGGGAAGCGGCGTGCCCGAATCGGCCAGCGCGCGCCGGTAGAGCCAAGGCTGGAAAACGTCGCGGACAAGTGCCTCAGCATCAGCTGAGAGCCGGGCATCTCCCCACCGAACCATCTGCGCATAGAGCCAAAGTGCCTGACTCACCCACGGAAAGTTTGCCGCATCCCGCCAAAGTATGAAGAAGTCCTGTATCGGCACGTTTCTGTCGGGATCAGTCGTGACGCGCAAATGTCCCGACAGCGCTCGCCCAATTCGCTCGGGTGGCTGGTCCAGATACTCCCGTCTTGACAGTATCTCGGCCACTTCATCATGGCGCCGAGGCTCCTCCGCATATCGTGCCGCGCGGTCGAGTGCGCGAGTCAGGGCCAGCACTTTTGGCTCATCCTTCCTCACGGTTTCCGCTTTCAGGCTCAAAACCTTTTCGACGCCGCGTTTCCAGATCAACGCGGTGGCGCAGATGATGTCGGCGGCCCCCTCGTCGACAGCGAGGCTGTTCCACGGTTTTCCGGCGCAAGCGCCGTCGATCTCTCCGGTCTTAAGCGCTTCGGCGGTGAGAGGTGGCGGCACCACCACCATTTTCACATCCTGTTGCGGATCGATCCCACTAGCCGCCAGCCAGTAACGCAGAATGTAATTATGGCTGGAATAGCGATGCACGACGGCCAGGCGCAGACGCTGGCCTTTGGTGGCCCGGTTCCGGACGATCCGGGCCAAGGCGAGACCGGTCGCTGCGGGATCGGAGAGTGGATCAGGAACTTCGGCACGCAGTTCCTGGTCTGCCTTGAGAAAATTGGTCCAATTCTGAAGAGAGCCCGTTTTGGGCATGAGAATTGGAGAATTGTATGGGACGTCAGCGATTTACGCCGGAGCAGATCATCGCGAAGCTGCGTGAGGTGGATGTGATTGTCGGGCGGGGCGGTACCGCCGTCGAGGCCTGTCGACAGATCGGGATTGCCGAACAGACGCTCTACAGGTGGCGCAAGGAATATGGTGGCCTGAAGGTCGATCAGGTGCGTCGGATGAAGGAGCTGGAACGGGAGAATGCGCAGCTGAAGAAGCTGGTGGCGGATCTCGCGCTGGACAAGGCAATCCTGCAAGAGGCGTCGAAGCTGACTTTTTGAGTCCCTCCCGTCGCCGTGAAGCGATCGAGCAGGTCCGCCGCGTTCTCCCGGTATCGGAGCGTCGGACCTGCCGTGTTCTGGTCCAGCATCGTTCGACGCAGCGACATCGTCCAAAGGATGACGGCGACGAGCAGCGTCTGACGGCTGACATTGTCGCGCTGGCCAAGGATTATGGCCGGTACGGCTATCGCCGCATCCATGCGCTGCTCGGCCATGCCGGCTGGCAGGTCAGCCTGTCGGTGGTGGAGCGCATCTGGCGGCGGGAGGGTCTTAAAGTGCCGAAGAGGCAACCGAAGCGACGGCGGCTGTGGCTGGGCGATGGATCATGCATCCGGCTGCGGCCGCAATATCGCGGGCATGTATGGTCCTACGACTTCGTCGAGGATCGGACGCGCAACGGACGCAAGTTCCGGATGCTCAACATCGTCGACGAGTATAGCCGGAATGCCTGGCGATGGTGCCGCTGCGACGGTTCCGGTCGAACGACGTGATCGACGTGCTCACCGACCTGTTCATCGAGCATGGGCCGCCTGAGCATATCAGGTCCGATAATGGTCCCGAGTTCGTCGCCCACGCGGTGCGCGAATGGTTGGGCCGCCTCGGCGTCACCACCCTCTACATCGAGCCGGGCAGCCCCTGGGAGAATGGATATATCGAAAGCTTCAACGCCCGTCTGCGTGATGAACTGCTCAACGGCGAGATCTTCTATAGTCTGGAGGAGGTCCGCTGCGTCACCGGCTGGTGGCGCGATCATTACAACCGACTGCGCCCGCACAGCAGCCTCGGCTACCGTCCACCGGCCCCGGAAACGATCAAGATGCCAGCCTGGCCGCTCGGCTCCGCTACGCTTCGCCTCCCGCCCAGGCTGGCATCCGAAATGCGGATCAGCTAATTATGCAACCGGACCAATCATCGCGGGCAGTCCAGTTTTGGCAGCATCGCGCCATTTTTGCGCATCCGCCAAGCTAACGGCCGGATAGGTCCCGCCCCACAGGAGCTTCTGCTTGCCGCCGAATCTGTAGGCCAGTCGCCAATGCTTCTTGCCGTCGGGCTGCGCCAGAATGAACAACCCGCCGCCATCCGCCTTTTTCAGCGGTTTCTCGCTCGCTTTCAGCGATCTAATGGTCAGATCCGAGAGCATTGTTGGTATTTATCGTAACGCTGCGGCGATTACCAACAAAATTACCAACAGGAGAAGTGCGTTGCGGCGAGCTGGCTAGGTATCTCGTGAGGCGGAAGTTTTCTCTAATATACTGGTTTATATATTCTTTCAGTACAACCTGAGATGGTCTGAGCGATTATGGATCGAGTTTTGGTCGGGGCGACAGGATTCGAACCTGCGACCCCCAGACCCCCAGTCTGATGCGCTACCAGGCTGCGCTACGCCCCGACCAAGGCTGCGCGCTTTAGTGGGATAAGGGGCGGCATGCAAGCACGGCGGTAAGGCTTTCCGGCAACCGTTGCGGCCCCGGCGGTTCCATGATAGGCGCGCGCCTTCCTCAAAGGCCGGAACGGCCGGATCATAAAGAAAGAAAGCAAGAGGCTTTCGATGTTTTCTACCCCTGCATTCGCTCAAGCCGCTGGCGCGGGCGCTCCCGAAGGCGGCGCCGGCTTCCTGTTGCAGATGGCGCCGTTGGCGCTGATCTTCGTGATCTTCTATTTCCTGCTGATCCGCCCCCAGCAAAAGAAGATGAAGGAGCATCGCGCGCTGATCGATGCCGTCAAGAAGGGTGACGCCGTGGTCACCGCCGGTGGTGTGATCGGCAAGGTCACGAAGGTCGAGGATCATGAGGTTGAGGTGGAGATCGCCCCGACCGTCAAGATCAAGGTCGTGAAATCCACCCTGTCCGACGTGCGCTCGGCAGGCTCGGCCAAGCCGGCGAACGACTGAGCGAGCCATGCTCGATTTTCCGCGCTGGAAGGTTTTGTGGATCATCCTGGTCCTGACGGTGGGCGTCGCGCTCGCCATTCCCAGCCTGATTCCTGAGACGACCGCGCAGCAGATCGGCATCGGCAAGATGCCGCGCATCAATCTGGGTCTCGACCTTTCCGGCGGCAGCCGCCTGCTGCTGGAAGCCGAGACCGCCGACATCGCCAAGCAGCGCCTGGAACAGATGGAGGAGCAGGTCCGCACCGAGATGCGCCGGCAGGACCCGCGCATCGAGATCGGCGATATCTCCACATCGGGTGGGCGCCTGTCTTTCCTGGTGCGTAATGTCGCGCAACTCGATGCGGCGGTGGAGCGCATCCGCACGCTGACCCAGCCGGTCGGCATGGGCGGCCAGCGCGACTGGAATGTGCAGGTGGTCGATTCCACCCGGATCGTGCTGACGCCGACCGCCTCGGGACTCGCGACCGCGACCGACAGCGCGATGGAAGTGGCGACCGAGATCGTCCGCAAGCGCATCGACGAGCTTGGCACGCGTGAGCCCAGCATCGTCCGCCAGGGCAGCAACCGGATCGATGTGCAGGTACCGGGCCTTTCCAATCCTGCCGCACTCAAGGAACTGCTTGGCAAGACCGCCAAGCTCGAGTTCAAGCTGGTCGATCTCACCGCTGATCCTTCGCAGGTCGCGCAGGGCAGGGCACCCCCCGGCAGTCAGATCCTGCCTTATGCCGATCCTGCTGATGGCACGGGGATAGCCGTGCAGCGCCGCGTGATGATCAGCGGCGATCAGCTTATCGACGCGACCCAGGGTTTTGACCAGCAAGGCGGACGGCCGGTGGTCAACATCAAGTTCGACAGCCAGGGCGGTCGCCGCTTCGCGCGCACCACCCAGGAGAATGTCGGCAAGCCGTTCGCGATCATCCTCGACGGCAAGGTGCTCTCGGCGCCGCGCATCAACGAACCGATCCTCGGCGGCTCGGCGCAGATCTCCGGTAATTTCACGGTCGACAGCGCCAACCAGCTCGCGATCGCGCTGCGCTCCGGCAAGTTGCCGGTGGCGCTCAAGGTGATCGAGGAGCGCACCGTCGGGCCGCAGCTTGGCGCCGATTCGATCCGCGCCGGCATCATCGCCTCGGTGATCGCGGCGGTGGCGGTGGTCGTGTTCATGCTGGTGACCTATGGCCGCTTCGGCGTCTATGCGAACCTCGCGGTCGTCATAAATATCTTCGTGATCCTCGGCGTGATGGCGCTGTTCAACGGCACGCTGACGCTGCCGGGCATCGCCGGTTTCGTGCTGACGATCGGCACGGCGGTGGACGCCAACGTGCTGATCAACGAGCGCATGCGCGAGGAGCGGCGGCGCGGGCGCAGCGTGCCGCAGTCGGTCGAGCTGGGTTACAAGGAAGCCAGCCGCACGATCTTCGAGGCGAACGTGACGCACGCGATTGCCGGCGGGATCATGCTGGTGCTCGGCTCCGGGCCGGTGAAGGGCTTTGCCGTCGTGCTGCTGATCGGTATTGCGACCTCGGTGTTCACGGCGGTGACCTTCACCCGCATGCTGGTCGTCTGGTGGCTACGGCGCAACCGTCCGACCGAAATCCATATCTGACGGGAAACGAACGCCATGCGCCTGCTCAAGCTCGTCCCCGATGACACCAATATCGGCTTCGTCCGCATCCGCTTCTGGGCGTTCGGGCTGACCGCGCTGCTCACCGTGCTGGCGGTTGCTGCGGTGGCGACGCGGGGGCTCAATCTCGGCGTCGATTTCGTCGGCGGCCTGATGATCGAGGCGAAATTCCAGCAGCCGCCGCATCTCGACAAGGTCCGCGCCGATATCGCGCGGCTCGATGTCGGTGAGGGCTCCCTTCAGCAATTCGGTGATCCCAACACCGTCTCGATCCGCCTGCCGCTGCCCAAGAGCACCGATGAGGGCGCCACCAATGCGGTTGTTCAGAAGGTGCAGAAAGCGCTCAGCGCTGAATTCCCGGGCGTAGTCTTCTCGCGCTATGACACGGTCTCGGGAAAGGTTTCGGGCGAACTGATCCAGAACGGTATCCTCGCCGTGCTGCTCGCCGTGGTCGGTATCGCGATCTTCAGCTGGCTGCGCTACGAATGGCAATTCGGCGTCTCGACCTTCGTCGCGATCATGCACGACGTGCTGATGACGCTGGGCTTCTTCGCGATCACCCAGCTTGAATTCGATCTCAACATCGTCGCGGCGGTGCTGACGATCGTCGGCTATTCGATCAACGACAAGATGGTGATCGACGACCGGATCCGCGAGAATATGCGGAAATACCGCAAGATGGACATGAAGGGCCTGATCGATCTCTCGGTCAACGAGACGCTGCCGCGCACGGTGATGACGTCGATCACGGTGATGCTTGCGCTCGGTGCGCTGCTCATGTTCGGCGGTCATGTGCTGCGCGGCTTCACGGCGGCGATGATGCTCGGTATCGTCGTCGGCACCTATTCGTCGATCTATGTCTCCTCGTCGCTGCTGATCACGCTGGGGCTCCAGCCGCGCCCGCTCGACGCCAAGGCGACCGGGATCGCCGCCGGAGCGGAGCGGGTCGGCCCCCAGGCCTGAGCATGTCGCGGTTCGATCGCGACAAGCCGGGCTCCGGGCCGATCGTGCAGGCCTTTTCAGGCAATGGTTTCCGGATCGACGGAATCGTCTACGGAAGCGGGGTCAAGCTGACCCCGCTCGAGGCACAGGCTTGGGAAGCGTCGACCGTGACCGCGCTGCAAGCGGATGATCTCGCCGATCTCGCCAGCCTCGATCCGCCGCCGGAGTTCATCCTGCTGGGCACCGGCGCCACCTTGCGACGGCCCGAACCGGGCGTGATCGCGGCCTTATCCGTCGGTGTCGAGATCATGGACAGCCGTGCTGCCGCCCGCGCCTGGGGGATCTTACGCGGCGAGGATCGCTGGATCGCCGCCGCCTTGATGCCGCTCGATCAAAGCTGAAAGGTGGGCGTGCAGGGCGGTTGCATTGGCCGCCCAGGTGAAGCGTTCCGCCGTTCCGCGGGTTGCCTGGCGCTCCGGCGGATTGGCCAGCAGATCGGCGATGGCTTCGGCGATGGCTTCGGGCGCGCGTGCGACAATCCTCCCGGCGGCCGGTCCGTCGATCACCTCGCGCGCTCCCCCGACGTCAGCAATCACGACCGGCGTCCCACAGGCGATCGATTCGACCCAGACATTGGCCAGCCCCTCCGACGATGACGGCAGCACTGACACGTCGGCGGCAGCGAACAAAGCGGGCAGGGCTTCGTGCAGTTGCGCGCCGAGCAGCCGGACCCGTTGTCCGAGGCCAGCTCCGGCGATCTGGGCTTCGAGTTCCGGGCGGGCTGGGCCTTCGCCGACCAGCAGTAGCGTGGCATCGGGCAAGCGCCGCATCGCTTCCACGACGAGTTTCTGCCCCTTGCGCTCGATGAGATAGCCGACGGTCAGGATCAGCGGCCCCGATAGGCCCAGCGCAGCCTTTGCGGTCTCCCGATCAGTGGGCAGGAATTTGTCGAGATCGACGCCGGTATAATGCACCCGGATGCGATCGTCCGGCAGGCCGAGCGTAACCATGTCGCGCTTGAGAGCGGCGCTGACCGCCAGCATGCCATCGGCCGTATCGCCCGCGCGAACGATCTGACGGCTGGCGACGTGATGCCGGCCCCAGATGTGAATGTCGCTGCCGCGCGCCTTGATCGACACCGGCACGCCGAGTTTTCGTCCGAGCCAGGCCGCTGCGGGGCCATCCGGCCAGAAATATTCGGCATTGATGATGTCGAACGGGAACTCTCGCTGAATTTCCATCAGCAGGGGCAGGAGCGCGCGCGCCATCATCCGGGGGGCAAGGCCGATCAAGGGACCCGGAAAATGCAGGAAGCGGGGGCGATGAACGTGCAGGCCCTTCCAGGTTTCGACCAGCGGCAGCGCCGCGCGGGACCGATAGCGAGCGTGCGACTTGAGCGGTCCAGGCGGCAGGCCGACCGGCGACACCACCCGCAGATCGACATCCGGATGCGCCGCAAGGCCAAGCGTCTGCCGTTCGACGAAGACGCCGAAGGTCGGCCGGCTCGCGTCCGGAAACAGCGTCGAAAGGGTGAGCACGCGCAACTCGGCTATTTCCCCCACCTGGCCATCCACCGATATCCCGCCAAGTCCATCCTTCGGATCGATCGATAAGGCAAGCATTGCCGACAGAACTGCGCGCTTGGCGGGGGCGGATGAACCGGCTAGGAAGCGCTTCATGCTGCGCCAACCGCTCCGATCCTCCGCCCTGATCCTCCTCGCCGCGCTCGCCCTTCCGCTTGTCGGATGCGCGACCAGCAAGAACAAGGCGGACACCAAATATGTCGCGCGTGATGTGAACACGCTCTACACCGCCGCGCGCGACCGGCTCGATCGCGGGCAGTACAAGATCGCCGCCCAGTTGTTCGATGAGGTCGAGCGCCAGCATCCCTATTCGGTATGGGCACGGCGCGCGCAGCTGATGAGCGCGTTCAGCTATTATCTGTCGCGCGATTATTCTCAATCGATCGAATCCGCGCAGCGCTTCCTGTCGATCCATCCCGGCAACAAGGATGCGCCTTACGCGCTCTATCTCGTGGCGATCGATTATTACGAGCAGATCCAGGACGTTACCCGCGACCAGAAGATCACGCAGCAGGCGCTCGATGCGATGGGTGAGCTGATCCGCCGCTATCCCGATACCCGTTATGCCGCCGATGCCCGCCTCAAGGTCGATCTGATCCGCGACCATCTCGCCGGCAAGGAGATGGAGATCGGCCGCTTCTATGAGCGCCGCCGAGAATGGCTGGCCGCCACGATCCGCTTCCGCAAGGTGATCGACACCTACGATACCACCAGCCACGCCGCCGAGGCGCTGATGCGCTTGACCGAATGCTATCTCGCGCTCGGCGTGCCCGAAGAGGCCAGGAAGTCGGCGGCTGTGCTCGGCTCCAACTATCCCGGCAGCGAATGGTACAAGAAAGCTTATGATCTCGTCCGCAAGCACAAGGGGGCCTGACGCACGGAAATGCGCCTGCTGATCGCCCTTATCGCGCTTGCATTGAGCGGGCCGGTCATGGGGGCGGGTGAAGCGCCCTTCATGGTTGTCGAGAAGGGCAAGGCTTATTGGCGGCTCGATGATGCGGTGAACGCGATCGGCGATCGCGACGGCACCATTCGGATTGCGCCCGGCCTGTATCGCGATTGTGCCGTTCAGACGGAGGGCCGCATCGCCTTCGTTGCCGCCGAGCCCGGCAAGGTGGTGTTCGATGGCGCGACCTGCGAGGACAAGGCGGCGCTGGTGCTGCGCGGACGGGGGGCGTCGGTCGACGGCATCGTCTTCCGCAACATGCGCGTGCCCGATGCCAATGGCGCCGGCATCCGTCTGGAGCACGGGCCGCTTACCGTCACCAACGCGATGTTTCTCAACAGCGAGCAGGGCATCCTCACCGCCGACGATCCCGCCTCGACCATCCGCATCGATCGCTCGACCTTCTCCGGGCTCGGCCGCTGCGATCGCGGCCTGTCCTGCGCGCACAGCCTCTATGTCGGCCATTATGGCGGGCTGACCGTTACCCGCTCGCGGTTCGAGCGGGGCAATGGGGGCCATTATGTCAAAAGCCGCGCCACCCGGATCGAGGTCAGCGATTCAAGCTTCGATGACGTGAAGGGGCACACGACCAACTACATGATCGATCTGTCGGCAGGCGCGGTCGGCACGATCGCCCGCAACGTCTTCGTGCAGGGTCCGGACAAGGAAAATCACAGCGCGATGATCACCGTCGCGGCGGAAGCCCGCGACAACCCGTCGCAAGGCCTGTCGATCAGCGGCAACAATGCCTCGCTGGCGCCGGGGGTGACCTGGACCACCGTCTTCGTCGCCGACTGGAGCCACGAGCCGCTGGCGATCGGCGCGAATACGCTGGGCAAGGGCATCAAGACTTTCGAGACGCGGTAGGCGCATAATTCTTCGTCATGCTGAACTTGTTTCAGCATCCACTGTCCCGCAAGCGCAGCGCCCGTGGCTTGGTGGATGCTGAAACAAGTTCAGCATGACGGGGTGCATTTCTAATCCCCCGAACAGGTCGATCCCGCGCCCGGATCAAGGTCGCGGCAGTGGCCGTCGATGTCGGTTTGCGGGACCGGCAGGCCGATCAGGGCAGCCAGCGTCGGCATGATATCGACGGTCTCGATCGCATTGGGCTGTTCGAAACCCTTGATGCCCGCCGTCCAGAACAGGATCGGCACGCGCCGGTCATAGTCCCAGGGTGAGCCGTGGGTCGCTACCGATGTGCTCGAGCCGTCCCGGATCGGCGTTATGCGCGGCTTCAGCAGGACGATCAGGTCGCCCGAGCGCTCGCGGTCGACGCTGGCCGCCGCGCGCTCGGCGAGGGTCCAGGAATCCGGCGAGGTTGCCGGGACCGGTGTCGCCAGCAGCTTGGCGCGGGTGAATACGGCCGCGATGGCGGACTTCGAGGATAGCCATGCCTTGGCTTTCGCGATCAGCGCGGTCCGCTTTTTCCCCTTGATCGCGGGATCGAGATAGAGGTTGCTCTCGATCGTGTCGGTCTTCGGGGCCTCGACGCGGAACACCGGTTTCGCGGCATAGCCCATCCCCCTGTTGAGCGCGTTCAATCCGATGTCCGCCGTGACACGCAGATCGTCGGGCATGCCCCGCGCGCGGTTGCGCTCGGATACGTCGTGGCCGCCATGGTCGGCGGTCAGCACCGCCACATAGGGCACACCGTAGGCATCGAGATGCCTGAAGAAGCCGTCGAGCGCCTGATCGAGCGCCTGCACCTGCGCGCACATCTCCGGGCCTTCGGTGCCGAACTTATGGCCGACATAGTCCATCACTGACAGGCTGACCGCGAGCAGATCGGGCGCCGGGCCACGGCCGAGGCCATAGTCGTCGGCAAGCTGGGTGGCGATGTCGAGGGTCGCCTGATCGAGTTCGGCGCGCGTACGCATGCCTGCCTTGTCGTCAGCCTTGAGCGCGGTCGGCACGTCGCCGACGGTCTTGCCGGGCGGGATCGCGACCGGATCGGCCTTGCCCTGGCAGAAGCTCGAGAGGGCGGGGGCGGGCAGGCCGGTGGTGAGCTTGTCGGTGAGCGCATCGCTGATCGGCTGGACCGATGCCGGCAATGTTCGACCGGCGAAGGTGGCGAACTTGCTGGCATTCCACCAGATGATCTGATCGGCCGCCTTGCCGCCCATCATCACCGCCGCGCGATCCTTGCCCGATACGGCGACCACCCGCGATGCCGGGTTCGCGGCTTTCATCCGGTCGCCCAGCGTCGGCACGCGCAGATGGCTGACCGAGATCACGGGTTTGTCGGGCGAGCCGGAGGGGTCAGCCTCGTCCTCGACGCAATAGACTTCCTTTTCCGCGCGCGGGGCGCGGTAATCGACCCAGTTGTTGGCGATGATGCCGGTGCGGGATGGACGAGCGCCGGTCAGGATCGTCGCGTGGCCGGGGCAGGTCTCGGTCGCGGCATGGCTCTGAAAGCCGTTGGCGAACACCGCGCCCTGCTGGAGCCGCTTCAGCCCGCCCGTGAACTGGGTGCGATATTCGTTGAACAGGTCGGTCGAGAACTGGTCGATCGAAATGGCGACGATCAGCTTCGGTTTCGTCACCTCGGCCATGGCCGGGCTTGAGAGGGCAAGGGCGGTGAGGAGCGAGGTCAGGGCTTTCATGCGAAACGGCATCCTTCGAATGCGCAGGCGCGCGAGCATGCTATAGCGCGCGCCGGACTGTAACGGGACTCGCGATGCGGCTGCTTCATTGCATGATGATGACATGGGTGCTGCTCATCCTGGCGACGGGCGGCGCGAGCCCGGCGCGGGCGGCCGAAACGCACATCAAGGCTTCGCTGGTTTCCGAAAGCGCGACGCCGGCGTCGGATTCGTCGGTCACCATCGCGCTGGCGATGAAGCCCGATGCAGGCTGGCACGGCTACTGGAAGAATCCCGGCGATGCGGGCGTGGAAACGCGGATAAAGTGGACGCTACCGAACGGTGTGACGGCGTCTGCCCCGCTCTATCCAGTGCCGCAACGGCTGACGATCGCCGGGCTGATGAACTATGTCTATGAAGGCCCCTATGCGCATCTGATCACGCTGACCCTGCCGGCCGGTCTGGCGCCGGGCACGGCGTTGCCGATCCGGGCGGAGGTCGACTGGCTCGCCTGCACCGACCAGATCTGCGTGCCTGAGCGCGATAGCCTCGCCCTTGATCTTGTCGTCGGCGACGGGGGGATCGCTCCCGCTGATCGCGCACGGTTCGATGCGTGGCGTGCCGCCTTGCCCAAGCCTCTGGCCGCACGCGCCACCTTCGCAATCGGGAAAAACAAGGCACGTATCGCCGTTCCATTGCCAATGAGTGTGACGCTCGAGGATCCCTATTTCTATCCGCTCACCAAGGATGCGATCGCCTATGCAGCGCCGCAACATGTCAGTCGTGCTGGCGATACGCTTATCATCGACACGGCATCCGGGGTTGCGCCGGGGCGGGTGATCGAAGGTGTGCTCGCGATTGCGCCGGGCAATGGCCTTTCGATCAGCGCCGCGCCCGGCATTGTCCCCGCCGATGGTGTGCCGATCGAAGCCGCGCCCGAAAATGCGGACGGCATGTCCGCCTTGCTGGCGACATTCGGGGCCGCGCTGCTGGGCGGATTGCTGCTCAACATCATGCCCTGCGTGTTCCCGATCCTCAGCTTGAAGGCGTTGAGCCTCGTGCGTTCTGGCGAAAGCGAGCGCGACGCCCGGCGAGAGGCACTGGCATATGCAACGGGGGTGATCCTGGTGTGTCTCGCTCTGGGCGGCGTGCTGCTCCTGCTGCGGGCGGGGGGCGAGGCGCTGGGCTGGGCATTCCAGCTTCAGGACCCGCGCGTGATCCTGATCCTGATGCTGCTCGTGACCGCAATCGGCTTCAATCTGGCCGGGCTGTTCGAGCTGCCGATGCTCGCGGTGGGGGAGGGTATCGCATCCTCAGGCGGATTGACCGGCGCCTTCTGGACAGGAGCACTCGCCGCCTTCATCGCCACGCCCTGCACCGGGCCGTTCATGGCGGGAGCGCTGGGCGCGGCGCTGATCCTGCCACCGTTGGCAGCGATGGCGATCTTCTTTGGCCTTGGGCTGGGGCTGGCGCTGCCTTTCCTGCTGCTCGGCTTCGTGCCTGCGCTGCGGAATATGTTGCCGAGGCCCGGCGGATGGATGGCGACCTTCCGCCATATCCTCTCCTTGCCGATGTTCCTGACCGGCATCGGCCTCGCCTGGATCTTGGGACGGCAGGCCGGTGTCGATGCGATGGCGGCCGGGCTCGGCGCATCGCTGCTGCTGGCAGCTGGCTTATGGTGGATTGGACGGCGCCAGATCGCCGGAAAGCGAGCGGCATGGTTGCCGATGATCATCGTGTCGGCGGCGATTGTTCTCGTAGTCGTCTGGCTGCCCCGGCAGGGCGACCGAGCAGCCGTCGCCGCGCGCGCCGGGGATGCCGCGCCGTTCAGCGAGCAGCGGCTCGCCACGTTGCGCGCCGAAGGCAGGCCGGTGTTCCTTTATTTTACCGCCGACTGGTGCCTTACCTGCAAGGTGAATGAAAAGACCGCGATCGAACGCGATGAGGTCGTCTCCGCCTTCCGCAAGGCGGGAATAGTGACGCTGGCCGGCGACTGGACGCGCGGCGATCCCCGGATCGGCGGGTTTCTCGCCCGGCATGGACGTTCGGGGGTTCCTTATTATCTCTTTTATCCGGCTAACCACGGTGAACCCCGGGAATTGCCACAAATCCTGACGCCATCCCTGATGCTGTCGCTCATTCGCAGCTAAGCTCGCCAGGGTGGAGCATCGGAAGCTTCTTGAACGGATCGATGCGCCCGCGTCACTTCTCGAAGGTCATAAGAAAGGGCTGCCCCCGGATCTCGAGGGCAGCGCTTTTCAGAAACGGTAGCTTACACCACCGCTGATCACCCAAGCGTCAAGCTTATGGCGCGTGGCGATGATTTCCACACCGGTCGCGTCGAACCAGTGCGCCATCGGGCGGAGGAAGTACCGTTTGGCGTCGAAAGAAATGCCGAAACCCTTCGCGCCGAGCGGAATGTCGATGCCGGCCTGCGCCATCACGCCGACCTTGTCGTCGAGATGCTGCTTGGGCAGCCCGAGCGCCTTGGTGGCCGCGCCCGATTTCTCGCTGATGAAGATGAAATAGCTCGGCCCCACACCGACATAGGGCTTGATCGGGCCGAGCGGCAGATGTGCCTTGAGGGCAAGCGTCGCGGGCAGGATTTTGACGTTGGAAACCAGTTCGGCCCCCGCCATTGCGCCCGCGCCATCGACGTCGTGCTGCGTAAGACAGCAGATCGTTTCGACCGAGAAATTCGACGAAAAGAAATATTCGATCGCGAACGTCGGCACGAAATTGTCGTTCGCCTTGGCCTGCGTCCCCGCTGGAAGGCCGAAACTGTCAGTTTTGACCTTGGTGATCTTGCCGTCGGGCAATACAGCCGTGGCAAGCAACTTGACCTGCCATCTCCCCATTTCGGTTTCGGCGCTGGCGGCTGTTGCGGTCAAGCCGACCGTGGCGAGGGCTGCTCCAGCCATAAGCAATTTAGCGATCATTACATTCCCCCGTTAGGACATGTGAGGCCCGCGCATTTCGCGGTCCAGGTCGCTATGGCCCAAGAAAGAATCACCATCATTGATCCCGCGCAAGGTTTCCCTCCGGCCAGATCAGGGAATCACGATCGATCCGCTCGCCCCGGAGACTTCTTCAACAGCCTGCTAAAGCGTGTTCCTGCCTTCGTGTTGTGCGTCGAGAGGTTGGCGAGACGTTCTGCAGAAGCGCGCCACGTTTCAGGCAAAACAGGACAAACTCTACGGAGTACTTAACCGAAGGCCGTGCTCTCGAACCGCACCGGCTGACCGATCGCGTGGTTGGCGAGGCTGCCGTCCCACATTACCCGGTTTCCCCGGACGATCGTGCCGATCGGCTTGCCGGTCAGCTCCATGCCGGTGAACGGCGACCAGCCGCAGCGCGAGGCGAGCCAGCTTTCCTCGATCGTCCAGCGCGCCTTGAGATCGACGATCGAGAAGTCGGCGTCATACCCCGCCGCGATCCGGCCCTTGGTGACCAGCCCGAACACACGCTGCGCGCCCGCCGAGGTGAGATCGACCAGCCGTTGCAGGGTCAACCTTCCGTTGGCGACATGATCCAGCAGCAGCGGCAACAGCGTCTGTACGCCGGGCATGCCGCTGGGCGAAGCGGGGTAGGGCTTGGCCTTTTCTTCGCGGGTGTGGGGGGCGTGGTCCGATCCGATCACGTCCGGCACGCCTTGGTTGAGCCAGTGCCACAATCCCTCGCGATGCGCGCCGGACCGGATCGGCGGATTCATCTGCGCGAAGGTGCCGAGGCGCGGATAAGCATCCTCGCCAGCCAGTGTCAGATGCTGCGGCGTCACCTCGCAGGTGGCGATGTCCTTGTTTTGAGCGATATATTCCAATTCAGCCGGGGTGGTGATGTGGAGGATATGAATGCGGCGCCCGGCATCGCGCGCGATCTTGATGATGCGCCGCGTCGCCAGCATCGCGCTTTCATCGTCGCGCCAAACGGGATGGGAGGCAGGGTCTCCCTCGATCCGTTCATCCTTGCGCGCCTGCATCCGCATCTCGTCCTCGGCGTGGATCGCGACCCGCCGCTTTCCCGAGGCAAGCACCCGCGCCAGCGCCGCATCGTCCGAAACCAGCAGGCTGCCGGTCGAGGCGCCCATGAAGATCTTCACGCCTGCAGCACCTGGCAGCCGTTCAAGTTCGGCCAGCGCCTCGGCATTCTCGTTGGTCGCGCCGACATAGAAGGCGTGGTCGCACCACATGCGGTTGTTGGCGCGGGCGAGCTTGTCGTTCAGCCGCTCGGCGGTATCGGTGTTGGGGTTGGTGTTCGGCATCTCGAACACCGCGGTCACCCCGCCGAGCACGGCGGCACGGCTGCCCGATTCCAGATCCTCCTTGGCCTCAAGGCCCGGTTCGCGGAAATGGACCTGGGTGTCGATCACGCCGGGCAGCACGGTCAGCCCCGTACAGTCGATCGTCTCGCCCGCATCGCCACTGACGCCGATCTCGACGATCTTGTCGTCGCGCACGCCGACATCGGCCTCGATCGGCCCGCCAGGGGTCCAGACCGTGCCGTTGCGCAGGATCATATCGAAGCTGGGCATCTGAAAAACTCCCCCCTCCTTCAAGGGAGGGGCAGGGGGTGGGTGAGCGTTGGTCGGGCTCGATGCCCGGCCATCGCTTTATAGATGGTAGCGGTGATCCGAAAGCCCTTGCTTGGCATCGAACCAAGCAAGGGCTCACCCACCCCTACACCCAGCATCGGGCACGACCTGAACAGTGCGGGGCACTGTTCACCCGGCGCTCTTGAAGGGAGGGGGTGATAAGGCCTAACTCTGCATCATGAGCGGCACCACCCTTATCGATCGCGCATTGATCCGTTTGTCGGGCGAAGACGTGCGCGGCTTCCTGCAAGGCCTCGTCACCAACGACGTGACGGGCGAGCTTCCGGTTTGGGCCGGGCTGCTCACCGCGCAAGGCAAGGCGCTATTCGATTTTCTGGTCTGGGCGAATAGCGACGACCTGCTGATCGATTGCGAGGCGGAGCAGGCCGAGGCACTGATCAAGCGCCTGACGCTCTATCGCTTGCGCCGCCCTATCATCATTGCGCGGGAAGAGGGGCTTGCGGTGCATTGGTCGCCCGATGGCGACGCCGGTGTGTCCGATCCCCGGCTCGCCGCGCTGGGCAGGCGATGGATCGCACCGCCGGACGGGGCTGCCAATGGCTGGCACGAGCATCGCCGCGCACTGGGCGTGGCCGAGGGCGTAGCGGAACTTGGCTCCGACAAGCACCTCTGGCTGGAATGCAATGCCGATCTGCTGAACGGGGTCAGCTTCACCAAGGGCTGCTATGTCGGCCAGGAAAACACCGCGCGGATGAATTATCGCCAGAAGGTCAACCGACGGCTGGTGCGGATCACCGACGGCACCTTCGAACGGCGGAACATCGCTGAACTCGGCAATGCCTTCATACCCGACTGGATGAAGGCCGCTCTCGAAACGGCGTAAGTATCTTCGTCATGCTGAACTTGTTTCAGCATCCACCAAGCCACATGCGCCGCGTGTGCGGGACGGTGGACCCTGACACAAGTTCAGGGTGACAAATAGCTAAGGTGTCGGCCGGTTGCCCGGACCAGGCTTCTGGTTGCCACGACCCAGCACCCCTTCGATCCACTGCTGATCGAGCTGCTGGCGATCCTGCTCCGGTGGCGGCGCGCTATCCAGCTCATGCTGCTGGAGATATTCGTCGCTCTGGTCCGGATTGATCGGCATGCCGTTCTCGTCGACTGCAGGCTGCTCGCTCGAATTGGTGTAATACGCCTCGTCGTCGGGCTCGAGCTGCCAGTCGGGCAGGGTGACTTCGGTTTCGAATTCCTCGACCGGTCGCTTGGCGACGGCGCGGATCATGAAATCGTGGAAAGCCTCGGCGGGCGCGCGGCCGCCGGCCAGGCCGGGGATCGGGCGGGCGTCGTCGCGACCCATCCAGACCCCTGCGGTGAGTCCGCTTGAAAAGCCAAGGAACCAGCCATCCTTGTTCGATGAGGTGGTGCCGGTCTTGCCCGCGACCGGCCGGCCGATCTGCGCGGCGCGGCCGGTGCCGGTGTTGACGGCGGTCTGGAGCAGGTCGATCATCTGCGCCGCGACCCATGGCGCCACCAGCACCCGCGAGTCATCAACCTCATGCTGATAGAGCACCTCGCCCTTCGGTGCCGTCACCTTGAGGATGCCGTAGGGCACCACTGCGATACCCTTGTTATTCACCGCCGCGAAGGCGCGGGTCATATCGATCAGCCGCACGTCCGACGTTCCGAGCACCATCGAGGGATGAGTATCGACCGGCGTGGTGATGCCGAAGCGCCGCGCCATGTCGGCGATCGTAGCGAAGCCGACCTGGAGCCCGAGCTTGGCGGCGACGGTGTTGATCGAGAAGGCGAAAGCGGTGCGGATATCGATCGGGCCGGCGAACTTGCCGTTGCTGTTGCGCGGGCTCCAGCCGTCGATATCGACCGGCTCGTCCTCTACCGCGTCTTCCGGTTTCACACCGGCTTCGAGCGCGGCGAGATAGACGAACAGCTTGAACGCCGATCCGGGCTGGCGGACGGCCTGGGTGGCGCGGTTGTAGATCGACGAGACATAATCGGTGCCGCCGACCATCGCGCGCACCGCGCCGTCGCGATCGAGCGCGACCAACGCGCCCTGCGCCTTGCCGGGTGTATTCGCGCGGATCGCGGCGTCGGCGTTGCGTTGCATGCCGAGATCGAGCGTGGTCCAGACGTCGATCGGCTCGCCGGTCTCGTCGATCAGCTCGTCAAGCTGCGCCAGCGCCCAGTCGGTGAAATAGCGGACACTGTTCTGTTTCGGCTCAGGGGCGAGCTTGACTGAGGAGGGATCGGCCTTCTCAGCTTCCGCCGCGCTGATCTTGCCAGCCTCGCGCATCGTCTCGATCACGATCCTGGCGCGCTGGATCGCGGCATCGGCATCGGCGGTGGGGGAGTAGTTCGACGGCGCCTTGACCAGCCCCGCGATGATCGCAGCTTCCTCAAGCGACAGCTTGTCGGCGGGGTGACCGAAGAAGCGCCGCGAGGCGGCATCGATGCCATAGGCGCCGCCGCCGAAATAGACCCGGTTCAGATAAAGCTCGAGGATCTCCTGCTTGGAGAATTTCCGCTCCATCGCCATGGCGAGGATCATCTCGCGGAACTTGCGGCCGAAGGTCCGGGTGTTGGTGAGGAAGATGTTGCGGGCGATCTGCTGAGTGATCGTCGATCCGCCCTGCGCCCAGTGCCCGCGCTGGATGCGCACCCAGGTCGATCGCGCGATGCCGATCGGATCGACGCCGGGGTGCATGTAGAAGCGGCGGTCCTCGACCGCGACCATCGCGTCGATCATGTTCTGCGGGATGCGGTCATAGGGTAGCCACTCGCCATAGCTTGGCCCAAGCGAGACGATCACCGTGCCATCCACCGCATGGACGCGGATCATCTGGCCGTTCGGCGAGGATTGCAGTTCCTTGTAGTCAGGCAGCGAGGCGCGGGTGATGAACACCGCGATCAGCAGCGCGCCCAGAAGAGCGAGAAATCCGAAGAGCGCCAGTTTCAGGAAGGTCATCGCCCAACGGCGCGCGCCAGAGGCGGAGGAACGGGATGCTGCCATGTGTGGGGGGACGGATTAGCCCTATTCCGAGCGGGTCACAAGCGGGACGTCAGCCTTTGCGGCAGGCATGCTGTCGCAAGGCTGAACGGCGCCGGCCGGCCTGACACGGGAGGGATAGTTCGGTCATGGCGCGGACGGTGCGCAAGTACGCCGCATCAGGGGCAGCGCCTGCCGCGTAGTGGTGGTCACTAAGGCTTCGACAAGCTCAGCCTGAGCGCGATTCCATATGAACCAGACAGGCTCTAGAATCGCCATCCCAGCGAAGGCGGGATCCCGATGCCCGGACGATAGCAATCGATCGAAAAACGCTGCGGTCGCGAGAAGGACGATGAGAGGATCGGAATAGGCCTCCCTAAAAATAACCTACCGCAGCTTGGCGATCTTCAGCCCATCCGCCTTCGCCCGCTCCTTGATCGATTCCTCGCTGCGGGTCAGCGCCTTGGCCATCTGCTTCAGCGGCATGCCCTTCCTGGCGAGCGTATGAAGCTTCTGGATTTCATCGCTCGTCCACGGCTGACGATGCCGCTCGAACCGTTCCGCCATCGCCCGTCTCCCCTCTTTTCGGCACCGTAGCAGATCCTCCCCGGCGCGGGGAGCACGGAAAATGAACGTGCTGGGGGCTTGTCCATTTTCTGTGCTGGACCGCCGAACGGCGGTGGAGGGGGCGTAGGACTGAATACAGCGGTATCGAGAAGCCCTACTCTTTTTCCAGCGCCGAGGCCTTATGCGCGGGCCGCTTGCCGCTTTCGGTCTCGACGATATATTCCAGATTGTCCGGCGACGCCGCGACCTTACGGCCCGTGATCTTCCTTCGGTCAGCTAAAGCCGATCATCCTGAGCTTGTCGAAGGGCACGCCTTGCCATGCGCCTCGCCAGCGTGGCTCTTCCATTTGACCTTGGTGCCGGGTTTGAGAGATTGGGGCATGTCCAACGATCCTTGAAATGTTCGCGGGTAACGCCCTTGTCCGTAAATGGCTGCATTGCGTGGGGATAACGCGCTTTGACTAGGGTCCGGACCCTAGTGAAATTATAGTTCGATTGTTGACACCGCTACGCAATGCCATTCTTCCAGAGCAATGAACCTCTGCCGTTAAGCAACCTTCAATGAAGTGATCCGCAGCGCGATCGCTTCAAGCGTGCCGAGGTCGAGCTTGCTGGAGGCTCCATCGATATTCAACCCGATGACGTTGCCGCCGAATCGACATTGAAGCCGCTTGCAATCTCGCGTGGTTGGGCGGCACGCGGTCGCACCGCCGCCGTAGCATTTCGCGGTCACGTCCTTGCGCAGCGCCGCGATCAGCTCGCGGGCGACACCCTTACGCCGCCTTCAACGAAGCGATCGGCAACGCAATCGCCTCCAGCGTATTGAGGTCCAGCTTCTTGGACGCCCCGTCGATGTCCAGCCCAACGACGTTGCCGTCGCCGTCGAAGTCGGCGTTCATGCCTTCAACGATCTCTCGCGTTTCGGTCGCCGCATCCGAACGCAGCTCGATATAGAGGCTGTCCGTCTCCGGATAATAATGCAGCTTCATCACCCGTCCTCGCGAAAACCACGATCGAGGAAAGCGTTATGTACAGTCTCGCCGTCCTCAAGCGTCACGACCCGCAAGATGCGCGTTTCCGGCTCCTCTGGCAAGCTAACCCGGCCCCAATGGCGAATGCGCCCATCCTCCTGGACCTCGAGCCGCAGTGGATCGGCCAACACCGCTTCGCACAATTCGATGGTCAGATATTGCCGCTTCCGGCGGACCTGCTCATCAAAATAGCGGGTGGTCTTCACTCCTCTCCCATCCTCAGCGCGGCAATGAAGGCTTCCTGGGGAATCGATACGCTGCCATATTCCCGCATCCGCTTCTTGCCCTCTTTCTGCTTCTCAAGCAGCTTGCGCTTCCGCGTCGCGTCGCCGCCATAGCATTTGGCGGTCACGTCCTTGCGCAGCGCCGCGATCGTCTCGCGGGCGATCACCTTGCCGCCGATCGCCGCCTGGATCGGGATCTTGAACAGATGCCTGGGGATCAGGTCCTTCAGTCGCTCGCACATGCCGCGCCCACGCGCTTCCGCCGTGCCGCGATGGACGATCATGCTGAGCGCATCCACCGGCTCATTGTTCACCAGGATGCTCATCTTGACCAGGTCGCCCTCGCGGTGGCCGATCTGGTGATAATCGAAGCTGGCATAGCCCCGGCTGATCGATTTGAGCCGGTCGTAGAAATCGAACACCACCTCGTTGAGCGGCAGTTCATAGACCACCTGCGCGCGGCCACCCACATAGGTCAGGTTCTTCTGGATGCCGCGCCGGTCCTGGCAGAGCTTGAGGATCGACCCGAGATACTCGTCGGGCACATAGATCGTCGCCTCGATCCACGGCTCCTCGATCGTGTCGATGCGGGATGGATCGGGCATGTCGGCGGGGTTGTGCAGCTCGATCGTGCCGCCGCCATGCATCAGCTGGATTCTGTAGACCACGCTCGGCGCGGTGGTGATCAGGTCGAGGTCATATTCGCGGGTCAGCCGCTCCTGGATGATCTCGAGGTGTAAGAGGCCAAGGAAGCCGCAGCGGAAGCCGAAGCCGAGCGCGGCCGAGGTCTCCATCTCGAAGCTGAACGAGGCATCGTTCAGCCGCAGCTTGGAGATACTCTCGCGCAGCTTCTCGAAATCCGCGGCGTCGACCGGGAAGAGCCCGCAGAACACCACCGGCTGCACTTCCTTGAAGCCGGGCAGCGGTTCGGCGGCGGGGCGCTTGGCGTCGGTCAGCGTGTCGCCGACGCGGGCCTGCGCCACTTCCTTGATCTGCGCGGTGATGAAGCCGATCTCGCCGGGGCCAAGCTCGGGCAGATTCTCGATCTTGGGGCGGAAGGCGCCGACGCGATCGACGAGATGGGTGGTGCCCGCCGCCATGAACTTGACCTGCTGGCCCTTGCGGATCACGCCGTCGATCACGCGGATCAGGATGACGACGCCGAGATAGGGATCATACCAGCTATCGACCAGCATCGCCTTCAGCGGCGCGTCGGGGTCGCCCTTGGGCGGCGGGATGCGCTCCACGATCGCGTCGAGCACTTCCTCGATGCCGATGCCCGATTTGGCACTGGCGAGCACGGCGTTGCTGGCGTCGAGGCCGATGATCTCCTCGATCTCGTGGCGGACCTTTTCGGGCTCGGCGCTGGGCAGATCGATCTTGTTGATGACGGGCACGATCTCATGGTCATGCTCGATCGACTGGTAGACATTGGCGAGGGTTTGCGCCTCCACGCCCTGCGCGGCGTCGACCACCAGCAGTGCGCCTTCGCACGCGGCGAGGCTGCGGCTGACCTCATAGGCGAAGTCGACATGGCCGGGAGTGTCCATCAGATTGAGGACATAACCCTTCCAGTCCAGGCGCACCGTCTGCGCTTTGATGGTGATCCCGCGCTCCTTCTCGATGTCCATATTATCGAGCACTTGCGCGGACATTTCCCGGTCGGAAAGCCCGCCGGTCCGCTGGATCAGGCGATCGGCCAGGGTCGATTTCCCGTGGTCGATATGCGCGATGATTGAGAAGTTTCGGATCTTGTCGAGCGGCGTCATGGCCGCGCCGATAGCAGCGCGACCGCCCGATTGCGAGGGTGCTTCACGATCATGCCGCTCGCGTCATGACCCGTTCATGGATAGGATGCCATGCTGAGGCGTTCGGCTGGGAGAGAAATCACTTGAAGCAGCCTGTCGCCCATATCCACGCCATCGGCACCGCCGTCCCCGATCATGATGTGCACGATGCGTTCATTGGCTGGGCGAGCGATCAACTCGCAGGGACGCGCGAGCAGGCGCTGTTCAAGCGGATGGCGGATCGATCGGGCATCGCGCACCGCTATTCGGTGTTGCCGAAGGCGGCAGGCGGCGGATCGCCGGTCAGCCCCGGCGGCTTCTATGCGGGCGGCGCCATGCCTTCCACTGCGGCGCGGATGAAGGTCTATGGCGACGCGGCGCCCGAACTTGCGCTCAAGGCGATCGACGATCTGGCGGAACAGACTTCGCTTGAGGGCATCACCCATCTCGTCGTCGCGAGCTGCACCGGTTTTGTCGCACCGGGCGTCGACCAGATCATCGCCGCGCGGCTGGGCTTGTCCGCCAATGTCGAACGCACGCTGGTCGGCTTCATGGGCTGCTACGCGGCGGTGGCGGCGCTCAGGGTGGCGCATCATATCGCGCGGTCCGAGCCGAGCGCGCGCATCCTCGTGGTGACTGTCGAGCTGTCCACCCTCCACCTCCAGCCCGCGACCACGATCGAGCCCCTGCTGGCGATGCTCCAGTTCGCCGATGGCGCCGCCGCTGCGTTGGTCAGCGCCGAACCAGGCGGCATCTCGATTTCGGACTTCTTCGCCGCCACTCTGCCTGACAGCGACGACCTGATCCGCTGGACGATCGGCGATGGCGGCTTCGAAATGCATCTGTCGGGCGAAGTGCCGGGCCGGATCGCGCAGGCGCTGGCGGACCCGGATCTGCTGCCCACCCGGAGCAGCAACAGCGTCTGGGCGGTGCATGCGGGCGGGCGATCGATCCTCGACGCCGTCGAGCATGGCCTGTCGCTGGCGCAGGATGCGCTGGCCACCTCGCGTGCCGTGCTCAACCGCTTCGGCAACATGTCGTCGGCGACGCTGATGTTCGTGCTGTCGATGCTGATGGCGGAGGATCAGGTCGGCGATGGAGTCGCGCTGGCGTTTGGACCGGGACTGGCCGCCGAAGGCTTCCGCTTCGCGAGCACCGTATGACATCGCTGGCGGCCCGCGCCATCGCCGAGGAGCAGATGGACGCGCCCGATCTGCCTGTCGCGACCTACCGGCAGGTGCTCACTGATCTCGCCAAGGTCAATCGCGCCACCTTCTCATCGCGGCCCACTCTCTCTTTTCTCAAGCGCGCGCTTGGCGGCCGGACCAGCTTCAGGCTGCTCGATGTCGGCTTCGGGCAGGGCGACATGCTGCGCGCCATCGCCGGATGGGCCGGGAAGCGCGGATTGAAGGCCGAGCTGGTCGGCGTCGATCTCAACCCGAACAGCGAAATCATGGCGCGCGAAGTGACCGATCCCGCCGCGCCGATCCGCTATCTCACCGGCGACTATCGCGATCAGGCCGGCGAAGGCTGGGATTTCGTGATCAGCAGCTTCGTGACCCATCACATGACGCCCGAACAGCTCGACGATTTCCTGCGTTTCATGGAACGGGAATCGGCGGTCGGCTGGATGGTCAATGATCTCCATCGCCACGCCTTTGCCTATCATGGCTTCCCGCTGCTGGCGCGGATCGCCGGGTGGCATCGTATCGTGCGCGAGGATGGCCAGCTTTCGATCGCCCGCTCCTTCCGCCCGGCGGAGTGGCACGCGCTGCTGGCGAAGTCGGGCCTCGATCACAGTGGCGCGCAGGTCGTCCGCCGCTTCCCGTTCCGGCTATGCGTCGAACGGATACGCTGATCATCGGCGGCGGCCCGGCCGGGGCGATGGCCGCGATCGCGCTTGCGCAAGCCGGTCAGCGCGCGCTGCTGCTGGAGCGGACGCGCCAGGCGCATGACGTGGTGTGCGGCGGTTTCCTTGGCTGGGATACGCTTGCAATCCTGAATCATGCCGGGATCGACGTGGCGGCGCTGGGCGCTCGGCCGGTCACGCAGCTTCATCTCGTCGCGGGACAGCGGAGCGCGCTGATCGACCTGCCCTATCCGGCAGCAGGCCTGTCGCGTGCGGCCCTGGATGCAACCCTGCTTCGGCGCGCTGCCGAACTGGGCACGGCGGTCGAGCATGGCATTGCCGTTCGTCATCATGACCCCGAAACCCATCTGACCCATTTGGCTGACGGAGCCGGGATTGCGGCCAGGGCGATATTTCTTGCCACCGGCAAGCACAACCTGCGCGGCGTGGCGCGCGATATCGGATCGGGGGAAGAGGCGCCGATCGGCATGCGTCTCCGGCTTGGACCGAGCGTCCCATTGAGCAAGGCGTTGGCTGGCCGGATCGAGCTGATACTGTTTGATCGCGGCTATGCCGGGCTGATCCTTCAGGAGGATGGCGCCGCGAATCTCGCCTTCACCGTTTCGCGATCGCGGCTGGACGAGGCCGGGGGCAATCGCGACCAGCTGCTCGACCAGCTGGCGGCCGAGGCGCCGATACTGGCCGAGCGGCTGGGCCAGGCAGATGGACTGAGCGGCTGGGCTTCGATCGCGCGCGTTCCCTATGGCTGGCGAACATCGGAGACCCGGCCCGGCCTGTTCCGGCTGGGCGATCAGGCGGCGGTGATCGCCTCCCTTGCGGGCGATGGCATCGCGATCGCGCTGACCAGCGCGCACATGGCGGTGGATCATTGGCGGCGGCATGGCGCGCAAGGCGCGCTCCGTTTCCAGACGGCCTTCGCCAAAGCCGCGAGGCGCCCCCTCTGGATTGCCGAGCGGCTGCGATCCATGGCGGAAAGCGGGGGCATGGCGCCGATCGGCGTCGGCGCCCTCACCCGCTTCCCGGCCGCCGCCCGGGCCGCCGCCCGCGCGACGCGCATCGGCGCATATTGAAGTCGTCACGAATCCACGCCACATTACCGATCATGGACAAGATGGACCTCCCCGAAAACGAATGGCGCAAGCGGCTCAACGACGAGCAGTACCATGTGCTGCGCGAGGCCGGGACCGAGCGCGCCTTCACCGGCCGCTACTGGAACAATCACGAAAAAGGCGTCTACCGCTGCGCCGGCTGCGGCGCGGAGCTGTTCGACAGCGACGCCAAATTCGATTCCGGCACCGGCTGGCCAAGCTTCACCAAGCCGATGGAGGGTGACGCTGTCACTGAGCATCGCGACATGAGCCACGGCATGATCCGCACCGAAGCGCGCTGCGCGAAGTGCGACGGCCATCTCGGCCATGTCTTCCCGGACGGCCCGGGACCGGAAGGCCTGCGCTACTGCATGAACTCGGCGTCGCTGGATTTCAAAGCGGGCGAGAAGGACTGAGCGGGGCTGAGCCGATTGAGTGAGGCCGTACCGTTAATCCGTCGGGCAAAGGTAACGAAGGTAAGGTAGTTTCGCCCCAAAGTACGTGCGTGCCCGAGCTCGAATATCGTCAACCGTGCGACAATCTCGGGATCACGCCAGCAGTTCAATGAATCAGAGACCGCTGCAAGTGTGGCATGCACACATCGCTGTAGGAAAGCGAAATCGGGCAATATTGGGTGTCTTTTAGATAATTGGTGCCGTAGTCTCCAGAGAGAGCTGTATCAGGACGCGAATACCACTAACCTTAACCTTGCACGAGGAGAGAGATGGCCAATCGTGGAGCGGAGAATGTAAGCAAAATCTGGTATGTCAGAGTAGCCGTAGGAATATCGCTTGCGTTGACGATAACCGCTTCACTGTTTTGGGCAACCCAATCTTATCTATGTGGCTCGTGGTACAACATATTTGACGAACTTTCATGCCCGACGCCCATTGAACTGATAAAGCATCGTCGCGATCAAAATGCAGCGGAAAGTGGCGAAGTCGAACAAGTCCGCGCATTAATATCAAGCGGATTGAGTCCAACCGAAGCAAATGAGCTGCTCTTCGCAGCGATATACAACAACCGCACGAATACAGCTCGCTTGCTTATCGATAACGGTGCACGTGATACGCCGCGCGGGTCTCAACCATCAGCGCTCAGTATAGCTGCTTTCAGCGGAAATTTCGAAATCGTTCGGCTCCTTCTTGAAAACGGTGCGGATCCCAACGGATATCTGACACCGAGCCAACTTAAAGAGTTGCGCAACCGCGACATTGCCGTGCCGGATTTCGACACCGGCGAAACACCATTTTACCGGGCAATGGATTGCCTCATCCAACATGATACGAATTATATCACCCAATATGGAGGGCCGCTGGGGTGCCTCCGAGTCGCAACTTTGTTGGCCAAGCATGGAGCGGCCATGGCGGGGGCCAAGCTATCGATGTAATCATTGGCGAACTTCGCGGAGAGGCGAGATGGAAGGCGGTCACCATCCTACTTGCCGTTGCCCATCAGAGCGGGCGCTTTGAGGAAGCGCTGCAGCGGATGCTCGACGCCACCGACCCAATAGAAAATGGGGGCGGTTTCAGAATCAATCCGGCCGCCGACTTTCGGCCTGCACTTGAGGCGATAGCGCGCTGCAAACAGCGTCAATTTGTTCCCGCAACAGATCATTACCAGCTATGCGCATCGTGAAAGTGGTGGTGGCCATCACAACCAACGTTACCAAAGGCCTGTTCGAAATTACAGGATAGCTTACTAAAGGCTCTATTTCGCCGTCTCGGCGATCTCCGATAGATAATCGAAAAACCGGCGCTTTCGTTCGGAACTGATACCCCAATCAACCGGCATCGACTGGTAGCCATCTTCGAAACCCTCACCCGGTAGTCGGGAATCGAAATAGCCCCAGCTTGCATATTCGGACAGCGCTCCGCTGCGCTTCGGCCCTGCGGGTGCGGCGCCGGACTTGGCTGCCGCCGATTTCCGCCTGTCGAGGCCGCAATGGGCGGTCTCGCGACGACCAAGGAGACATATCATGGCACAGATTGGCAGCTTCAGCCGCGACGAAAGCGGCATCTTCACCGGCTCGATCCGGACCCTGACGCTTAACGTCAAGGCGACCATCCGCCCCGTCGACCGCGAGCACGACAAGGCACCCGACACCCGCGTCTTCGCCGGTGCGGTCGAGATCGGCGCCGGCTGGACCAAGGCGGCGCGTGAGACCGGCACCGAATATTTGAGCCTCAAGCTCGACGATCCCTCGCTTCCGTCGCCGATCTACGCCCAGCTCGTCCAGGGTGATGGGGCTGATTGGAAGCTGATCTGGTCGCGCTGAAGGTGCGCTCGCGGGGGGTGTCGGAACGCGAAATCGTTTCGACACTCCCGCAGGAGGGTCAGGCCGGCAAGGCTCGGGGACGCGTCGGCACTCTCGCCGACTCCAGCGAGCGGACCCCGACCCGATGGACAAGGACAGCGACATCGACCGGGCGAGCCGCGCCAAGCACGGCTCGCCCTTCCTCAATACCGACCAGGCCGCGGCCTTGACCTGTCGCGCGCCTTTTCAACGCCAAACGGCCGGGCGCTGCTCGCCGCCGGAGCCGGAGCAGCCTATGCTCCTGGCTCAACGCTCGCGGCCCTTGGCCCCGCCACCCCCGGCGCGGTCGCGAAGAGCGGGACGCTGGATGGCTTGCCGGGCGAGGTCCGCTTCAAGGGGGCGGCTGGCGCGCTCGAAGGACACGGCTGGTTCGTCATGGCCGTTCCCCAACAGGGTGCGCTGGGAGATTCTTCGATCACCATTCTCCCCCTCGCGAAAGTCGCCAAGGATGCAATGCTAACGCAGCGCGAATCCGGACGAAGCTCCTCTTATTGACGGGCGTCAGCTTCCTGGATCGGCGGTGGTGTTGCGGACAGCGGAATGCCTAGAACGGGCGCGCTGTTGCCTAGCGGCTCTCCGTCGGTCGAATGACTGGTTTAGGCCCAGGTTGACGTTCAGGTGGCCGCATCGAAATGAGGCTAATTCATCCTCAAATCGGTGAATGGCGCGGCGTCGCGCTGGGGGCGGTATATGAGTCGAGTGATGCTGAACAAATGTTGTGACTTCAGTTGGTTGCCACCAAAATTCGAAGGCGGGCCACACCTTCGAACTCAGCGATCAGACCTTCCGCTTCTTTCCTTCGAAGCCATCCTTCACATCGTCGATCCAAGCCGCGATCTCCCGATCACTCCAACGGGAGGCAAGGGGGGACAACTTGTAAGGCGCCGGGAATTTTCCCTCGGAGATCAGGCGATAGATCATCGACTTTCCAAGACCGACGCGGCGTTTCACTTCATCCAGCTTGATGAAACGATCCGACGATATGCCAGCGCTATTCATCACACCACTCGACGGCCCGCGTTTGGCCAACGCAGCTTTACGACCTTCTACGATCTGATCTCGTTCTGCCGATGCCGCTCGCAGAACGCTTTGAAATGTCGGTAGTCGATGAGAACCGATCGGCCTACCCTCACTGCTCTGAGTTCACCTGTCTTGATCAGCTTTCTGATCCGGTGATCGGCGAACCCGGTAATCGCCACCGCGTCGGAGACCCTTATCGACAGTGGCTCGAAATCCATGGGGGTGCTCCGTTCGTGGCCGCCGACCCGAAGTTTCCATTCAAATGCGCCTCTGCGATAGGCACTGTATGAGGACATCCAGTGCCTTTTCGGAGACGCTGGGATTTCGCGGCGGCCTCTGCACGAGAAGCCGTTTTACCGGGAGCATGTTGCCTTATCCCGATCCCCTATTGAGAGGTGCAATTCGAGTCCCAACGCGAGGTAGTTCGAGTCCTTTTCTGGGCTTCACATCAGTTCGCGGTCTCGAGCCTTATGCCGCCTCGACCGCATGAGCTTCGAAGGCAACACCCAGACGCTTGCGTACGGCGCCGAAGATGGCGGCAAGATTGTCCATGCTCGGGTTACCCTTCTCGGACAGCATCCGATGCAAGCTCTTGCTTGGACGGTTGGTCTCGGTCGCCAGTTCTTCGAAGCCGACCGAGGCATTGACGAGATCGCGCAGGATCAACCGCGCCACGTGCGGTTCCCCGTTGAGGAAGGCGGTAGCCGCCTCATCAAGCATGGCCTTGGCAAAGGCAGGATCGCGCGCAGCGCGTTCCTTCACCGTCTCCTTGAAATCGCGGGTCAGCACCATCGTCAATTCCTGCCTTTCCTGGCTGCCGCTCTGCGGGCCTTGTACTCGCCCATCAGTACGCCCGCTCGTTCGATGTCGGACTGCTGTCTCTTCTTGGTTCCGCCCACGAACAGGATGATGAGTTCATCTCCATCCCGGGCGAGATAGAGCCGGTAGCCCGGCCCCCGGTCGATACGATATTCCCCGAGCCCGCCACTGATCCATTTGACGTTCGACAGATTGCCCAGTTCCAGCCGAACGGCTGCAGTCGCGACCTTGGCCGAAGCCTGGGAATCGAGATCATCGAACCATGATCGGAACGGGCTCGAGCCGTCTTCGCGAATATACTCCTGAACGATCACCTTACCGCCTCTCAAGTAACATATACGTTACCGATTGTCCAGCTGTGACTATCCGGCTGCTCGACGCTGAACCGGAAAACGAAAATCCGGCTCGACGGGCAAGGGCAGTCTCCGCCGCGAGCGCGAACCGATGTCCTTCACGGGCCGATCGATCAGAGCCACAGGATCAGGCAGGCCTTCGCTCAGCATTTTGGCCCAGATCACTGCGAGCTCTCGCCGGCGCGGCATGTAGGCTGCGCGGTTGTAAGCTCCCTCGACCTTGTCCTTGGGCACATGGGCGAGCATCAGGTCGATCACTTTACGGTCATGCGGATCGCCATTTCGCTCCGCCCATTCATTCATGATGGTGGAGAACGCCGCGCGAAATCCATGCGGCACGTGATGCCCGTGATAGCCGGCCCGGTTCAGCAGATAGCCGATCGCATTCTCACTCATCGGGCGATGCGCGTGCCGGTTGCTGGGAAAGACCAGCGGTCCGCCGCCGGTCAGCGGCCAGATCGCCCTCAATATAGCGACAGCCTGCGGCGTGAGCGGAACGAGGTGATCGCCGTTTATCTCCTCCTTCCGGTCGAGGTCACCCTTCATCCGGGCCGACGGGATGCGCCAGAGTGGCAGTTTGCCATCCAGATCCTCGAACTCGGCCCACTCCGCGCTGCGAAGCTCGCTCGGCCTTACGGCCGTGAGCGCCAGCATCCTGAGTCCGAGCCGTGTGATCGGCCGTGCATTGTCCTCTTCGGCTGCCAGAATCATCTTGCGCAGTGGCACGATGTCGGTGATCGCCGGCTGCCGGCCCTTGCGCAGCGGTTTGAGCACCGCGCCCAGCTTTTCGGCAGGATCCATGGTCGCGATGCCTTGCGCGATGGCATAGACGAAGACGGCCGAGATGCGCTGCCGGACCCGTTTCGCGGTTTCGATGGCTCCACGCGTTTCGATCTCTCGCAGGACGCCCAGGATCAGCGGCGGCGTAAGCTGCGATATCGGCAGAGCGCCGATCGTCGGAAAGACATCGCGCTCGAGGCTGCGGATGATGTCGTTGGCGTGGATCGTGGCCCACTGAGCCTTGGCGTTTCCGTGCCATTCGCGGGCGATGCGTTCGAAAGTCTGACGGGATGCTTCGAGGTTAGCCTCTATCTTCAACTTCCTGACGACGCCCGGGTCGCGACCCTCGCACAGGATTGTGAAGGCCTCGTCCCGTTTGGCGCGCGCATCGGCGAGCGAGACAAGCGGATAGGCGCCGAACGCCATCGTCTTGTTTCTACCGTCAAAGGTGTAGTTCCAACGCCAGAGCTTGCCGCCGCCGGGTGCGACCAGAAGAAACAGGCGGTTGGCGTCGGCAAGCTTATAGGGTTTCGGCCGCGGCTTGGCAGTGCGGACCTTCGTATCGGTGAGCATGGCTCGGTCTCCTCGAGATACCTCGTTTTTCGACCGCCGATACCTCGTTTGCGCCCCTCCGATTCGCTGGATGGGCATGGACGGGCATGGACGGCCGAGGCCGAACCGGTCTGCTAAGCATCGGTTTTCAGGAGGAAAAAGTCGAGACCAGTGGTCTTCTGTGGACCCTTGTGGAATGGTCCGTGGCGGAGCGGGAGGGATTTTTTAATTCACATATGATATTGATATACAAAGATAAAAGTATTTTAGTTGAGGTCAGTCCCACACCAAATCCCACACCATTTTCGGACGCTGGCGACCGCGTGGTCGGAAGCGGCGCGCCAAGCGTCAACGCCAGCGCGAGATTGACGGTCCCGGCGGCCAGCCCTTTCAACATCGCGATCTGAACCGGATCGGCGCTGCTGAGCTTCCGCGTAAGATTATTATCGATGCCCCAGGCCAGGCAGGCGCCGGCGATCGCCAGCATGCCGAGCCCCCCCACCGGCGGGGCAGCCGCGCCACGAAAGCAGCACCGCACCCCCGAGAATTGCTGCCGCACCGATCAACAGGCGACGATCGACATTCTCGCGGAAGACCAGCCAGGCGATGGCAAGCGTAGCAAGGCCCTCAAGGTTGAGCAGCAGTGACGCCGTGGACGCGGGCGTCGTGGCCAATCCCGCCATCAGCAGTACAGGCGCGACCGCGCCCCCGCACAGGATGACGAGCGCCAACCAGGGCAGGTCGGCGCGAACGAGCGGAGCTTCCGCCTCGCCGCGCCCGATCATTCTGCGAACGCCGTGGACAATCGCGAGGCCGACACCCGAGCCCAGATAGAGCAAGCTGGCAAGCAACCACGGGTTGACTCCATTGCCCAGCACCAGCTTGGCCAATGGTGTGCTCGCGCCGAACAATATGGCCGACAGGATCGCCAGCAACACGCCCGGCGCGGGGAAATTCGGATATCGACTCACAGAATTGACCCTGAATTTGCAATGCTTGATCATAACGCCGGACCAGCCGGCGCCCTAATCGGGCGGTCGGGCTGCTTGTGGATTTGGCTACTTAGCCCGCATTGTCGTTCAGTGAGATTGAAATCGACCTTGCCTCCCGCGCTTCCCTATCGGTGATGGCCGGCGCCTTTTTTTGCTGCCGTAGTCGCTGAGAAACTCTCTCGTCAGAACCAGGTCCTGATGCCCAACACCAAGCTGGTGGCTTGCGTTCGCTCGCCATCCACGCGCGCATAACGCGCGGTGTCTCCCACCTTTCGGTCATAGGAGATGCCGATATAGGGTGCGAACTCGCGCCGGACTTCGTAACGCAGGCGCAATCCCAGTTCGGCGTTGGAGAGTCCTGACCCGATCCGATTCTCGGGAATGTCCTGCGCTGCGAAGTTGAGTTCGACGCGCGGCTGGAGGATCAACCTTTGGGTTATGCGCTGGTCGATGTCGCCTTCGAGGCGCGCGAGCAGGTCGCCTTTGGAGGAGACGAAGGCCGATGCGCCAAGCTCGAACCAGTAGGGCGCGAGACCTTCAATCCCGATACTGGCATAGGTGCGATCCGGTCCCTTGCCGAAATCCTGCCGGATGCCGCCCTGCACATTCCAGTACGGATCGAGCGCATGCGACCAGAGCGCTTGCACCTCGCCATGCTCAATAGGCGCGCCGAAACTGCCTTCACCTTCGGATTTGAGCGCCAGCCGGTCAATATCGCCGCCGAACCACGCGCTCGCATCCCAGCGATAGCCATCGCGACCCTCGCGGGCCTGATATTCCGCGAGATTGAACAGGATCTTGTGGAAGCTCATCCCGCCATGTTCGCCCAGCAGATTGGCCTGGGCGGCCGCCATGGCCCGTGAATCGAAAAAGCGGTCCGCGGGCCGGTCAGTAGCCACGGGTGGCGGCGATTTGCTGCCGAGTTTGAGGTCCGTTCCCGACACGGCGCCCGTTGCCTCCGTCGTCGCGGCGGGCATCGGCATGTCGCCCATGCCCTGGATGTCGTGCGCGGCTTGGGGATCGGGCGGAGCGGGCGTTGGCGCAGGCGTGGCCATCGGCATCGTCATCCCCGGCATGTCGTGCCCCTGGTGCCCTGCAGCGTCCTCCGAATGATGCATCGTCTGGGCCGATACGGACGCAGCGAACAGGAGCGGCAAAAGCCCGAAAAGCCTGAGCGCGTTCATGCCGCGCCTCCCGCGTCGCGCACTTGCACAACGCGGATCATCCCGGCGTGCATGTGGAGGAACATGTGGCAGTGGAAGGCCCAATCGCCGTAAATCCCAGTTACATCGAAGCTGACCTTACCGCCCGGCGGCACGTTCACCGTGTGCTTGCGCGGCGAGTGATCGCCATGCCCGGTCACCAGCTCGAAGAAATGGCCGTGCAGGTGGATCGGGTGGTTCATCATCGTGTCGTTGATCAGCGTCATCCGCACGCGCTCGCCGGTGCGTAGCGGGATCGGCGTTCGCGATTCCGACAGCGTCTGCCCGTCGATGGACCACATATAGCGCTCCATGTTGCCGGTGAGGTGCAGTTCGACCTCGCGCGCGGCCGCACGGACATCGGGATTCGGCTCAAGCGCAACCAGATCGCGATAGACCAGCACCTTGTGCTCGACATTTTCGAGGCCGACGCCGGGCTCGCCGGTGCGGTCCATCGGCATCGGTGCAATGGTCTGGACGCCGGGTCCCATCACGACATTGGGCGCATTCTTTGGATCGCGCATCTTCATGCTCATCGCACCCGACGTCGCGCCGCCCGCCGCACCATGGTCCATCGCCGCTGCGGCGGCATCGGGCTTGCTGAGGTCGATCGTCCCGTCGCTGCCGCCCGGCATGTCCATGCCGGCCATATCCATGCCCATATCCCGCATTGTCAGCAGCGGCCGCTCGCGCAGCGGCGGCACCTCGCCGACCATGCCTTCGCGCGGTGCGAGGGTAGCGCGCGCCATGCCGGAACGGTCGATCGCCTCGCCGACGATTGTATAGGCGCGATCTTCGGTCGGCGTGACAATGACGTCGTAGGTTTCCGCGATCGTCATCTGCAACTCGTCGACGGCGACCGGACGGATCGGATGACCATCGGCGGCAACCACGGTCATGGTCAGGCCCGGGATGCGGATGTTGAAGATTGTCATGGCGGCGGCATTGATCAGCCGCAGCCGCACGCGTTCGCCCGGTTTGAACAACGCGGTCCAATTGTCGCGAGGTCCGTAGCCGTTGACGACATAGGTGTAGGCGGCACCGGTCACATCGAGAATGTCGGTCGGATCCATGCGCATCCGCGCCCAGGCCAGTCGATCGGCGTGTTTCTGGTCCCTGCCGGCCAGCAGGCCCGCCAGCGTCTGTTTCTGCCGGTTGTAATAGCCGGGATCCTGCTTGAGCTTGGTGAACAGCGTGTGCGGATGGACGAAGCTGTGGTCGGAAAACATCACCACATGTTCGCGATCGCATGCGATCGGATCGGCGTCCCTGGGATCGATCACGATCGGGCCGTAATGCCCCATCGCCTCCTGCAGACCCGAATGGCTGTGGTACCAATAGGTGCCCGACTGCTGAATCGGGAACTCGTAGGTGAAAGTTGAGTGCGCCGGAATGCCCGGAAAACTCAGGCCCGGCACGCCATCCATCTGAAACGGCACTAGCAGGCCATGCCAGTGCAGCGACGTTTCCTCGTCGAGCGCGTTGTCGATAGTGATCCTGACCGTCTGTCCCTCGCGCAGGCGCAGCAAGGGCGCGGGAACAGTGCCATTCATCGCGATCACATGCGCCTGCCTCCCGTCGACGCTCACCATTTCCTGCGCGACGCGCAGCGAGATCGTGTCGCCCGAGAGTTCCGGGATAGGTTTGGCGATGCCGCGCGAAACCGGCTGTGCCCAGGCGGGATACCAGTTGGCGACAGCGAGCCCCGCTCCGCCAAGCGCCACGCCGCGCAGCAGTGATCGGCGATCAAGAAGCGAGGAACGCATGACGGAAAGACCCCTGCTGGCACTGTCGCCGATGAATACGCGAGCGACAGGTCAATCCCTCAGATATTCCGCCAATTTAGCGCGGGCACGGTAGAGCCGGGTTTCGACGGCCTTTTCATTGACGCTGAGCAAATGGGCGGTCTCGGCCTGCGAAAACCCTTCGATGGTCCGCAATACGATCACGTCCCGCAATCTTGTCGGGAGGGCCGCGATCGCCCGCATCGTGCGGCGCAATTCCTCGGCGTCGGCGGCCTGCGTTTCGGGAGACACCTGCGGGTCGGCGACATCACCGGCGGCGTCGATCGGCAACGCGAAGGACAGCATGCGCCGAACGGCGCGGCGGCGCGCCCAGTCATGGCACTTGTTGATGGCGATCCGCGCGACCCACAGGCGGAAGGGGCGTGCCTGATCGTAGCGGGCGAGCGCGGCAAAGGCCGCGACGAAGCAGGCCTGGGTCACGTCGAGTGCCGCGTCGGCATCGCCGATCTGTCCGCGCACCTGCCGATAGACCGGTTCTCGGTACCGCCGCATCAATTCGCCATAGGCCGGTTGTCGTCCGGCCAGCGCCAGCGCGGCCAGCTCGCCGTCCGAGCAGCCGGCGAGGTCGAGGCTCACCGCTGCTTTGCCGTCAGTGCCTTGACGACCGCCTGGTCGAACCGCGCCGCCTGGTCGGGCCGGAGCACGCCGCGCATCGCGAAGATATGCTCCAGAGTCTCCTTCTGGAGTTCGCCCATCGCCTGGTGCGAATGATCGACCGCGGCCTGGACTTGCGGGCCATAGCCATGCTCAGCCTCGATGGCGTCCGCGAGCCGGGCATTGTCGGCACGCAATTGCAGTTCGAGCGCCTGTTTGCGGATGTCGAAGCGCGCCTCGATCGCTTCGATGCGGACTTGCTGGCGCGCGTCCAGGTCAAGCTGCTGATGCAACAAGCTGTGCAGCTCGTTTTCTACAGGCGCCTGCCGCGCGATATAGGCACGCCCGATGAAAGCCCCGGTGATCGCGGCGGCGAAGGCTATCAGCGCGACCAGCAGGAGCCGGCGGCGGTTGCTCATTCGCCGCTACCCAGCAGCGTCGATGGCGCGAGCGCGGTCGGGGCACCGAAAGGCGTGATATCTGCCGCACGAACCGGTGCGGGTTGGATCACCGATCCCGCAGCGCCGATCAGGAGCGCCGCTGTTGCGGCAAGGCCGAGCATCGCGCCCTCCAATGGCGCCGACGCGCGCGCGGCGATGTCAGTCATGACCGCGGCGTCGAGCGAGGCGAGACCGGGATGTACCGGCATCTCGCGCAGGCTCGCCAGGGCGGTGTCAATGTCGGTCATGTCCGTTCCTTCCAGGCTCACATAGTCCGTTACGCAGCCCAGGTGCCAATCCCTCATCGATCGGCGATGCTGGATGAGGGATCGTCTCGCCACCCGCGTATTGGTCTATATCAATCGAAAGGACTCATCATGCACGCGATCCGACTTGCCGCCGTCATCGCCGCTGTCGCGGTCGCCACGCCGGCGATCGCACATCCCAAGCTTCTTGCCTCGACGCCGGCTCCGCAGGCCACGGTCAGCAATGTCACGCGGGCGAGCCTGACCTTCAGCGAGACGCTGATGGCGCCGCTTTCAGGCATCGACCTGTCAATGACCGGCATGCCGGGTATGGCGAACCACGCGCCGATGAAGATCGCGGGATTCCAGACATCGGTCGCCGAGGATGGCAAAACACTGGTGGCAGCCTTTCCGCGGGCGTTGCCGGCCGGCACCTATCAATTGAACTGGCACGCGGTTGCGTCCGACACGCATCGCGT
>Ga0157380_10000065_pt1 | contig 60148 bp, 55 predicted proteins | sample S35metaG_FD_119757 | JGI IMG/M metagenome (GOLD analysis project Ga0157380, IMG submission 119757) | Switchgrass rhizosphere microbial communities from Kellogg Biological Station, Michigan, USA - S3-5 metaG | ecosystem: Host-associated > Plants > Roots > Rhizosphere > Soil | place: USA...
CTGCGGCATATAATATAGTACATGTGGGCATTGTTGGTCGCATATGCCGGGATAACAGGCGGTTATCCCGGCATATGCGACCAACAATGCTCACATGTACTATATTATATGCCGCAGCCTGAAGGAGCGTACCGGACTGATCGATCACCTGAAGGCTAACGACATCCTGTCGGTGTTCCACTACCTGTCGCTTCATAAGTCTCCGTACTATAAGGACAAGCATGGCGACAGGGAGCTTCCAAACAGCGACCGCTTCAGCGACAGCCTGCTCCGCCTGCCCATGTATTATGAACTTTCGGCGGAGGATCTGAACAAGATTACAGGCTGCATACATGATTTCTTCAAAGGAAAATAACGGCATATGGAAGCGGTGACTTTTTATCTCATGAACAGGAAGGGCTGGTCGGTACTGAAAGCGGTGCTCGACAGGTTCGGTGCAAAGGCTGTACATGCTGTGATCGCATCAAGGGATGCAGCGATGGCTAAGGATTATTATGATGAGATAACCGGGCTCTGCAGGGAGTATAACGTTTCAGTATACGATAGAAATGAAACCGGCATTAAGCTGTCGGAATATAAAATTGCAATCGGCTGGAGGTGGATCATCGCCGATGCCAACAACCTGATTGTGCTGCATGATGCACTGCTTCCGCGTTACAGGGGTTTCGCCCCACTGGTGAATTCGCTGATCAACGGAGAAAAAAAAGCAGGCGTTTCTGCACTTTTCGCCAGTGCCGAATACGACAGGGGAGAGGTGATCAGCCAGCTGGAAACGACTTTGACTTATCCGGTTAAAATTGCAGCTGCCATTGAACAGGTCAGCAGCCTGTATGAAGAGCTGGTGCTGGAAATCCTGAACTCCCTTGCAACAGGGAAAAAGCTGAAGGGCCGCAGGCAGGATGAAAGCAAGGCGACATACAGCCTCTGGCGTGATGAGGCAGATTATCGCATTGACTGGTCCTGTGAGGCTTCAGTCATCAGGAGGTTTATCGACGCTGTTGGCTTTCCGTTTAAGGGTGCATCCTGTGTTGTGGATGGAAAAACGCTGCGCATAACGGATGCAGAGGAGCTACCTGATGTAATTATTGAAAACAGGCATGCAGGCAAGGTTATTTTTGTACAGGATGGCAAGCCCGTTGTGGTTTGCGGCAGGGGCCTGCTGAAGGTGCATGACCTCAGTGATGAAGCAGGCAATTCCATGCTGCCCTTTACTAAGTTCAGATCCAGGTTCACCTGATTTTTATCCGCATTCGGTCCACGCGGCTTCAATTAACATCCGGGGTTGAAACTAATTTTTCCGGATAACCTCAAAGTATTAAATTTGCCCCCGCTAATAAGAAAATTTTTATGGGTACAATTTTAGGGGTTACAGCCAGGCAGATTCTTGATTCCCGCGGAAATCCAACTGTTGAGGTGGATGTATATACATCTACAGGCGCTATGGGACGGGCTGCAGTTCCTTCAGGCGCTTCCACAGGTGCACATGAAGCAGTGGAACTTCGTGATAATGATAAAAAAACATATGTTGGAAAAGGCGTACTGAAAGCTGTTAACAATGTCAACACAGCCATCAACGACGAACTCAAGGGGATGAATATTTTCGGTCAGAGTGCTATCGACAATAAAATGATTGCCCTTGACGGTACCGAAAACAAAGGAAACCTTGGTGCCAATGCCATCCTTGGCGTTTCCATGGCTGTGGCCAAAGCAGCAGCTCAGGAGAGCGGGATGCCTTTGTACCGTTATGTTGGCGGTGTTAATGCCCGCCTGCTCCCGGTTCCCATGATGAATATTCTGAATGGCGGCGCCCATGCCGATAACTCCATAGATTTCCAGGAATTCATGGTGATGCCAACGGGTGCTGAAACTTTTTCTGATGCTTTGCGCATGGGCACGGAAGTGTTCCATCATCTTAAGAAAGTATTAAAAGACAAGGGCCTTTCCACCAATGTGGGCGATGAAGGCGGATTTGCACCGAATATCAAATCGAATGAAGAGGCCATCCAGATCGTACTTAAAGCCATTGAGGCTGCAGGATACAAACCGGGTAAGGACATTTTTATTGCCATGGATGCTGCCGCTACGGAGTTCTATGATTCCAAAGCAAAAGTGTATCATTTCCATAAATCCACCGGTGAAAAGCTCACCTCTTCCGAAATGGTTTCCTACTGGAAAGACTGGACGGCGAAGTATCCCATCGTTTCCATCGAAGATGGCCTTGCCGAGGATGACTGGGCCGGCTGGCAGGAGCTGACCAATGTCATTGGGGAAAAAGTTCAGCTGGTGGGTGATGATTTATTTGTAACCAATGTTAAAAGGCTGCAAAAAGGAATCGATGAAGGCATTGCCAACTCCATTCTTGTAAAAGTAAACCAGATCGGAACGCTGACTGAAACCATCAATGCCGTGAACCTGGCCAAGGAAAACGCATACACCAGCGTGATGAGCCATCGCTCAGGGGAGACTGAAGATACTACCATTGCTGATCTGGCAGTGGCATTGAATACCGGACAGATCAAAACCGGTTCGGCTTCCAGGTCTGACAGGATTGCCAAATACAACCAGCTTTTACGCATCGAGGAAGATCTGGGAGATTCGGCGATTTTTAACAAGCTTGCGGTTTAATTGTTATGTGTATTGTATAAGAAAAGAATTAGATAAATTTGTGCAATGGACGGACATGATGACAGAATAAATGACCCCTTTGTTCAAGGCAGTGAACGGCATCATGGTGAGCGCGAACGGATCAGGACGCGTATCAGGGTCAAGAAAAAAAAAGGCCCCAAAAAACGGCTCCGGAAACTGTTTGACAAGCTGATCTGGATCGTTGTGATCATCCTCTTTATCCTTACTTTGTTTTACCTGGTCCGTGAGCTTGATTTGAACGATCAGCGTTTTAAAAAGAAAAAGACTTCCATGGTTAAATCAGCCCAGGAAATGACTTTGTTAAAAAAACCGGAAACAGCATAACATCACGGGCTGTGTTTCGTATGCATTGAAAAGATTTGTTACGGGCATTTATTTCCCTGTATTTTATTTTGGAGTTTGTGCCACGATTACCTAAATTCGCATGCATTTTTTGACAACCTACCAACCTAAACCACACCGTTACCGTTCATCCCAACATGGATAAGTTAAAAGAGAAATTCGGAATTATTTCTGCCCCCATTGCTCAACAGATAAAAGACCTGGTCAAGGATCATGGGTCTCAGATCATTGGCCAGTATTCCATTGAGCAGGTTTATCACGGGATGAAGGGAATGATCGGCATGGTGACGGAAACTTCCAAGCTGGATGCTGAAGAGGGTATCCGTTTCCGCGGTTATTCCATTCCCGAACTTCGTGAAAAGCTTCCAAAGGCCCCCGGCGGATCAGAACCATTGCCGGAAGGGATATTTTATCTGATGCTGATTGGTGAGCTGCCATCCGAAGAAGATGTCAGGGAGGTGAGCAACAACTGGGCAAGACGCAGCAATGTTCCCAAGCATGTGTTTGATATGCTGGATAAGATGCCGCTTTCCACGCATCCGATGACGCAGTTCAGCATGGCCATCCTGGCGTTGCAAACCGAGTCGGTTTTTGCAGCTGCTTACCGCAAGGGCATCAGCAAAAAACAGTATTGGGATCCCATGTACGAAGATGTGATGAACCTCATTGCAAGGCTTCCGCGGGTTGCCGCTTACATTTACAGGCGGATCTATAAAAATAATGTACATATTGAACCCGATCCGAAGCTCGACTGGGCGGCCAACTTCGCTCATATGCTGGGATTTGATGAGCCCGACTTTTTCCGCCTGATGCGTCTGTACCTGACCCTGCACGTGGACCATGAGGGAGGTAACGTATCTGCGCATGCCACGCACCTGGTTGGATCAGCCCTCAGTGATGCGTATTATGCGCTTTCAGCCGGTATGGATGGCCTGGCAGGACCCCTGCATGGTCTGGCCAACCAGGAAGTGGTCAGGTGGATCCTTGACCTTAAGAAATATTACGGTGGAGGAATTCCAAGCAAGGAGCAGATCGAAGAATATATTCATAGAACCCTGGATGAAGGAAAAGTTGTTCCCGGTTACGGACATGCCGTATTGAGAAAAACAGACCCCCGCTTTGTAGCCCAAAATGAGTTTGCGAAAAAATATATGCCCGATGACGAGCTTTTCAAAATTGTTGAAATACTATATCAGGTAGTTCCTGAAATTTTAAAGTCTACCGGTAAGATCAAAAATCCCTGGCCCAATGTGGATGCACATTCCGGTGTGCTGCTGATCCATTACGGCCTGGTTGAATATGATTTTTATACGGTTCTTTTCGGCGTTTCAAGGGCTATCGGCGTACTCACCTCGCTCCTTTGGGACCGGGCGCTGAACACACCGATTGAAAGACCGGGATCTGTGACCACGGAGTGGATGCTGTCGCAGATTAAAAAAGTGCAACCGGCAAATTAATCTCATTAAAAAAAGCCCCTGTAAGGCGCTTGCTGATAAGATCAATACAGCTTACTGCTCCTGTATTACAAACTCGTAGGATTCCATGATGGGGTTGGCCAGCAGCTTTTTACAGGCAATATCCACCTTGTTTCCTGCATCTTCCCTGGTTCCTGCTTCCACTTCCAGCGTAATGTGCTTACCAATCCTGACATTATCAATTTCTGAAAGCTGAAGGTTTTTCATGCTCATGGTAACTGCTTTGCCCTGGGGATCTAAAAGCGCTTTTAAGGGCATGATGGTGATGCTTGCTGAGTATTTCATTTTATTTCAGTTATAAATCCTGTTTTTTGTGCAAATATAAGCTGGCTTGCGGGATTGGCATACCTGACTCTAAAATTTATTTGGCCCTGTTAAGCCTCCACACCATAACTGAAGCAAGCACATACAGGACAACAATGATTGATAATGCAGCGAGCTGCCAGAGTAACAGCAGCACACAGCTTGTCATCAGGAAGAGGTACTGCACTTCATTTTTTTTCCAGGTTACATTTTTGAATTTTAAGGAGAACATGGGAATCTCCGACACAAGCAGGAACGGGATAATAATGGAACAGGTGAGAATAAAGGCAGGGTCTACTGCAAGCCATTGCATCAGGCTGTAAGGGCCGTTGGCCATGAAAGGAAAGGAAGAAATAAAGATGGTGCTGGCGGGAGTTGGCATTCCGATGAATCCGTCTTTCTGCCTGCTGTCAATATTGAATTTTGCAAGCCGTAGCGCTGAAAAAATAGTGATCAGAAAAGGTACATAGGGAATCCAGGGGTATTTTAACAGGAAAATGTCATTTGATTTCGACAGCATCTGGAACAGCATGTAGCCGGGGACCAGGCCGAAAGTTACCATGTCGGCAAGGGAGTCAAGCTGTTTGCCAATGGGGGAAGAAGCTTTTAATGACCGGGCAGCAAATCCATCGGCAAAATCAAAAAGCGCTGCAAGGTAGATCATCCAGGAGGCCATGATCAGTTCATCCCGGCTGATTTCCACAAGTGCCACGCATCCGCAGAGCAGGTTCAGGCACGTCAGAAAATCAGGAATATGGTATTTCAGCTTCATGAACTGTGTAAAATTAGGATTATTAATGAACCGCAACTGAATTTTATTCACCAGAATGGTATATTTTAATGCATCCTGTTGAACCCGTAACAGCTTTGATTTTACTGCATTATTACCTGTTAATAATGAGTTTAATAAAGTTTTTCCGGTTGCTGTTTGAATTCAATTATTAGTTAATTTTGATTATTAAAACCCTTCATGATAAAAAGCGTATAAAGGCCGGTAATGGAATAATTTATCGGCCATCAGACCGTTACAGACCTGACTAAACCTGAACCTGACAAAATGAGAAAACAACTCCTGCTTTTCCCTTTACTGGCTGTATCCCTGCATGCATTTTCCCAAACGAACGCACCCAAATACAGCAATGAATTCCTGTCGATCGGTGTGGGAGCACGCGGACTGGCTATGGCTGGAGCACAGGCTGCCATTACCGATGATGCCACTTCCGCATTCTGGAACCCGGCCGGCCTTACCCTTGCAAAAGGTGACAGGCAGCTGGCGTTGATGCATGCGGAGTACTTTGCAGGAATTGCCAAATATGATTACGGAACTTTCTGCGCTCCCATCGATGCTACACGCGCAATCGGGGTTACTCTGATCCGGTTTGCAGTGGATGATATCATTGACTCAACCGACCTGATCGATGCTGACGGTAACATTGACTACAACAGGCTCCGTTCATTTTCAGCCGCCGATTATGCTTTCCTTTTTTCGTATGCAAAAAAGACAAAAATTGAAGGATTCCGGTATGGCGGCAATGTAAAGGTTGTTCACCGCAAGGTGGGCAAATTTGCAAAGGCCTGGGGTTTCGGCCTCGATCTGGGCGCTCAGTATGATTACAAGCACTGGAAGTTCGGCTTGTTCGGAAAAGACATCACTTCTACTTTTAACGCCTGGAGCTTTAATACGGAAGCATTTGAAGACGTTTTCATCAAGACAGGCAATGAAATCCCTGAAAACGGACTTGAAATTACGCTTCCTAAAGCCATTTTAGGAGTTGCTTACAAGTTCAATATCGGCAAACGCTTCTCCGTATTACCTGAAATTGAATTTGATTTTACGTTTGACGGCAAGCGAAATGTTCCCGTAAAAGGCGATCCCATCAGCATTGACCCTCACATGGGTGTTGAAATTGCCTACCAGGATTTCCTGTTTTTAAGAGGCGGCATTCAGAATATCCAGCAGGTTAAAAATTACGACAACACCAAATCAACCATGGTGCAGCCCAATATGGGAGTCGGAGTAAGAATAAAGAATGTAACCATTGATTATGCACTCACCAACATCGGCAATGCTGCACAGACCCTCTACTCGAATGTGTTTTCACTGAAGTGGAATATCAACATCAAACACAAGGCGAAAACAGGTGAAACCAAATCGTAAGAAAATTGTTCGCTATTGCGAACCGAATACTAGCATATTAAATCCACACCGGATCTTCCGCCGATGAAGAAACTTTACCTCCTCTTGTTTTTCATAGCTGGCAGCTGCTCATTACAGGCACAATCATATGCCAATGAGTGGATCGCTTTTGGTGCGCAAAGTCAATATTCTCTTCAGCAATATTTTAAGATCGGGGTTTGGAAAGAGGGTATTTACAGGATCACCTACAATGACCTGCTGGGGGTTAACGTTCCGCTTACTTTTATCAACCCCAAAGAAATGCAGTTGTTTCGCAATGGAAGAGAGCAGTACATGTATTTGAGTGATGATACGGCAACTGTTTGGAGAAGCGACATGTATTTTGAGTTTTACGGCAGGAGAAATGACGGCACTTTTGATTCACAGATGTATGATACCGATACGAGCCAGGTAAATAAAAAGTATAGCCTGGTGAATGATACGGCTGCTTATTTCCTTACCTTTCCTCCTGCTACAGGCGGAGGTTCCAACGGAAAGCGCATGATTAACGAAACCGATGTGAACTTCGCCGCCTACCCGCAGGCTGCATTTGTATGGCGTGATGTGTACATGGATTTTGGTCAGGGATACTACAACGCTGGTTATCAGAACCAGGATGGATTAACTGATAATTCCTACATCAGCGGAGAAACATTTTCATCACCCCGTTTTGTTTTCGAAAATGGTGGCGGAGGTACCTTTACCAATGGAGTGCCGACACCCAATGTTTATACCGGGGGGCCCTCAGCCATGCTGGAGACTGTGATTCTCGGCTCAAACAACAGCGGCGCAATACCCAACCACAATTATACACTCACCTTTAATAATATTCAATATATCAATGATTTTTTAAATGGTTATGAGTGGAGAAGGTATAACATTACCGTGCCTGCAACGGTGCTCAATCAGGGTACTTCAACACTTACCGCACAGGCACTGAGCATCGGAGGTCCGCCCAACTCCCTGTCGATGCCTTACATTTCGATGCGGTACCCGCACCTGAACAGCTTTAGCGGCGAATCAGGACCGCACAAATTTATTGTTGAAGGAAATAACAGTTTTGGAAAAGCATATCTCAACCTGTCGAACACCAGTACCGGACCTGGAGCGCCTGTACTTTATGCCATTAACGGCGATACGGTACGCCGTGTAACTGTGGTGCAGGGAGGGACACTGGAGATGCTTGTTCCGGCCGGAGCGGAGCAGTATTGCTTCCTGACTTCGGACGGTAGTTCGTATACAACGGGAAACTTTACGTTTTCAAACGTAAATAATGATCCCACCAATTTTGCAAAATTCATTAATTACAATTACCAGGGACTGTTATGTGATTACATTCTGATCAGCCATCCCAGCCTGCGGACTGAAGCAGACAATTACAGGATTTACAGGGGGAGCCCCGCCGGAGGATCAAGAAAGGTTATTCATGCAGAAGTGCAACAGCTTTACGATCAGTTTGCATACGGTATCAATGGTCATCCATTGTCCATCCGCAACTTCTGTAAGTTCCTGATTGCTCATCAGCCAACTCCGCCAAGGGACCTCTTCCTTTTGGGAAAATCCATTTCATCCGGGGAACGGAGTCATGATTCACCGCTTGACCTGGTACCGACATACGGCTATCCTCCATCGGATAATATGTTTACTGCAGGCCTTATCGACACCACAGGTTTTAGCATAGCCATTCCAACAGGCCGTCTTGCAGCAAGGACTCCTTACGATGCTGATATCTATCTTGAAAAAGTAGAAGCGTATGAATCGCAGCAAAAGGCGCCCTGGATGAAAAAAGTGCTGCATTTCTGCGGCGGAGGCGATAAGCAGGAAAGTGATTACCTGTGCGGCATTCTGGATATGTACAGGCAAACCATTGAAGATACCTTGTTCGGCGCGAAGGTATATACGTTTTCAAAACATTCAACTGATCCCATCTCCAACATCAGCAGCTTAGCGTTGAAGGATCTCATCAACAACGGTGTTTCCATTATGACTTTTTTTGCCCACGCTGCAGGAAGCTCGTTCGACATCAGCACCGATGCGCCTTCCACCTACCAGAACAAGGATAAGTATCCCATCATCATTGCAAACTCCTGTTACATAGGCGACATACATACCCCGTACATTCTGGCCAGCGAAGAATTCGTCATATTAAAGGATAAAGGCGCCATTGCATTTCTTGCAGCACCCAACCAGGGCTATATTAATTTTCTTGCCAGCTATTCCGAAAATCTTTATAAGAACATTGCTTACCAGAATTACGGAAAGAGCCTGGCATCCAGCATCAAAAACACGGTTGACTCCGTCATGGCCCTGAATCCGAATAATTTTTACTTCAAATCAACGTGTATGGGTATGACGTTACATGGCGACCCTGCCATCGTACCTTATTCATTCGATAAGCCTGATCTTGTAATCGACGAGATATCCCTCTTTACAAATCCACCGGTGGTAAAAGTGGAGGAAGATACTTTTCAGCTGAAAATATATGTCAGGAATGAGGGAAGGGCCGTAAACACTCCCTTTAATGTGGAAATTGTCAGGACCTATCCTGATGGAACCGATACCGTCATCATTCGACCCATGGCCTATGTTTCGTATGCCGATACGATGACCGTTACACTAAGAACTGCACCGGAACATGGATCCGGTAACAATTCGATCAGGGTGAAGGCTGATAATTACAACCAGGTGGATGAATTACCGAATGAAAACAATAATGAGCATACCCTTATCGTCAACATACAGTCATCCGATATTTTTCCTGTGTTTCCATATAAATATGCCATCATTCCCAATAATTCAGTCATCCTGAAAGCCACCACTTCCGATCCGTTCGCTCCGCTTCGTATCTATCGTTTTGAGGTGGATACAACCGATGATTTCACCAATCCGCTTCTGATAAATGACATTGCACATACAGGCGGTGTGGTTAACTGGGCGCTTCCATTCACCCTTGATTCAAACCGTGTTTATTACTGGCGGGTGGCGGATAAAGACATCCTGTCCAACCCCAACCTGCACAAATGGAATGAAAGCTCTTTCATTTACAAACCGGGCAAGACCGGCTGGTCACAGGCGCATTTTTACCAGTTTAAAAATGATGAACGTAAAAATATTATCTATGACAGGCCAAACAGGAAATTTGATTTTGTTCAGACACAAAGCACCCTCCTGGCCCAGAACACCATGTACCCGTTTGGCGGTCCGACTCACCCGGTGCAATACCTGATTGACAATGCGATCGCTGATTATGGTGTCTGTAGCGGCCAGCCCAGCATTTATATCGCTGTGATCGATTCGATTTCGCTGAAGCCCTGGGAAACCCTGTTCGGAAATAACGGCGGATATTATTTTAACAATTTAAACACGGCATACTATTGCCACGCCCGCCCTGACAAATATTTTGTGTTCACCAACGACAGCGTCTCCCTTGAACACATGAAGGACATGATCAACCAGGTGCCTTGTGGAAATTTCATACTTGCATATAGCATGTTCAGGAATGACAATTCTCTTTGGCCGGCTGATGTTAAGCTGGCGTTTAACAACCTCGGTGCAACTGCCATCAATACTTTGCAGGATTACCAGCCATGGATTTTCTTTGGAAAAAAATGTGACCTGTCTATGTCGCAGGAAGTAAGCGGTGACAGCCTTAATCCGGATATTTCCCTTACCGCATTGATGGGCGGCAACTGGTCAAAGGGTTATTTAACTTCCGAGCTGATCGGACCTGCAACCAAATGGACAGGTCTGCACTGGGCACAACATAAGCTGGAACCCGGTGCATCAAAGGATAGCATGCTCCTGAAGCTGATTGCTATTGACAAGTTCGGGAATGCAACAGACATAATTCCTTATATCCCGCTCACTTTACCCGACATTAATTACCTGGATACCGTTGTGGATGCAAACATTTTCCCTTACCTCCGTTTTGATATTTACCTCCAGGATGATTCACTCAGGTCACCACCACAGATGGACCGGTGGCAGATCTATTATGATCAAGCTCCAGAGGGCGCAATGAACCCTTCCAAATTTTTCAGCTTTTATAAAAATCCGCTGCAGGAAGGTGATACAGCCATGCTGACCGTTGCATTTGAAAACATCAGCAACATAGATTTTGCCGACAGCATGCTGGTGGATTATTACCTGTATGACCAGACGCATCAGCGGGTTAATCTGGGGTCACCGAATTATAAAAAATTAAAAGCCGGAGAGGTGGATACCTTTAAGGTCAAGTTCAGCACCCTTGGCAAACGAAATGTAAATACGTTATGGGTGGAAGCCAATCCGCATAACGACCAGCCAGAGCAGTATCATTATAACAACTATGCCCAGCTGGCCTTTGAAGTCAACCGCGACATCACCAACCCGGTGCTTGATGTAACGTTCGACGGGGTGCATATTTTGAACGGTGATATTATTTCATCCAAACCCATCATCCTGATGCAGCTGGTGGATGAGAATAAATTCCTTGCGTTGAATGATACCAGTCACTGGCGTGTTTTCATTGAAGATCCTGATGGTGCAAAGAAGCAGCTCTTTTTTGAAACAACACCCGGTTTTACGGCTGATCACACCAAAATGAAATGGACGCCTGCACAGCTTCCCAAAAACAGCTTTAAGATTGAATACAACCCTGAATTGCTGAAAGATGGCGTATACGAACTGACCATTGATGCAAGCAGCGATGAATCAGGGAATGAAAGCGGTGCAAACAGCTATAAGATCACTTTTGAAGTGATCAATCATTCATCCATTACCAATGTGGTCAATTATCCGAATCCATTCTCCTCTTCCACACGTTTTGTATTTACACTTACGGGTAGTGAGGTTCCTGATTATTTCAAAATTCAGATCATGACGGTGACCGGAAAAATAGTACGCGAGATTATGCGTGAAGAGCTTGGCAACATTCATATAGGACGTAACGTAACCGATTATGCGTGGAATGGAAAGGATGAATTCGGGGACCAGCTCGCCAACGGCATTTATCTGTATCGCGTGATCACGTCCATCAATGGCAGCAGCATTGAACAGCGGGGCACCGAGGCTGATAAGTACTTTAAGAAGGGATACGGGAAAATGTATCTCCTGAGATGATCTTTACAGCCGGACCACCGGCTGTTTTTTTTTAAAGTAAATGAATACCTTAACCGTCTACTTTTGAATAATGCGCGCAGCATTTGATGGACGGCAAGGCGAAAAATACCAGGGAAACAATCAACCAGTACGGCAGGCAGCTGTTCGGCTTTATCCGTGACCGCGTGGCTACCAATGAAGATGCAGAAGACATCCTGCAGGACGTCTGGTACCAATACAGCAACCTGCCCGAAGCAGAAGTGATTGAAAGCGTGAGCGGATGGCTGTACCGCGTGGCCCGCAACAGGATCACCGACCTGTTCAGGAAGAAGAAAACCGAACGGCTTGAAGACTTTACGCTGCAGAGTGATGACGGTGAAATCAACTTCCGTGACATCCTGCTGCAGGAATCTTTTACACCGGAAGATGAGTTTTTCAAAAAAATGTTCTGGGATGAGCTGATGGCAGCGCTTGATGAGCTTCCCGAAAACCAGCGGCAGACTTTTATACTCCATGAGCTGGAGGATATAACACTGCAGGAAATTGCCGATCGCAGCGGTGAAAATATCAAGACCGTTATTTCAAGAAAAGGATATGCCATCAGGCATTTGCGAAAAAGGCTTAATAATTTATACAAAGAATTTATTAATTACTAAATTTATCATCATGGAAAATCAGCCGTCGTTTAAAGGAAGAAAGAAACCTTATTTTATGTTTCCGCTTTTTGCCATCGGATTTATTTTCCTGGGAGGTTTCCTGGTGATGCTCCTATGGAATGCCATTATACCTGAAGCCATTCCTTCCATAAACAGGTTGAACTATTGGCAGGCCACAGGATTGCTGTTGCTTTGCCGCATCCTTGCCGGAGGTTTCAGAAAACCGGCAGGAAGGTTTTACGGCGGACCTGCAGGCGGCCCCTACTGGAGAGAAAAAATGGCAGGCATGTCAGAAGAAGAAAAACAAAAATTCAGGGAGGAGTGGAAGAGGAGATGCGGGAGGAACTAAAGCCTAAAGTTTATTATGGTGCAATGCTTTAAATCCATTTAATTTGTACCTGATTCATGTTCAGCACTCATTTTACATTACAAATTACAAATTTCTAATTTCTAATTTCTAATTACTCATCACTCATCACTCATCACTCATCATTCATCACTCATCACTCATCATTCATCACTCATCACTCTCCAGCTTATGCTTACATTTAGTTTTGATCCCTTTCCTGTTATTGAAACCGAACGTTTGCTGCTTCGACGGGTGGTCAGGGAAGATGCAAAGGACCTTTTTTTACTCAGGTCCGACAAAGAGGTCATGAAGTACATTGGCCGTCCTTTAGCGGTTTCTACTGATGACATACTTGTGCTCATTGATAAATTTGACACTTCGCTTAAGCAGGGTGAAGGCATTTCTTGGGCGATCACATTAAAAGAAGAAAATCTGTTAAAAGGAACGATAGGTTTCTGGAGGATCATCAGGGACCACCACCGCGCAGAGATCGGATACATGCTGCATCCGGGCCTGCATGGAAAAGGGATCATGCAGGAAGCGCTCACGGCTGTGCTGGATTATGGCTTTCAGGTGATGAAGCTGCATACTGTGGAAGCCATTGTAGAACCTGGGAATGAGAGTTCCGTACGCATGCTTGAAAAAAATAATTTCATCAAAGAAGGGCACTTCAAAGAGAATTTTTTCTTTGAAGGGATATTTCGCGATTCATTGGTGTTTTCACTGCTGACACCGGTAAGGTAAAATAAAAAAAGGGTGCAGCTTTTTTCATTGCATCCATTAATAAATTTATGACAGGATCAGTGGACAGACTGGATAAATAAATTTTTTTTTCTGATCTTACATGCATCAATCCCTTCGTTGCATGAAACCAAAATTAATGTGGAAGCTTGTTTTGACCTGCACGGTTGTTTTCCTCTCATTTATAACGAAAGATGAGTGGATCCGCGAATCACATAAAGGGTATACTGTTTTTTACAAAGCTGCTGAACAGCCTGAATTAAAGGTGTACATCCCGCTTATTGAAGCAGGAAAAAAAACAGTGGAATCTTTTTTTAATGAACCGTATCAAAAATCATTTGAAGTTTACATTCATCCTGACCGTGGTTCGCTGGATGCACAATGGCAAAAAGACTGGCAAATGCCTGAGTTCAGATCGGAATGCTGGATGGTTGCCAGCGGCACGGCAGAAAAGCTGGATATGATTGCACCTTCGAAATGGAAGCAGCAGGCCTGTGATCATGATCCTTCAAACACAGCGGAAACAGCCAGGCTGATCTGTCATGAACTGTTTCATGTTTTTCACGGACAGGTCAATCCTGATCATGACTTCAGCAATGTGGAAAACATCGACTGGCTTGTTGAAGGGTTTGCCACCTATGCATCGGGTCAGTGTGATACGGCAAGGTTAAATAAGGTAAAATTGGCGATTGAAGCTGGCAAAGTTCCTGCTTCATTGAATGACTTCTGGAAAGGTCCGCTCAAATACGGATTGTCAGGATCAGTGATCATGTATATCGACGGGCAATACGGCAAAAAGAAACTGAGAGAACTGTTAGCCTATACTAAAAAAGCCGAAGTGCTGAATGCGCTCGGAACGGACGAAGCTGCCCTGCTGGAAGGGTGGAAAAAAATGATGATAAAATGACTGGAAAAGCAATTCTCGATTTTACCGCGGCCATCAACAGCCATGATGTGGAAAAAATCGCCACATGCATCACTGACGATCATGCGTTTACCGATGCACACGGCAATGAAATTATTGGAAAGAATCAGGTGAAGGCCGGCTGGAAAGCATATTTCGAATGGTTTCCTGATTACAGGATTGAGCTGAATGAAATTTTTGAAAACGGAAATGTTACAGCAGCATTTGGGTTTGCGGAAGGAACATATCAAGGGATGAAAAATAAAGCCGGCAATAATTCGTGGCGATTGCCTGCAGCATGGAAAGCAGCAGTAATGGAAAATAAAATCAGCCGGTGGCAGGTATATGCTGATACGAAGATTCCGTTTGACAGCATGACAAAGGAAAACCGGCAGGTCATCAATGATAAGCATGAAAGCCGCGTCACTTCCATTGGTGGCATATTCTTTAAGTGCAAGGACCCGGACCGGGCAAAGGAATGGTATAAAAAACATCTTGGACTTGATACTGATCAGTATGGAACTAATTTTGAATGGCGGCACGGAGCAGATGGCAGCCGGAAAGGATTTACACAATGGAGTCCTTTTAAAGATAATACCACCTACTTTGAACCTTCAACCAGGGATTTTATGATCAATTACCGGGTGAAAAACCTGCAGGCCCTTGTTGACAGTTTGAAAAAAGAAGGTGTAACGGTTACTGATTCCATTGAAACATTTGAGTATGGAAAGTTTGTCCATATCATGGATGAGGAAGGAAATAAGATAGAGTTGTGGGAGCCTGACGATGTGGAATATGATAAAATAGTGACGGGAAGAACCAAATAGCCGTTCAATCCGGCATTAACAACGTATATGCGATGATGCCGCTCATTTCAAAACTATGCTATCTTTGACCATTCATAAGATAATCCTGAAACCAGCGGAGCAGGTTGATCAATAATTGCAGACAGTGAGAATCAAAATTCTAAAATGAATCCATTTTTACGGAAATTAATAATCAGTACAGTTGGCTGGAAGTCGAATAAAAAAGATCCTAAGAAGCCTCCCAGCAAATATGAATTTGCCAAGGCGTTCAGGGAATTTAAAATTGAAGCTGTAAATTTATTGTGGGATGTGGTGCTTATTACACTTGGGATTTTTTCAGCGGCATTCGGCCTTGAAGGATTCCTGCTGCCCAGCAAGTTTATTGATGGAGGTGCCACCGGTATTGCACTGCTCATCGCAGAGGTTTCTTCCGTTTCCATATCAATCATTCTTGTTTTAGTCAATATTCCCTTTATCATACTTGGATACAATGTTGTCAGCAGGCAGTTTGCCATCAAAGCCACGCTTGCCATTATCGGACTGGCTATTGTTGTGGCAACGGTTCATTTTCCTGTGGTAACACATGACAAGCTGCTTGTTGCCGTTTTCGGTGGGTTTTTCCTTGGTGCGGGCATTGGTTTTACCGTTCGTGGCGGCGCTGTGCTTGACGGAACGGAGGTGCTTGCCATTGCGTTGAGCCGGAAGTTCGGAACAACGATCGGTGATGTGATCATCATGATCAACGTTGTTGTATTTTCATCGGCTGCATATTTCCTGTCCGTTGAAACCGCATTATATGCCCTTATCACGTATCTGGCTGCATCCAAGACGCTTGATTTTATTATTGAAGGGATAGAAGAATATACAGGTATCACCATCATATCATCGCACAGTGAAGAGATCAGGACCATGATCACGGAGAAGCTTGGCAGGGGAGTTACGGTTTACAGGGGAAAGCGCGGTTACGGCAAGCATGGTCATACCAGCGACATTGATATTATTTACACAGTAATCACCAGGCTGGAGATCAGCAAGATGAATGCTGAGATTGAAAAAATCGACCCTACCGCTTTTATTGTCATGAACAGCATCAAGGATACTAAAGGAGGGATGATTAAAAAAAGGCCCCTGCATTGAATGATGACCGATGAACCGGCTAACAGCGATTGACTTTCAGCGATGAACGATGAAGGACATTATAAGTGGGGTGTGAATTGTGATGGCTGGCGTTTGCTGCAGACAGCCGGACTGGAAGTAACCAGGGAAAGCATGCCCTCAGGAACTTCTGAAGTGTTGCACCGTCACCGGTTTTCACAACAGCTGTTTTATATTTTATCAGGTGTGGCCTCCTTTGAAGTGAATGGCGAACAGTTCACAGTTAATTCCGGAGCATATCTACATATAGTGCCTGGTGCGTTGCACAGGATCTATAATATGCAGCAGCAGGAGCTGAATTTCCTTGTTATTTCACAGCCAGCTGTTGGCAGCGACAGGCTGGAGATCATTCCCTGGCAGCCTGAGCTGGCGCCTGACATCAAAAAGTTGAATGTGGAATGGCTTCAGAAATATTTTCGTGTTGAACACAATGATGAAGTACAGCTTTCCGATCCGCAGGGCGAAATTATTGACAAAGGAGGCATGATCTTTTTCGCCAGGATGAAAGGCGGGATCATCGGCACAGCTTCGCTCCTGAAAATTGACAGGGATTGTTATGAGCTGGGAAAGATGGCGGTAACTGCTGCAGCACAAGGGCTTGGAGCCGGTAATATGCTGATGGAACATTGCATTCAGGTGGCACAGCAACAGGGAATTAAAAAGCTGGTACTTTATTCCAATACCACGCTCGGTCCTGCCATCCATCTTTACAGGAAATATGGATTTTCCGAAGCACCCATGGAACCGGGCCATTATGAAAGGGCCAATATTAAAATGGAAAAAACCGTCTAGTTGTTTTTTTTTACTTTGCACCCTGATTGGTTAAAATAAGCAATAACTCAGTTTTATTTTCAGATTCAAACAGCGATACTGCTGAACAAAGAAATACAAGCGTAATAAGTATGAAAAACATATACAGGGCAGGCAGGTTTATATTTACAATTTATGCAGCAATCACGTTCGGGATTTCATTTTTTATCGTCATTCCATGCTATTTTTTTATTTTTAATTTTTACCAGGCAAACAGGGCGCCGCACCTTGCTCACCGCCTTTCCCGGGGATGGGCCTGGTGGATCTACAAATTCTTTCTCGTCAGGGTTAAAGTAAAAAACAGGGAATTGATCGATCCTGATCAAACCTATGTGTTCGTTTCTAACCATTTGTCATTCCTGGATATCCCGCTGTATGCCCTGTCATGTAAAAACACTTTCCGCTTTTTGTCGAAAGCTGAGCTTGCAAAAATTCCTGTACTGGGCTATATTATCAATAATTTATATATTACCGTGAACCGTAGCGACAAAGCCGACCGGTCGTTGAGCCTGAAGAAAATGAAACAGTCGCTGGATGAACATATTTCTGTTTTCCTTTGTCCTGAAGGAACCCGTAACCAGACTGCTGAACCTTTGCTTCCTTTTAAGGACGGCGCGTTCAGGCTGGCCATTGAATCGGGGCGCCCACTTGCCGTGCTCACTGTTTTTAATTCCAAAAAGCTGCTCGACCCTGCACGATGGTTCTCGCTTTCACCCGGAACCATTTATGCAAGCTGGGATGATGTGATTGAAACAAAAAACCTTGCAGACCCTGACCCCGAAAAGCTGAAGCAAAGAGTAACCGCTATCATGCTTGCAGCAATTAAAGAATACCAGGAAGGTAAAATGACATGAACAAATCATGTTCCGGTTAAAGGTTCAGATTAATTTTTTCCTGGCAGCCTGCATGCTGCCCTGCTGTTTTCTCTCCGGAACATCCATGGCTTTTTCTCAGGACGAAAAGAAAAAGTTTGAGCAGTATAACAACCTGTATTACACGAAGGATATTGATTCACTGGGTTATTTTCCCGGTGGCAGCGATTCACTCTTCACTTTTATTGTGGATCATTTTCACGTAAAGCGCGACATGGGCATGCAGGAAGGGGAGATCAGGCTGCTGATCGTTACTTTTACGGTCGATACGCTTGGTGCTGTCAGGGATGTGGTGCTGGAAGAACAGGCCGATGAATGGTATGGAATTCCTGTGGAGGTTGAAAAGTCCATGATAAAAGTATTTACGGAAATGCCTCCCTGGGTGCCTTCCATCAAAGACGGGCGAAAAGTGGAGACTACGATGTATGTGCCCATCCGTTACCTGATCAGGGAAGGAGGGCTTGAAATCTATAACGTAGGCACGTTGCATGTGACCGGTGTGTATGGTAAGAATTCACAGCTCAAGCTCTTTATCATTCTTTTGTCAGTGCTGGTATTTGCGATGTTTGTTAAAAAGTGGTGATCATTCATTTTTTTTAAGTGCTGTTTCCGCTTGCTATTGTGCCCTCCAACTCATAGTTTTGGAATCTTAATAACAGCACAATGAGCACCATTCAAAGCATGGAAGCATACAGGGAAGCCTACAGGAAAAGTGTGGAGGATCCGGAATCGTTCTGGTCACTGCAGGCGGAGGAGTTTACCTGGAAAAAAAAATGGGATACGGTACTTAAATGGAGCTTCGATCCTTACCAGGTGAAATGGTTTGATGGTGGCAGGCTGAACATCACTGAAAACTGCCTCGACAGGCACCTTGAAAAGAAAGCAAAAAAAACAGCTATCATATGGGAGCCGAACGACCCGAACGAAACAGGGAGGCATCTTACATACGAAGAGCTGCACCGTGAGGTTTGCCGGTTTGTCAATGTATTGAAGCGTAAAGGAGCAAAGAAGGGTGATCGCATCTGCATCTACATGCCCATGGTTCCCGAGCTGGCAATCAGCGTATTGGCCTGCGCCCGAATCGGTGCCATCCACTCGGTGGTATTTGCAGGCTTTTCGGCAAACTCGCTGTCGGAGCGTATCAACGACTCCCAATGCAGCCTTGTTATTACCAGCGACGGCGCTTTTCGCGGAAACAAAGAAATACCAATCAAAATAATTGTGGATGAAGCGCTGGAGACCTGTCCGTCGGTGAAAAAAGTAATTGTTCTCAAGCGCACGCATGCCGATGTCCCTTTTCAGCCGGGACGCGACAGCTGGTGGCATGATGACATGGCTTCGGCTGAAGCAGACACCAGCGCTGAGGTCATGGACGCTGAAGACATGCTTTTTATCCTGTATACATCCGGTTCAACCGGCAAGCCCAAAGGTGTGGTTCATACTACAGCAGGCTATATGATTTATGCGCACTACACTTTTAAAAATGTTTTTCAGCACAACGACAAGGACATATACTGGTGCACCGCCGATGTGGGCTGGATCACAGGCCATTCATACATCATATACGGCCCTTTGCTTGCAGGTGCCACCACGCTGATGTTCGAAGGCATTCCGACTTTTCCCGACGCAGGCAGGTTCTGGGATGTAGTGGATAAATACAAAGTGAATATTTTTTATACTGCGCCCACTGCCATCCGCTCACTGATGGCTTACGGAACAGAATATGTGGAAACGCACAGCCTCGAATCACTGCGTGTGCTGGGAACTGTGGGCGAGCCCATCAATGAGGAAGCCTGGCATTGGTATCATGAACATATAGGTAAAACGTTATGCCCGGTCGTCGACACCTGGTGGCAGACGGAAACAGGAGGCATCATGATTTCGCCCTTGGCCGGCATCACCCCGCTGAAGCCATCTTATGCAACGTTACCGCTTCCGGGAATACAGCCTGTGCTGGTTGATGCGCTCGGCAAGGTGCAGGAAGGAAACAATGTGGAAGGCAACCTCTGCATCCGGTTTCCCTGGCCGGGTATTTTGAGGACTACCTACGGTGATCACGACCGCTGTATAAAAAATTATTTTTCCACTTTCAAAGACCTTTATTTCACCGGCGACGGCTGCAGGCGAGATGATAAGGGTTACTACAGGATCATCGGGCGCGTGGATGATGTGATCAACGTTTCAGGTCACCGGCTGGGAACCGCTGAAGTGGAAAATGCAATCAATGAACATCCGCTTGTGATTGAATCGGCTGTGGTTGGATATCCCCACCAGATAAAAGGGCAGGGTATATACGCTTATGTGATCTGTGAACATCAGCCGGAAGATGAAGGGGAAGTGAGAAAAGAAATTTTGGAAACGGTCACAAAAATGATCGGGGCTATTGCCAAGCCCGACAAGATCCAGTTTGTGGCGGGATTGCCCAAAACGCGTTCGGGTAAGATCATGAGAAGGATTCTCAGGAAGATCGCTGAAAAGGATACATCAAATCTAGGTGATACCTCCACGCTGCTTGATCCCGCTGTGGTGGATGTGATCATGAAAGGATCGCTTGTGTGACTTTGCAGTATTTAAAATGTAACACTGAATCTTTTAATATAAAATGAAAAAAGATTTGTCCATGGAAAACATCATCATCATCCTGGTCATCGGTATTGTAGCCGGTGTCTTCAGCGGTTTTATAGGTATCGGGGGCGGGCTTGTCATCGTGCCGGCGCTCATTTATTTTTTCTCCATGAACCAGCACCAGGCACAGGGAACATCACTTGCCATGATGCTGCCTCCCATCGGCATCCTGGCTGTTTACAACTATTACAAAGGCGGCTATGTTGATTTCAGGATTGCAGGCATCTTATGCCTCAGCTTCATCATCGGCAGCTTTTTTGGTTCAAAGTTCGCTATTGCACTGCCGGCCGAGACAGTTAAAAAGATTTTCGGCGCCATTATTATTATCGTCGGATTAAAAATGATATTTGAAAAATAAGCAGGATATAACGTAACCCTATATGCAATTAGCCGAGAAAATAAAGGAGCTGTCGAAAAAGCACCTCGAGGAAGCCATCCGCACCAGGAGGCACCTGCACATGTATCCGGAACTTTCGTTCATGGAAACGCAGACTTCGGCATTTGTAGGGCAGAAGCTGAAAGATGAAGGGATTGAAGTGAGAGAAAAGGTAGCCAATACCGGACTGGTGGCTGTAATCAAAGGGAAGAACCCCGGGAAAAAAACGATTGCATTACGCGCTGACATGGATGCACTGCCTATTTTGGAAACCAACGACGTTCCTTACAAATCAAAAAATACGGGTGTTATGCATGCCTGCGGTCATGATGTGCATACGACTTCACTCCTTGGAGCGGCGCACATCTTAAATGCATTGAAAACGGAATTTGAAGGGACGGTGAAGCTGATTTTTCAGCCCGGCGAAGAAAAGCTTCCCGGTGGTGCTTCGCTGATGATCCGGGAAGGCGTTTTGCGTGACCCTGCACCGGCTGCCATCCTCGGACAGCATGTGATGCCACTGATTGAGGTTGGAAAAGTGGGGTTCCGGAGTGGGGTGTACATGGCTTCCACAGATGAGATTTATGTCACCGTAAAAGGCAAAGGAGGTCACGGCGCCATGCCGCACATGAACATCGATCCTGTGCTCATAACAGCCAACATGCTCGTGGCGCTGCAGCAGATTGTGAGCCGCAATGCAAATCCCATCATGCCCAGCGTGCTATCGTTCGGCAGGGTGATTGCCGACGGAGCCACCAACGTAATCCCCAACGAGGTAAAACTGGAAGGGACCTTTCGTACACTGGATGAGAAATGGCGGAATGATGCCCACCTGAAAATGAAGCATTTGGCAGAAACGCTGGCCAGATCAATGGGCGGCAGCTGCGAGTTTAATATTGAAAAAGGATACCCGGTTTTATACAATGAAGAAAAGCTCACAGCCTCGGCCCGGAAGCATGCTGTGGATTTTTTGGGCAGGGAAAACGTGCAGGACCTCGAGATCTGGATGGCTGCTGAAGATTTTGCTTTCTACTCCCAACAGGTGGATGCCTGCTTTTACCGCCTCGGCGTACGCAATGAAGCAAAGGGAATCACCGCTTCGGTACACACGCCAACTTTTGATATTGACGAAAACGCCCTGCTCACCGGTATGGGGCTGATGGCATACCTGGCGCTGAAGGAACTGGGGAATTGAGGGGATAGCCTGTTTTATCTGACTAGCTGCCAGCATTTTAAGCATTTTATCACAAGGAGAATAGTTATATAACAAATGTTATATGCAACGGGCAAAGCCCCGTTTATCCGCCTCTTTATGGAATAAAAAGAGGGCAAATTCCTCCAACATGTGCCAGCCCAAAATAGCTTCACTTATTAACCCTACTTTTGTGGCATGAATTCTTTTAAGCTTAATTTAGTACTTGCAGATGATGACAAAGATGATTGCCTCTTCTTCCATGAAGCATTGGATGAAATACCGGTTGCTACAAATCTCGTAACTGTTAATGACGGAGTTCAACTGATGGAACTTTTGTTAAAAGAAGAGAACTTGCCTCATGTGCTTTATCTTGATATTAATATGCCCAGGAAAAATGGTTTTACCTGTCTGAATGAAATAAAATCAAATGAAAAGCTAAAACGGTTCCCCGTGATCATCTTCTCAACTTCATATAATCCTGAAATAGCAAATCAATTGCAACGGCAGGGTGCAAAATATTATATACGGAAACCGGCAGAATTTGATAGTCTCAGAAAAGTAATTCATAAATCGCTTAAACTCATTATGGAAAAACCCGACAGGCAAAATTATGGAGATACATTTTTGCTCACCGCTGAATAGCTTTTTATTCAACTTTCATTGTAAGAATATTTCCTACATTTGAAACATCAGTAAAAAAACATTTATGAAACAAAATATGCCTGAAGTATTTCAAAAGACACAAACCGGCATTGACGGGCTGGATGAAATTACCGGTGGCGGTTTCCCAAAAGGCCGCCCCACGCTTGTATGTGGCAGCGCAGGTTGCGGCAAAACATTATTTGGAATTCAGTTTCTTGCCAAAGGTGTTGATGAATTTAACGAACCGGGTGTATTCATGAGTTTTGAAGAAACCAAGGAGGATTTGGCACTGAATGTAAAATCACTTGGGATTGATCTGGACAAATTAATTAAAGCGAAAAAGTTACGCGTTGATCATGTCAGGATTGAACGCTCCGAAATAGAAGAAACAGGAGAGTACGATTTGGAAGGAATATTCATTCGTCTCAATCATGCGATTGACAGCATCGGTGCGAAGCGCGTGGTATTGGATACCATTGAATCCCTGTTTGGGGGGATAGAAAATACAGCCATGCTCCGGTCCGAGATAAGAAGATTGTTTGCCTGGTTGCGTGATAAAGGAGTTACAGCCGTAATAACCGGCGAACGTGGAGAAAAATCCCTGACCCGGCAAGGACTGGAAGAATATGTTTCAGACTGTGTAATTCTTCTTGACTTTCGTGTTATTGAACAAATAGCCACACGCAGGTTGCGAATTGTAAAATACCGCGGTTCCACCCACGGCACAAATGAATATCCATTTCTTATTGACGATAACGGAATTTCCGTGTTGCCAATCACTTCATTAAAGCTGGAACATAAAATATCCAACCAGGTCATTTCAACAGGGCTTTCCGATCTTGACTTTCTTTTTCGGAAAAAAGGAATATTTAAAGGCAGCAGCATACTGGTTTCAGGAACTGCAGGCACTGCCAAAACAATTCTTGCTTCCTATTTTGCATGGAGCAGCTGCAAACGTAAAGAGCAAACTTTATATTTTTCTTTTGAAGAATCTCCGGAACAACTAATCCGCAACATGCAATCGGTAGGCATTGATTTAAATCCCTACGTCAAATCAAACCTGCTCCGCATCCATTCTTCACGGCCATCACTACAGGGGCTGGAACTGCATCTGTTAATACTTCACAAACTAATCGCAAAGCATAAGCCCAAAACAGTTATCGTTGATCCCATCAGCAGCTTAATTTCCATTGGTTCCATGCATGAAGTCAGAGACATGCTGGTGCGGCTGATTGATTTATTAAAAAGGAATGCTATCAATGCATTTTTCACCTCGCTTACGAATGAAGCAGCCATGGAGGAAAAGGATTTAACTGTCAATGCTGTATCATCACTGGCAGATATATGGATAAAGCTGGAAAACGAAAACGTGGGAATGAGCCGGGTACGCTTGCTCAGGATTGTAAAAGCACGCGGGCTTGGACACCAGACGGAGGCCCATCGCTTTACGATCAGCGATAAAGGAATATCGCTCCTTAACGGAAAGGAATTGCAAACAGGCAAAAAGAAATCATATTTAAACGAGGTTTGAATATCTATGGTAAAAGAGAAAGAGGACAAGTACGAATTGCGGTTATACATTGCCGGGCAAACACCGAAATCGATTGCCGCATTGCATAATATTAATAAGTATTGCAAAGAACATTTAGATGGAAAGTATTCCATTGAAGTAATTGACCTGCTCAAAAACCCGCAACTGGCCGAAGGCGATCAGATATTTGCCATACCGACGCTTGTGCGCAAAGTGCCTGAACCCATTCGCAAAATTATCGGCGACCTGTCGAACGAGGAAAAAGTTTTGGTAGGCTTAAACATTCGTAAGCTCCTGGTGAAATAATTTGCATATATGGAAAGCTCAAAACATAACATTGTGGTTGAAGGGAAGTTGGTGTTGCAGCTTTATGTTTCCGGCATGTCACTTAAATCAATGGAAGCCATTGAAAACATCAAGCGTATTTGCGACGAACATTTACAGGGCGCGTTTGAACTGGAAATAATTGACCTTTATAAACATCCCGAACTGGCGAGTGAACAGCAAATTGTATTCAGTCCCTCCTTAATAAAACAATTGCCCCTGCCAAAGAAAACCCTGGTAGGTACATTTTCAGACACCGAAAAAGTTATAAAAGGTTTAGGCCTTAGAATAAAAGAATAAAATGAAAGCTGTTTTAACAGAAAACCTTTTATCTGAAATTGAAGAATTAAAGATCAGGCTTGCCGAAGCGGAACAGCTTATTGAAGCAATAAAGGCGGGTGAAGTGGATGCTTTTGCTTTCACTAAAAATAATAAACCAGAAATATTTACCCTTGAAAGCGGCGATTATGCCTATCGCATATTGGTTGAAAATTTCAGCGAGGGCGCATTAAATCTTTCAGAAGATGGATTGATCGTATACACCAACAGCTATTTTCATGAGTTACTTAACCTCTCTTACGAAAAAGTAATCAGCACTTCCATTTTTGATTTTATTCATCCTTCTTCCAAAGAGACATTCAAACGGCTCTTTAAAAAAGGACTGGCCGGACAAAGCAAGGGTGAAATAATCCTTTCAGTTGCTGAAAAATCAATTCCCGTTTATGTTTCACTCACTTCGTTATATCCAACTTTGCCAACAGTTGGTATGATTGTGTCCGATCTCAGCGAAAAGAAAAAGCAGGAAATAGTTCTGGAGCAAAAAAATGCGCAACTTGAAAAAATGAACTATGAGCTGCAGGCATTTGCCTATATATCAAGCCATGATTTGCAGGAACCATTGCGCAAAATTCAAACCTTTGCCTCGCGTATCCTGGAAAAAGAGAATCAGAATTTATCGGCATACGGGAAAGATCATTTTAAAAGAATGCAGACAGCTGCCAGCAGGATGCAAAAGCTCATTGACGATTTGTTGGCATACTCAAGAACCAACACCGCAGAACGTGTGTTTGAAAAGACAAACCTGAACACAATTATAGAAGATGTAAAGGATGATTTAAAGGAAGAAATACAGGAAAAAGGAGCCACCATCGAGTCGAATGAACTTGGTGACCTGAATGTTATCCCTTTTCAATTTCACCAGCTTATTTACAACATCATTACCAATGCTTTAAAGTATTCCGGAAATGTAAGGTCGCCCCGTATCAAAATAACAGGCGAAATATTGAACGGAATTCAATTGAATAATGATAAGCTTTCACCGCTGGATAAATATTGCCACATAAGCATTTCAGATAACGGAATAGGGTTTGAACAGCAATACAGCGAAAAAATATTTGAGGTTTTTCAGCGGCTTCATGGCAAAACTGAATATACAGGCACAGGGATCGGGCTTGCCATTGCAAAAAAGATTGTTGAAAACCACAATGGCATCATCACCGCCATCGGAGAACCGGACAAAGGCGCAATCTTTGAAATTTATATTCCTGCCACATAATATACAGGAATTTTGATTTGCAATTAAACGCATGTTGATAATAAAAAGGACAAGAATAAAGACCTGTCCGGTATGCGAAAAGGAAATCTCCGAAAGAGAGGACTATTGTTGTTTGCGATGCGAAGAGAAAGATAAGGAACCAAAAAAATGGTACGGTAAAATGCTTGCTTTTTTTGTTGAAATTACAGGTGGTTAACAACTCCACATATTACAATAAATATTACTGTACACTAATTTTTATATCATGATGAATAAACTCAGTTGTTTAATAATAATGTTCATCACCTGTGGAGCTTGTTTCGGACAAAACCTGGTGCCCAATGGAGGATTTGAGCAGTTCTCCAACTGTCCGAACGGATATAGCCAGCTTGATTTTGCTGTGCCATGGACAAACCCTCACAATATTTCATATGGGAGTCCTGATTATTATCATCAATGTGCATCTGCTTCCAGCACTGTAAACGTTCCCAATACAGGAATAGGGTTTCAGGCAGCGCATAGCGGCGGAGGATTCAGCGGCATTTATGCAATTAGCAGTGTTGTCAGGGAGTATATGGAGGTGCAGCTTTCTTCAACGCTTGTTGGAAGCAACTGTTATCATTTCGAAATGTATGTCAACCTTGCAAATGTTTGTAAGTATACAACCGACGACATAGCTGTTTATTTTTCAGATACGACCGTAACCAATGTGACTACCTGGTTAATGCCATTTACTCCGCAGGTGAATAATGCAACAGGTAATACTTTCGACAGCCTGGGATGGACATTGGTGAGTGGAAATTTTGTTGCTTCAGGTGGTGAAAAATATTTGATTATAGGTAATTTCAAGGATGATGCCAATACAACAACAACCTTAATTTATCCCGGAGCGACTGCCAATTATATTTATTATTTTATCGACGATGTTTGTGTCACTCCCTGTGGAACTCCCTGTGGCACTGTGGGAATTCAGGAACAAAACGAAAATGCAGAAATAAATATTTATCCCAATCCTTTAACAGACCGGATAAATTTCACATTAAAAACAGGTGAAACGGTTGAATTATATTTTTTTGACGGTACTTCCAGGCTGATACTTAGTAAGTCATTTAATAACTCCATTTCAATAAGTACAGAGCAGTGGGCAAAGGGAATTTACTTTTACGAGTTGAGAAGTAAAAACGGAGTGATGAAGAAAGGAAAAGTTGTAAAAAGTTGATAGCATCATGAAAACAGTCTTTACATGTGTGTTGATGGTATTTTGTTTCTGTGCGAAGTCTGACTACTGGACACAAAAAGCAAATTTTCCTGCTGCTGGCAGGGAGCATCCATTTTTATTTTCAATCGGCGGCAAAGGATACGTAGGCTGTGGTGCTGATACTGTTGCAGTATTAAGTGAATTTTGGGAGTATGATCAGGCATTAAATGCATGGACTCAAAAAGCAAATTATCCGGGATCGACACATATGGGAGGCGTTGGATTCGCAATCGGCTCCAAAGGATATGCAGGAACCGGATGCGATTATACTACAGCCATTTCTTACAGTGATTTTTGGGAATATGACCCATTGACAAATAACTGGACGCAAAAGGCAAATTTTGGCGGAGGAAACAGGTCCTTTGCCGTTGGCTTTTCCATTGGAAATAAAGGCTATCTGGGAACCGGCTGGAGCTCCGGTCAGCCGGCTCAACAGGATTTCTGGGAGTATGATCCTGCAACCGATCAATGGACTCAGAAAACATCGTTGACAGGCACACAGCGAATTCTTGCTACTGCTTTTTCAGTCGGCAATAAAGGGTATATAAGCACAGGACACAATTTTGTCGGATACTTCAACGACTGTTGGGAATATGATCCTGTGACGGATGCCTGGAATCAGAAAGCCAATCTGCCAGCCGCAGGGAGAGTGGATGCGGCATCTTTTTCAATTTGTGAAAAAGGATTTTTAGGTATTGGTGGGGAAAGTCCCTGTTTAAAGGATTTCTGGCAATTCGATCCAATATTGAATCAATGGCTTCAGAAAGCTGATTTTCCAGATCATGAACGGGATGATGCAGCTTATTTTTCAATTGGAATGAAAGGCTACATTGGATTAGGTCAGTTTAATAACACTGTTAATTATTTGGATTTCTGGGAGTATACGCCCGATACTGTCTGTGCAACAGGTATGGAAGAAACTACTATTGCCATTCAGGAATTTAACATATCGGTTTCTGCCTCATCAAATGAATTGATAGTTACATACGTGCTCAGGAAAAAAGTAAAAGTTACTTTAAATATAATGGATACTTCGGGTAAGCATGTTTTTCAGTCTCAACCTGATGAAAATAGCAGTGGAACAAGAATACAATTAAATGGTTTGGCAAAAGGAATTTATTTTGTTGAATTGGTTAAAGGATCAACAACCAGGGTTAAGAAATTTGTCATCAGATAATAATTGGACTGGAAGTCCGGCATGCGCTGATGTTACCAATTATATTTTTTTACGCTGCTTTTGAACTTCCAACCATAAAAATGATCCCGCATGCCCGGAATAGTATACATTTGCAGCTTCAATTTATAAGGCATCAGTATGAACAAATTCTTTGGATTAAGATTTACAATTGCAACAATAATAATCTTTGGTTTATCAGAACATGCGCTGGCTCAGGCTCCTGCATGGAGCTGGTCAACTGGCATGGGTGGCGACGGATTTGAAACCGGCAATGCCGTAGCTGTGGATGCTGCTGGCAATGTATATACAACGGGCAGCTTTAAGGGTACCGTTGATTTTGATCCTGGACCGGGCACTTTTTATATTTCTGCAGCGGCCAATCACAGTATTTTTATTATGAAGCAGAATGCGATGGGGAACCTGATATGGGCAAAGGAAATCGGTGGCGCACAGGCTATTCTGAATTCCGGTAATGCCATAGCGCTGGACGATTCGGGAAACGTATATACCACCGGTGTGTTCGGCGGACTGATGGATTTTGATCCGGGCCCGGGTGTTTATCAGCTGCTGGCTACTTTTTTTGCCGACGTATATGTTTCCAAGCTCGACAGTGCGGGCAATTTTGTGTGGGCCGTTGGTTTCGGCGACCAGGGTGATGATATGGGTCATTCCATTGCGCTCGATAAACAGGGAAATATTTATGTGACCGGCGAATTCAGGTTAACAGTTGATTTCGATCCAGGTCCGGGAACATTTAACCTGAGTGAAACAGGACTGAATCCCAATGGCGATATTTTTGTAAGCAAGCTGGATAACCTTGGCAATTTTATCGGTGCTGTAAGCATGGGCGGCTATAACAAAGATGTTGCCTATTCAATGGTGCTTGATTCTTCCAGTGTATATGTTGCCGGTTTTTTCAGCTTCACTGCCGATTTTGATCCGGGAGCAGGAGTATATAATTTAACTGTTGCAGGAACGGAAGATGCTTTTATCTGCAAGCTCGATCAGTCACTTAATTTTGTCTGGGCAAGACAGGCAGGCGGAAAGCAGCATGATTTCGCTTATTCGCTGGCCTATGATCCTTCAGGTAGCGGATCTGTCTATGCTGTGGGTACGTACATCGATACGGCTGATTTTAATCCGGGAGCGGGCATTTACAATTTAATATCCGTACCGGGAACGTTCAACAGCATCTATGTTTTGAAGGTTGATACGGCCGGCAATTTTATCTGGGCAAAATCATTTGGCGATCATGCCACCGGAGGAAACGGTTCAGGAGGTTACAACAACGTATCGGTGGCATTGAATGCAACGGATGGCGTATATGTAACAGGCGGATTCGGAGGCATCATTGATTTCGACCCTGATTCAGTTGCAACCTATAATTTGACATCGATAGATACCAGCTCCATTGATATATTTCTTACCAAACTCGACAGCGGAGGGAATTTTAAATGGGCCAAAGCTGCCGGCGGATCGGGCGATGATATCAGCCGGTCTGTTGCATTAAACCAGTTTAATAATGTTTTTATTACCGGGGAGTTCAGGAGTTCCATCATTTCATTTGACTCCACCCAATTGACGATAGCTGACAGCACCGTATTTAACAGCGACATTTATGTGGCCCGGCTGGATTCTGAAACAGTAACCGGAACTTTTATTGTTGAGTATGACAATCCGGAATTTATTTTGTTTCCTGATCCGGCTGTTGATTATTTTACCATCACCTGTAAGGATGTGGTACGGAATGCGGAATTAACGCTTTATAATATGAAGGGGAAACGGATTTATAATGCCCAAATCAATTATTTAAAAGACCTGGTCGTGAGCACTAATGATATTGACCGGGGTATGTATGTGGTGCAGATCAGGGGAGTTGATTTTATTTCGAACCAAAAAGTCATTATTGTAAAATGAAACAACAACACAATTGATATCATTAGCTAATCAGCATGCCATGGACAGGAAATGGAACACCATCGTAATTTTATTTATTTCGGTAATGACCATGCAGTCATGTAAAAAAGATAAGGCTGATACCGATGCCGACCATGCATTATACGATGAAATAAAGACTGCCGGATTTACCTATTATCAAAACGGTAACCTTTTAGCTGGTGTATCACCCAGTCCGCATGGTGCTTTTAAATTGCGTTTTAACGCTGTTGCACTTGCTGCGCTTGACAGCACTGGCGAATTGCCGGCCGGAAGCAGCTTTCCTGCAGGCTCACTCCTTGTTAAAGAGCTTTTCACCGGGAACAACATAACGCTTTATTCAGTCATGAAAAAAGACCCTTCAAATGAAAATGCAGGGAGCGGCTGGGTGTGGGCTGAATTTAAAACCGATGGCGCGGCTTCCTTCAGCACCGGAAAAAAGGGAAACGGATGTATCAGCTGTCATGGCGGTTTGCCTAACAGGGACCTGACCCGGACTTTTGATCTGCATTGATTTAAGGAATCAATTCGGAATTCTTTTAGTATTTTGAAAACAAACACCTGCTTTTCAATCCGGCTGCAGGCCCGCTCCTGATCGGGTTTAGCTTAATGGCGCCTGTGTTGCATCGCAACTTTTTTTATGAGTGTTTCACCAGATAATAACCGGATCAAAAAATAATTTGCGGGATTCAACCATTCCTGCTATATTTGTGTAGTCAACTACATAGTTAACTTCTTATTAACCAACACAGCCACCAATGACCATCATTGAAGAAATCAGGGAACTGGCCATTTCCACGCGTCTTATGCGTCTGGCCGATGCCATCCGAAGGGATGCAACGGTTATTTACCGGGAGCACGGTATTGCATTTGAATCGAAATGGTTTCCGGTTCTTTTTGTGCTGAGTAAAAAATCTGCACTGGGAATCGTGGAGCTTGCCGATGAGATCGGCTATTCGCATCCATCGGTCATTGCACTGGTAAAGGAAATGCAAAAGGCAAAGCTCATCAAATCTGCCGGACATAAATCGGACGGAAGGAAGCGGATGATCTCGCTTTCACCAAAGGGACGTGAAACCATGAATGAGCTGGAAACCCTGCTGGCAGACATCCACGCTGTTGTAAAAAAAATAAGCGATAACGACGACAACCTGATGAATGCCATTGAGCAGGCCGAAAATGCATTAAATAAAGAATCGTTTTACGACCGTTATAAGAAACTGGAAGCGAAACGGAAAAAATAGCGGAGCTGAAATTATTGTCATGCTGAAAATAATTCCTGCACAAACAAAACAAGAAATTGCAGCCGTGGATGTGCTGTTCAGGGAATACTCAGCCTGGTGCAAAGAAAAATTTGTGAGCACCGGGATGCTGAAGCCTGATGCACCGGAGCTGCAGTCATTCAATAAAGAAATACTCCCCGGCGAATACAGGCATCCCAACGGGTTTTTATTGCTTGCTTATCTCGACAATGCGCCTGTGGGCTGCATGTTCATGCACAAGCTGGATGAACAGGTTTGCGAGCTGAAGCGTTTTTACATCAATCCCATGGCCAGAGGAAAAAACCTGGCCGTTGAAATGCTCAATGAATTTTGCAGGCATGCCAGGCAGTATGGCAGCCGGAGGCTCAGGATATCCAGCCACCATTTTATGGACAAAGCAATTGGCATATACCGGCGCTATGGTTTTTATGAAATTTCAAATTACGTTAAAGATCCATTGCAGGCAGGAAACGTGCAGATGGAGCTGGACCTGGAGACGCACCAGTCAAAAATCCAGCAACCGCACAAATAGTAACCCGGAAACACTTTTTAAAGCCGGCCCGCAACAGGCAGGGACAATTGCAGGCTAAACCTGATCGGATCCCGGCGCATGCCGGGGAGAGCAGGCCTGCAGCAATTAAAAAGCGGTTGCGTTTGTTTTCTTAAAATTATTTAAAGTAAAACCTTTTCGCATCCGTCTTCCTGTATAAACAATTAAAATTTATTTATCATGGCAACACAATTTATCAGGCTGGTGCTGGCGGGCATGCTCATCGGAGCCATTATGTTCCTCATTCCTTTCTTTATCATCAAGGTGCTGCTGGTCATCCTGCTGATCAGGTTCCTCTTCGGCATTTTATTCCGGCACAGGTTCAGGCATCCATACTACGGCTATCACGGCTGGTATGAAAGCATTTCAGGCGAAGATCCCGAATGGATCAACGACAGCGGCAGGCGTGGAGGAAGAACAGAAAACAGGGAAATAAAAATCAATTAAAAAAATAATCCAATGAGAAGAAGATCGAAAATCATCACGGTAGTGGTATCGGCCATCATTACTTATGCAGCAGGAGTATTCGTTGCCGGAAACGTATATGGTTACAGGAATTGTGGTTACCATCATCACCGGTATCCCGGGCATCACTGGCATAACCAGTCATCAGGAGAAAATGAAAAATCAGGAGAAAAAATTTTTTCTGCTGATACATTACAACAAAACCAATATTAATATTTAAACAACAATAGTATGAACAAACAAGATCAACAGGCAGGTTGCAGACCTGCAGGAAGAGGTTACTGGCGGCATCGTTATGGATATCCGCCATATGCGGGTAACCGCCGTGCACCGGTAAGCATTTACAAAACAGAAAAAACGTATGAGCTGATGCTGTTTGCACCGGGAAGAGAAAAGGAAAATTTTCAGGTTCAGCTCAAAGGGGATGAACTTATCATCACGTATAAGCCCACCATCGACACGTCAAACCTCGAATGGGTGCGGATGGAATACAGTCGTGGCGGTTTTGAGCGAAGCTTTATGATGGACCAAACCATGGATGCATCCGCCCTGGAAGCACGGTATGAAAACGGCGTGCTGATCATCAGCATTCCCTTCAAGCCCGGCAATGATGCGGCTTCTCAGGAAGTGAAAGTGAATTAAATCAATTAAAAAGTAATTTAAAGTGCAGCCCAATGCAGCCCCTTATAGCACAGGGTTTTAAACCCTGGGCTATAATTAGGAAGGGAATGTGAATTGAATCAATTAAAGAATAATTTAAAGAAGCTGTCATACCAATGGCAGCTTCTTTATTATTAGATCCATGCAGCCCGGTGCAGATCCATGCAGCCCGGTGCAGCCTGTTAAAGCCCAGGGTTTTAAACCCTGGGCTTTAACGGGCTATACGGATTAATGCTACACGTAATTACTGAATGAGATTAACGGGGACTTTATGAAAACGGCGTGCAGCTCAGTGTGCAGCCCAGGGTTTTAAACCTCGCGTTGCAGGAGGCTCACCTTTATTATCTTTTCAAAGGGCTTCCATTTTTTAACCGAAAACCACCCATCAATAAATCCCTCCCACTTTCATGCATTTACGTTTTTTTAATAGCAGTAAAACAAAAGTGCAGGTAGTTTAAATTTTTGTAACCCTTTACTGACGGGTAATACAACCACACAGCAGGAATAAAATTCGTGACTTTTTGCGGCTTGTGCATATTGATTTTTCATGCAAAATAAACCCGTAAAAAAATAGTTATTAACAAAAGTGGGAAAAAGTGGTAAAAAGTGGAAAATTCTTTTTTACCTTTACCACCGGCAAAAAATCAGGAATCAGCCTTGTTTATGCCAGTGATTTAAAAGACCTAAACCCCCTATGAGCCAGTTATCAGGCGAGTTTGAATGTAAAGTGGACGACAAAGGCAGGATGCTTTTGCCTGCAGCGCTGAAGCGACAACTGTCGCCTGCAGCACAGGAGCGGTTCATGGCAACGCGGGGTTTTGAAAGCTGCCTGACCCTGTACCCGATGGATGACTGGCAGGTTATCACCGGAATCCTGAACAAGCTCAACAGGCTGGATCAGAAGAACAGGGAATTCATCCGGTACTTTTTCCGCGGCTCCACTGAAATGGAGCTCGACGCAACGGGCCGGCTTTTATTTCCAAAATCATTATTGCAATACGCTTCCATTGAAAAGGAGCTGGTACTTGCTGCATACACCAATGTTATTGAGGTATGGAATCCGAAGAAGTTTGAAGACAATACATCTGCACCGCCGGAACATTTTGCTGACCTGGCGCAGATGCTCACAGATAAAATCAATTTAAGTGCAAACGGGGGCTTATCATAACCCCGTCATGCTTCAGGAATGTATGGATGCACTGAACATTAAAGAAGACGGAATATACGTGGATGTAACATTTGGAGGAGGAGGTCATTCAAGGGCCATATTGAAAAAATTAAAAAACGGGAAGCTGATTGCCTTCGACCAGGATCCCGATGCATGGAACAACCAACCATCAGATAAAAATTTTTCGCTCATCAAACAGAATTTCCGGTTCATGCTGAACTACCTGAAATACCAGAACTGTCTTCCTGTGGATGGCATCCTTGCAGACCTGGGTGTTTCATCACATCAGTTTGATGACCGCACACGTGGTTTTTCAACCAGGTTTGACAATGCGCTTGACATGCGCATGAGCCAGTCGGGAAAAAAGTCAGCGAAGACCATCATTAATGAATACTCCGCACAGCAACTCCAGCAGGTTTTTTCGGCTTATGGTGAGGTGAGGAATGCGCGCACCCTTGCAGCGGCCATTGTGAAGGCAAGAAAAGTGAAGCCGGTAGAGTCGGTGAGCGAACTGCTGCATATACTGGAAAGTCATGCTGCAGGTCCCAACCGCAACCAGTATTATGCACAGGTGTTCCAGGCCGTCCGCATGGAAGTGAATGAGGAACTGGAAGCTTTGAAGGAATTGCTTGCCCAAAGCAGCCTGGCGCTTGAAAGGGGAGGCCGCCTGGTGGTGATGTCGTACCATTCGCTGGAAGACAGGCTGGTGAAAAATTATATAAACCAGGGAATATTTGAAGGACAGGCTGAAAAAGACGTATATGGTAACCGTTTGAACGTGCCTTTCAGGCCGGTAACCAAAAAACCACTCACTGCATCGGCTGAAGAAGTGAAGTCAAACCCGCGTGCAAGGAGTGCCAAATTGCGTATCGCGGAAAAAATTTAATAGCTGAACCACCTCAGACCATGAATACATTAAAGCAAGCTCCCGAAGAACCTGAAGTAAAGCAGGTTCCACAGGAAGAAAGCAGCCCGGTGAAAGCGGCGAAGCGGATCATGAGCTTCCGGATCTTTTCGTTTATGGAAAAAGAGCGCATCATCAGGCAGATGCCTTTCATTTTTTTCCTTACGCTGCTTGGGCTCATCTATATCGCCAACAGCTACTATGCCGAAAGGACCGTTCGCGAAATTGACCGTACTACAAAAGAAATCAAGGAGCTCCGTTCTGAATTTATTTCCGTGCAGTCGGACCTGATGATGAAAAGCAAACAGACTGAAGTGCTGAACGCCGTGCAGCCGCTTGGATTGAAGCAGTCGCTGGAGCCCCCGAAAAAAATTGTAATAACAGAAACCAAACCACAGGAATAATTCCAATCACCCGATGAAGGAAAATAAAAAGGATATTTTATGGCGCGTGTACCTGGTCTTCGGATTCATGGTCCTGTTCGGCGCAGCTATCCTTTTCAGGGTCGGGCACCTGCAGGTTGTTCATGGCGCTTATTACCGCGCCAAGGCCGACAGCCTGACCACACGTTTTGTTGCCATAGCGCCTTCAAGGGGTAATATCTACACGGCTGACGGAAGCCTGCTGGCCACATCGGTTCCTGTATACGAAGTAAGGCTTGACCTGAAAGCATCAGCCATCACAGGAGCGCTTTTTAATGAGAGCATTGATTCGTTGTCGCTCTGTCTTTCAAAACTATTCGGCGACAAAAGCCAGAGTGATTATAAAAGAATACTCAGGCAGGCCAGGAACGAAAACGACCGGTATTTCCTGCTTCAGCGGAACGTTTCATTCAATGCGCTTCGTGCACTCCGCACATTTCCCATTTTCAGAATGGGACGTTATAAAGGAGGGCTGATCGTGAAGCAGGAAAGCAAACGTACCCGTCCATTCAGGTTACTTGCACAGCGGACCATCGGCTTTAATGTGAAGGAAGTGGAAGCGGTAGGAATTGAAGGTTCATTTGACAAATACCTGCGCGGCGTATACGGCCAGCGGCTCATGCAGAAGATATCCGGCAATGTATGGAAGCCGCTTGATGATGAAAACGTAATTGATCCGAAAGACGGAAGCGATGTCATCACCACCCTTGACCTGAATATACAGGATGTGGCCGAAGAGGCGCTTCGCACACAGCTTATGCAGCACAATGCCGACAAAGGCTGTGCAATCCTGATGGAAGTATCAACCGGTCATATCAAAGCCATTGCAAACCTTTCAAGGTATGGTGAAAACGATTACCGGGAAGACTTCAACTACGCAATAGGTCAGGGCACCGAGCCTGGATCAACATTCAAGCTTGCTTCAATGCTTGCAGCCATGGATGACGGTTATGTGGACCTTGATGACACAGTGGATACGCAGGGCGGAGCAGTGAACTGGGGTGCAGGCAAACCCATGAAGGATTCACATGAAGGAGGCTACGGCCGTATTTCGGCGCAGCATGTATTTGAAGTATCATCCAACGTGGGTATCTCCAAGCTGATCTGCAAATACTACAGCAAAAACCCGCAGGCGTTTATTGATCACCTGCATCATTATCGTTTAGACAGACCGTTAGGACTCCAGATTGCCGGTGAAGCCAAACCGCGGATCAAAAGCACGGAAGACAAGGACTGGAGCAAGGTATCGCTGCCGTACCTGTCAATCGGTTATGAGTCGCGCATTTCACCGATGCAGATACTCACCCTGTACAACGCTGTTGCCAACAACGGTAAAATGGTGAAGCCCATCCTTGTCAAAGAAATCCGTGAAAAAGGAGTGGTGGTGAAAAGCTACAAAACGGAAGTGCTGGTTGATTCCATCTGTTCTGCACGCACGCTTGCCATGGCCAGGCAAATGCTGGAAGGCGTTGTACAGCGCGGCACGGCAACCAACCTGAAAAAAGCGGCATATACCATTGCAGGCAAAACCGGGACGGCGCAGATCGCCAACAATAACAGCGGCTACAGCGATGGCAAGGTGAAATACCAGGCTTCATTCGTGGGCTATTTTCCGGCCGACAAACCTTTGTACAGCTGCATGGTGGTTGTTTACGCACCATCCAATGATGTGTATTACGGAAACCTGGTTGCAGGACCGATTTTCAAGGAAATAGCAGACAAGGTTTATTCAACACGCATTGACATGCATCATGAGCTGTTGAGAAATGATTCACTGATGGCAATTGGCATTCCGTCTCCAAAGGCAGGCAAAACAATGGCAGCTAAAACAGTGGCCGAGGCGCTTGGTATGAAATACCCAGCAGGTGATGAAGCCATGCAGTGGTCGAAAAGTAAAGCCGAAAAAGGGAATGTAAAAATTGTTCCCGTAACCATCAAAAGTGAAATGGTGCCTGACGTAACCGGCATGGGATTGCGTGATGCAGTTTACCTGCTGGAGAGTCATGGGCTGCAGGTTAAGGCCAATGGAAGAGGCAGCGTGGTGAAGCAGTCCATCAATGCAGGATCGAAGTTCAACAAAGGACAACAGATAACAATTGAATTAAGCTGACGCATGACCATCAACCCGGAAAAAAAATTAAGGGACCTGCTTTACAAGGCAGGGATGACTGACGTGCACGGAAGCACCGACATTGCTGTTCATGTTCCCCGGTTCAATTCGAAGGAAGTGCAGCCCGGCGATCTATTTATTGCCACCACAGGTACCAGCACCGACGGTCACCGGTTTATCCCTGCGGCAATAGCAGCCGGAGCAACGGCTATCGTATGTGAAGTTTTTCCTCCGGTTTTTGCTGACGGAGTAACCTATATAAGAGTAAAGAACAGCCAGGAAGCGCTGGCATACATAGCCTCCAATTTTTACGATCATCCTTCAAACAGCATCAGGCTCATTGGCGTGACAGGAACCAACGGTAAAACGACAACGGTTACTTTGCTGTATCATCTTTTTATATCGCTTGGATTTAAATGCGGGCTGATTTCTACCGTAAAGAACGTGGTTGGTGAAAGAGAAATTCCCGCAACACATACCACGCCGGATGCAGTCCGCCTGAACCGGCTGATCGCAGAGATGGTGGAAGAAGGCTGCACCTATTGTTTTATGGAAGTCAGTTCGCATGCTGTTGATCAGCACCGGGTAACGGGACTCCATTTTGCCGGTGGCATATTTACCAACATTACACACGATCACCTGGATTATCATAAAACCTTTGATGCTTACCTCAAAGCGAAGAAGGGATTTTTTGACATGCTGCCCGAAGAAGCTTTTGCACTGGTGAATGCCGATGATAAAAATGCAAAGGTCATGCTGCAGAAAACGAAGGCAAAGAAAAAAACCTATTCCCTTCGAAGTGTAAGTGATTTTAAGTGCAGGGTGATTGAAAATAATTTTTCAGGATTGCTGCTCAACATTGAAGGTACCGAAGTGCTGACTCTGCTCATCGGCAGCTTCAATGCTTACAACCTGCTGGGGATCTATTCAACTGCCATCCTGCTTGGTATTGAGAAAATAAAGGTGCTTACAGCCATAAGCACGCTTGGCGCCGTGGAAGGAAGGTTTGAGTACCTGACGGCAACCAACCATGTCACGGGCATTGTTGATTATGCCCACACACCGGATGCGTTGCAGAATGTGCTTACAACGATCAGGGATATACGTACAGGAAATGAGCAGGTTATTACGGTGGTGGGCTGCGGTGGCGACCGTGATGCGGCAAAGCGGCCTGTCATGGCGGCAATTGCCTGCGAACTGAGCGACAAGGTTATCCTGACCTCTGACAATCCAAGGTCAGAGGACCCGGAAGTGATCCTTCAGCAAATGAAAAAAGGAGTGCCTCCCCAGCATTATAAAAAAGCACTTGTAATTACCGACAGGAGGGAAGCCATTAAAACAGCATGCAGCCTGACCCGTCCCGGTGACATCATCCTGCTTGCAGGAAAGGGCCATGAAAAATACCAGGAGATCAAAGGAGTTAAATATCCTTTTGATGACAAACAGGTGCTCCAGGAAGAATTCAACATCATGATTAACTGACAATCTAAAATTTAAATACAGAAACTACCTTGCTCTATTACCTTTTTGAATTACTTGATAAACGTTTTGACTTCCCCGGCGCAGGAGTCTTTAAATACATCTCTTTCCGTGCTGCCCTGGCAATCATCTTTTCCCTTGTATTCTCGCTTTTCCTTGGTAAACGCATTATCGGCATGCTGTTGCGCAAACAGGTTGGCGAAACCATCCGTGACCTGGGTCTTGATGGCCAGAACCAGAAGCAGGGAACACCAACCATGGGTGGTTTGATCATCCTCTCAGCCATCCTGATCCCGACATTGCTGCTGACAAGGCTTGACAACGTATATATCGTTATGATGGTCATTGCCACCATCTGGCTCGGCGCAATCGGCTTCCTGGATGATTATATCAAAGTATTTAAGAAGGATAAAAAAGGTCTTGCTGGGAAGTTTAAGATCATGGGCCAGATCGGACTGGGTCTTATCATCGGATGCATCCTGTGCTTTAACCCGCATGTGATAGTAAGGGAAAAGGCAAGTCACCAGGAAATCATCATGCGTTACAACAAAAACGTAATTGATGACATCAAGGACAATGAAAGCAACATCCTGTTTTCGAAAGAAGATATCAAGTCGACTAAAACCACCATACCGTTTTTCAAGAACAATGAATTTGACTATGCCGAGCTCATTTCATTTATGGGTGAGGGTTATAAAAAATGGTCGTTCCTGATTTACATTCCCATTGTTATCCTGATTGTGACTGCTGTTTCAAACGGGGCGAATATCACCGATGGTATTGACGGACTTGCCACCGGTACCTCGGCGATCATCGGCACCACGCTGGCCATATTTGCCTACGTTTCAGGTAATACGGTGTTTGCAAATTACCTGAATATCATGTACATCCCCAACAGCGGTGAGCTCATGGTTTTTATGAGCGCATTTGTCGGCGCCTGCGTTGGTTTCCTCTGGTTCAATTCCTATCCGGCCCAGGTGTTTATGGGCGATACCGGCAGCCTGGCGCTGGGTGGCATCATTGCCGTTTTTGCAGTTGCCATCAGGAAGGAATTGCTCATCCCCATCATCTGCGGAATTTTCCTGGTCGAAAACCTGTCGGTGGTAATACAGGTGAGCTACTTTAAATACACAAAGAAAAAATACGGAGAAGGCAGAAGGATTTTCAAAATGTCGCCGCTCCATCATCATTACCAGAAGCTCGGTTACCATGAGTCAAAAATTGTAACCAGGTTCTGGATTGTCGGAATTATGCTCGCCGTGCTGAGCGTGGTAACACTCAAGTTGAGATAAAAGAATGGAAGGCAAAAACAGGCTCGTTGTACTGGGCGCTGCTGAAAGCGGTGTGGGATCGGCTGTGCTGGGAAAGCAGCAGGGATATCATGTATTTGTTTCCGACCTCGGATCAATTAAGGATAATTATAAAGCCATCCTTGACCAGCATCAGATCCAGTATGAAGAAGGTAAGCACTCCATTGATCTGATCCTGGACGCAACGGAAGTGGTAAAAAGTCCAGGCATCCCTGACAAGGCGGAGGTTATCAAAAAAATTACCGATAAAAATATACCGGTCGTTTCTGAAATTGAATTTGCATGCAGGTACACCAACGCCCGAATGATTTGCATTACGGGAACAAACGGCAAAACCACCACCACCCTGCTCACCCATCACATACTTACCAAAGCCGGGCTGAATGCGGGACTTGCAGGGAACGTCGGAAAAAGCTTTGCCATGCAGGTGGCTGAAAAAAAGTACGACTACTTCGTCCTTGAGTTAAGCAGCTTTCAGCTTGACGGCATGTACCGTTTTAAAGCCGACATCGCCATCCTGCTCAATATCACACCCGATCACCTGGACCGATATGATTATTCAGTACAGAATTACATCAATTCAAAGTTCAGGATCATTCAGAACCAGGGAAAATCGGACGCATTTATTTATTGTGCTGATGACGAAGTAACAGCAACTGAGGTGCTGAAAAGAACCCCCCAGATGATGCTGTATCCTTTTTCCATTAAAAAGGAAGAAGGCATGTCTGCATTTTTAAATGATAACCACCTAAACATCAATATAAACAACAACCCACTCACTATGTCCATTTTTGAATTAGCCCTCCAGGGTAAGCACAACCTTTACAATTCCATGGCAGCCGGTATTGCGGCGCGTATTATTGACATCAGGAAGGACCTCGTAAGAGAAAGCTTTTCTGATTTTCAAAACGTGGAGCACCGTTTGGAAAAAGTCAATACCGTGCATGGTATTGAATTTATCAATGATTCAAAAGCAACCAATGTGAACTCGGCCTGGTTTGCACTGGAAAGCATGGAAAAACCTGTGGTATGGATTGTAGGCGGTCAGGATAAAGGCAACGATTACAGCATGCTTCGGGACCTGGTAAAAGACAAAGTAAAAGCCATCGTCTGCCTGGGTCTTGACAATAAAAAAATTCACAAGGCATTTGGTGACCTTGTTCCGGATATAACGGATACCATATCTGCAGCTGCAGCAGTGAAAGCCGCTTATAAAAAAGGCAAGAAGGGCGATGTGGTGCTCCTGTCGCCATGCTGTGCAAGCTTCGATCTCTTCAAAAACTACGAAGACAGGGGAAGGCAGTTTAAGGAAGCAGTCAGGTCGTTATAATTATATTGTCAATGAATTTTTTCGCAACATACTTTAAGGGTGACCGGACGATCTGGCTTATTGTGATCTTCCTTTCGCTTTTTTCGATCCTTGCTGTGTACAGCTCCACCGGAACGCTTGCTTATAAATATCATGCAGGTGACACGGAGTTTTACCTGCTCAGGCATTTCAGGACTTTGATCATTGGCTTTGCGCTGATTTATGTTTCTCACCTGCTGAAGTATACCGTATATGCACGCATTTCGAAAATCGCACTGCTGGTTACGCTTCCATTGTTGCTGCTTACTTTGCTGCTTGGCACCAACCTGAATGATGCCAGCCGCTGGCTGACCGTTCCCGGAATCGGACTGAGCTTCCAGACCTCTGACCTGGCAAAGCTTTCGTTGTTGCTATACGTTGCAAGGCAATTATCCGTAAAGCAGGACAACATCAAGGATTTCAAATCAGCATTTCTTCCCATCATGCTTCCTGTGCTCATTGCCTGTGCATTTATTGTACCGGCAAATTTCTCAACTGCTGCACTGCTGTTTGTTACCAATGTGGTGCTGATGTTTATTGGAAGGATCAATATCAAATACATCCTGGCCATGATGGGCATCGGCGTTGTATTCATCGGCCTGCTGATCGGATTATACCTGATCGCGCCCAAGGCAGTGCCGCGTTTTGAAACATGGAAGCACAGGCTTGAGAATTTTTCGGGAAAGGATGAAAAGGAAAATTATCAGACAGAGCAGGCGAAGATTGCTATAGCTAAAGGTGGTTTTGCCGGCATGGGACCGGGTAACAGTACGCAACGTAACTTCTTACCGCATCCGTACTCGGATTTTATTTTCGCCATTGTTATTGAAGAATACGGATGGCTGGGAGGTGCCTTCCTGGTATTCCTTTACCTGGCACTGTTCTTCAGGGTGGTGGTGATCGCCAGGAAAAGTCCGCGCGCATTCGCCACGCTGCTGGCCATTGGATGCGGGTTCAGCCTGGTATTCCAGGCCATGATCAACATGGCGGTGGCGGTGAACCTGTTCCCTGTTACCGGGCAAACCTTGCCGCTGGTAAGCATGGGCGGAACTTCCATATTCTTTACCGGCATCTCCATAGGAATTATTCTCAGCGTAAGCAGGGATCTTGAAAAAGAAGAGCTCCGTGCAGCGCAGGCGCAACAAAAAATAAGGGCAGCAGTTGCTTAAATTCAGCATCGAATCAGAACAATGACAAAAGTAATCATCAGCGGTGGAGGAACAGGGGGACATATATTCCCTGCGTTAGCCATTGCCAATGCATTGAAATCCATCGACAGCGGGATTGATATTTTATTTGTCGGAGCGGAAGGGAAAATGGAAATGGAAAAAATTCCTGCGGCTGGATATCCCATCCAGGGACTTAACATCAGCGGTCTGCAGCGCAGTCTTACATTGAAAAATCTGGCATTCCCGTTTAAAGTAATCTCCAGTCTTACCAAAGCAGGAAGGATCATTGATGCTTTCAAGCCTGATGTAGCTATTGGCGTTGGCGGTTATGCAAGCGGCCCCCTGCTTTACATGGCAGCATGCAAGGGTGTTCCTTCGGTGATCCAGGAACAGAATTCATACCCGGGAATTACCAATAAGATACTTGCAAAAAAAGCAAAACTGATCTGTGTGGCTTATGATGGCATGGAGAAATTTTTTCCCCGGGATAAGATCACGCTTACGGGCAACCCGGTTCGAGCCGACATATTGAACATTGCCGATAAGAAAAGGGAGGCTGCAGGTTTCTTTGGGCTGGACGAAAATAAAAAGACTATGCTTGTTGTGGGCGGAAGTCAGGGTGCAAGAAGCATCAACCACAGCATGCTTGCGGGGATAAAAAAAATCAGCGATGCCGGAGTCCAGGTCATCTGGCAAACAGGAAAGCAATTTATTAAAGAAGCTGCTGAAGCAACGGCAGCCATAAACGCAAATGAACTTAAAGCCTTTGATTTTATCTCCCGGATGGACCTGGCTTATGCCATGGCTGACCTGGTGGTTTCCAGGGCAGGCGCCAGCACGGTTTCAGAGCTGTGTATTGCAGGCAAGCCTGCGGTGATGGTTCCGCTGCCGACCGCTGCTGAAGATCATCAGACTAAAAATATTATGTCCCTGGTAAAGCATCAGGCAGCCGTCATGGTGAAAGATGCAGATGCAGGTTCAACCCTCGTTGATACGGCCCTGTCGCTGTTAAAAGATGAGCAAAAACTCCGCGAGCTGGCGAAAAACATTACGAAACTTGCATTACCCGGATCGGCCATGGAAATAGCCAGGCAGGTGCTCTCGCTTGCAGCAACTAACAATAGTAAGAAGTGAACGCAGATAAAATAAAATATGTGTACCTGCTTGGAATTGGCGGCATTGGCATGAGCGCACTTGCACGATTTTTCCATGCCATGGGAAAAGTGGTGGCCGGTTATGATAAAACGCCGACACCATTGACCGATGAGCTGCAAAAAGAAGGCATGACTGTCCATTTCAGGGATGACATAAGACTTTTACCGGGATTTATTTCAGCCGTAAAGGAAATGGAAGAAGTGCTGGTGATCTTTACGCCTGCCATTCCGAAAGAACACAGGGAGCTGAATTATATTAAAGAAAAAGGCTTCCACTTATACAAGCGTTCCCAGGTGCTCGGGCTGCTGACAAAGAATTCATATACGGTAGCTGTTGCTGGCACCCATGGCAAGACAACCACCTCTTCCATTGTTGCTCATTTGTTCCGTTCGGCGGGGGTTGACTGTACGGCTTTCCTTGGCGGGATTGCGGTCAATTACAATTCCAATTTACTGTTGGGCAGCAAAGGAGGAAACCTGGCAGACAAGGTGATTGTTGTTGAGGCGGATGAATTCGACCGTTCCTTCCTGACCCTTTATCCTGATCTGGCCATCATCACTTCCATGGATGCCGATCACCTTGATATCTACGGTGATAAAAGCCACCTGGAAGAATCCTATCAATTGTTTGCCGGTCAGGTGAAGCCGGGCGGAACCCTGTTCTATAAAGCCGGACTGCCGCTGGACAACAACAGTCAGAAACGGTTAAGCTATTCCATTGAAAAACCTGCAGCCGTTGAAGGAACCAATATTTCTGTAGCAGGAAACCGGTATTCCTTCGACTTAAATTATAAAGGCACCGGTTATACGGGATTTTCCCTTGGCATTCCCGGCAGGCACAATGTTGAAAATGCAGTGGCAGCAATCGCCGTGGCCATGGAAATGAATATAACGGTTGAAAAGATCAGGGAAGGGTTGAAAAGCTACCAGGGGGTGAGGAGAAGGTTTGAGTTTCATATCAGGAGCAGCGACTGCACCTTTATCGACGACTATGCCCATCATCCGGAGGAGCTGCGTGCAGCCATTTCATCGGTGAAAGAGCTTTATCCGGGTAAAAAGATAACAGGCATCTTCCAGCCGCACCTCTATACGCGCACCAGGGATTTTGCATCAGGTTTTGCCCGCAGCCTTTCACTGCTTGATGAGCTGATCCTGCTGGATATTTACCCTGCCCGTGAGCTTCCGATTGAAGGCGTTACCTCCGAGATCATTATGAGCCAGGTAACTATTTCAAATAAAACATTATGCAGCAAGGACGAGCTGATGAAGGTGCTTGAAAACCGTTCACCCGAAGTGCTCATCACGCTGGGTGCAGGTGACATCGACCAGTTCGTATACCCGATCCGTGACCTGTTGCTTAAGCAAACCCGTTCTCCCATCAAATGAAAAAATTCAGAAAAATACTCCGTATCACCCTGGCAGTGCTCGGCTGCATGGGGCTGCTGGTCATCATGGGCTTTGTTGGAAACAACAGGAAAACCCGTAAGTGCAAAAGCATATCCATTTTTATTGAAGATGCCGGGAATTATTTTGTGGATGAGTCCGACATCATGGACATGCTCAGCAACAAAGGGAAAAAGCTAACGGGAACCCCTATGCAGGATATCAACACCGGTATGTTGGAAAAAATAATAAACACCAACCCGTTCGTAGATAATGCTGAAGTATTTTCAACGATTGATGGAACTGTGAATATTTCTGTGCGGCAGCGCAAGCCCGTACTGCGGGTGATGAATACAAAAGGGGAGGACTTCTATGTGGATGAAAAGGGTGTATTCATGCCGGTTTCAGAGAAATTTACAGCCCCTGTTGTTGTTGCAAACGGATATATTTTCAATACTTATTCCGAAAAGAAAATATACCTGAATGCAGGCGCACCGGATACGGCAACGACCCGACCCATGCTGGAGCAGCTCTATTTACTTGCCATCACCATGGAAAAAGATACGTTCTGGAACGCACAGGCCGAACAGATTTATGTAAACGAATGGCAGGAAATTGAAATGATACCCAGGCTTGGCAACCACAGGATCATCCTCGGTGATGCCAGTGAGATCAATGAAAAATTAAACAGGCTCATGATATTTTACAAACAGGGATTGAACAAGATCGGATGGAATACCTACCGGACCATCAACCTGAAATTCAAGAACCAGGTAGTGTGTTCCAAAAAATGACCCATGGAAAATTCTGAAATCATAGTAGGACTTGATATCGGTACCACCAAGATATGCGCCATGGTGGGAAGGAAGAATGAATTCGGTAAGATCGAAATCCTTGGTATGGGCAAGGCCGAATCGGTGGGCGTGATGCGTGGTATGGTTGCAAATATTGATAAGACAGTACAGTCGATCAAGGAAGCGATCACGGAAGCCAGCAACAAATCAGGTGTTAACATCAGTGATGTACTGGTGGGCATTGCAGGTCAGCACATCAAAAGCCTGCAGCACCGCGGTATGCGTACACGAAAAAGCATGGATGAGGAAATCAGCCAGGAAGACATTGATGCCATCATTGAAGACATGTATAAGCTGGCCATGCAGCCAGGTGAGGAAATTATTCACGTAATCCCGCAGGAGTACATTGTAGACAATGAGCAGGGCATCAAGGATCCCATCGGCATGGTAGGCGCGAGACTCGAAGCCAACTGCCATATCATCACCGGCCAGATCACCGCTGCCAAGAACATTGAAAAGTGTGTTCACAAAGCAGGGCTCAATCCCATTGACCTCGTGCTGGAGCCGCTTGCTTCAGCCGATGCCGTGCTTACCGATGAAGAAAAAGAAGCAGGGGTGGTGCTGGTGGATATCGGGGGCGGAACTACTGACATTGCCATGTTCCAGGACGGCATCATCCGCCATACGGCTGTGATTCCTTTTGGAGGAAATGTAATAACGGACGATATACGCGAAGGATGCAGCATCATCCGGAACCAGGCCGAACTGCTGAAAATAAAGTTCGGATCTGCTCTTGCCCAGCAGACCCAGGAAAATGAAATCGTTTCGATCCCGGGATTGCGCGGAAGGGAACCCAAGGAAATATCAGTTAAGAACCTGGCCAGCATTATCCAGGCGAGGATGGAAGAGATCATTGAGCATGTGCACTATGAAATTAAAAGCTCGGGATACGAAAAGAAGCTGATTGCCGGTATCGTTGTTACGGGCGGGGGTGCGCAGCTTAAACATGTCACCCAGCTGATTGAATACATCACCGGCATGGACACGCGCATTGGTTTTCCCAATGAGCACCTCGGTAAAGGAATGGATGAAATCAAAAGCCCCATGTATGCCACCGCAGTCGGACTTGTGATCCGCGGATTGCACGAGGCGGAAAAAGAAAGAAAGAATAAAAAGAAATCTCCCGATATCGTACAGCCTGCCAAAACCAAAGGTAAATGGTTCGATGTGATATTTAAAAAAGGAATATTCGGAGATGAAGGAGATGATAAGGATTTATAATACCGTTAAGTAAAAATGTTGAGTAAAAGAAAATCAGTTGTTTTGTGGCTCGTTGCAGCCATAGTAACTGCCTCCCTAAATGTAAAGGCAGGTCACCAGGATAAGGATTTCAATGCACTGGTTGCTTTGCATTGCCAGGTCACCACCATCAGCGATGGCAGTGTTCCCCTGGACTTTGACAGTGTTTCGGCAAAGCTGATCACCAAAGTGAATGAACTGACCAGGAAAAAGAAAGTGCTCATCCAGTTTGAAGGGAATGAAGAAGCCGGAGGAAATCCGGGAACTGTCAGGGACCTGTATCTTGATATCACGATCCGTTTCAGTCAGGATGTGAACACGAACGGCGTTAACGTATATTATTCCGATGACAATGATTATGCATTTCAGTCCATCAAATATGCAAACATGGTGGTGAGTGAGATCAAGTCCTCGCGGTTAAAGCTGAAGGTGAATGGCATGACTGAGTCAGGCGAGGACCGGCTGAAAAATGCACCCGGCCCGGCGCTGCTGGTTGATGTGAGCCTGATGAATACGGATGAAGCCAAAGCGCTGCTCACCAATGAAGATAAGCTGAATGAACTGGCGAAGATGATTTTTGAATGCATTGAAAGAATTTCGAAATCCTGATAGCGCTGAAATTGAATCAAAACCAAAACAAACCAAAACATATTTTAAAATATCAAATCATGATGCAATTTGAATTACCGAAAGAAAAGCCTTCCATCATCAAGGTTATTGGTGTTGGCGGCGGCGGAAGCAATGCCGTAAACCACATGTACCGCCAGGGAATCAAAGGCGTTGACTTTATTGTCTGTAACACCGATCACCAGGCGCTTGAAATAAGCCCTGTTCCATTGAAGATCCAGCTGGGTCCTACTTTAACTGAAGGCCGTGGCGCCGGCTCCATTCCTGAAATCGGAAAAAATGCCGCCATTGAAAATATCGAGCAGATCAGGGATATACTCGGCAAGGAAACCAAAATGGCATTCATCACGGCAGGCATGGGTGGCGGAACCGGAACCGGAGCTGCCCCGATCATTGCAGGTGTTGCAAAGGAAATGGGAATTCTGACCGTCGGCATCTGTACCGTTCCTTTTTCATTTGAAGGCAAGAAAAGAAAATTACAGGCCGACCTCGGCATTGAAGAGCTGAAGAGAAATGTCGACACCCTGCTCATCATCTGCAACGACAAGCTGCGGGAGATTTATGGCAACCTCAAGCTCAGCGAAGCATTCGGACATGCGGATGATGTGCTTACCACAGCAGCCAAAAGCATCGCTGAAATCATTACCGTAACGCTTCATATGAACGTTGACTTTGCAGATATCCAGACCGTTATGTGCAACAGCGGGGTGGCCATCATGGGTTCGGCCTTTGCATCCGGTGAAAACCGCGCCATCCGTGCCGTTGAACAGGCGCTCGATTCGCCGTTGCTGAACGACAACAGCATTGAAGGCGCCCGGTATATCCTGCTCAACATCACTTCAGGCACCACAGAGATCACCATGGATGAAATGGGTGAGATCAATGAATACGTGCAGGATCAGGCCGGACAAACGGCTGAAATTATCCTGGGCCAGGGCACCGATGAATCCCTTGGGGAACAGATCGGGGTTACCATAATTGCCACAGGTTTTAAAACCAAAAATGAGCAGGTTATTGAGAAAAAGTCCAGCGACAGGAAAGTTTATCAGTTGCATGATGAGCAGCCGGTAACAGAAGTAAAGCCGGAAGCGGTGAAGGAAGTGGAAGCAACCGTGATGACTGCACCCAAAGTGGATCTGAAACCCGAGCTCGAACCGCAGCTGAAATCTGAAATTGTTCCTGCTGTAGTAGCGGAGGAAACCGTACAGCCCGTATATGAATTACCGAAACAGGAAGACACGTTTACGGAAACAGATCTTTTTGCTGTTGCTGAGCCAAAGCTGATCAGGCTGGAATCTCCCGTGGAGACCAAAACCTTTCTCTTCGACATTCCCGTAGTGAATGCGGAAGAAAAGGAAACACAACCTGTTGCTTCCGTTGTACCTCCGGCTCCGGTTCAGGCTCCTGAATTCATTCAGGCTGCGGTACCTGTTGTTACTGCCACTGCCGTTCCTGTTTCCGCTCCGGCACAGGCACCGGCTCCGGCCCGTACGCCTGAAGCGCCTAAATTTGAAACAGAAGCAGTGAAGGAGCAGCATACTGAAATCACCAAGGCAGAGCCAACGCCAGGTGATGATCCGTTCCTTCGTTCAAGAGAAAGGATCATGAAGCTGCGCGACCTGAGCTATAAAATGAATACGCCTGCAGGTATTTCTGACCTTGAAAGAGAACCCGCCTATAAGCGCAGGAATATCAAGCTCGATAATGTAACGCCTTCTTCTGAATCGGAGATATCAAGGTATTCATTGACTGAAGACAATAACAAAACAGAGATCCGGTCGAATAACAGTTTCCTGCACGACAGGGTTGACTGATCATAAATAAAATTCATGAGCCTCGAAGAAAAAATCAATGCCGACCTCAAAACGGCCATGCTGGCGAAGAACGAAGGCGCTTTACGTGCGCTCCGTGCGGTAAAATCAGCCATACTGCTTGCGAAAACAAGCGGCAGCGGCGGTACACTTTCCGGTGATGATGAAATGAAATTGTTGCAAAAGCTTGTCAAGCAACGGAAAGAGTCTATTGATATTTACAAACAGCAGAACAGGGCCGACCTGGCCAAAACCGAACAGGAGGAGCTGGATGTGATTGAAAAATTCCTTCCTGCACAAATGAGCGAGGCTGAAATTAAAGACGTGCTAAAGCAGATCATTGCAAGTACTGGCGCTTCGTCACCCGCCGACATGGGCAAAGTGATGGGGGCCGCTTCCAAACAGCTTGCAGGTAAAGCTGACAATAAATTGGTTTCGCAGTTGGTTAAAGAATTATTGGGTTAAAATAAGTTTGTTTTTCATCTAAGCCGCCTCTCCCGTAAGAGAGGCGGCTTTGTTATGAACCTCTGAAAACCTCCTCATACTGCGTTGCATAAAATTTTTAAACTCCTCATCCCGCAATAAGCGGGACTCCGGGGTTAAAAATTTCACGCGCCTTGTCTGAGAAGGTTTTGAGAGGTTCATCCATTTCGCCTGTGGTTGGTGTCCCCACCAACCAATACGTGGGATACCTGCGATTCCGGTTATTCTTGTTATTTTTATGGCAAATAACTTTTATGGCATTTAAAGACCTCAGGCATTTCATACGGGTACTGGAAGAAAAAGGGGAGTTGGTCAGGATAAAGGAATATGTGAATCCTCACCTGGAGATTTCTGAAATTACCGATCGTGTTTCCAAGCAGTATGGTCCTGCTTTGCTGTTTGAGCAAACAGGAACTGATTTCCCTTTGCTTATCAACTCCATGGGAACTGAAAAACGCATGGCCATGGCGCTTGGTGTAGAACAGCTTGACGACATTGCGCGGGATATTGAAGGACTCATCAAAATGCTTGCAGCACCGAAGAACAGCCTCATCGATAAGCTCAAAGTTTTGCCGCAGCTGGGGGAGATCGCTTCCTGGATGCCGAAAAAAATCCGCGGCCGCGGCGCCTGCCAGGAAGTGGTGATGAAGGATCCTGACATTACAAAATTTCCAGTCCTCAAATGCTGGCCCGAAGACGGTGGCCCGTTTCTAACCCTGCCTGTCATACAGACGAAAGACCCGGTTACCGGTATACGTAACGTGGGTTTGTATCGCATGCAGGTTTTTGGTCCAACACTCACAGCCATGCACTGGCATCGTCACAAAGTAAGCGCCAGGCATTTCAACGAATATAAAAAACTGGGCATGCGTATGCCTGTTGTGATTTCGCTGGGAGGCGATCCGGCCTGTTCGTATGCAGCAACAGCACCCCTGCCTGATGGTGTGGATGAATTCATGCTGGCAGGATTTATCCGCAGGAAAAAAGTGGAGCTGGTTGATTGCATCACCCAGCCCATGCAGGTACCGGCCGATGCAGAGATTGTGATTGAAGGATACATTGATCCCCATGAAGAATTTATTCTTGAAGGTCCTTTCGGCGATCACACCGGTTATTATTCCCTTGCCGATTATTATCCGAAGTTCCACATCACGGCCATCACGCACAGGAAAGATGCGATCTATCCTGCAACCATTGTGGGTATTCCGCCCCAGGAAGACGCCTGGATCGGTAAGGCAACGGAACGTATTTTTTTAGCACCCATCAAAATGACGATGGTGCCTGAAATCGTGGATATGGTTTTACCTGTGGAAGGTGTATTTCACAACCTGGTGATTGTGAAAATTAAAAAGGATTATCCCGGCCAGGCCATCAAGGTCATGAACAGCCTGTGGGGCGCGGGCCAGATGATGTTCACCAAAATGATGATCATTGTGGACGGGGACGTGAACATTCATGATAACCTCGCTGTTGCAAAATTCATTTCCGAGAACACAAACCCGGCTACCGATTTTATTTTTACGCAGGGCCCGTCTGACGTGCTCGATCATTCCTGCTCGCGCATGGCTTTTGGCGGTAAGATGGGTATTGACGCCACAAAAAAATTACCGGAAGAAAAAGCCGGTGACATAGCTGCAGTTAAATCCTGGCAGAGCGGCACTGTTCCCAGGCTGAAAGATCTTTACCCCGAAATCACGTCGGTTAATGATACTTTGTTACAACAGGGCATTTCATTGCTTTTCGTTGCCGTTGAAAAGAACAGGCCGGGTCACATCAGGGAGCTGGCTGAAAAAATAATGGCGCTGGATGACCTTGCTGCCGTTAAAGTCATTATTTTCCTGGAGCACACCTTCGACATTTCCGATATCGCCGATGCTGTCTGGCGTTTCTCTAATAACGTCGACCCTAAACGCGATTGTCAGGTGTGGCAGAAAAACCACTCGGAACCGGCACACATCGCTTTTGACGGTACAAGGAAAACAAAGGAGTTCGATGGCTTCGACCGCGACTGGCCCAACATCCTTGCATCTGATATGGATACCATTATCAAAGTGGACGAGCTCTGGCCCCGCCTCGGGCTGGGACCTTTTGTCAAATCACCTTCGCTCAAATACCGCGGCCAGTTGTACAAGGGAGGTGCGGTGGTGGAGGAATAATTTCTTTTTGTTCTTCAGGGATTTGGGAGAATTTCTAATTTCTAATGACTAATTGATCTAAGAAAATTACTAATTTCTAATGACTAATTGATCTAAGAAAATTTCTAATTTCTAATGACTAATTGATCTAAGAGAATTTCTAATTTCTAATGACTAATTGATCCGAGAGAATTTCTAATGTCTAATGTCTAATTGATCTAAACGTAAATTAATCATTACATTAGGTTAATAGACATTAGAATAATTAGACATTAGCCAATTAGACATTAGGTCAATTAGAAATTAGGTTAATTAGACATTAGCCAATTAGACATTAGAAATTAGAATAATTAGAAATTATTGCTTAACAACCTTAATCTCGTTCGTCCTGTCTCCCTGGCTGATCTTCACCAGGTAGATTCCAGGCGACAGGTCATGTCCTGCTTTAATTCCGTTTTCGGGTTGCTGTGTTTCATTTTTAAACAGGAGCTGGCCCGACAGGGAATAAATTTCAAGCGTTAATTTTTCTGCAGCGTAATTTTCAAAGCTGAAGGTGATTTCATCAGTAAAGGGATTAGGTGCTGATAAAACTGTCAGGTCTCCTCCGGCGCCTGCCTGCCTGCAGTTCACCGTAACGGCAATGCCTGAAGAAATGGCTGCACATTGCGTTGCGGTGTTGGTAACAATCACCTTATACGTACCTGCTGTCTTTGCCGTATAGTGCTGTCCCGTTGCGCCGTTGATGTTGACGTTGTTCTTCAGCCACTGGTAAGTAATTCCAGGGCCGCTGTTGGCGGTGAGGATCACGCTGTCGCCGGCGCAGAAGGTGGTGGGGCCGCCTGCCGTAATGGTGGCAATGGTGCTGTTGACCGTTACCTGGATGGCATTGGAAGTGGAGGAGCAGCCGGCAGCATTCGTAACTTTTACCGTATATGATCCGGTAGTGGAGGCAACATAAGTGGAGTTCACCGCTCCGGCAACGGTGTTACCGTTCTTTTTCCATACGTAGTTCAGTCCGGTGCCGGTATTGGCCTGCAGCGTCACCGTGGAGCCGCTGCAGAAGGTGGTTGGTCCGCCTGCTGAAATGCTGGCCGTTGGCAGGCTGTTTACCGTAATTGTTTTGCTGGTCGAAGTGGCCGATCCGCAGTTGTTGGTAACGATTACCTTATACGCGCCTGAAATTACTGCGGTGTACACTGAATCCGTCTGCCCCGACAGCGTGGCGCCGTTTCGAAGCCATTGATAGGTCTGGCCCGGTGTGGTATTGGCTTTGAGTAATGCGCTGCCGCCCTGGCAGAAAACAGCAGGATCAGTGAGTGTGATGACGGCTTTGGGTGTGTTCACGGTAACTGCTATGGAATTGCTCAGCTTGCTGCAGCCGTTGCCATTGGTGACCTTGCACGTAAAATTGCCTGTTGCATTCGCCGAATACGATTGCTGGGTGGCGCCGCCAATGCTGTTCCCGTTCTTTTTCCACTGGAAGGTGAAACCGCCGCCGCCGAGTGCCGACAGGTTCACCGAATTACCCGGGCAGAAATCAACAGGCCCGCCGGGAGTGATCACGGCTGTGGGATTGGCATTGACAGTAACGGCAACCGTATTGGAAGTGGTGCTGCAGCCTTCCGTGCTGGTCACCACTACCTTGTAATTCCCGGTTCCGGTAGCATTGTAGGAACTGTTGGTGGCCCCGCTGATGTTGTTGCTTCCTTTTTTCCATTTATAGGTCAGCCCGGCACCTGTATTTGCATTCAGCGTTACGCTGCCGCCCGAGCAGAACGTGACCGGGCCTGAAGCATTGATCACAGCAGCAGGGGGCGTATAAACATAGACCACGGCAACCTTGGTGGTGGTATTGCTGCCACCCGGGCCATTGGTGGTAAGCGTAACATCATAGGCGCCCGGCGTATTATACGTAATGGTTGGCGTGGCTCCGGTAGCAGTGCCCGGGGTTCCGCCGGGGAACGACCAGGAACGGCTGTTCACCGTTCCCGGTGTGATGTCGGTAAAAGTGATGGACTGGCCGGGACATAAGGTGGTATCGCTGACGGTAAAATCGGCAATGGAATATGGATAGGTTAATGTAATTCCCAGCACGGCCGGGTCGTTGATGGCTGCGCAGCCTGCACCGGCCACACATCCGTCGGATATCTGGAAACGGCAGATGATGTTCCCTCCGCCATACAAAGCCGCTTCACTGATTTGTGCTCCCGACAACGGAAGATTCACGCTGTTGCCGATGCAGTCGAGCGCGCTGCTGTACGAGCCGATGTTCTGGAAACCGTTGCCGCCGAAAAGCTCCACATTGAGTGAGCTGGCTCCGAAACCCGGCTGGTGGCAGGCTACCCATTGAAAGCTCAGCGTTCCGCCGGAAGCGTAAAGCGGGGTGGAGGTAAACGTTACATTGGTGAAGCTGTTTACGCTGTAAATGCTGCCGGCGTTCTGGGAATAATTACCGGTTTGGGCAAATGAAGGTAATGAAATGACAAGGGTGATCAGGAAAAATACCTGGCAGGCCAGGCGGGTGGATGTAGGTTTGTTTTTCATATCGTTGGGTTTAGTGTTAGCCGGCGAAATATATAAAAATCTGCGAACCTGCAAATCAGGTGCTGCCGTTTTTTTTAAACAATCAAAGCTGTATATCCTGGCGTTGAGCTGGATTAAGTATACCTGATTTTTATGAATCAGGCATATATGATGTTTGGCATACCGGCTTTGAAATGCTTTTGAAAACAACCTTTATCGCTTTGTTTTTGCTTCTGTCCCGTCATCCTTCCCCTGCCTGACTGTGTCACGCAGGCAGGGGTTTAGTTTAGTTTTTCCTGAATTTCATAGCTGACAATTGTCTGAACTGTGATGTATGTGATTTTTTTGATTTGCTATTTGGATAAGAAAAAGTTTAAAAGTGCCGAAGGCAAGTGGAACCCCACGGGCACCAGCCTCCAGACTAGTGCCTGACCATTTCCGCTATCATCTGTTTTTATTTTTAGGGTTTTTAGCGTACTTTTATAAGAATATAGACTGTCATGAAAAAGATCTGGATTGTAATTATCCTGCAAATGATAAAGCACCTAGGAAACGGTCAAAACTTAATTCCAAATTGGAACTTCGAGCAGTATGATTCTTGTCCAAGTGCTTCTGCGCAGTTTGAAAGGGTCAAAGATTGGGTTGTCTTTAAGAATGATCCAGATTATTGGAATGCTTGTAACGCATCTTATATTGCTGGCGTTCCAAATAATTGTGCGGGATATCAACAAGCTTCGACAGGAAATGCATATGCTGGCATTCACACCTTTTCGGGAAATACTTTAACTCCAGGTGGTTACAAAGAATACATTGGTGTAGAGCTTTTATCCCCCCTTGTTGTAGGAATTAAATATTTTGTATCATTTAAAGTAAGTCCAACTTTTTTGGACTCAAATTGTACAACAACCTGTAAAACAGTTAATAATAAACTGGGCGCTTTTTTTTCAACAGTGGGATATTCATATCCTAGTAATCAAATGCCAATTCCAAATTCTGCTCAAATATTTTCGGATAGCATTATAAGCGATACAGCAAATTGGTCAATAATCAGAGGTTCATTTATTGCCGATTCTTCATATAAATATGTGGCTATTGGTAATTTTTTTACAGATAGTGCTACTTCCTCCCAGATAATGAATCCTTCAGGGACTTATGACTTGGCTTACTATTATATTGATGATGTTTGTGTTTCTACGGATTCTTTATTTTGCGAGGCTCTTAATGGAATTGATGAGAATGATTGGGAAGTAGAAATTAATCTTTTCCCCAACCCTTTTAAGGATCAACTGACAATAGAGCTGAATAAAATATCTTCGGCTTTGATTAACTACTGTGTATATAGTCTTGATGGAAGAAAAGTATCAGAAGGAAATCTACGTAGTCAGAAAAGGCTATATGTAATTAATTTGAGTACACTTTATGATGGTGTTTATCTCTTACTCTTAGAGTGGGATAAAAAAAGAAAAAAAATTCTTATACTTAAAAATTAAAACAATGAGAAGTTTATATAAATTTATAATCATTTTTGCATTATGTTCAATTAGGTATGATATTAATGCCCTTCCCCTACACTGGCGCAAGTGTTGTGCGCAGACCATGAGCGCCGGGTCACTTGTGCCTTGAGATATCGCATTCAAGGATAAACCGAATCATGTCAATTTATTATCACAATCCCCACGGGCACCCGCCTCCAGGCTTGTGCCTGACCATTTCCGCTAACAGCTGTTTTTATTTATTGGGTTTTTAGCGTACTTTTATAAACATATCAACTGTCATGAAAAAGCTACTCGCAATGCTTTCTTTAATATTGATTAATTCCTCAGTTTCAGCCCAGCTCAATATAGTTCAGAATTGTGATTTCGAAACTTTTGACTCATGTCCGGATAATGCAGGGCAAATAGAAAGGTGTAACGGTTGGAAAATTTTCAGCCAACCATCTACAACGCCAGATTATTTCAATACTTGTGATACAACTGGATTATTTGCTCCTCCAAATGGATTATTTGCCCACCAATCGGCCCATAGTGGAAATGCATACTCCGCAATTTTTACATTTTGGCCAAATAATTATCGTGAATATATAGGACATGAGTTATTGCAGCCAATGATTATTGGACAAAAGTACTTTGTTTCTTTCTATTCTTGCATGGGTGAACAGTATGCGAATGCAGCTGCTTCAAACAAACTAGGGGTTAGATTTTCCACAGTCCCATTTAACATGACAAACCCCTGCCCAACAAATAATTGGGCTCATGTTTATTCTGATTCAATTATTACTGACTCTATTAATTGGACTCCCCTTTCATGGGATTTTATAGCAGATTCAAATTACCAGTATTTAATTATTGGAAATTTTTTTGATAACGCGAATACAGATACAATCAAGTTTGCGAGTAATTGTAATGGCAGTTATTATCTCATTGATGATGTTTGCGTTTCTTCAGATTCAACAAAGTGTCAATGTTCAAATGTGGGGATATCAACTTTAAATTATGATGAAGTTACTCTTTATCCAAATCCAATTACAGACATATTGAATATTTCATTAGATCGGGAGGAGGACATATCAATTGAGTTGTATAGTATTTTAGGAACTAATCTTTTTATTGAAAATCATTCCAATGTCCGTAAAGTTAAAGTCAATCTTAGTCTAATTTCACACGGTTTTTATGTCATATCACTGAATTTTAAAAGAAGCAACAAAATATTGAAAAGAAAAATTCTTAAAATTTAAACCTTATTAAAATGAAAAATAATTTCTTACAATCAATTATACTAACATTATTGTTAATGATCACCCTTCTCTGGCGCAAGTGTTGTGCGCAGGCCATGAGCGCCGGGTCACTTGTGTCTTGAGAGTCAATTTATTATCACAACCCCACAGGCACCCGCCTCCAGACTTATGTCTGACCATTTCCGCTAACAGCTGTTTTTATTTATAGGGTTTTTAGCGTACTTTTATAAGCATATCAACTGTCATGAAAAAGCTCCTCATTATTCCAATGATCCTGTTGTGTATTATAGCAAATAGCCAAAATCTGGTTCCTAATCCGAGTTTTGAGGATACGGTGCAATGCCCTTATTATTTTACTCAGATAGATAAATCAACAGGTTGGAATTCGTACGGAGGAACTCCTGATTACTTTAATACTTGCGCTATTGGAAGCGCAGTCGGCATTCCAGATAATGATGTGGGAACACAAATCCCAAGAAGTGGAAATGCTTATTCCGGATTTTATACTTTTAATTCGTTTAGTCAAAGCAGGGAGTATATTGGAATTGAACTAAATCAAGCTTTAGTAATTAATCATACTTATTTTGTTTCATTTTTTGTTTCAAGAGCTGTCAGCGATATTCTGCATGTGAACCATGCGGCAAATAAATTGGGAGCTAAGTTTTCAACAATACCCTATGCATATTCTAATCCAATTAAAACAGATAATTTAGCTCATATTTATTCAGACTCAGTAGTAACTGACACTTTAAATTGGATAGAAATCAGTGGGTATTTTGTTGCTGATTCAGCATACGAATTTCTTTGTATTGGAAATTTTTTTGTAGACTCATTAATGAGTTATGTTTCGTTTGACTCTTTATCAGCATATGCATACTATTATATTGATGATATTCTAGTTGTTGATTCTACGGTTTCAACCGTTCAACAAATTTATAATAAAATGTTAATTGAAGTATTTCTGGATGAGAATAATGATTTGCGAGTAAGGGGAGAAAACATAGAATCAGTGATAATAATTGACATGACTGGAAAAGTGTGCCATACTTATTTGGGTAAGGCAATTGAGAAAATCAATTTGAATAATCTAAGGAATGGCTTGTATCTGACAAGAATACAGACAAGCAATTATTCCTTTGTAAGAAAAATTCTAAAAAAATTAACACTATGAAAAGCAATATATTTATTCTTCAAATTTTGATGTTGTCCATCCTGCACATAAGTAGATTATATGGTCAAGCATCTTCAGCGAATATAGGAAATTCACCAGGTGGATCAAATGATTACCTTGGCTGGACTTCAACTACTAACCGCAATGTTGTTGTAAAAAATGAGGACTCACTATGTATAAACTTTTATACCAGCGCCGGAACTGGCCCTACACTGGCGCAAGTGTTGTGCGCAGACCATGAGCGCCGGGTCACTTGTGTCTTGAGATATCGCATTC
>Ga0157380_10000066_pt1 | contig 59098 bp, 6 predicted proteins | sample S35metaG_FD_119757 | JGI IMG/M metagenome (GOLD analysis project Ga0157380, IMG submission 119757) | Switchgrass rhizosphere microbial communities from Kellogg Biological Station, Michigan, USA - S3-5 metaG | ecosystem: Host-associated > Plants > Roots > Rhizosphere > Soil | place: USA: Michigan...
ACCTATTGCCAGACAGGGAGGAGCGGGCATATCACCGGAGCAATGGAATGTAACGGCAAGACCGAACCCAAGTTCGGGAATGGTGACCATCTCTTTTGAAAACCAGCAGGTTGAGCAGCTTCGTTTATCGGTGATGGACTATACCGGAAGGGTGATTTTTAAGACCGAAGGAGTAACAACAGGAGGCCTAAACGAGCTGATGTATGATTTCAGCAGCTTTGGAAAAGGAATCTATTTTGTTAACCTGGAAGCAGGAGACAGATCCAAAGTGATCAGGATTGTGATCCAATAACTGAGGGGGAATTGGATTATACAGCCGGCAGTTTTTTACTGCCGGCTTTTTTTAAACCTTTTGTCTTGTAAGACCCGGATTTCCATCTTAGTTGCCTTTATTTGTAGTTTTTTGTGAATTTTTTGTCTTTATTTTAGTATTGGGGAGAAAATTTCCAGATTTTAAATGAAATGAAGACATATATATGCTCACTTTTTTTATACGTTTTTTTTTAATGCCTTGGCAAATGATTTCTGTCCGTTTGCCTCCGGAATAAAGGCTTTCAGCAAAATTCCCCAACCTTCAATTTGGACGGTTCGGATTTTTTTTTCTAACTTGGCTTGTGTTTTTCAATGCAGAGCCCTCTTCTGCATCCCCTTAATGCACAGTGCAGTAACCAAAAAAACCAATGTACCCGGGATTCCCGTATGTCAATATTCTACCTATTTTATAGACTCTATAGATTTATTCTTTATGCCCGCCCCCCTCAATGCAATCAATCAACTAAAAACTATATCACATGAAGAAGCTGGACCTATACCTGGTGAGCCTGCCTTTTAAAAAAGGACAGGCAAATCTGAATCAAAACACGATTACGAAACTTATCTTTATTCTTATCATATTTCTGAATGCCGGTCATGCATTCAGCCAGTGCGTACAGCAACCGCTCATCAATTTTCCTTTTAATGGAAGTGCCACACCCACGATCGTTGCAGGCGCCGGTTTATCGGCATCCACCTCCGCAGCATTGAATGCCGCAAATGGTGTTGCTACAACAGGCACAGCATTTTTTACCAATGCAACAGCAGGAGGATGCCTGCAAACAAATATCGGAATTCTTGGTTCGGCCAATAATGACTTTTCCATAACCGGAACTAACCTGAGCCAGTATAAAACATTTGCAATTTATTTTCAGACCCAAAGAACAACTGGGACGCTCACAGCCAATTATGACCTTACATTTCAATACAGCAAGAACGGCGGGGCATTTCAGAATTTCACCGGCTCAACTGCAACCGTGACTACTACCTATACTGCAGTAACTGCTACTTTGCCGGTCGGCGCCGATAACCCTGCCACATCCCTTGTGATCAGGCTGGTTGCACAAAACAACGGATTGGGAAGTAACTGGCGTGTTGACAATTTCCAGGTTAAAGCACTGCCTGCACCCGTTGCTCCCGTTACAACCAATTCATTGATTTGTCTTGGTGGTACTGCAACGCTAAGTGCAACGGTCACCGGTTCGGCAAATATTAACTGGTATGCAGTTCCTACAGGCGGCGCCAGCCTGTCTGCAAGCACTTCATTTAACCCAGTAAACGGCAATCCGACCATTCCTATTCCTTATGATAATAATACTTCAGGAGTGTATACTTTTTATGCTGAATCGAATTTATTGGGCTGCGCTTCCACACGTACACCAGCTACCGTTACGGTGGGGATTCCGGTATCTGTAAATCCAACCTCAGTTCCCAATCCAATTTGTGCAGGGTTAAATGCGGCGATTAATGCCAATATTACCAATGGTGCACCGCCATATACGATTTCATGGACCCCATCCACCTTCCTGAGCTCTACAACCAGCGCAACTCCGACAGCTGTTGGAATTACGGCTACCACAACCTATACAGTTAATGTTACTGATGTTTGCGGGAATACAACGTCAGGCAGTGTAACCATCAATGTAAACCCGTTGCCGGCTGTTGCGATCACTTCTGTTCCTGCTCCTCCGGTGATTTGTGCCACAGGCTCGGTCAGTCTTACCGCCTGCTGTGCAAATTCTTATTCCTGGGCTCCTTCAACCGCTTTAAATGCAACTACAGGAGCAACCGTTATTTCAAGTACGACTACAACACGTACCTATACCGTTACAGGCACTGACATCAACGGTTGTTCAGCAACTTCTTCCATAACAGTTATATTCTCACCTGCCATTAATCCGGTTGCAGGCAGCAATACACCATTCTGTCCCGGCGGAAATATTAATCTTACTTCCGGTCCAAACGGAATGAGCTATCAGTGGTCAGGACCCAACGGTTATTCCTCAACAGCCCAGAATCCTGTCATCAGCGGGGCAGGCGCATCTGATGCGGGAACGTATACGGTAGTGGTTACTAACGCGAATAACTGTTCGGCGACTGCTTCAACGACGGTAAATATGGCCCTCCCGGTGACTGCAACAGCCTCCCTTGTTTCAACAGTTCCCAATCCGCTCTGTGCATCAGGGAATGCGAATCTGAGCGCCACCCCGTCAAACGGAAAGTCACCGTTTACCTATGCATGGGCACCTGCAACATTCCTGAATTCAACCACTTCACAGACACCGGTTGCAACCAGTATCAATACTACCACAACCTACACGGTGACCATCACTGATGCCTGCGGTGTAACTGCAACAGATGACGTGACCGTAACGGTCCACCCCAACCCCACGGTTTCCGTATTAAGCACACCTTCACAGGTCATCTGCACTGCCGGAAGCGTTACCCTGAATGCAAGCGGCAATTCAGTGAGCTATGCCTGGACGCCGGCCACAGGATTGGGGACCACTACAGGTTCAAGCGTCACGGCAACGCCTCCGGTTACAACAGTGTATACAGTTACAGGTACAGGAGCAAACGGATGCACCGCCACGCAGACAATCACCATTAACGTTTCCCCTGCAACTACTTTAACAGCAACTGCCACTGCAAATCCGATCTGTTCAGGAACCAATACCACGCTGAACAGTGCAGCCACCAATACAGGCAGCTATAGTGTAACAGCCATACCTATTAATACCCTGTCAGGCACACAAACCAATGTTTCACTTGGAAATGATGCCATGTCGGGAGCCATTGCACTTCCGTTTAATTTCAGCTTTTACGGGAGGAATTTTACCCAGCTGTTCATTTCATCCAATGGATTTCTGCAACTGGGTACAAGTTCAGGTACCAATGGCACGTATGGTCAAAACCTGCCCTCTGCATCCAATCCGAATAACATCATTGCAGGTGCATGGTCCAATCTGAATCCGTCAGGCGGCACCATCGGCTATTTTATCAGCGGCACTGCACCAAACCGGATTTTTACTGTGAATTACACCAATGTGCAGATCGTCGGACTGCTTCTGGGTAACGGTTCCGCCAGTTTCCAGGTGCAACTGTATGAAACTACCAATGTCATCGAAGTGCATCTGCTCAGTATAGCACAGCCATTGCTTCCTACAGGCGGTCCAACTACCGTGGCATTAAAAAATTTCACGGGTTCGCTTGCAACTGGTGCACCAGCCAGATTTAATAATGGTAACTGGAACGCTGCCAGTGAAGCATGGCGTTTCACACCTTCAGCCAGCGGTGGCTATACGTTCACCTGGAGCCCGTCAACATTTCTTACTTCCACCAACGTAAGCAATCCTGTTGCAGTGAATGTGACATCCAGTACGGTTTATACGGTGACTTCATCAGATGCCAACGGATGTTCAACAACTAAAACAATTGATATTGACTTATCAAGTCCGCAAGTGGTGCTTACCGGATCACCGGTTGGTTGCTTCGGACAGCCTGTAACTTTGAATGCAGTAACTTCAGGAGGATTTACCAATACTGTTTCTGCCTTGAATAATACGGCAGCTGCAATTTCCAGTTCAGGCACTCCAACCGTAACAAGTAACATCACCATGGGAGCGGGAGTCCTGGAAGCGGCCTCCCAGCTTACGGTAACCCTGAATCTCACCCACAGTTTTTCAGGAGACTTAAGGGCTACACTCACCGGTCCATGCGGAACCACCGTGCTGTTTGACAGGCTTGGTGTTCCGGCTTCTTCCAGTGGAAATTCCAATGACTTAAACGGACAGTATGTTTTTAGGATCTCTGCTCCCGGTGTGCTTTCTGAAACCGGAGCGTTACCCGCCGGAACCTACAGGCCATCTGATGTTAACGGACTAGCCCATAATTTTACCGGCCTTACTTTCCCATGCAGCAACACCGCCGGAACCTGGACATTAACCATCCAGGACCTTGCTTCAGGTGATGGAGGAACATTAAACAGCTGGTCAATTGGAAATACTCAGGAAAATTATACCAGCACCTTCTCGGGCCCTCCTGTAATCGGAACCGTTACTACCAGCGGACTTCATAATTCAATCGCAGATGTGCCGGTAACCCCGGGAACTGCAGGGAATAATACATATACGGTTACGGTTACTGATATTACAGGCTGTTCAGCCACTCAAAGCATCACCATTAATGCCAGCAGCCTGCCAGCTCCTTACGTGTTTCCTGATGATACCGTGCTTTGCTCCGGCAACATCATTAACATTGTGGCAAGAGACAACAATGCCTATGCGTCCGGCTGGCCTGCAGGTACCATGTTTGACTTTGGTTTCGGACCCACAACGGACAGTAATTTTGTTGTGAACGGTCCCGGTATTTACAATACCACTGTTTATCTGCCCGGAGGGCTGGGAGGATGCACTGCTACTTCGCCCAATGCCAATATCGATTATCGCGATTCCCCCGTATTGAATGTTAATTCCACGGAAGCGGGCTGCTTTGGCACATCAACCGGTTCAGTGTATGCTGAAATACTTATCGGAACAGGTCCATTCAGGTATAAATACTATAACAGTCTTGGTAACATAGTTAAGGATATTACTACTTACCAGGACAAGGACACCTTGTTCAATTTGCCTGCCGGTCAGTATTCCATTGTCGTATACGATACTGTAACTGCTGTGCTTCCGACCCCATCATGTCATTCTGATTCATTGATTATTACGGTTGGTCAGCCGGCATTGCTGGTGGCATCCGAAACACATACTGTTATTCCCTGCAATGGCAATTCATCTTCCGTTACAATCACGGCAACAGGCGGGACGCCTCCTTACACCGGAACGGGTGTTTTCAGCCAGCAGGCAGGAACAACTGCATACACTGTCACAGATTCCAAAGGATGTGTTTCCACTGTAAATCTTACCCTGACGCAGCCAAATGTTTTAACAACCGCCACGACAACCACGTACATACCTTGTGTTTATAACACGGCAAACGTAACCGGCACTGCAACAGGAGGAACAATGCCTTATGCCTATGCCTGGTCTAATGGCGCTTCAACAGCAGTTATTGCCGGCGTACCTACGGATACGTATGTGCTGACAGTTACCGACAACCAGGGATGTGTTGCATCTGTAACGGAAGTGGTGTCGGCTCCGGGCCCGGTTACCATTACCTCTGCCGTTACCAACCTGCTTTGCAGGGGCGTATCAACGGGAGCCCTGACCCCGGCGATTACCGGAGGCAGCGGTCCTTATACCTATTTATGGAATAATGGCTCAACACTGGCAAACCGATCAGGTCTGCCTGCAGGAACCTATACAGTAACAGTTTCAGATGTAAACGGATGCTCCAAAACAAAATCACATACCGTTAGCCAGCCTGCAACGCTTATGGTCATTAATTCCAGCAAGACCAATGTCAGATGCTACGGACTCAGCTCCGGAAGCGCAACAGCATCACCTTCAGGAGGAACAGCACCTTATACATTTTTATGGACGACATTCCCGGCGAAAACAACTGCAACTGCCACCGGACTGACAGCAGGAGTTTATACCTGTAATGTAACAGATGCCATTGGTTGTGTCAAGGTGCTCACGGTTAACATCACTGAACCCCCTGATCTGAGCGTATTCCAGACACAGACCAATGTGACTTTCCCTGGAGGCAACGATGGAACTGCTTCAGTCAGTATTACAGGCGGAACACCGGGTTATACGTATTCATGGAACACATCACCGGTCAAAACCACGACTACCGTTACGGGACTTACTGCAGGACTGTACAAATGCACCATTACAGATACTAAATCGTGCACCGTAAAAGCAAGCTTTATTATTACCGAACCGATTTCGCGTCCCGGAACATCACAGCCTGATCAGACCAGTGAATGGAAGGTTACAGCCAGTCCGAATCCGACTTCAGGGAACGTGATTATTTCATTTGACAGTGACCGCTCGGAACCGGTTGAACTTAAAATTTCGGATTACACGGGCAGAATCGTTTATCAGGTGCAAAGCATTACTGTGACAGGGAAGAATGAATTCTATTATGATTTCTCAGGCTTTGCAAAAGGAGTATACTTTATCAGGCTGAATACTTCCGTCCACAGTAAAGTGATCCGTATGGTGATTGAATAAAGGAAGCTAAATCCAGAACAAAAATTCCGGCCATGAAAATGTTGCCGGAATTTTTTTTAAAACGCCGGATGCCCGGAATGATTAAAGGATGAGGCTGATTTTTGTTCCTTTGTTTTTTTCGCTTTCCACTGTGATGGAAGCATTGATCAGACCGGATAGTTCGCCGATAATCACATAGCCCAGGCCATGTCCCTGTTCGCCGGTTGAAAGCTGTGAGTTATCCGGCTGCCTGTTCAGGGTGTTACGCAACCTGTTTACCTGTGCTTCCTGCATACCTGTTCCTGTATCTTCCACTACAATATGATAGTGTTGCTCATCCTGGAAGGCGCTTAAGCTGATGGTTCCATTGGATGTAAATTTTGTTGCGTTGGAGATCAGGTTATGCAGGATAACAGACAGGATATTTCTGTCTGTCTTATAAATATCATCAGGCGGAATCTGATTAATGATTGTTATTTCCTTTGATGCGGCTATTTCCCTGAACTGTTCAGCTATTTCATCAGCAAGTGCACCAATCGCAACATTTGATTTATTTACAATAAAGCGGTTGTTCTGGTGCTTGATCCAGTTCAGAATATTTTGTGCATTTCCATGCAGCTTCTCCGAGGTGTTTTTAATTTCTTTCAGGACATCAGGAAGGTTTTCCTGCAGGATCTGGTTTTTTTTATCGGCGCCTTTGGCGGCAACCATGGTGATAAAACGCAGGGGAGTCACAATGTCATGTGAAATGATGGAGATCAGCCGGTCTTTTACTTTCACTGATTGCTGCAGGGCTTCATTGGCCAGGCTTAGCTCTTTTGTTCGCTGCATGACACTGGCTTCAAGCGCAATGTTTTTCTGCTTGATATTGTAGGCGTAAATTCTTGCTATCACGATTACAATGAAGACAGATGCAGCCAGGCAAAGCAGGATAAACCACGGTTTTTCATAGTACTTTTTTTCAACTGAAACAGCAATGCGTCTTACCAGGTAATCGCCAGGCTGGTATCCGCTTTTTTTTCTGATAAAAAAAATATAATCACCGGAACGGAGGTTCGAAAATTCTACATGTTTTTCTTCACTGCCAATGGTTATCCATTGCCTGTTATATCCTTCCAGCCTGTATTCCAGCACCAGGTTTTCAGCATTTCCCCAATAGGAAGTTGTAAAATCAATCCTGACCGACTGTACACCGGCAGGTACATTTATAACAGAATCATTGTGCACGGCAACTTCATCAAAATAAATCGCATCAATCAGCACAGGTGTGGTCATGGCTGCATCAAACACATTTTCGGGTTTGAACCAGATCAGACCTTCAGAAGCGGGAAAGGAAACATAACCGTTCTTCAGCGTAATCGCTGATGGCTCACATCCGCCATTCATCTCTGCGCTTTCAATGCCATCTTCCTCATCATAGTGAATAAAATAAACCGCTGATAAGGTGTCGTTAAAATATTCTTCCAGCTGACTGAACCTGGTTTTCAAAATTCCATTATTGGTCGCCAGCCAGGTATTGCCAAAGGAATCATTGACAAATGCATGAACCTGCCGGAGCTGGTTGTTTGCATCAACCGGCATTTGTATAGCTTTACCGTCACGATAGAAATAGTAACCCCTGCCGTAAGTGCCGATCATCATAAATTCTTTGTAAAACGAAATGTTATACGGATATTTCTCGTAGAGCAGCTGCAGCGTGTCAATCCGTTTTTCTTTTGCATCATAGCTGAACACTCCTGTATAATTACAAAACCAGATTTTATTGTCTTTCCACCGGAACAGCTGAAAAATATTTGAATTCGAACCGTTGTTGTGAAGCCGCTGGACCACCCTGAGCGTATCCCTTACAATGCATGCAAGGCTGTTGAATGTTCCGGCCCAGATGGAATCTCCTTCTTCAAAATAACTCAGTACAAACTGCCTGTCCGGATTTGCAATGGTATGGTAAGTGCCCGTTTGCGGGTTGTACCTGACCAGTCGCCTTTCCTGCTGAAACCACAGGAAACCCTTTGAATCCCTGAAAATATTTTCAGAATAATTTCTATCGAGCGAAAGCCTGCTTTTCTTTCCGCCGTGAATGGTAAACTCCCTGTTCCAGTCTGTAAAAATGGTATTGCTGTCGAGCTCCAGCTGACAATAATAGGCATTATTGGTGCCGGCTTCAGGGTTTTGATAGGCAAGCGTCCGGAACATTTTTTCCCTGAAGACAAACAATCCCTTTGTGTCTGATCCAATGATCAGCAGATGTTTTTCAGGTTTGTAAACCACACCTGTAATAAGACAGTTCGAAGGTATCTTATCTGTGATCAGCTCACTGTTTATTTTTAGCGGGTTTTCTTTTTCGGTGGTGAGATGATAAAGCCTGTAACCTGATAATACACAGGAAGCAGAATTATTATAATTCCAGTGCGTGGAGATGGATGAAGATGAAAACGTATTATCGTCATGAATTGCTCCTTTCAGTTCACATGGAACAGCCTTCCATGCTGCAATGTCAATGTAATACATCTTGTTTTGATCTGAAAAGAAATAAATGCCATTATCCACGGCAATAAAATCAGCCGGGGATAAGGACTCCAGGTTAAGCTCTTTTTCAAAAACAGAATCACGGTATAATGCAATTCCTTTTTTAGTTCTCACGGCATGACTGTTGTCATCAAGCGGAAAAACATATACGGGTTCGCTGAACCAGTTCCTGTCGAGCGCCTTATTAATATGCGGGGTGGTTGTTCTGAAATAGAATGAGCGGTCAGGAAGCGTACCTTTAACGCTAAAATAATTTAAGGAGTTTACGTTGCCGGTCCGCAGCGTATCATGTTTCCCGTTTTTAATGCTGAAGATGGCGCCGCTTGCATCAACAATGATCATCTCATTATCCAGCGTTTTAAAAATATTGAAAATGATGTAGGGTGTTGATGAGGTAAAGAATTTCCTGAAGGAATGGCCGTCAAACCGCAACAGGCCATTTCCATATGAAAGCCACAAAAAACCGTCATCGTCCATCACAACAGACTGCACATTATTTTCAGCAAGGCCGTTTTTTGTCGTGTAGTTGGTGACGGAAAAATCTTTCTGGCAAAGACCCGGATATGTCGTCAGCAACAACGTTAATGAAATTAAAATCCGGAACAGGTAAAAAGGTAAATCTGTTTTTATTTTCATAATTGATCAGCCCCGTCAGCCTGTCTGAAAGTGATACATCCTGGCCATGTTCTGAAGATCGATCAAGTTGGATACACCGATTTTATCAAAAAGTCTGGCTTTAAAAGTAGCGACAGTATTTGACTTAATGGACAGTCTGGCTGCAATTTCTTTAACCGTTTCACCTTTCAGCAAATGGATAAGCACTTCGGTTTCCCTGTCAGAAAGCAGCAGAAACGGATTTGCGCCATCTCCTTTTCTTAACTGGTCCTGATCCAGTGTATCCTGCAGATGCTGACTCACATATTTCCTTCCTTTAAAGAACAGGTCCAGTGCCCTGATCACTTCCTGTTCAGGGCTTTGCTTATTCAGGAAGCCATTTGCACCGGCCTGAAGAAGACGCCGTCCGAAGATTTCTTCCTGGCTCATGGTATAAATAAGAATGCGTACGTAGGGATGGTCGTTCCTCAGTTTGCCAAACACTTCCATGATATTTCCGTCTTCAAGCTGCATATCCAGTATCAGGTGGGTTACCGGCTGCTGGGTTAAGATCCGCATGACGCCAAGTGTGGTTTCCGTTTCAAGGACCTTCACATTGGAAAAATGCATGTCAAGCAGGAACTTAAGACCTCGTCTGATAATCACATGGTCGTCGGCAATAAGCACCAGCGGATAAACCGGGATTGTCATACCTTATCTTCTATCGAATCTGAATCGGAAAGTGTAAAAAAACAGTCAAAAAATAGCATCTGCGGGTCAGGAACAAATTTAGAAATAAATATGATTGGCTGCTCAATCAGGGGCTATGATTTTGTAAAACAGCCGGGTAGCCTGCATTTATGGCCTTTGAAACCATTTAGGCCTATTTTTGTTTGTAGATATAACTCTACAACAATCTATTGTTCAAATTAATATTTTTGTAATAATCATATAAACCATCGGGATTTAAGTGGCTTGCCCGCCAGCAGCGTGAACGCTTTTTTGCTGAATCGCTCAAAAAATTACGGGTTTATGACAAACACCTTAATGCAGTATTCACCCAATTAAAAAATTTTTAGCTCACCATTTTAATGTTTTATAAGCACTAGAAAGCATAAAAGGCTCTTTCCAAAGCCCCTTTTAGTTTCTTTTTCTGATCTGCATGAATGGTTTTATTATTTCTCTCAAAATCTTCAAATTCTTACTATAAAAAATAAAAATCATGATTAACTATTTTTACGGTATCCTGAAAACTAATGTACGGTCTTGTTTCTCAAAGCAGTCCATTTTTCTATTTATTTTGACATTCGTTTTTCAGCAATCAATTGCTCAGAACATGGGGTTTGAGGCCCCATCTGCAACGCCTCCAACCGGATGGGTTCCTGTAACATTAACCTGGAGTCATAATACAAACCAAACGTTTGTACGGACAGGCGGTAACTCGATGACTGTTACAGATCCTGCCACATCCGGATCCACGATTGGTTGCACAAACGGATTTGTCACTACTGCAGCTCCGGGTAGTTTTTTGATCACCATTGCCTGGGGAAAATCGAATACAGCGGCAAATGCATCCTTTTATCTTGGTTACCGGACGGGCAGCACGAATACACTGAATCCATCCACCACTGCAACGCCACCTGCACAATATGTACTTAATAATACCACCTGGACCAGGATTTCCTCAGCATCCGCAGCAACTGTGGCTGCAGGAAGCTATGGACCGGCATTGAGGGCCTTCAGGCAAACATCAACCACTGGTACCCAGGTTTATATGGATGACTTTATTATCTATGCCAGCCCTTCCAATGTTCCTGACCTTACAGCGCCCAATCCTGCAGCCGGTGCAACCATTGCAGGTAATGTATTATCATGGGCAAATGGTTCTGATAATGGAGCACCTGCATCGGGAATAAGCGGTTTGGTGATTGTGCGGGCCGATGGCGTTTCGCTGCCATCTCCTACTTTAAATGATCAGGCTATGTATGCGACCACCAACGGTACAGCAGGCACAAGCTCATTCGTAAGCGGTGCGAATACCTGGACCGTGGTTGCAAATATTGCAGGTAATGCAACTACCAGCTTTACGGATGCAACAGCAGGTGCAGGCCCATATACGTATGCAATTTTTATGCGTGATATGGCATATAACTATTCTACAGGTGCGGTTGTAACTGCAGCCACACCCTGTACCAACCCTGTTACGGCAGGTACATTTAATGCAAACCCTTCCACACCGGTTTGTTCCGGAACTTCCGTTTCTCTATCATTAATTGGTGGTACGGGAGGTACAGGTCAGACTTATCAGTGGCAAAGTTCATTAACTGCAGGAGGATCTTATACAAATGTCAGTGGAGTGCTTTCCAATTCTTCCTTTACGATTAATCCGACATCCACACTGTATTATCGCTGTGAAATTATTTGCAGCGCCGGTGTTCCGGCATATTCAACCCCGGCACAGGTCATAGTCAATCTGGGTTTGTCCGGCACATTTACCATTAATTCGACCTTAGCTACGGGCGGATTAAATTACCAGACTTTTGCCGATGCCATTTCAGCAATGACAGCCTGTGGTATTTCAGGTCCGGTTACATTTAATGTTGACGCAGCCAGCGGTCCGTACAATGAGCAGGTGATTATCCCGGTGATCCCCGGAACTTCAGTGACTAATACCGTAACATTCAACGGAAACGGAAGGACGCTGACATTTGCAGGAACAACCGCTGAAAGAGCTGTTGTTAAACTGAATGGTGCAGACTTTATCACCCTTAACAACTTTGTTATTAATTCCACATCCGCCTCCTTTGCTTTTGGCGTGCAGATCATCAATGATGCAGATAACAATACGATCAGTAATTGCACAATTAATTCTGATACTGTAGGTACATCAACTACTGCATTTGCGGGTATCGTTATCAACAGCTCTGCCTCATCAGTCATTGGCACCGGTGCAAGTCTCTGTGACAGCAATACGATTTCTTCCAATATTATCAATGGTGGTTATGCCGGCGTATCACTGGCTGCCAATGGAACAACCAGCACCATCTACAACAATAAGGTAATTAATAATACGATCAGGGATTTTTATGAATACGGAGTTTTTGTTAATGGAAATAACAATGCACTTATTGAAGGCAATGACATTACAAGACCAAACCGATCAGTTGTTACCACTTACCGTGGAATCGGCTTAAGCGGAGTGAGCCTGAATACGCGTGTTTCAAAAAACAGGCTTCACAACCCATTCGGCAATGCACCTGCTTCAACAGCTGCTGCCTTTATGCTTTACCTGACTTCCTGCAATGCAACAGTTGGAAATGAAAATATTCTCAGCAACAACATCCTGTATGACCACATTGGCGGTACCGGAAACCACAATGGTTTTTTGAATAATATTTCCAGCAATGTTAAATTCTATCATAATACAATTTATCTGAATGATGTCACCGCTACGTGTACAAATTGTGCCGCCAGGGGTATATACCAGCAGGGTACTGCTCCAACCGGACTCGATTACAGGAATAATATCGTTGTCATAACCCAGGGCGGGGCTTCTCCAAAGCAATGTATCTTTTTTGAAGCTGCCAGTGTAAGCGGTTACCTTCTCAACAACAATGATTATTATATTACTTCAACAGGAGGAACATTCAATGAAATAGCAAGGACTGGAGGAAGTGCCACAGTTCCGGCAACGGGAACAGGGTATGCAACGCTCAGTGCATGGCAGACCGGAAGCGGGCAGGAGGGCCTTTCAGTTTCAGCGGATCCTTTCTTTGTAAATGCACCGGCAGGAATACTGCAACCTTCTTCAGGAAGTGTTAATAATATTGGTGCCCCTGTTGGAATTCTGACAGATATTACCAATGCTGCCAGGTCCAACACCACCCCTGATCCGGGTGCGTATGAATTTACACCGGTAGCCAATGATTTGGGTGCAACTGCACTCATATCACCGGTTTCAACGTACAACTGCTATTCGAATGCAGAAACTGTTACCGTAAGAATTCAGAACTTCGGAACATCAGTGATTGATTTCACAGCCAACCCGGCCACAGTAACATGTCAGGTATCGGGTGCACTCACAACTACGTTGAACGGAACACTTACTGGAACTGTACCTGCATTGTCATTCATAGATTTCACTTTCCCCGGAACTATCAATATGAGTGCAAACGGTGCTTATACGTTTGTTGCCTATACCACCCTGACGGGCGAAGGAAATACATCCAATGATACAATGCCTGATGTGGTCAGAAATAAACTGGCCATAAGCGGAGGGACTATTACTGTTTCAAACGACACATTTTGTGTTTCAGGATCACCTGTATTTACATTAAGCGGAAACGATGGTGGTGCTATCCAGTGGCAGGCTTCTACAGCCGGGGCCTCCGGTCCATGGACCAATGTGGGAACAGGTTTAAATACGTATTCACCTGCATCTGTCACCCAGACAACTTATTACAGGGCAGAAATTGCATGTTATGCTGATACTGCTCATAGCAATGTAATGAATGTTCATATCATTTCACCCACAATTCTCACCACCAACAGTCCGGTAAATCTATGCGGAACAGGTTCCGTGGCACTGATCGCCACACATCCTCCCGGAAATGTGATCAACTGGTATGCTGCTGCCAGCGGGGGGTTGCCAATTGCAATTGGTGATACGTTTAACACACCTGTGCTCGCTGCAACAACAAGCTATTGGGCATCTGCCAGCACAGGCGGTTCAACATTTTTTACCAGCAAGCTCGCTCCCGAAGCAGCAAGCACCGGTACCGTGCTGACCACTTACGGGCAGGACTTTACAGTTACCACACCATTTATATTAAACAGTGTTCAGGTGTTTTCTACTACAGGAACATCAATAACAATTGCATTATATAGCAGCGGTGGTACGACACAATTGCTTACCACAGGTCCGGTAGCAGTTACTGCCGGTTCTTCTCCCACCATTAATTTAGGATGGGCCATAGCGCCGGGTACCTACAGGCTTTGTGCTCCCGGCATGACAGGAAACTTTATTCGTGATAATACCGGTGTTACTTATCCATTTGCATTGTCAACCATAGGTACAATGAATGGTTTTGTTTCATCTATTACAGGTGCAGTTACCACCTCAAGCAGCTATTACTTTATGTATAATTGGTCAGTAAGTACCGGTTGCGAAAGTGGCAGGACACAATTTACTGTGAATCGTGTGGCCGGACCGACAATTACAGCTTCAACGCTTCAATCACTTGTTTGCAGCGGAGGCAGCACCACGGTGTCCGTAACCAGTACTAATCCCGGTTTCAATTATAAATGGTTACCAGGCAACATTCCAGGAGCATCTATATCAGTTGCACCTGTCACATCCACAGTTTATACAGTAATCGGTCTTGATACATCAGGAGGTGCATTCAATGGTTGTACGGAGCTTTCAACTGTTAATATTACAGCACAGCCTGCTACGGTATCAATAAATGCAAATCCCGCTGCTGTCTGCGGGGCATCCGGAAGCACCACCCTCAGTCTGAGTCCGTCTTTTGCGTATCCTGCCGGTAGCGTTCAATGGCAGAATTCATCGGATGGAATAAACTATAATGATATAATTGGTGCAACCAATACCACATACGTTTCTCCGGTATTGTCAGCAACTACTTACTACCGTGCTGAAATAAAGGACGGTAACAATAACATTTGTTCCCAACCATCATTAATTTTTCCGGTGGGACCGCCTCAGGTGCTTTCAACGCAGGATTCATCACGCTGTGGTGTAGGGACAGTTGTCCTGCAGGCTGCAGGTTCTCCCGGTGCCACCCTTAACTGGTATGCTTCAGCTACAGGAGGATTGCCGCTTGGAACAGGAGGTACGTTTACTACACCTGTTATCAATACCACCACTGATTTTTATGCTGCTGCAGAAGTTTATGGGGGCACTAATACAATTGCAGTCGGAGCAGGTGCTTCTACCAGCGCAACCTATTCAAATCCATTTTACAGTGCCTGGTCAAATACGCACAATCAACATTTAATAACTGCCTCGGAATTGACAAGCGCCGGAATATCAGCAGGACTTATTACTTCACTTGGACTTAATATTACTTCTGCAGGATCACTTCCTATGATAGATCTTTCAGTGAAAATGGGCATGACAAGCGCAACCAATATGTCGTCATTTGTTTCAACTGTCTTTACAACAGTCTTCACTGCTCCATCTCTCATGCCTGTTGTTGGCCTGAACAGCATGACATTTACCACACCATTTCTGTGGGATGGCAGCAGTAACATCGTAATTGAAATCTGTCATGGAAATCCTTCAAGTACTTCAACAATGAGCCGAACTGCTCAAACTGATGCTACTTCTTATGTTTCAACAATCCATGTTCAAAAATCTGCTGCTTCTGCCGCCGCTGCAACGTGTGCTGACTTTACTACAAATCTGATTACTTATAGTGTCAGACCAAAGTTTACTTTTACAAATATACCTATCTGCAGCAGCGTAAGAGAGCTGGTTAAAGCCAGTGTAAGTCCGGCACCAGCCATAAACCTGGTTGCAGGTGATCTTACCGTTTGCCCGGGAAATTCAACTACGCTGAGTGTCAACAGTGCAAATGATCCGAATTATACTTATACCTGGACATCCAATCCTGCAGGATTTACTGCTTCCGGTGGCGGTCCGTTTACGATTACTCCCACATCCACCAGGACTTATAAAGTAGTCGCAACAGATACTACTGGCAGTTCAAACGGAGGATGTGTGGCCGTTGATAGTGTGACTATTATTTCCTCAAGTGTGTTAATTGCAGGAACTATTTCTTCACCGATCAGCAATTACTGTGTTTCCGGCACACCGGTGCTTACATTAACCGGCAATTCAGGTGGAAGCATTCAGTGGCAACAATCAACTGCCAGCGCTTCAGGGCCATGGACAAATATCGGAACGGGTACAAATACATTTACTCCTTCTTCACCGCTTACCCAGACCACTTATTTCCAGGTCGTGGTAGGATGTCAGTCATCTTCGGTTAACTCACCGGTTTATACTGTTACTGTATCCAGCCCGCAACTGCTGAGCACTACACCGGGAAGCCGTTGTGGAACAGGAACAGTAACGCTTAGCGCAACACCTGCGGGAACTGCAACTGTTAACTGGTATGCTACTCCTACCAGCTTTATTGCTTTAGGTAGCGGAAATTCCTTTACTACACCTGTGCTCAACAGCACCACTAATTTTTATGCAGCCCCCTCAGAAGGAGCCTCTACCGCCAATGTGGGAATGGCTTCATACCCGAATGCCACTTTCAGCGGAGGATCAGGTGTTGCAACTTATGGATTGAGATTTGACGCCTTATCAACATTTACACTTAATTCTGTTGTGATGTATATTAACTCCACATCAGAAGGCACATCAGGTACTGTTACAATTGGTATTCTTGACTCCATCACAGGAAATGTATTACAGCAAACGACGGTCAATGTTACGGGCCATGTTCAGTCTACCGGTCTGGTACCTGTTACAATACCACTGAACTTTGTTGTAAACCCCGGTATCGGTTTGCGCCTGGTACCAATCAGCTATACCGGTGTATCAAGCCTTGGATATGTTCCATCTCCATGTGCTGCATGTACATACCCATATACGATGCCAGGAGTGGTCTCCATTAAATACGGTACCTACACCAACTCATTTCATCCCGAGCTCTATTATTATTTCTATAACTGGTCCATCAGCACAGGATGTGAAGGGCCACGTACGCTGGTAACTGCCACAGTTAACCCTGCACCTGCAATAAATGTGGTTGCGGCATCTCCGGCCGTCTGTGCAGGTGGGTCGACCACTGTTAGTGTTAGTAGTCCTTCCAACGATCCTAATTATACTTATTCATGGACCTCTAATCCTGCCGGATTCACCGGTACCGGTGCAGGTCCGTTAACGGTAAGCCCGCTGGTTAATACTACGTATATTGTAACAGCAACAGATAATACGGCAGGACCCAATGCCAACTGTGTAAAAATTGACAGTGTGACAGTTTATACAGGTGCTGTGCTGACAGCAGGAACCATCAGCTCTTCCCAGTCAACCCTGTGCGTTTCAGGCACACCGGTCCTGACTGCAGCAGGTGCAGGTGGCGGAGTCATACAATGGCAGGAATCTACATCAGGTCTCGGCGGACCATGGAACAATGTCGGAACCGGCGGATTAACGTATACACCTTCATCAGCAGTTAACCAGACTACAAGTTACCGTCTGCAGGTAAGCTGCCCTTCAAATACAACTACCTCGAATACGGTAACTGTTACTGTGAATAATCCACAGCTGACCGGAACAACAGGAGCCAGCCGTTGCGGAGCAGGAACTGTATTGCTTACTGCGACTTCCTCACCGGGTTCAACAATCAGCTGGTATGCAGCTCCCACAGGCGGGTTCCCGCTGGGTACAGGCACGAGCTTTACAACACCTGTAGTTTCATCAAATACGAATTTCTATGCAGCGGCAGAAAACGGCAGCGCTTCGCCGGTTACCAGCACAGTGGGTGCAGGTGCAGCAACCAGTGCAACCTATTCGAATCCATTTTACAGCCTCTGGTCCAATACACATATGCAGCATTTGATTACTGCATCGGAGTTGTATGCAGCCGGTCTCTCAGCAGGCAGCATCACTTCACTGGGAATTAATATCACCGCTGCAGGAACATTGCCGATGATTGATTTTTCAATGAAAATTGCCTCCACCAATGCAACGAGCATGACAGCTTATGTATCTCCTGCATTTACTACGGTTTATACATCCGCATCGTTCATGCCTGTAACCGGCTTAAATACCATGAACTTTGTAACACCTTTTATATGGGATGGAATAAGCAATATTGTTATTGAGATCTGCCATGGTAATCCTGGGAGCACGGCTACGATGAGCAGGACAGCTTTAATGGACAACACATCGTATGTATCAACCATTCATACTCATAAGACAACTGCTACAGGCGGAAGTGCCCAGTGCAGTGATAACAGCACAAACCTGACCACCTATACCGTCAGGCCCCAATTTGTGTTCACCTATCTTCCGGTTTGCTCAGGTCCGCGCGTTGCAGTACTTGCAACTGTAACACCCGCACCTTCTTTCAGTGTGAGCACTGACAAGGTCATTTGCAGTGATGCGGTAACTCCATTGAGTGTTACTTCCAATACTGCCAGCTTCCATACTTACCAATGGTCGCCGGTTACAAACCTTTATACGGATGCTTCTGCCACTACAGCATATACAGGGTCCAGCGCAACAACCGTATACGTAAAATCAAATACGGCAGGGCCTGTTAACTACGTATGTTTTGCCCAGGATACAGTTACGCTTTGTGCCAATATTGATACTGTGAAGGTGACTGTTCAGCCGGGTGCCGTTGCAATTACGGCTGCGCAGAACGAGTTCTGTGTAAGCGGTATTGCCAGCATGAGTCTGAACCCGTCAGGTCCGTTCGCTACGGGTAGCATTCAATGGAGGAGTTCACCAAATAATGTCACATATAACGACATACCAGGTGCTAACGGTAATACCTATACGACACCGACGCTGACTTCAACAACCTATTATGTTGCACAGATCAAGGACGGTACCGGCAATGTTTGTCTCACCACAGCGCCATTTACCATAACTGTAAATGCACCTGCTGTTACAGGAACCGCTCCGGGAACACGATGCGGACTGGGTACGGTAACCATCGGAGCAACTGCATCAGCAGGAGCAATCCTTAACTGGTATACTGCGGCTTCAGGCGGATCACCCATAGCAACCGGACCTACGTATACAACTCCCGTTATATCGTCAACAACCAACTATTACGTTGCAGCCAATTCAGGCGGAGGATCCAACCAGGTTTCAAATAATGGTCTTCCGACAGTAACGACCTCCACGCAAAATACGGGTCTCTTGTTTGACCTGAATGTGGATGTAACACTGAATTCCATTCAGGTATATTCAACGGCAGCGGGCACGGTAACTGTAACCCTGCTTAACAGCGCACTCACCACCCTGTTTACCTCTTCAGCTGTTCCGATTGTAGCTTCAAACCTGTCGACGCCGCAAACGGTAAACCTGGGATGGAACATACCTGCGGGAACCAATTACCGGATCCTGGTCAGCAATACAGGTAATGCACTTGGTTATCATACAGGTGCGTTCCCGATTCCGCTTGGCAATGGAGTAGGTACAATTACCAATGGAGCGACTGCAACAGGAACAACTACCCTGAATTATTTTGTTTACAGCATGAATACAACTTCCGGTTGTGAAAGCGGACGGACTCAGGTGTCAGCTACGGTTACCCCGGGTCCTCCTGTTTCGATTACCGGTAATCTGACCGTATGCCAGGGTAGTTCGACTACTTTATCAGTCGGTACAGGTCTTGGTGATTACAGCACTTTCAGCTGGTCACCCTCCACCGGTCTGAGTGCAACAACAGGAACCAGTGTGGTTGCATCACCTTCAGCGAGCACAAAATATTACCTGTTTGCAAGCGGAAACCCGGGGAATTGCCAGGCTGTTGATTCAGTCATTGTCAATGTCAATGTGATTCCACTGGTGGTCCAGGTTGATAACCCGCTTGTTTGCGGCAACGGAACCCATCAGCTGAATGCAAGTGCAGGTGCAGGGACGTTTAGCTACGCATGGTCTCCTTCAGGCGGATTATCTTCCACCAACATCGCTAACCCTGTTGCAACCATTTCCGGAGCATCCCAAACATATACCGTAATGGTTACAAATACGGCAAGCGGATGTACCAAATCCGGCAGTGTTACACTTTACAAAGCTGACCCGCAGCTGTTGTCAACAACAGGCGATACACGTTGCGGAGTAGGACAGGTATCCCTGACAGCTTCCGGAACTTCCGGTCAGGTCAACTGGTACAACCAGGCTGCTGGCGGCGTGCTGCTGAACACAGGATCACCGTATACACCAACTGTTAGCAGCACGACGACTTTCTACGCTTCTGCCAGGGAGAATATCACCCAGACACCTGTTACCACAGGATTTGACGGCAACATCATCGCAACGGATCCGAATGCTGCTGGTAATATGTTTAACATCACCGCCCTGCATGATATAAAAATTACCGGATTTGATGTGCATCTCAATAACAACAACACACTTGCACCATCCAATATCAGCGTTTACTATAAGGTAGGCACCTATGTCGGATTTACCACCAATGCAGCTGCCTGGACACTTGCAGGATCCGTATCCGGAATTGTTTCGGCCGGTACGGGTGTTGCAACGCCGCTGCCGCTTACGCTTGACATCAATATACCGGCAGGTACAACTTACGGAATCTATATTGTGGTAACCAACCTTGGAGTTTCCAATTCGCTCCGGTATACCAGTGCAGCCAATTCAGCTGCAGAGGGAGTGGTTGCTGCTTCCGATTACAACCTGCAGGTTGGAACGGGTACGGTTATATTCGGTCCGTTTACAGGTTCACTTGCAGCGCCAGTTAACAGGAAATGGAACGGAAGGGTGAAATACAGCATCGGATGCGAGAGTCCCCGCACAGCAGTTACAGCCACTGTTACCACGGCTCCTTCAGTTACAGTAGGATCTGTTACCCCTGTTTGCCAGGGACAGCAGACTACCCTGAGCGTTTCCAGCAGCAATGATCCTAATTATACTTACACCTGGATGCCCGGCAACTTAATCGGTGCCTCGGTAAATGTATCTCCTGCTGCAACAACTACGTATACGGTAACTGCCACTGATTTATCGGGTGGAACCAACAGCGGTTGTGCGGCAATAGGAACAGCCACAGCCGTTATCCGTTCATTGCCTGCCGTTGCAGTAACACCATCTTCAAGCACGGTATGTTCCGGAACGCCGCAGGTATTGTCCGTCGGATCCCAGACCAATACCTTTACATTCGGTACACAGGCCAATCAGAATATTGTTTCAACCGCAGCTCCCGGTTATCCTGCTCCATACAATCTATATTACGGCGGTCAGCGGATGCAAATGCTGATTACTGCAGCAGAGCTGATAGCCCAGGGATATTCTTCCGGTTCACAGTTTACCGAATTACAGTTCCCTGTTGTTTCTCTTGGATCGAACTGGGGAACCACGGTCACTTCCTGTAACAATTTCCAGGTAAGTGTCGGTGCAACGGCCCTGAATTCGCTGAACGCATTCCAGACCGGTCTGACCCAGGTTATTGTCCCTGGTAACTTTACCCCGGTAGTAGGCTACGGAAATTCGCATACATTCAATGTACCGTTTACCTGGGATGGTTCAAGCAATATTATTATTGAAACTACCTTCTCAAACAATATTGGAGGTGTTGCAAACAACCTGGTGAAGCAGTATAACAGCCCGACTTCATTCCAGAGCTGCATCGTATACCGGGGTGATAACGTGTCAGCGGCAACAGTGGCAGCCACTACCACAGTAAACTTCAGCTATAATGCAAGGCCCGACTTTAAGCTTCTTGGAACCAATGTAAATACGTATGCCTGGACTCCGGCTACGGGGCTCAATACGACTACCGGGCCAACAGTTTCTGCCACGCTTAGTGCTTCACAAACCTATACAGTGACTGCAACCAATTCATATGGATGCTCATCAACAAGCAGTGTAGGTGTTTCAGTCGTTGCACTTCCTGAAAGCTATATTTATCCTGATGATACGACCTTGTGTACGGGATCAGTTATCAATATCGTTGCAAGAAACAATGGCGCCTATTCAGGTGGCTGGCCGGTGGGAACGCTGTTTGATTATGGCTTTGGCCCCACTCCCGACAGCACATTCCTGGTGAATGGTCCCGGAGCATATACGGCTCAGGTTACACTGCCTTCCGGTTTGAATTTCTGTTCAGCCATATCACCCGTTGCCGACATTGTTTATCGTGACGCACCGGTACTGCTTAACAGCCAGCAGGATGTCAGCTGCAATGGGTCTGCAACGGCCTATATCAGCTCGCAATCATTCCTGGGATCTCCTCCATACCGGTTTAAGTACTATAACAGCCTGGGTCAGCTGATCAGGGATACGGTTACCTCGCTTTCGGAAGACACCTTGTTTAATATTCCGGCAGGTGATTATGCTGTAGTTGTATATGATACGATCACCGCAGCTTCACCATTCCCGGTTTGCAAATCTGATTCAACATTCATTACCATTACAGAACCTGCTTTGCTTGTTGCTTCTGAAGCACATACGGTTATTGCCTGCAATGGCGGCAGCTCGTCGGTTACCATAACGGCAACGGGAGGTACACCGCCTTATACAGGAGAGGGTACTTTCACGCAGCCTGGAGGGAACCAGACCTATACGGTAACAGATGCGAACGGATGTACTGCCCAGGTTAACGTTGTGATCACACAGCCAACCGTGCTTACCACATCACCATCGGTTGTATACAATGCCTGTGCATACACATCAGGAACAGTTAGTGCGAACGCAGCGGGCGGTACCACACCATATGAATACAGCTGGTCAACAGGTGCCACTACTGCTGTGCTGAGCAACAGGCCGGCAGGTACGTATACCGTTACCGTAACGGATGCAAACGGATGTTCAGTAACCGCTTCTGCTGTTGTTGCACCTCCGGGAGCAGTTGCCGTAACAAGCACCGGAACAAACCTGCTGTGCCGCGGAATTGCAACCGGTACTATCACACTTACCGTTTCAGGCGGTATCCCTGCATATTCTTTCCTGTGGAATGGAGGAACAACCACCCAGAACAGGACAGGACTGGCAGCCGGAACCTATACGGTTACAGTTACCGATATAAACGGCTGTACAAAAACCAAAACGACAGTGATCACCCAGCCGGCTACTACCATGCTGATCAATACATCGCAGACAAATGTCCGCTGCTTTGGACTGACAACAGGGGTGGCAACAGCTTCACCCACCGGTGGAACAGCACCTTATACTTATTCATGGAATACGATACCCGTGAAGACAACTGCTTCCATCACTGGCCTCACATCCGGAGTTTATACCTGCTCGGTAACGGATGCCATTGGCTGTGCTAAAAATGTCGTGATTACGATTACGGAGCCAACTGACATCACCGTGTTCCAGACACAAACCAATGTGACCTTCCCGGGTGGAAACAACGGTACGGCTTCCGTATCGGTTTCAGGAGGTACTGCGCCGTATACCTATTCATGGAATACAGTTCCTGTGAAGACAACGGCATCGGTTACAGGCCTTACAGCCGGAACGTATAAATGTACTGTTACCGATTCCAAATCCTGCATCAAGAAGGTTACATTTATCATTACCGAGCCGATTGCAAAACCCGGTACCGGAGAGGCAACAGCCTGGAACATCCGTGCATACCCGAATCCGACTTCCGGTGTGATCATCCTTGCATTTGAAAATGATGCTGAAGAACAGTTCAGCCTTGCATTGCTGGATATTACGGGCCGCATGCTGATGAATGAGGAAAGGAGTGCCGTAAAAGGTCAGAATGAATTCCTTTATGACTTTACAGGCTTCAGCAAGGGAGTTTATTTTATCAGGCTTTCCTCAGCTGATAAATCAAAAATGATCAGGATCGTGGTTGAGTAAACGATATATTCATGAAGAAAAACCGGCAATATTCACTTGCCGGTTTTTTTATGCCTTTATATTTAAGCATGCTTTTAAGTGCAACAGGGCTTTGTACTTTTCGCAGAATGCCGTTTTTAAAAAACTGATAAACAGAAGGATAAAATTGCCCCGTATTGGATCATTTATATGTTACGACATATATAATTTTAGCAAATGTTCAAAAAAAGACTTTTATTATTGAATAAATTTTCTTAATTTCGACTTTACAAATATACCAACCGGTTATTTGCTTTTTAATTCTTGATTTAACACATTTAAACACCCCCTTATAAAATGGTTAATCAGTACAGTTACATTAGCGATTGAATTTCAGCAACAACCCTGCTCTGATATTCTGATTTCATCCGTCAAACGGCGGATTGTGTCCCTGTTCACTTCCAAATTAAATATTGAATTGGTTTTCGGATCAATTCCTAATATCATTCCTAACTTTCAAATACAGAATTTCTTGTGTTAAAATCAAGCTTGCATATTTTGGAAATAAGTCGCTCTCATTTATATAACTCAATGTAATAACTCAACAAATAATACATACGAACATGATGAAAAATTACAAAAATTTCTTTTTAGCGGGATTGAACAACGTTCTTCCTCTTATTGCAATGCTTGTTCTTGCAATAGGAATGCAAAATGCAATTGCGCAACCTCAGTATTACAATACTTTTGCTGCTTCTACCGGAAATTCATTTCCTTTAAGCAGTGCCACCAACAAGATTCAATATATTTACGGACCTAATCTGTTCTATACTGGTGGCACGGGTGTGGGAACACCTGTAGCATCTGGTAACCTTATCACTAAGGTTTACTTTAAGATGATTGGTTACAGTGCGACTACAACATATACCAACTTTACCATTTCACTTGGTCAAAATGTAGGGTCGATAAGCAGTTATCCTCAGGCTCCTGCTACAACTGGCGTATCCTTTAACACAGGTTTGACCCAGTGTTTTTTCCAGGCTTCGGGATATCAATTGACCGGAGGTGCTGCAAACAGCTGGTATGGGATTACATTACAAACGCCATTTGCTTATGATCCTTCACTGGCGCTCATCTTTGAACTGAAGTGCTCTAATACAGGCGCTACCAATACGATTGGAAACACCTCGGTCACAGGAGTCAGTCACAGACTTTATGCTGCTTCTACGGCAACTACTGGTACAGCCAATACCGGGTTAGTCAATTTTGGAATTGACGTTATTTCAGGGTCTGTCTGTTCCAACCCAATTAGTACCCCGGGAACATCTACCGCTACACCATCCACGCCAATATGTATTGGAACATCAGTTGGATTAAATGTCTCAGGCGGGCCAAGCGGATCAGGTTTGACTTATCAATGGTTCAGTGATCCCGCTATTGGTGGAAGTTACTCAACTCCTGTAAGCGGCGTACTTTCATCACCATTATTTAATATCACACCTTCCACAACTTTATATTATCGCTGCCAGGAAATATGTAGTGCAGGAACTCCTGCAAATTCAACTCCGGTACTTGTTACAATTAATCCTCCATTTCCCGGAGGTACTTATACTATTAATTCTGCAGTGGCAACCGGGGGCACTAATTTTCAGACTTTCGGCGCTGCTGTCGCTGCAATAAGCTGCGGCATTTCAGGTCCGGTTATATTTAATGTTGACGCGGCAAGCGGTCCTTATACCGAACAAATTTCAATTCCTTCAATTGGAGGAGCATCTGCCACAAACACTGTAACATTTAATGGGAATGGAAGAACACTGCAGTTTGCATCTGCAGACGCCAATAACAGGCATGTGGTAAAATTAGACGGGGCTGATTACATTACTTTTGACAATCTGAAGATTGTGGCAAACACCGGAACTTACGGTTGGGGGTTTCATCTTATTAATGGTGCAGACCGTAATACAATTTCGAATTGCGCGGTTACAGTTGCCGCAACTGAAGCAAGTCCTGCAGTGGGTGTTTTTCATTGCATTGTATTGAGCAATTCCCCCTCTTCACCTACCACTTCCGGTAACAATGGAAATTTTAATACCATCATTAATGATACATTGATAGGTGGATATTATACAGCCGTGCTCTATGGTAACTCGGCAGCATCAGCTGAAAACCTCAACAATAAGGTACTCAATTGTGTCATGAAAGATTCATACAGCTATACGCTTTATATGGCATACCAAAAAAATGACACCATCAGCGGCAATGATTTTTCAAGACCAACCAGAAATACCAGCACCACCACAGCAGCAGTATTTTTAACAACCGGTAACGTAAATACGCTGGTGGAAAAAAACCGTGTGCATAATTATTTTGATGCCATACAAACAAACACTTCAACCTGCTACTCTTTTTATGTTGCCGCAGATGGAACAGCAGCAATGCCTAACCGGTATATAAACAACCTGGTTTACCAAATGGGTGGTAATGGAACTTTATATGGTATCTATAATACAACTGCGCCTTATATGATCGCTTATCATAACACCATTGCCCATGATTATACCGCCTCGACTGCCGGATTAACCTATGGATTCTATCAGACAGGTGTAACAACAGGGCTTGAATACAGGAACAACAATATTTACATCACACGTGGAGGTACAGGTGCCAAAGTGGGTATCAATTTCGCATCGGCTTCAACCATTACCAGTAATAACAACAATATATATTTAGCCAGTGCAGGAAGCGGAACACAGAATGTGGGGAATTATACAGGAACTAATTTTGCTACCATTGGAAACTGGCAAACAGCAAACGGTAATGCTTACGATCAGCAAAGTATAAGCGTAGATCCGGTATTTGTTTCACCCGGCACTGGAAACTATACTCCGTCTTCATTAATTGCTGATAATCTCGGAGTTAATTTGGGAGTTACCACTGATATTTTAGGAGCAGCCCGAAGTGTTACGACACCTGATGCCGGTGCTTTTGAATTTACTGTTTCAGCCGGACTAGATGTTGGTGCGTTTGCTTTGGTTACACCAGCAACAACAGGTTGTTATTCTAATCTTCAACAGGTTGTTATCAGGATAAAAAATTATGGAGGAGTCGTAGATTTTTCAGTAACTCCTGTTACGATCACCTGTAACATTACAGGCGCAGGTACAGCCACATTGACTGGAACACCAACAGGAACACTGGCCATTAATGGTACCATGGATGTATTGCTATCAGGAACTTTTGATATGAGTGCAAATGGCGCTTATACATTCAATGCTTTCACTACAGCTGCAGGTGATGTGAATGCATCCAATGATGCGATGACACCAGCATCCCGAACCAGAGCAGGAATAGTTGCGGGTTCCGTATCTTCCAATTTTACCAGCTACTGTTTGTCAGGATCTCCGGTATTAACACTCACCGGCAGTTCCGGAGGGGATGTACAATGGCAGCAGTCCGTTACCGGTGCATCGGGTCCATGGACCAATGTAGGAGCAGGAACCAGCACCTATGCGCCAGGCACTATCACTCAAACGACCTATTTCAGGGCTCTAGTCAGTTGCATTTTGGCTTCGGATTCTACCAACGTGGTAGCTGATACAATTGTTAGTCCTTCTGTAACTAGTACAAACAGTCCGGTTAGTCTTTGCGGAACAGGCACGGTGGTGCTTAACGCCACTGCCTCAGGTGGTGCAGTACTTAACTGGTACACCGCAGCAACCGGGGGATCTCCTGTTGGCACCGGTCCTTCCTTTACAACACCAACAATAAGCAGCCCGACATCGTATTACGTATCTGCAATTACAGGGAGCGCCCCGTTTAATGCTACAGTAGGCACGCAAACAACCACCACACAGGCAGGGATGCCTTTCAGGGCAGGAAATGGTACAGCATTTAGAACACAATATCTGTATACAGCTGCAGAGCTCAGTACTGCCGGGATAAATGCAGGTTCGTGGAATCAGTTTAAATGGACCGTAACTACTGCAATAGGTGCAGGTTCAACAATGGGGAATTTAACGATCAGGGTTGGCCATACCGGCGTATCAGCACTTACATCAGCCATGCAGACTTCACCATCAACTGTTGTTTACGGACCGGTCAATTATGTGGCCACTGCAGCCCTTGGTGATATAACTTTTAATTTTACAACACCATTTAGCTGGGATGGAAGTTCAAATGTATTAATTGAAATTTGCCACGATAATCCCGCTCCAACCGGCGTGTCAGGTCAGGTTGCCGCCAACACTACATCATTTGTCTCCGTCTCAGCGGTAGGCAACGTGTGTGCCACTGCAACAGGAGGCACAACACAATCCATTCGCCCGATCATTAAGATAGCAGGCGGCAGCGGCTGTGAAAGCAACCCAAGGACCCAGGTAGTCATCAATCAGACGAACGGACCCGCTATTACTGCTACACATACGCAAACAGTTATTTGCAGCGGCGGAACAGATACATTAAAGGTATCAAGTGCAAACCCCGGTTACAAATACACCTGGACGCCAGGTGCATTGACCGGGCCTTCCGTTACTGTTAATCCTGTTGGGACAACAATTTATACAGTAACGGCACTGGATACAACCACAGGGACATTTGCAACCTGCGTGGCAACGGCAACGGTAACCGTAACTACACAACCCGCTGTTATTACAGTAAACGCCACGCCGGGTTCCATATGCGGATCCAGCGGAAGTGTTTCACTCAGCCTGACGCCAGCACCAACTTCCGGTGGAATTGTTCAATGGCAGGATTCACCCAATGATACTACGTATACTGATATCCCTGCTGCAAATGGAAATACGTATATAACCCCCGTACTTACAGCAACCAGGTATTACCGGGCATTAATAAAAGACGCGGCAAATAATATCTGTATTCAACCTAAAAAAGTGGTGGCTGTTGGTGTCCCGGTTGTTACAAGCACAACTCCTGATACGATTTGCGGAACCGCGAGCGCAATCTTATCAGCTACAGGAAGCGTTGGTGCAACCCTCAACTGGTATACAACGCTTACCGGTGGTTCGCCAATCGGCACCGGTTCACCATTCACTACGCCTGTAATAAGCAACACCACTACTTACTACGTTTCAGCTTCCAACGGTAATGGCGGAGTAGTTTCTCTGGGAATGCCCAACAGGATAAATCTGACAGCAAACACAAATAATAATACAGGACTGGTGTTTGCAACAGCAGGAGGAGGGGTGCTAAATTCAGTGAGTGTATATCCTTCAGGAACCGGCCCCGGAACTCTTAAAATATTATTAAAAGTAGGTCCATCAGGAGCACATTTGGATTCTGTCACGGTAAATCTAACTGGAGTAGCCATTGCCGGTGCTCCAAAAACCGTAATACCACTGAACTTTGTGGTACCTCCTGGAAGCAATTATTACCTGAGTGCAGAAACATTTTCAGGAGGACTGACCGGACTGGGCAGAGAAACAGCCGGTGCAACGTTCCCTTATACTGCGGCTGGTACTGATTTCACGTTAACCGGAAGCTGGCTCACAACAAGTGCACCTGTAACAAACACACATTATTATTATTTCTATGACTGGAAAGTATCTGCTGCATGTGAGTCACCGCGAAGTGCTGTTCTGGCTACAGTAAATCCCGGACCTCCAATAGATGCCTCTTCGCTATCTCCGGCCATATGCCCCGGAGGCAGTACCAGCATTTCAGTATCCAGCATCAATGATCCTGTTTTTGATTATACATGGACATCAAACCCTCCTGGTTTCACGGCAAGCGGTGCAGGTCCGTTTACCGTTTCACCTTCAGTGACGACCACTTATATTGTTACGGCACTGGATAATAGCGGCGGTCCGAATACGGGCTGCGGTGCCATTGACAGTGTTACCGTTACAACAGGGGCAATTGCAGTCGGAACCATTTCTGCATCGCCAAACTCTTTATGCGTATCCGGTACTCCTGTAATTACTTCAGTTGGTTCAGCCGGATTAAGACAATGGCAGCAAACAAACGATACTATCAGTGGTCCCTGGATCAATGTTGGTACCGGTGGCACATCCTTTACGCCATCCAGCCCGATCACACAAAAAACTTATTACCGTTTAAGGGTTAGCTGCGACGTCACGATTCTTACTTCAAACATTGCAACAGTTTTGGTAAGCAGTCCTGCTATAATCAGTTCTGTTTCTGATACTGCCTGCGGTGTTGGAAGCGTCACACTTCAAGCTACAGGATCACCGGGAACGAATTTAAAGTGGTATGCAACCCCTTCAGGGGGAAGTCCGTTAGGTACCGGAAATTCGTATACAACCCCCGTTATTTCTACCACCACCAATTACTATGTTGAACCAACAGAAGGAACAGGAGGAGCCGATTCACTGGCTGTGCCGCTTGCTTCCGGCACCACAACAGGTGTTTATCATCATATGTTTTTGGTTAGCAGCCCAACCGGACTGACAGCAACAGGGTTCGGCATTAAATGTAACAATGTTATTGGCACATTGACATCCTGGGATATTTATTACAGGCCCGATAATTACCAGCTCGTACCAGGTTCAAACCTGTCTTCTGCAGGCTGGACTTTATTATCATCAGTGACAAATGTGCCTTCATTAGGGGCTACTGATTATACTTTTATTTCTTTGCCAATCAGCATTGTGATTCCTCCTGCCACTACCTACTCATTTTATATTGCACCTGTATCAGGAACTCACCAATATGGGACATCCGCAGCAGGTACTGTTGTAACGTCTAACCTATATGCAAGCATAATAGCAGGGCACCGGGGAAGCACCTTGTTTAATTGCAATACTGCAAGTGGATTTCCTGTCGTGAAACTAAAATACTCACTTGGTTGTACAGGTATCAGAGTTCCTGTGGCTGCAGTAATAACATCGCCACCGGCCATCAACGTGCTGGCAGCAGATCCGGCAGTATGTGCAGCAGGTTCAACTACTGTTCAGGTCAGCAGTTCAAACGACCCCAATTATACATATACATGGACTTCCATTCCTCCAGGTTACACCAATACAGGAAGCGGACCTTTTACGGTGAGTCCAACCGTTACCACCACCTATCTTGTAAGTGCAACTGATGCCAGCGCTGGTCCGAATAACGGATGTATTGCTTCGGGAAGTGCAACTGTTGTCACCGGCCCTGCATTAATTGCCGGAACCGCATCGTCAACGAACCTTGCATTTTGTGTTTCAGGCACTCCGACACTTTCTCTTGATGGATCCGCAGGAGGAGTTGTACAATGGCAACAGTCGGTTGTGAGTGCGGCTGGTCCGTGGTCAAATGCTGTTCTCAGTCCGACCTATTCACCATTTTTAACACAAACTACTCATTTCAGGGCTATCGTAAAATGTCCCGGCGATTCAGTGATATCAAATGTGGTAACAGTTTTAGTGACCACTCCATTGGTAACAGGAACTACTCCTGATACACGATGCGGATATGGTCCGGTAACACTTACAGCATCCGGAAGCGGTTCACAACTAAACTGGTATAACCAGGCAACGGGAGGAACCCTGATGAATACAGGATCGCCGTTTACGACTACCGTTACAGGCACTGATACATTTTATGTAGCAACACAGCAAAACCCATTTGATACGATTAGCCCTGGATTTACAGGAGGTACAACGGCAACAGATCCTGTTGCAGCGGGTAATATGTTTAACGTTCATACTTTCACTGAATTAACTATTAATGGTTTTGATATTAATCTGAACGATGTCAGCACACTGGCTCCTTCCAACATCAGTGTATATTATAAAGTTGGTTCTTACATCGGATTTACAACCACTCCCGGAGCATGGACACTTGTGGGTTCAGTCAGCGGAATTACATCTGCAGGCTTTGGAGTTCCTACCAATCTCCCGCTGGCCGTAAATCTTACCATACCGGCAGGACAGACCTACGGATTTTATATCGTGGTAACAAATCTGGGTGTTGCAAATTCGCTCGTATATAACAGCAGCGCCACATCACCTGCTGAAGGTGCAGTGGCTGTGTCAAATGCACATCTCGAGGTTATAGCAGGTACGACAGTATTTGGTCCGTTTACGGGTTTACCCGCCGCACCTACAAACAGGATGTGGAATGGAAGAGTCAGATACAGCATCGGTTGCGAAAGTTCACGCGTACCGGTCATTGCAACTGTTACAAATCCTCCCGCATTAACTTTAAGCTCGGGTTCATTCGTTTGCAGCAATGTGGTTGCGACGCTGTCGGTTACTTCAAATTTATCGAACTATAACAGCTACACCTGGTCGCCTTTTACAAACCTGTTTCAGGATTTAGCCTGTACGCTGCCTTATACGGGTCAGAATCTTTCCACCGTATATTTAAAAAGTAATTCTCCGGTTGATACAACCAGTTATACCTGCATTGCAAACAACACCGTTTCACTTTGCGGAAATATTGCCCATACGGATATCGTTGTTAACGGAATCCCAAATGTAATTGCAACTGCATCTGCGGCATCAGTTTGTCCGGGTGTGCAGGATACACTTTCTGTAACTGTTGGAGGCAGCAGCGGCTCCAATCAGAATATTGGTCTGACAGCTACCGTCACGAGCTCGGGTGGTGGTGCTTCAGCCAGCGGATATGGTCCGGAGCTTCTGAATAATGATCTTATTCCTGCCTGTGATATCGGCAGTGTTACTTTCAACTGGGGATGGGTGACTACCAATGGCTGGTATTTATATACCTGGCCCACCGTTCAGACGATTAAGAAAGTGGTGTTCTTTAAATCAAACCGTCCGTTTACATCGCTTAATATTGAGTCCTCTGTGGATGGTATAACATTTACCCCGGTTGTCACAGGTGTTCTCGGTACAGCTACCTGTGCTGCCGGCATTGTATATTCATCTGTTGATTCTGTTATTCTGGCAACTCCCATTACAACAAGGTTTTTAAGGTTTAACAATATTGCCGGAACAAATCCGAACTTCAGGGAAATACAGGTTTATCCCCCTTCAACCGGTCCTGGTTTATCCTTTACATGGAATCCGGGAAGTCTTTCCGGAAACAAAGTGGTTGTTACACCTTCACTCGGTTTGAATACGTATATCGTAACAGTTTACGATTCAACGTCTCAGTGTACCACCTATGATACCGTTACTGTAAACGGACTTACGATTCCTGCTACCCCAGTGGCAACACCATCTGTTCAATGCGGATATGGGGTGCCCACTGCATCCGTCAGCAGCGGATCAGGGTCGTTTCAATGGTATCTTACACCAACGGGAGGAACCCCCATACCCGGTGAGTCCGGAACAACACTGGCAAGCTATGCGATCAACTCATCCACTACTTTTTATGTATCAGAATTCAATGGTGCATGCAGCAGTAACCGCGCAACAGTTCAGGCGAACGTAGTTCAACCTGATGTCATCACAGCATCCTCTGCTTCCATACCATGTGCAAACTCCAACCTCACGCTCCAGGCAGCACAATCGGGTTCAACCAATATTTATTCTTCTTATGTGTGGAGCGCAACACCTGCAGCCGGAAGCGGAATACCAGCTACGGTAACCGGAAATCCAAAGGTAATACAGCCAACGGCAAACGGAACGTATGTGTATACCGTTATGGCCTTTGATACGGTTTCCAACTGCGTGTCAATTGATACGATGACGGTCAATGTAGCTGCTGCACCTGCCATATCGAGCGTGCAGGCAACTCCAGGACTGATTTGCGGAAATTCAAGTCCGGTAACGCTTACTGCACTTACGGGTGCTTCTGTTCCCGGATTTGCAAACATCGGAACACAGACCACCACCATCGGCGGTAATAATGGTAATCCATACCGGACAGGCAATGGTGTTGGAAACCAGGTGAGGACACAATTGCTGGTACTGGCAAGCGAGCTTACTGCAGCCGGTCTTTCAACCGGAAATATTACAAGCCTTGGGTTTACAACAACGGGAGCAGCGGGTACGGTAGTTAATTTTACCGTAAAAATTGGTCATACTGCGGCGTCCACACTAACTACCAGTTTCATAACCACATCGATGACTACCGTATTCACGCAGGCGACATTTTCACCTGCTGTTGGATTGAATACGCATGTCTTCTCTACTCCGTTTGCGTGGGACGGCATATCCAATATAATAATAGATGTTTGTCAGCAGAATTCTGTAACTGGTACAACAACAGTTGCAGCTTACACGCCGGGTAACAGCTCTAATTTGCATGTAGGGGCAGTTGGTGGATGCAGCGCGGCTACTGGTACCATCGTTACAACCAAGCCAATTATGCGGTTCGGCGGCCAGGTAGGAGGAGGACTTGGAGCAGGAACTTATGGATGGCAATGGTCACCCGGTTCACTCCCTGCCGGAAATGTCGCCAATGCTACGCCACCGTCCACAACAACTTATACAGTGACTGCAACGGATCCGGCATCGGGTTGTACAATGACAGCCACTGCTGGTGTAATTGTAACGGCTTTACCGGTACCCTATGTTTACCCGCACGATTCCATTTTATGTACGGGCGAACTGATCAGCATCGTTGCCCGGGATTCAGCCACTTATGGCGCAGGATGGCCAACTGGTACCAGCTTCGATTTTGGATTTGGTCCGACCACCGACAGCACTTTCCTGGTTAATGGTCCGGGTAATTACAACGTCCAGGTTATTTTGCCACTGGTCCTTGGAGGCTGCTCCCAGATTTCATCCATGGCCAATATCGTATATAACGATTCGCCGGTACTGTTTGCAGCCACCGATTCAGTAAACTGCTTTGGAACAAGCACCGGTTATGTTTCGGCCCAGGTATTTCTCGGTACACCGCCCTATCGTTATAAATATTATAACGGTGTTGGTGCAGTAATAAGAGATACGGTTACCAATGCGACAAATGATACCCTCTTTAATCTGCCTGCCGGAAATTATTGCATCGTTGTGCGTGATGCAATCAACGCTCCATATCCGACTCCATCATGCAGAACAGACTCCGTATGCGTAATTGTGGATGAACCGATGTTGCTCACAGCATCTGAAACCCATGGTGTGATCGCCTGCAATGGCAATACCACACCTGTAAACATTACTGCCGCCGGCGGAACTCCTCCATATACAGGAACGGGAACTTTCACCCAGGGAGCAGGCAGCCAGGTTTATACAGTAACAGATGCCAACGGATGCACAGCTGCGGTAACTGTAAACATTACACAGCCGGCAGTGCTTACGGTTTCAGTTGGAGCAGTAAATATTCCCTGCGCTTATGTGGCAGTCAATGTAATCAGTACCGTTGCAGGCGGCACGCCTTCCTATGAGTACCTGTGGTCGAACAGTGCCATTACACCAAATCTTTCTGCAGTGGGCGCAGGAACATATACCCTTACAGTTACTGACCTGCACGGATGCTCGGCGACAGCCAGCACAACGGCAGCTCCTCCGGGACCGCTCGCGCTGGCAACCATCCCAGTGATGCCCGTATGCCGCGGCGCTGCAACAGGTTCCATTACCTTATCCGTAACGGGTGGAATGTCGGCATTCACCTACTTATGGAATGGCGGAAACACCAACCAGAACAGAACAGGTCTTGCAGCAGGTACCTATACGGTTACCGTTACAGATATCAACGGATGTACGAAAACCAAGACAACGGTCATCACCCAGCCTGCAACAACCCTGGTGATCAATTCAAGCCAGACCAACGTCAGGTGCTATGGCCTTGCCACCGGAGTTGCAACGGTTGCCCCGGCAGGAGGTTCAACACCATATTCTTATTCTTGGAATACGGTTCCTGTTAAGACAACTGCTTCAGTCACCGGTTTGACTTCCGGAGTATATAGCTGTTCGGTAACAGATGCAATTGGCTGTACCAAGACGCTGGTTGTGACCATCACGCAACCGACAGATATCACCGTATTCCAGACCCAGACCAATGTGACCTTCCCCGGCGGAAACAACGGTTCGGCAACGGTATCAGTGAGCGGAGGAACACCAGGCTATACTTATTCCTGGAATACAATACCTGTCAGTACAACTGCATCTGTAACCGGACTGACAGCCGGTACTTATAAATGCACCATCACGGATACAAAGTCGTGTACCAAAAAAGTAACATTTATTATTACAGAACCGATTGCAAAACCGGGAGATTCACCGGATGCATCATTGGATATCCGTGCCTACCCAAATCCTACTTCCGGTGTGGTTATGCTTTCGTTCAATAATCTTTCAGAGGAACGGTTCAGCGTCAGGGTGAGTGATTTGACGGGCAGAATGCTCTTTGAAGAAGAAAAGACAGCTGGCAAAGGCCTGAATGAATTCATGTATGATTTCACCAGCTTCAGCAAAGGTGTTTATTTCATCAATGTTTCAGCAGGTGATCGCTCGAAGGTCATCAGAATTATAATAGAGTAGGGGAGTATATCATCATCATAAAAACCGGCAACATTTCGTTGCCGGTTTTTTTAAGTTTGAAAAAAGTCTCAGCGTATTTTTCAACAAATCCTCCGCATGATTGAATAATTCTGCATTTTAAAATCATTGTGTATGCCTGTTATTTTTATCTTGTATGTATGTACATATGATTAAATAAAACAGGATTTGTTCATAAAAATAAATTTGCCGTTTGGAAAAAAAGCCATATTATTGACATATAAAGCTGTGTTTGCCCTGCTTTTTATTTGCATTAACTCATTAAAACCCCCATAAAATGGTTAATCAACAAAAAATTAGCTCCGGCTAGTATTTCACCCGGAAGTCCTTTTCATATCCTGGTCTTATCAATGTAGCATTTACTAAAAAGTAGATGCCGGAGGTGTGCTTACTGTTTACATGCCTCCCGGGATATTTCCTGTTCGAAATTCTTTTTTAAAGTTTCCGATTCCAATCCTTATTGTACAACACCCTTATAAACTCCAATACTAACCTAAATCTTTTATACATGAAAAACAATACGCTTTTAATCAGCTTTCTCCTTTTGCTGGCATTTGCATCAATAGTAAATGGTCAGAATGTTCCGGAAATGATGTATTATAAATTTGATGTTCCCGGTGCAACAACTATTAATTCAGCAAGCGCACCGGTTGGAACCAATCCATCAGCAGTAACAGGTCTGACCATTGGTGGTACCGGTCAGTTTGGGGCTGGCCTGGTAGGAACCGGTCTTGCATCATCAACCAATAACGTAAACACAGGCTGGGTTACCAGTTTAACCGGGAGCTGGACTATTTCCATGTGGGTCAATATTCCAGTCATTCCTCCAACCACCAGGTACTTTTTCGGTGACATAAATGCAGGAAGTTTCCGATGCTTTACCGGCGGTGTAGCAACTACCACCGGTATACGATTAACGGGCCCGCTGACTTTCGATATGCTTGCTCTTCCGATTGGTGTATCGCCTTTTGTTGTTCATTATGTTTATAATTCCACAACAGGCATCTTATCAGGATACATTAACGGCGTATTCAATTCAAGTCAGAGTATCCCTGGCTTGTCAATCACCGGTGCCGGACCATTTTACGTGGGAGGTTATTCAGGTACCAATGGATCCATTGAAGGTACCATGGACGAATTCAGGATGTACAACAGGGCGCTGGACGCGTCTGAAATCAGCGCTTCATGGAATATTACACTGCCAGGCGGACCATGTACAAATCCCCCCGTTGCCGGAACAAGCACTGCATCTCCTTCCACGGTATGTGCTGCATCAGCATCTTCTTTGAACCTTATCGGTAATTCTTTTGGAACAGGTCAGACCTATACATGGCAAAGCTCCACTTTAATTGGCGGACCTTATGCCGATATCAGCGGCCCGCTTTCAACCTCATCTTTCCTTATCAACCCTGTGTCTACTGCATACTACAGGTGCGTGGTTACCTGTGCGCAGACGGATACATCATCGCCTGTACTGGTAACTGTAAATCCGGTTTTGGCCGGAGGCACTTATACTATTAATAATACGCTGCCTACTGGTGGAGGTAATTTCAATTCATTTACCGCAGCGATCAATGCCATGTCATGTGGAATATCCGGCCCTGTTGTGTTTAATGTTTCTGCTGGGCAGGTTTTTGTTGAAGAAGTTCCAGTCATTTCAGTAAACAGCACTTCTGTTAATACCCTGAAATTCAGAAAAAGCGGTGCTGGCGGCAATCCGGTTATCCGACCATCCGGAGGTGCCGGAACAACTGATGCCGGTATTGCCATCTCCGGCAGTGATTATATAACATTTGACGGAATTGATATTACCATCAATGCCGGTTCAAACCTTGAATTCGGATACTACGTGTTTAATGCCAGTGCTACCAACGGTGCATCTAATGATTCTATTAAGAACTGTACCATTACCATGAACAGGTATAATACACTTACCAAAGGTATTTATCAGAATGTTGCTGTTACACCAACTTCCGTGGCAGGAACAAACTCGAACAATACCTATATGAACCTGACCATAAAAAATGCTTACACAGGAATTCAGCTGACAGGTTTAAGCAGTGCAACACTCCCTGATGTAAATAATAAAATTATTACTTCCGCCTGCAATATTTACAATATTATCGGCGACCCTTCAGTACCCATGGATATAGGTGGTGGAACTACAGCAACACAGACTGCAGGTATCCGTGTTACCAACCAGGCAGGATTTACCATCAGTAATAATAAAGTTTACAATGTTTCAGCCACTACCACGGTTGATGGAATTTTCGTTGAAACGTTCCTTGGCCTGACCGGATCACTCATCAGCACCTTATCAAACAATATTGTAAAGGGAATAAGAATTAACAGTACTACAGCAACTACACAGGTAAACGGAATCAGGCTGACCAATTCAACCCTCACACCGACAACTGGAACTGTCCTCAGGGTATATAATAACAGTATATCAGACATTACTTCCGCATATGTAACGGCAACCGGTGTAGCCTGGGCTGCAACAACCGGTATAAAAGGGTTGAACATGGCGAGCACGACGGCAGGGACAGCCTTTACCTATGAAATTTATAATAACTCGGTAAGCATCGATGGTTCAGGTTCACCATTCCTCACCAGTACTGCTTTTCAACGATCTGTAACCACGGCTGGCAACACCCAAAATCTGATCAGGAATAACATCTTTGCAAATTATACCGGAACGCAAACGACACCGGCAGCGCACTATGCTTTTGTTAATGGCCTTGTTGGAACCGCAACAGCCTTGGGAGTAACCGGTGTTTCTTTTGTCAATAATAATGACCTGTGGATTGCCAATGCAACACAGGGTTTTGCTGCCCGCGGAGCGACAACTGACTATGCCACTGTTCCAACCTGGCAAACAGCCAATGCACAGGCAACAGCAAACCAGGCTATCGATCCGCAGGTAACGGCTGTTGCTTCCGATTTACATGTGAACAACAATGCGCTGGATGCGCTTGGAACAACTTATCCTGCTTATTTAACGCAGGATCTGGATTGCAGCAACAGGACAGGAACAGCGGATATGGGTGCATACATTATTGCTGCCTGTACCAGTCCTCCAACAGCGGGAACTGCAACAGCAACACCATCTTTATTTTTCTGTGCAGGCGGAGCATTAACGCTGGATCTCACCGGAAAATCAACCGGAATAGGCCAGACCTACCAGTGGCAGAGCTCACTGACAGGCGGCGGAGTTGGTTTTTCCAATATAGGTGCGTTACAAAATGCTTCGGTTTTTACTACTGTTGCATCAACCACCCTGTTTTACCGTTGCCTGGTAACCTGCAGCGGAAATACACAAATCTCCAGTGAAGTTCAGGTAACTGTATCAGGTGCGCCATTGGCAGGTACTTATACAATTAACTCTTCCCTGCCAACCGGCGGAACAAACTTCCAGTCTTTCAGTGCAGCCGTTGCTGCATTAAACTGCGGTATATCAGCTGCAGTTGTTTTCAATGTCATTTCATCCAATGGAAACTATAATGAACAAATTGACATTGCTGCAATCCCGGGATCAACTGCAATAAAAACGGTCACCTTTAACGGTAACGGAGCAACTATTTCTTATGATGCGACCTTTTCAACTTATTATGCTACATTGAATTTAAGTGGTGCAGATAATTTAATTTTCAACGACCTGAATGTTGCCGGAATCGGAGCGGCTAACGCCTTTGGTATACACTTTATGAACGGAAGTGATAACAATATATTTAACAATTGCAGCTCAACCGTTAGTATAACTTCCACATCAACCAACACGCAGGCCCTTGTGATGAATGCTTCAAACACCGTCTATTCAACAGGCGGTCCAGGTGGAAATAACAATACTTTCAATAACTGTGTTTTCACCGGCGGTTATTATGGCGTTGTTTTATATGGAGCAACAGGAGCTGGGCAGGGTAATGCCGGCAACAGTTTCATAGGTTGCACCTATCGGGAATCTTATTCATATTCAACCTATCACTTATACAGCACCAATGGTATTATCAGAAACTGTATCATGGAGCGACCGACAAGAACGAGCACTACAACAGCCGCAGGTGCTTATTTATCCACCGGCTGTGCATCGATGCTGATAGAGAAGAACAGGATCCGGAATATGTTTGGAGGGACCTCTACCACTACGGGAACGTTTTATGGTATTGCATGTCCGGTTGCTGCCACTTCAGGTAATGAAAATAAAATCTATAACAATATTGTATACAGTATTAATTTTAACGGTATCCTTTACGGACTATACCTTTCCGGTGCAAATTATTGCAAAGCGTATCATAACTCCATATCCCTGGATCATACAGGCGCTACCGGTACCACAACAACCTATGGAATTTACCAGACGGGAACTACCGGTATGGATGTAAGGAATAATATCGTCACCATTAAACGTGGTGGTGCCGGTGTTAAACAATGTGTTTATTATACAAGCACCAATGTCAACAGTAATAAAAATGATCTGTTTATCAATGCTGTCGGTGGAACGAATTACGTCGGAAATTTTAACGGTACGGGATATCCAACACTTCCGGACTGGCAGGCAGCCAATTCAAGCGTGCTTGATCAGCAGAGCGTTTCAATCAACCCCGGATTTACCAATCCTTTTACAGGGTTGTTGATTCCTACCTCAGGAGCTATCAATGATATAGGCGACAATGTCGGAGTCACTACTGATATCAACGGAAATCCAAGAGGCGCTACTCCCGATCCCGGTGCTTTTGAGTTCGTTCCTCCCGCAATCGATGGTATGATCTCCTGGGTTGCTCCTGTTCCGCCGGTTGCCAGCGGCCTGAATACAATTTCAATCGGAATTTTTAATAATGGTACCTCACCGATTACCAGCATCAATGCTGCGTATACAGATGGCGTTACTCCCGTATCCCAAAATTTTACGGGGCTCAACATTGCAACCGGTAGTACCCAGCAGCTGAACTTTACCACGCAGTATAACATCATCAGCCCGCTCACCATGCAGGCCTACATCTCACAGGTAAATGGTGTTTCAGACGCAAACCAGAACAGTGATACAGTACAGCAGGATATATGCCTGCCACTGGCCGCAGGAACATATACGATCAATTCAGCAGTTGTAACCGGAGGAGGTAATTACCAGACCTTCGCAGAGGCCATTGCCAGGATGGCAAGCTGCGGCATAGCCGGCCCCGTTGTATTTGATGTCAATGCAACATCCGGCCCGTATAATGAGCAGGTGGATATTCCTTCCATTCCTGGTGCTTCAGCTGTTAATACGATAACCATCAACGGTAACGGAAGGACCATTTCATTCAATGCCACCTCTTCGCTTTATTTCGCCACACTTAATTTCAGCGGAGCAGATTACTTTATTATCAATAACCTGGTCATTGCATCCACGGGAACAGCCAATGCATGGGCTGTTCACCTGATGAATAACAGTAACTACAATACCTTTAATAACTGTTCCACACTGGTGAACATCACTTCCACTTCCACAAACTCGATGGGAGTCGTGATGAATGCTTCCAATACAACCTATTCCAGCGGCGGTTCCGGTGGAAATTTCAACACCTTCAATAACTGCGTATTCACTGGAGGTTATCACAGTGTGGTTTGTTACGGCGCTATTGGTTTGGGAAATGTTGGAAACAGCTTAATCGGTTGTACGCTTCGTGATAATTATTCTTATGCAACCTATCACATCTATTCCAACAGCGTCATCATCAGGAACTGTATCATGGAACGGCCGACAAGAACAAATTCGACCACTTCAGCGGGCGTTTATATAACCACAGGATGCTTAAACATGCTGGTTGAAAACAACCGTATCAGAAATATGTTTGGGGCTTCTTCAACCACATCGGGAACATTTTACGGTATTTATGGCGCAATTGCAGCATCTCCCGGCAATGAAAATAAATACTATAATAATGCAATTTACAGTAATAATTTCCTGGGTACTATTTACGGAATGTATTTTTCATCAGGAACCAATTTAAAGGCATATCATAATACCATTGTGTTTGATGATACCACAACAGCGCTCACCACTGCATCTTATGGGATTTATACCACATCGGCAACAAACACGGATATCAGGAATAATATGATATTCCAGAAACGGGCAGGAAGCGGTATAAAAACTGCGCTTTATAATTCAACCAATCCAACGATAAGCAACAACAATAATATTTACGTGGATTTAACTACCGGCGGAACTAATTATTATCAGTACAATGGAACGACTGGTTATACTTCACTGGCGGCATGGCAGGCAGCTTCAGGGCTCGATCTGCAGAGCAAGGACCTGAATCCATTGTTTGTCAGTCCTTCAACCGGCAACTTTACACCCACTGTTGCAGCTTTGAATGGTTATGGGGCAAATGTTGGTATTGCCTATGATATTACCGGAGGTTCGAGAGTTGTTTCAGCCCCTGATCCCGGTGCATTTGAGTTTTCAATTCCGGGACTGGATGGCGCTTTGGCCTGGGTATCACCTGTTATTGGTCCGGCAGGCCCCAATCCTGTTACTGTAAGCGTTGGTAATTTAAAATCCACTGTAATAACCAGTGTTGATATTACATATACGGATGGTGTTACTCCGGTATCTCAATCATTTACGGGACTCAGCATCCCGGGTGCCGGTAACCAGCCGCTTACGTTTACAACGCCTTACAACCTGACAGCCAATACCACGCTCAAAGCATACATTACCGCTGTGAATGGCGTTACGGATGAAACACAGGCCAATGATACAGTTGTACAAACTGTTTGTATACCATTGAATGGCACTTACACCATTAACTCAACACTGCCTTCAAGCGGAAGCAATTTCCAGAATTTCACGGCCTTAGTTAACGCACTGGCCTGCGGAGGAGTCACCGGTCCGGTTACATTAAACGTTGCACCTGGATCAGGCCCGTATAATGAACAGATCAATATTCCTCCTGTAATCGGTACCTCGGCTGTGAACACCGTTACTTTCAACGGATCAGGACAAACGCTTACCTATGATGCTTCCGCTTCAGCATATTATGGCACTTTAAATTTAGCAGGTGCAGATTATCTTGTATTCAATGATCTGAACATAGCCGCTACCGGCGCTGCCAATGCCTGGGGTATTCACTTTATTAATAACAGTGATAACAACGTGTTCAATAACTGTACCTCCTCCGTCAGCCTGACTTCCACAAGCACGGCCACACAGTCAGTTATCATGAATGCATCCAATACCACCTATTCAACGGGCGGATCAGGAGGAAATAACAATACGTTCAATAACTGTTTATTTTCAGGAGGGTATTATGGAGTTGTACTTTACGGTGCCAGCGGCGTTGGAAATGGAAATGCAGGCAATTCATTTATCGGCTGTAAATTCCAGGATTCCTACGCTTATTCCACTTACAACCTTTATACGACAGATGGAATAATAAGAAATTGCATTATAGAAAGACCAAACAGAACGTCAACAACAACCAGTGCCGGAGGCTATTTCTCCACAGGCTGTGCAGGCATGCTTGTTGAAAAGAATATGGTCAGGAATATGTTCGGAGCAAACCCGACGTATACAGGCACCTGTTATGGTTTTGCATGTTTGATTTCAGCAACCAATGGAAACGAAAACGTATTTATAAACAACCTCATTTATAATATCAATTTCAACGGTACCCTGTATGGATTATACTTCTCGGGCGGTAACTACATAAAAGCCTATCACAATACCATCTCGCTTGATCATGTTGCAAGCACGGCAACCGGTTCCACCTATGGTATTTACAGCACAGGTACTTCAGGACTTGATTTCAGGAATAACATGATATCAATCACCCGCGGCGGAACCGGTACCAAGTATTGCCTTGATTATACCGGAACTGTTACGCTGAGTAATAACAACAACTTATTCATCACTCCCTCCGCATCAAACTTTGTGGGCTTTAACGGAACTACAACCTATGCAACACTTGCATTGTGGCAGGCTGCATCGCTGCTTGATGCCCAGAGTGTTAGTCTGGACCCTGTATATTATGATGCAAGTCAGATCGACTTTACACCAACAACACCGGGTGTCTGGAATATCGGTGCAAATGTTGGCGTAACAACAGACTTTAACGGAGCGCCAAGGACAGTTGCAACTCCTGATCCCGGAGCATTTGAAGCAGATTACCAGCCTTATGATCTGGGAGTAAAAGTACTTGTTGGCATTTCAACTGCAGGCTGTCTTACTGCTACAGAAGCCGTAACTGTTACAATCAAAAATTACGGATTGAACGCTGTTAATTTCAGTACGATGCCTGCCAGTGTTACCTGCAATGTTACGGGTGCCACAACGGCAACGCTCACAGGCAACCTGTCAGGAGTGCTCAATGCCGGTGCTACGATGAACTTTACGTTCCCATCTACCCTGAATATGACTGCACTTGGTACCTATACCTTTAAGTCTTTTACCACCATGAGCACGGATACAAAAGCAAGCAACGACAGCATGCCTGTTGCAACAAGGACTAAAACTGCAGCAACTCCGGGTATTGTTACTTCCTCACTGCCTTCCATTTGCATAACCGGTTCACCGGTTCTTACAGTATCAGGAAGCAGCGCAGGTAGTATCCAGTGGCAGGAAAACTCCACAGGAATTTCAGGACCCTGGAACAATGTGGGAACAGGAGCTACCACTTATGCTCCAGGCACCATTACACAAACAATGTATTACAGGTCGGTAACATCATGCTTATCGGACATTGCCAACTCCAATGTTTTAACTGTAGCTGTTGGCCCCCCGGATCCCGCACCGGTGGTTACCGGAGATTCACATTGTGCAGGCATTATGAATCATCTCACTGCATCAGGAGCCTCATCTCTGCAATGGTATACCGCCCAGACAGGAGGCTTACTGATGCACATCGGAGCCACCTGGGACAGCGTATGGACCACCACCACAACTTATTGGGTGGAGAGTAATAATGGGGTTTGCCCCAGTCCGAGAGTTGCTGTAGTATCGCAGGTAAATCCAATACCGCCTTTGAATCCAACAGCATCTTCCACTACCATTTGTTTAGGTGATTCATCACAGCTGGATGCAGGAACAGTTATCGGTGGTTCTTTAACCACACCGCTTATTGTCGGCAATTCTTCATCTGCCACCGGATTTGATCTCTCCAATATTTCCGGCGGACCAATTAAAATTCATTACCTGAGCTTTACCTCTACAGCTGCTGCAAGTACTATCATAAACGAATCGGTTTATTATAACCCCACACCGATGAATTGTGTATTCCCAACGGATGTTACCACTGCACCAGGATGGATTCTGATCGGAACGGTACCATGTACCTCCGCAGGTTTAGCTCCAAATCTTACGCTGATTCCGCTTGATCTGAATATCACCATACCTGCGGGTGCAACATACGCTTTTGCATTGGGAGGTTCTTCCGTAGCATATACAACCGGTACTTCCGGCTGTCCTGTACTCGCTTCCGATGCAAACATTCTTGTGAGAGAAGGATTTGGCGGTACGCTGACAGGTACGATTGCAAACAGAAGATGGAATGGAAGTGTTACTTATGATTACGGTGATCCGAACCTGATTTTTGTCTGGAATCCTTCAGCAAGTTTAAATAATTCCGCTATTAAGACTCCGAAAGCGTCACCTGCTTCAACAACGACGTATACGGTATCGGCCACCAGTTCATTTGGCTGCAGCAGTTCATCAACTGTTGTATTAAATGTTAATCCTGTACCACCACAGCCTGTTGTCGACAGCGTTACCAATGTATTTTGCGGTTGTGGAAGCGTCACATTATATGGTCATATAAACGGTTCGGGTACTACGCTCAGATGGTTTGACGCTCCCTCAGGCGGCGCGCTGCTGGGTACAGGCTCTCCATTTACAACCGCTGTATTCTGTGGTCCGAAAACGTTTTATGCAGAAGAATTTGATGCAGGAACCGGATGCTCATCCTCGTCACGGATAGCCTATCCTGTAACTCCAACTGCAGCGATAGCCATTAGTGCAGGGTCAGATGCCGTTTTATGTAACGGCGCCGGACCTGCAACCTTAAACGTTACAAGCGCTAATCCTGGCTATACGTACGCATGGACACCTTCGCTTGGTCTGAATACAACAACAGGTACAACCGTAAATTCCAACCCGGGTGTTAATACAAGTTATATTGTTACCGCTTCAGATGCAGGATCAGGTTGTATTACTAAAGATACCATAACAGTATTTGTGGGTGTTACACCGATTGTAGGAACCATTACCTCCATTCCTTCCAGTCTTTGTTTCGGCGATACCGCTTATTTGAATGCAACAGCAACGATCCCGGGCGGCACTGTTTTCGATTTTAATCCTCCCTATGCACCGGCTACATGGACAACACAGCATACTGCGGGAGATTTGGGTGTGGTTAACTCCTTTACCACAACATCGTTGAGTATGTCGTCGAGTGATGGAGCTACCGGAACAACTGACATCGATGTAATTCATACCGTTACAGCAACAGGAAGTATAACCTTCAACTGGTCTTACACCACTGTTGATGGGCCCCAGTATGATTATCCCATGTATTATAAGAATGGTGTAAGAACAATGATGCCGGGGTATAACACCGCAGGTACTACTGCTCAAAGCGGATCAGCTTCCATACCTGTTAATCTGGGTGATGTATTCGGATTTACCATGGAAAGTGCAGATAACGGATTTGGTCCGGCTTCAACTACTTTTACCAACGTGGTTTTCCCCGGAGGAGCAACAGTTTTAGCTTATTCATGGACTCCGCCTGTGGGGCTTACAAATGCAAATACATCCAGTCCTAAAGCCGTTGCACCTGTTGGAACTACAACGTATACGGTAACAGTTTCTAATAACGGCTGTACCGCAGATGCGTCGATTCCGGTTACGGTCAGCTCAACTCCGGTTCCACCGGTTGTTATCGGTGATACCGTGTGCGGACCCGATACGGTACATGTTTCTGCAACACCTTCCAGCGGAAGCAACACCCTGTACTGGACTGATACCATTGGTGGTCAGATCATACAAACCGGCAATACCTATTCGCATTATGCTACCAACAGCGGCTCCTATTATGTAACGGAAGCTGCAGGTTCGGGAAGCAGCTATGTCGGTTACATGGGTACTGATCTTGCATCAGGATTCTTCCCTGACATTGCATCGTATATGAATTTCACAGTAATAAATGCTGAAGGGGTTTTCATTAATACTGTTCAGGTTTCAACCAATTTAGGAGCCGGAACATGGCCGCTGGTTGTGGCGCTTGTCAATACTTCGGGTCAGATTGTTTCAGTACATGATACCATCTATATCAACGGAGGTACCACCCTGCTTCAAACCATCAGCCTGAATATGTTTGTACCCCAGGGCAGCTGGAGGTTGCAACCGATCTTTAATCCCAATCTTTCCGTGCATCAGCTGGGTTCGGTTACTGCCTCATTACCTTGGACCATACCGGGTCTGATTAATATTACCTGTTTTGGCAATGCATCGAGCACCTGTTTCTCAACTTCACCAACAGGAACATTCGGATTGTTTTATAACTGGAATGTTTCTACAGTTTGTAACAGCCTTCAGTCGGTTGTGAATTATGTGGTGAATCCTTCATCACCGATCGGTGTTGCAACCTCCGGCGGATCATCCTTCTGCGATGTAGCAAGCACCGCCATGTCAGCAGTTGACAGTGCCGGCAGTGTATATGAAACCTATGAATGGTCGCCGGCCACTGGTTTAAGTGCAACTACAGGTTCATCGGTTACATTAACAGGGTTAACCCAAACAACTACTTATACTTTAACTGCGCATGATGTTGATGCAGGCTGCAATGCAATAACCACAAAGACCATTACCATTCAGCCCAAACCGAGCCTGCTGCTTAGTTATCACGACACCACGATTTGCCGAACTGAATCGGCACTGCAGCTTGGTGCCACAGCTGCTAAATCAAGCATAGTTCAGTTGGGTACACGTGAGGATCCTAATTTTGTAAACGGTTATCTGTATGGTGGCAATACCACGCAGTTCTCCCAGATGATTCTCACACCGGCCGAATTAAATGCCGCCGGCTTATTTGGTCCAACAGCCATTACCTCCGTAGCCTATTATGTTTCATCTAAACTGACCACCACTACGTATACAGTTGACATTGCCATGCGGTCAGACGGAGCAATACCGGCAGCCTTCCCTACAACCGCTCATATTTTATCCGGACTAACCACGGTATATACGAATCCTTCCGTGGCAAGTACATTGGGTTGGAATACGTACAATTTCTCTACTCCTTTCAACTGGGATGGTGTGAGCAATATGCTGGTGAGTCAGTGTTTTACTCATAATATTCCCGGATTTTTTGATATCGTATACACTTCAGCAGCGGGTGCGGCACGATACAATGCAATAAACGCCAGTGTTTGCGGTGCTGCAGCCGGAGCATTGTTAACTGACCGGCCGAATGTGCGGTTCACCGGTGGAACAGTATTCTATAGCTGGTCACCAGCAGCAGGCTTATCCTCAACAACTGTTGAAGATCCTGTAATGTCACCCAATTTCGCCGGAGTGGATACTTCAATATATTATGTATTGACTGTAACGGATCCGCTTAGTGGCTGTACTGCCAAAGATTCTGTTCATATCAATGTCAGCAGCACTCCGCTGGTTCCGCTTGTGGTATTTGTAGGTGATTCAGTATTATGTTACAGTGGAAGTCCGGTTATGAGAGCATATGGAACTTCAGGATCCTTCCAGTGGCAGGTTTCATCCAACGGAATTAATTTTACCAATATCCCCGGTGAAAATAATGATACCCTGAATGCTGCTGCCATCACAACCAGCACCTATTACCGGTTCTATTCAACATGCGGTGATACTTCGTATTCCAGGATAATGTTTGTCCTTGTCAATAATCCGCAGGTTGTTGCTACTACAGGCGATACAATATGCGGATATGGACAGGTTTGCCTGGTAACTGCCAAGAACCAGCCGAATTATGATGTATCGTGGTATAATGTTCCAACCGGTGGAACGGCTTTGGCTGTAGGTGATACTTTCTGCACCAATATCAGTTCAACAACCACATTCTATACTTCAGTTTCATCACCCGGCGGACCCCCGGTAACGAATTCGTATTATAATTATACCACTACGTTGGGCTCTAATACTTTTCCTTTTGGTCAGACAGCCGGCAAAGAAGTGCAATGGTTTGCAGGACCGGGAGAGTTTGTAACACCTTCACCAGCACCAGCCGGTGGTATGATTTCTTCCATTAGTTTCTATGCTTCAACATCGACTGCAAGCGGGACATATAATCAGTTTACGCTTAAACTCGGGCAGTTGTCAGCTCCGTTTGCCGGAGGTTCATTTTATTCCGGTCCGATGACAACGGTTATTTTACCTGCAACCAAAACTATTACAACGACAGCAGGTGCATGGTTTACCCTGACATTTGATGTGCCATTTGCTTATGATCCGACCAAGTGGCTTGTCATTGATGTTGGTCATTGTGGAATTACAGCCGGCAGTGGATTCAACGTTTACCAGAATACACTTTCAGGAGTACGCAGGGTATGGAGTGTTGGCGGATGTCCGTTTGCATTTACCAGTAATGATGCAACCTTACCGGGAATTACCCTCGGCCTCACCACAGGCAGCCAGTGTAACAGTCCGCGTGTTGCTGTAACTGCGGTTTCAACTACAGCTCCGCCGCTGGCGACAGTTTCCCATATCACAACGATTTGTGAAAATTCCTGTGCAACACTGGCTGTTGATGCGGCAGGTCAGGCCAATTATCAGACATTCAGCTGGTCTCCGGCAACCGGATTAAATTCCTCTACAGGAGCAAGTGTACAGGCATGTCCGACTACCACTACCACTTATACAGTTCTTGGAACTGATCTTATCGGTGGTTGTCAGCGGTTTGATACAGTGAGGGTGGTGGTAAATCCGGCACCGGTTATTACTATTAGCAGCACACCCCCGCAGATCTGTCTTGGTGATTCGGCGCAACTGTTGGCAACCGCTTCAGCAGGACCAACAGGCACCCTTGCCATGCCACCTGAATTATCGACATTTACAGGTAATGTCAGAGGCTATTCATTTACCGCTCCAGTCAGCTTCACCATCACTGGTGTTCAGGCGCTGGGTACGACGGTTGGAACGCAGAGTGTGGCGATTGTTAAATTCGTACCTGCAGTGCCCCCTCCAATCTTCTCGGCAGTTACCAATTCATTCACTACGCTTTTCCTTGCCCAGAACGTGGCAACCGGTGTGATCCCGGTCAGCATAACGGTCAATGCAGGTGATGTGATAGGAGTACTTGGTTGCCGTAATACCGTTACTTCTTATGCAAACCCTGCGGGTCCGTATGCGACAACAATAGGGGGTATGCCTGTAACGCTGACCCGTATGGGAATGCAGTTCCCGCTGACGTCAACTGCTCCGCAGGATCTGTGGACGGAAACCGCCGGATCGATCGGAAGGGTTGAGCTGATTTACGGAACCACTGGTTCTACTACCTATGCCTGGAGTCCCCCGACCGGACTCAGCGCTACAAACGTCAGCAATCCCAAGGCGAGCCCTGCAACAGCAACTACATATACAGTTACCGTTACAAACAATACCACGGGCTGTACCAAAACAGCTTCTATTGCGCTTAATATTACGCCGCAGCCGGTGCCCTATGTGTTCCCGAACGACACGGTACTTTGCACCGGGCAGGTTATCAATATTGTTGCACGCGATTCAGGTGCATACAGTGGCGGATGGCCCGTCGGAACCACGTTTGATTACGGCTTCGGACCGACTACCGACAGCACCTTCCTGGTGAACGGCCCCGGAAATTACAATGTGCATGTCACCTTGCCACCATCGCTCGGCAGCTGTAACAAAACGTCCTTCTTTGCCAATATTGATTACAGGGATGCTCCGGTGCTTATTGTAACCACTGACAGTGTGAAGTGTAATGGTTCCGCAACAGGTATGATTTCATCGCAGATATTCCTGGGCAGTCCGCCGTACCGGTTTAAATACTACAACAGTCTTGGAAGTTTAATCAGGGATACGATCAAAAACGAGACGTATGATACCTTGTATAATGTACCTGCAGGTAGTTACTGCATAGTGGCAGTTGATACGGCAAATACGGTTTATCCTCCTCCTTCATGCGCTTCAGATTCTGTATGTGTGCAGATAGGTGAACCCCCATTGCTGGTGGCTTCCGAATCGCATACCATCATTGCATGTAACGGGAATTCATCTACCGTAACAATCACGGCAACAGGCGGAACACCACCGCTGACCGGTACTGGTACATTTACCCAGTTTGCCGGTACCCAGGTCTATACGGTTACCGATGCATACGGTTGTACGGATACCGTGGTGGTTGTTATTACCCAGCCTGCTGTTTTAACCGTCACTACTACCGTGGTGAATATTCCATGCAACTATGTGGCGGCAAACGTCAACAGCACGGTTGCAGGCGGCACGCCATCGTATGAATATTTATGGTCAAACAGCGCAGTTACACCCAACCTTTCTGCCATGGGTGCCGGAACATATACGATTACAGTTACTGATTTGCACGGATGTACGGCCACTTCCGTTGCAACAGTTGCACCTCCGGGAGTACTTACGGTCACAACCACTCCTGTTATGCCTGTATGCCGCGGGGCCGCAACCGGAACAATAACAACCAGTCATACCGGAGGAGTTGGCGGTTATACGTATCTCTGGAACGGAGGAAACACCAACCAGAACAGGACGGGCCTTGTTGCAGGTACCTATACGGTTACCGTTACAGATATTAACGGATGTACGAAGACCAAGTCAACGGTTATCACCCAGCCTGCAACCACGCTGGTGATCAATTCAAGCCAGACCAACGTCAGGTGCTATGGCCTTGCAACCGGTGTTGCAACGGTTGCTCCGGCAGGAGGATCGACACCTTATTCTTATTCATGGAATACGGTTCCTGTTAAGACAACTGCTTCCATCACCGGTTTGGCTTCCGGGATATATACTTGTTCGGTAACAGATGCAATTGGCTGTACCAAGACGCTGGTAGTAACCATCACACAACCGACGGATATCACCGTATTCCAGACCCAGACCAATGTGACGTTCCCCGGCGGAAACAACGGTTCGGCTTCGGTATCAGTGAGCGGAGGAACACCGGGCTACACCTATTCATGGAATACGGTTCCTGTTACAACAACTGCAACGGTAACCGGTCTTTTTGCAGGAACATATAAATGCACGATTACCGATACCAAGTCCTGTATTAAAAAGGTGACCTTTATTATTACAGAACCGATTGCAAAACCGGGAGATTCACCGGATGCTTCGCTGGATATCCGTGCCTACCCGAATCCTACTTCCGGAGTGGTTATGCTTTCATTCAGTAATCTGATAGAAGAACGGTTTAATATCAGGGTAAGCGATCTGGCAGGTAGAATCCTGTTTGATGAAGAAAAGACTGCCGGTAAAGGACTGAATGAATTCATGTATGATTTCACCAGCTTCAGCAAGGGTGTTTATTTCATCAATGTTTCAGCAGGCGACCGCAAGAAAGTGATCAGGATTGTGATAGAATAAAAAGATTTTATCGCACCATAAAAACCGGCAATTACCAGTTGCCGGTTTTTTTTTGTGAAAAATAGTCGCAGCAAACTTTTCAACAATATGCTGGCCGGATATTATTATTTTAAAGCTGAAAATGTCTTTAACACAAGAAAGCATTTCATATGTGTATATACATACATGTTAATAACCTGGCTGTTTGAAAAATTAATTTGATAATTAAAAAAAAATCCTTATTATTGTATTTATGGACACATAAGCCTGTTGCTTCTTTTTGTTTTAATTGAAATAACTCATTTAAACCCCTTATAAGATGGTTATTCAAAAAAAGATCAGTACCGGCTAGGATATCAACTAAAGTCTTTTTCTCATCCTGGTTATAATGCAGCATTTACTTAAATGTAGATGCAGGAGGTATGCTTATCATACCTGCCCTGACGACACCTGCCCGAAATTCTTCTATAGTTTCAACGTCCATTCATGATGTCCCCTCATCATCCGGATATAACCTAATTCCAACCTAAATTTATTTACAAATGAAAAAAATTACTCATTTAATTCTTCCTGCAATTATTTTGCTGTGTGTTCATGTAAAATTGTTTGCACAACCCACGTATTCAAATACCATTATTCTTACCTCCGGAAATTCTATTCCGTTGGGTGGAAATGTTCCTGCGGGGCAGTGCATGCAGAATATATTTTTACCCGGTGAATTTACGGGCGGACCGTTTAACGGGCTCATCACCACTATTTATTACCGGTCTTCAACAAGCATAACAACTGCAACAACTGCAACATATACCAATTTCACTGTCAAGATGGGGCAAACAGCTGCAACTACACTGACGGCAGGAGTATGGGTTACTGCAGGCATGAGTCAGGTTTACCTTAATCCATCACTGACGCTTACCTGGCCGATTTCCACTGCTCCAAATCCGTGGGTTCAGATTATTCTTCAGACACCGTTTGCATATGATCCATCCCAAAGTCTGATTGTGGAAGTAGGTCATGCCGGAATTACTCCTACCACTTCTTTTTTCCCTTTAATGAACCAGGCGCTTTCAGGTGTAAGAAGGGTATATGCAAGTGTTCCGAATAATCCGCCTCCGGCGCCACCAACAGGTTCAGGACCGGAATGTCCTAACTTCGGGTTTGATGAAATATCAGCTGGCCCCTGTACAGATCCTCCCACGGCAGGAACTGCAACGGCAATTCCATCGACAGTCTGCCAGGGAGCGCTGACTTCATTAAATACAACAGGCGGAACTTTTGGTACGGGTCAGACATATCAATGGAAAAGTTCACCTGTGATTAATGGTGCGTACACTACCAACGTTGGTGGTGTGCTTACCAACACTGCTTCGCTTTCCATTAATCCTGTAACAACATTATATTACAAATGCTACGTAACCTGTGGCGCAAATACCGACAGCTCCACGGCTGTCTTAATTACTGTAAACCCCTCATTTCCGGGAGGCACATATACCATTAACAATACGTTAGCGACTGGCGGAACCAATTTCAATTCATTCACAGCAGCTGTAAATGCAATGGCCTGTGGTATATCGGGCCCGGTGTTATTTAATGTTTCAGCAGGGCAGACATTTACAGAAAATGTTCCTGTTATTAGTGTAAACAGTACAGCTGTGAATACACTCCGGTTTATCAAGAGCGGACTGGGTGTTAATCCGGTAATCCGGCCTACAGGAGGAGCAGGTACAACAGATGCGGGTATCGCCCTTATTGGTAGTGATTTTGTAACCTTCGACGGTATTGATATCAATATAGCTTCAGGAACTGCATTGGAGTACGGATATTATATTGCCAACAACGGAGCTGCAAACGGATCCCAAAACGATTCGATAAAGAACTGTACAATCACGCTGAGCCGAACTGTTACAACAACCAGGGGAATTTTTCAGAATGTGGTAACAGCACCCTCATCTGTCACCGGAGCGAATTCGAATAATGTTTACATGAATTTAACCATCAAAAATGTTTATGGCGGAATTCAGCTTACCGGCAATACCTCATTCCCGGATTTAAATACACAGATCACCACTTCAGGATGTAACGTATACAACATCATTGGCGATCCGGCTGTTCCGTTTGATATCGGAGGAGGAAATACAGCAACACAGAATTTTGGTATTCGGGCAACTTTTCAGGCAGGGTTTACCATTAAGAATAACAAAGTGACCAATGTATCATCGACGACAACAACGGACGGGATCTTTATTGAGACCTTTTTCGGTGCCACAGGAAATCTGATCAGCACATTGTCGAATAATATTGTGAGAGCGATCAGGATCAACAGCACTACGGTTTCAACACAGGTGAACGGTATCAGGATTACCAACTCCACTGCAACTCCACCCGCCGGAACTTCGCTTCGTGTATATAATAATGCTGTATCAGATATCACTTCCGCTTATGCAACAGCAACAGGAGTTGCCTGGGCCTCAACCACCGGTATAAAAGGAATGAACATGGCAAGCACTTCAGCGGTGACCCAGTACAGCTATGAAATTTATAACAACTCAGTGAGCATTGACGGATCGGGTTCTCCTTTCCTGCACAGCACTGCATTTCAGCGTTCAGTAACCACTTCAGGTAATACCAATAACCTGATCAGGAATAATATCTGGGCAAACCATACCGGCGCACAAACTACACCTGCGGGACATTATGCATTTGTTAACGCCATTGCGGGAAGTGCCACCGCTCTCGGAACGGCAACGTCATCAATAAGTAACAACAACCTGTATATTGCCAATGCCACGCAGGGTTTTGCTGCAAGAGGCTCAGCCACAGATTATGCAACTGTTGCAGCCTGGCAGGCACCCAATACGCAGGCAACGGTAAATCAGAGCATCAACCCGGTATTCTTAAATAATTCCACCGATCTGCATGTCAATAACACTGCGCTTGATGCTTTAGGGTTTGCATATCCTGCATACCTCACACAAGATCTGGATTGCGCCGCACGCACGGGAACGGCTGACATGGGAGCGTATCTGATCATTCCCTGTACCGGTACACCAACGGCAGGAACCCTGTCCGCAACACCTTCTTCAGTCTGTCCCGGTGCTTCATCCAACCTTTCATCTGTCGGATTCTCTACCGGCGTTACATTCCAATGGGTATCATCGGCCGTTTCGGGAGGGCCTTATACAGCAATAGGAGGGGCTCTTTCATTTAATTATAATACAGGACCTGTATTGGCTACCACTTATTATAAGCTTGTGGTTACCTGTACGAGTTCAAGCCTTTCGGACTCCAGTGCACAGATTTCAGTAAATCTGATTTCAGCTCCGTCAGTCTCCATATCACCAGTCGGACCGCTTGTAGCCTGCGCAGGCAATGTTGTTCCGCTTACATCTTCCACCAGTGCGGTTTCACCTGCATATCAGTGGAAGCGGAACGGTGTTGATATAGGTGGTGCTACATTAGCTTCGTATACTCCTGTTCAGACAGGATCATATACGCTATCCGTTGTTGATAATTCCGCGCCTGCATCGTGTCCCGGCTTATCCAATGCAGTTATTGATACGGTTTATCCGTTGCCTCCGACAGCTGCAAGCGCAACTCCGTCAAGTTTTTGCACCGGTGACTCAAGCCAGTTAAATGCAAATGTCTTTGTCGGTGGGGTGCTGACAAGTCCCATTACCGGAACCACCAATGGTTCTGCTGCAACAGGCTTTGACATTACCAATATATCCTCTGGTCCCATAACACTCCATTATTTTTCTTACCAGTCAAACGCAGTTTTGGGAACCATTGCAAATCAGAGTGTGTATGTAAGGTTTTCACCGATGAACTGCGTATTTCCAACGAATGTCACCACTGATCCAAGTTATATATTAATTGGTACAGTGCCTACAACTTCCAACGGTCCCATTCCTGCAGCACCAACTGTTATTCCTCTTGATGTAAACATAACCATACCTGCTGGCGCAACTTATGCATTTGCAGTCGGAGGGGCGTCACAGCAATACTGGAACGGAACCACAGGCTGCCCGATCATGGGATCAACTCCCCATTTGCAGGTCAGGGAAGGATGGGGTGGAACTTTTACCGGCATCATTGCAAACCGGCAATGGCATGGCTCGGTAACATACGATTATGGTGATCCCAATGCGACAGTTGTATGGTCACCCGCAACCGGATTAAGCAGTTCAACCGCTGTTAATCCCAAATCAAGCCCCCCGATCGGAACGACAACGTATACAGTAACAGTTACAGGTACCGGTGGCTGCACCAGTACGTCATCTGTTTCCGTAACAAATTTAGGTATTCCTGATCCTGCACCTACCACAACAAGTGATACGAAGTGTTCGGGAGATACGGCGCATCTTTTGGCTTCAGGGGTATCAGCATTAAGGTGGTTCACTGCAGCAACCGGAGGCACATTAAAGCATATCGGCAGTACGTGGGATTCAACATGGACGGCGACAACAAATTATTGGGTTGAGAGTTTCAACGGAAGTTGTCCCAGCCCCAGAACACTGGTAACCGTAACGGTATTGCCTTTGCCCCCGACAGCAGCAACAGCAGCTCCCACCGTAATATGCGATGGTGGAACGTCGCAGTTAAGTGCAAATGTTTTTGTATCGGGAACACTGACCAGTCCTGTTACCGGAGCTACCAATGGTTCTGCTGCCACAGGGTTTGACATCACCAATATCTCTTCAGGCCCCATAACGCTGCATTATTTCTCGTATCAGTCAAGTTCTGCACTGGGAACTATAGCAAATCAGAGTGTTTATAAGAGACTTACTCCAATGAATTGTGTATTTCCTACAAATATCACAACTGATCCAAATTATATATTAGTTGGTACGGTAGCTACGACCTCCAATGGGCCGGTGCCTGCTGCTCCAACTGTTATTCCATTGGATGTTAACGTAACGATTCCTCCCGGCGCTACTTATTCTTTTGCAATTGGAGGTGCATCACAACAATATTGGAACGGAACCTCAGGTTGTCCGATCATGGGAGCAACAGCACATCTGCAGGTGAGGGAAGGATGGGGTGGAACCTTTACAGGTATCATTGGTAACCGTCAATGGCATGGATCTGTAACTTATTCGTATGGAGATCCGAATGCGATTGTCAGCTGGGCTCCGGCAACAGGATTAAGCAGTACAAACGCTGTTAACCCGATAGCCACACCTCCGGTAGGAACAACTGTCTATACGGTAACCGTAACCGGAACGGGAGGCTGTACGAATACATCAACGGCATCAGTTACAGTTAACCCGGCACCCCCTGTACCAACTATTGACAGTGTTGCGAATGTTTTTTGCGGCTGCGGAAGTGCAACATTGTATGCACATATCAATGGAAGCGGAACAAACATCAGGTGGTATGATACTCCTTCAGGAGGCACCCTTTTGGGAACGGGATCCCCATTTGCCACACCGGTATTCTGCGGTCCTAAAACATTTTATGCAGAAGAATTTGATCCGGGCACAGGATGCGCCTCACCATCACGTGTGTCTTTCTCCGTTACTCCAACTACAGCAATTGCGATCAATGCAGGCTCAGATGCTGTTTTATGTGACGGTGCAGGACCCGCAACCTTAAACGTTACAAGTGCAAATCCAGGTTATGTTTATGCCTGGGCACCTGTGCTTGGCCTGAATACTACTACAGGTACTACCGTAAACTCAAACCCCGGAGTCAATACAACGTATATTGTTACCGGTACTGACGGCGGATCGGGTTGCGTTAATAAAGATACTGTAACGGTATTTGTTGGTGTTACACCTGTTATTGGAAGTTTATCTTCTACACCATCCAGCCTGTGTTTAGGTGATACAGCTTATCTGAATGTCGCCGCATCAATTCCCGGTGGTAGTATTATCGATTTTAATCCACCTTATGCTCCTGCAACATGGACCACGCAACACACATTGGGCGACCTGGGCGTGGTAAATTCGTTTACAACGACCTCTCTGAGTATGACTTCGAGTGATGCAAGTTCCGGGCTGACCGACATCGATGTCATTCACACCGTTACTGCAACAGGAAATATTACCTTCAACTGGTCTTACAGCACTGTTGATGATGCAGCTTTTGATTACCCCATGTATTATAAAAATGGTGTAAG